>Ga0207874_1000066_pt1 | contig 157601 bp, 117 predicted proteins | sample HigsolmetaAR201D_FD_184833 | JGI IMG/M metagenome (GOLD analysis project Ga0207874, IMG submission 184833) | Ionic liquid and high solid enriched microbial communities from the Joint BioEnergy Institute, USA - AR20-1-D (SPAdes) (version 2) ... | reverse complement strand
TGTCCTCATTGCGGTCTTGAGATCGACCGCGATCTCAATGCCGCATACAACATTTTGAGACTGGGACTACAGTCTCAGGGGCTACGGCTCCAAGAAGCCCACAGCCTTTAGGTGGGGGAGTAGTCACTTTAGCATCTTGGGATAGCCAATGCACGCACTTGAGTTGATCGCCCTGCAATGTGAGGCGCTGTTTCGCAGCGATGCCGTTGGTCGCCTGCGCAGCATCAACGAGCCGGGCGATCAACTCGCCCCGCGCTTCTTCTTGGGCAGCACGCCCGATGGTGTGATCTGCCGCTTCCGCTTCGATCTGCCCGATGCGTTGGTGCGCGAGCTGACCAAGTTGTGCCAACCGCCCGTGCAGCACGAGGCGATTCGGGCGGCGCTGGCTGCCCACGGGCCCATTGCGTGGGAGCATCGTGGGCCTGCGTTTTGGGCGGCGCATCCGCTGCCTCCCGCGCCGAACACGCTGCTGATCACCGATACGAACGCCGATGCGCTGGGGCGCTGGTTCCCGCGCTTGCAGGCCGAGTTGGAGGCGCGCCAGCCGATTGCGGCGTGGATCGAGGATGGCGATGCGGTGGCGGTGTGCTATTGCGCCCGCCGCACGCAGCGCGTGGCCGAGGCCGGCCTAGAGACCGCCGAGCCGTTCCGGCGGCGCGGCTATGCTGCCGCTGTGGTGCAGCGCTGGGTCGCCGAGGTGCAGGCGCAGGGGCGTTTGGCGCTCTACAGTGCGACGTGGGAGAATGTGGCTTCGCGGTCGCTGGCCGCGAAGCTGGGATTCGTCTGCTATGGCGAGGATTGGTCGGTCGCATGAGTGAGTCGCGCAATTGGTGGGGGCCGCTCTGGCCGCTTGGTGAGGCGCTGCGCTTTCTGACGATTGTGCCGATGCCCGGCCTGCCACCGACACCCGATGGCGGGATGGGGCGGGCGGTGGCCTGCTTCCCGTTGGCGGGCGCGGTGTTGGGCGGGTTGCTGGTGGGCATGGGCTTGCTGGCCGAGTTGCTCTGGACGAGCGGCGTGCGCGATGTGCTGGTGGTGGTGGCGTGGGCGGTGCTCAGCGCGGGCCTGCATCTCGATGGCTTGAGCGACACGTTCGATGCGGTGCTGAGTTGGCGGTCGCGCGAGCGCAAGTTGGAGATTATGCGCGACAGCCGGATCGGCGTGATGGGCGCTCTGGCGTTAGTAGTGGTGTTGGCGCTCAAGGTCGCGTTCCTGGGCGCGTTCGGCGGGCTGGGCGTAGCCTGGTGGCAGGCGGTGTGGCTCGCGCCGATTGTGGGGCGCTGGGCGATGAGTTTCGGGCTGTGCGGTTTCGCGGCGGCCCGCACCAGCGGCCTGGGGCAGAGCGTGCAGTCTCAGACGGGCCGCCGCACGCTGCTGTTCAGTAGTAGCGCAGCCCTGCTGTTGAGCGTGCTGGTGGGCGGCTGGCGCGGATTGCTGGCCCTGCTGGTGGTGGCGCTGGTGGCGTGGCTGCTAGCGCGCTGGTGGGTGCGCGATCTGGGCGGCCTCACGGGCGACACCTACGGCGCGCTCTGCGAACTAAGCGAGGTAACGGCGCTGGCGGTGCTCAGCACGCGGTTGTTAGCGTAGCGCTGGCGCAATTGCGCGACCCACACCGCCGTAGTTACCTGTAGCTCACTTCACACTGCCCTAGCTGGCACTCCAAAGCCCGAAGCATGACCACGGGCGGTGCGCACGCGGTTGCCCCTTCTTGCGCCAGCAGAAAAACCCCACGCTGATAAGCCGAGGTGATTAGTAGATTCCGCCGCTGCCGATCGAGCGAAAGACTTGTTCCAGCACCCAGATCACGATCAGCGCGATCCCGACGGTGAGCGCAGCATCGCGTTTGCGGCGCACGCGCAAGACGCCCTGCACGCCCTGGAAGGCGTAAAATGCGAGCGCGGCCAGTTGCAGGAATGGAATGACCGAGATCAGCGCGACGGGCACGACGTTGGTGAGCACGGCCAGCAACAGCAGCAGATAGGAGATCAGCACGATCGGCACGTAGAATAGCGCGAAGGTGTAGGTGACTTCCTCGAAGTTGCCGATGCCCGCGAACTGCTTGCCGACGAAATAGGTGACGCCAGCGAAAATATAGAACTCGAACAGGTGGTTGATCACGCTGTAGAGCAGGCCGAAGGCGTCGCCGCCACCCGCGATGGCGAAGCCGAGAATGGTCTGCAGGAAGGCTGCGATAGCGACGTAGGTCAGGGCGTCGCTGTCGGAGGCGCGGCTGCCGTAGTAGCTGAACGTTTGCGGGTTGGGATGCGCCAAGAGGTCGCCGCTTTGGCGGAGCATCCGCGTGATGCGCACTTGTGCGTTCATTCTCACCTCATTTCAATGCGGCTCGTTGTGCGTATACTACCATGGCTTTGCTGGTGGTTGAATTGATTGTGTGAATAAGCGGCTTTCTGAAAAGCAGTTCAATTTGAAACGTATGCGCCTTCGCCGTGAGCCAAGGTCGGATGCGCCATACGGCGATTGCGCACGTACTCGCGAGCAGGTGCGCTGCTGCGCAAGACCAAGGGGTTGGTCGCGACCCCTTGGAACCCCGCGACCGGGGCCTATAGCCCCTGGAGCCCAAGAAATCCGCTCTGTTAGGCAGGTGCCGTTTGGTTCCTCGGTATGGTCCTTGTTCGGTGGTCTGTATGCGCTTTTGTCTCTTATTCGCCTGCGCTTCCTGATGCTTTTCAGAAATGTTCTTACAAACGGCTCTTGAATTCCATGACGCGATGCTGGTTTTCAACTGATGCCCACATTTCCAAGTCAAGTGGTGTCGAGGCGCTGTGCGTAGCAGCGCCTCGACACCACATAAAACAGCAAGTACCTTGCTGCCGCAGGCTAAAACAGCTTTTCAGTGATAACAGTCCAAGCGGGTTTGGTATCATCTGTTCATTACAGCCCATCAATCATGCAACAACGACCTTCTGCCAGCGCAGAAGGTCGTTGTCACCAAGTCACCAGGTCACCTAGTCACCTTGTCATCGTTCGATGGTGAAGGTGCCGACGGCTTCGAGGCCGCTGCTCTTGCCGTGGGCGACCATCTGCCAGGTGCCGGGCTGCGCGTCCTCGGGGGCGACCCAAGTCCAGGCGATGCGGCCTGTCGGGCCGGAGCGCGCCACGCCTTCGATCGTGGTGGTGGCGATGGTGCCGTCGGGCAGGTTCAGCCAGATGCTCATGTCTTCGTTAGGCGCGAAGCCGCTGCCCGAGATCACGAAGCGCATGCCGGGGCGGCCCAGGGTCGGCGAGACGTCCATCTGCGGGCCTGCGCCTACGGTCGGGCCTTCAAGCGTGAAGTTGAGCGTCTGCACAACGCCGCTCTTATCGCCGCGCGCTATGATCTGCCAGGCTCCGGTCGGCGCGTCACCCGGCGAATTCCAACTGCCGTCGATGCGGCCATCGGGCGAGGCGGGCTGTGCGACTTGCAGACCCTGTGTGGTGGTGCCGTTCGGCCCGCTCACTTCCACGATGACAAATTCGCCGGGCGTGAAGCCGGTGGCGAAGAAGCGGAAGATGTTGCCGGGCTTGCCGACGCGCGGCTCGATGCCGCCGCTCACACCGGGATCGGGCGGGGGCGGATCGCCGATGGTGAAGGTGATCACGCGCTCGGTGCCACTACGACCGTGGGCGACCATCTGCCAGGTGCCGCGCTGTGCATCGTTGGGCGATTGCCAGGTCCACACGGCGTCGCCGTTGGAGTTGGCGCGGTGCTCTTCGGGCACGAACGGCACTTCGACCTGGCCATCGGGACGGTTCAGCCAGAAGCTGAGGCGTTCGCGGTTGCCGAACTCCGAGGCAAAGAAGAGGAAGCGTGTGCCCGGTTGGCCGATGCTGGGCGTGACGGTGGTGCGCGGCTCCGCCGAGACGGAGGGGGCAAAGGTGAGCAGGCCCAGCAGCATCACCAGGCTTGCTAATATTCGTGGTGTTCGCATCGTCGTTTCCTTATGTACGATGGTATGTTAACGCCATGGTAGCGAGTTTTGCTCATTCTATCAAATCTCGTTCGCGAGCGCCAAGGTCCAGTCGGCTCGGCGCAGCCATTCTTGCCAGGCGGCGGTTTGGCCGTGGACGCGCACGAGCATGGCGGCGATATGGCCGAGCGCCAACGTGTGCAGGGCGGCGACGCTCACGTTCGGCAGGGGCTGCGTGGCGGCGTAGCTGTCTAAAAAGTGCTGCCACAGTTCGGTGGGCAGGTTGCGCCAGCGCATCGTCCACCAGACCCAGGCCAGGTCGAGTTGCGGATCGCCCCAGGCGGCCCATTCCCAGTCGAGCAGGCCGCTAGCGCGGTGCTCGTGCCAGAGCAGGTTGTGCAGCCCTGCGTCGCCGTGGAGCAGGCTGCGGGTCGGCGCGTGCCAAGCGGGCTGCGCGAGCGCTTGTTGGAAGGCGCTGTGCACCTCGTCGCTGAGCGGCAGGCTGTCGAGTGACTCACGCACCTTGCTGACGCGCTCGGCGATCTGAGCGTGTGGGTCGAGCGGCGCGAGAGGTGTGGCGTGGACCTGCGCCAGGATGCGACCGAGTGCGGCAACCATGGCGGCCAGCGGCGGCTCGGGCGCGGCGAGTATTTGCAGGCCGTTGTTGCCGGGCAGCCAAGCCAGCACTTCCACACTCCATTCCGCCGTTTCGCAGAACGCGATCAGGCGCGGGGCGGGGATGCTGGTGTCGGCGAGCGCGTTGAGGATGCGCGCCTCATGCCGCACGTCGGCCCGTTTGATCGGCAGGCTAGCCGCTTTGATCACGCAGGGCTGCCCGTCGATGGTGGCTTGCGCGCTGTGGTGCGAGAATCCGCCAACGGTGGCGCGTAGGTCGGTGGGCGCGCACCCTTCGGCACGCAGTAGTTCGATAACCGCTTCTGGCAGCATTCGGGCACTCCTCTGTTTTACTCGGCGCATAGAGGCATATCATACCAAATCTGGTGGGTTGCGATGATGATGAGTATGTTCCGGTTGATGGTCAGGTTTAACGAAACACGCCATCTTACAGAGTCATTCTGAACGGAGTGCGTAGCACGGAGTGAAGAATCTCTCCGTCTCGTCCAGCCTTGTGCGTTTTCCTTGGCTGATCAACGGCCAGTCTCCGAGTAGAGTCATTCTGAACGGATTGCGTAGCACGGAGTGAAGAATCTCTCCGTCTCATCCAGCCTTGTGCGTTTGGGTTTCGTCCTCCCTGACTGATCAACGGCCAGTCTCCGAGTAGAGTCATTCTGAACGGAGTGCGTAGCACGGAGTGAAGAATCTCTCCGTCTCATCCAGCCTTGTGCGTTTGGGTTTCGTCCTCCCTGACTGATCAACGGCCAGTCTCCGAGTAGAGTCATTCTGAACGGAGTGCGCAGCACGGAGTGAAGAATCTCTCCGTCTCGTCCAGCCTTGTGCGTCCTCCCTGGCTGATCAATGGCCAGTCTCCGAGTAGAGTCATTCTGAACGAAGTGCGCAGCACGGAGTGAAGAATCTCTCCGTCTCATCCAGCCTTGTGCGTTTTCCTTGGCCGATCAATGGCCAGTCTCCGAGTAGAGTCATTCTGAACGGAGTGCACAGCACAGAGTGAAGAATCTCTCCGTCTCATCCAGCCTTGTGCGTTTGGGTTTCGTCCTCCCTGACTGATCAACGGCCAGTCTCCGAGTAGAGTCATTCTGAACGGATTGCGCAGCACGGAGTGAAGAATCTCTCCGTCTCGTCCAGCCTTGTGCGTCCTCCCTGGCTGATCAATGGCCAGTCTCCGAGTAGAGTCATTCTGAACGGAGTGCGTAGCACGGAGTGAAGAATCTCTCCGTCTCATCCAGCCTTGTGCGTTTTCCTTGGCTGATCAACGGCCAGTCTCCGAGTAGAGTCATTCTGAACGAAGTGCGTAGCACGGAGTGAAGAATCTCTCCGTCTCATCCAGCCTTGTGCGTTTTCCTTGGCCGATCAATGGCCAGTCTCTAAGGCGTGTTGGATGCGCCATTCGGCGACCGTACGCGTTCTAGCGAGAACGTACGCTGCTGCGCAGGCCACAACGGTATTGAGCCGATTCACCTGGTCACCTTGTCACCTTGTCTCGCTCAACGCCTTTCTCAACACACGCCCGATGCAAAACAGTGTATTTATCCCCAATTGATCATCCAAACAAGCACTATTTGACAATCACTTCGATCCTCGCTACTATGGCCGCGTTTCCGCCGATAAGCACGTGAATATGACGTATGGCTGAAATCACCTATCTTTGGTGGGCCGATTGCCCATCGCACGAGGCGGGCTACGCGCTGCTCGAACAGGCGCTGGCAGCCGAACAGATCGACCTTCCTATCCATTCAATTGAAATACACGATGAAGCCGAGGCCGAACAGTACGCCTTCATCGGCTCGCCGACGTTTCGCGTCAATGGGCGCGACCTCGACCCTCAGCCGGTGCCGAACGGCTCGGTCAACCCCTACGCGCTCACCTGCCGAGCGTACCGCCGCGAAGATGGCCGGATCGCGCCACTGCCGAGCCTGGCGTGGCTTCGCCAAGCCCTGCGCAATGCCTTGGCCGAGTCGGACGGCTAGCCGATCGCAGCGCTTCATCTACGTTATGTCGAGCATACACATAAGCTTGTAACGATCTGCGTTGCTTAAGAGGTGCAAGGGTGCACATCGCTGCACCGATTAGTTACGAGGAGTCCCACGATGTCCACTATCACGATCAGTTCCAGCCTGCCGCTCGGCAGCGCCGCACCGAGCTTTGATCTGCCCGGTGTCGATGGCCGCCAGCACACTCTGGCCGATTACGCCGACAAGGCGGTGTTAGTGGTGGTGTTCACCTGTAACCACTGCCCATATGCCCAGGGTTGGGAGGGCCGCTTGATCGCCTTGCAGAACACCTACGCCGAGCGCGGCGTGGCGTTTGTGCTGATCAACGCGAACGATCCGGTCAAGTACCCAGCCGACAACTTCGAGGCGATGAAGGAGCGTGCCAGCGCCCAAGGCTATCCGTTCGCCTACCTGCAGGACACCACGCAGAGCGTCGCGCGGGCCTACGGTGCCACCCGCACGCCCGAGGTGTTCGTGTTCAACGCCGACCGGAAGTTGGTCTACCACGGCGCCCCCGACGATAACGTCGAGCCGGATCAGGTCACCAAGCACTACTTGCGCGATGCCATCGAGGCGGCGTTGGCCGGACAGGCGGCACCAGTCGCCGATACTCCGCCGGTCGGCTGCACCATCAAGTGGCAAGCGGCGTAGCTAGGGTTTTTCGCATCTGAAACAGGAGTTTGGGTGATGTCTGTCCCTCGTCGTTCCCGCGTAGCGCATTGGTTCCGGCGCTGCTGCGTGCTGCTGTTGTTGGGCCTGCTGTTCGTTCACGCCCCTGCCGCACCACTACGCGCTCAGCAAGAAGATCCGTTTGCACCGTACCTCGGGCGATATCACCCAAACACCACTATCGAGCGGCGCGGCGACGAACTGTGGCTCACCCGCCCACCGTTCGAGTCGCAACTCGTCGATATCGGCGGTGGCCTGCTCGGTTTCGCGCACGGCTACCTGCAAGGGACGCCGCTGCACTTCGCCAGCAATCCCGACGGCAGCGCGAGCATTATGCTGCTCTCTGGCTCAGGCCAGTGGTATGAGTACGCCCGCAGCGGCACGCCCTACAGCATCGACCCCGCTCTGGCCGCCGCGCTGGAGCAAGTGCTGGAACAGACCCGCGCCGAGATGAACGTACCTTCCATCCAGATGTCGGTAAGCATCCCGGGCCAGGGTGAATGGAGCGGCGCGCGCGGCCTCGCCAACCCAGCCGTCGGCATCCCCGCCACACCCAACGATCAGGTGCGAGTCGCCAGCATCACCAAGCTCTTCGTGGCCACCGTGGCCCTGCAACTCGTGCAGGAGGGCTGGCTGCAACTCGATCAGACAGTAGAGTTCTGGCTGCCCGGCCTGCTGCCCAAAGGCGCGCAGATCACCGTGCGCCAACTGCTTAACCACACCAGCGGCGTGCCCGATTACCTGACCGATGGCTTCGCCTGGAGCGCGAGCGAGCAGCCGTGGCGCTACTGGACGCCCGAGGAACTAGTGGCCGCCGCCCTGCAGCGGGGCGCTGGAGGCACGCCCGGCGCGCGCTGGAGCTATTCCAACACCAATTATGTGCTGCTTGGCATGATCATCGAGCGCGTCACGCACTACCCGCTGCATGAGGAAATCCGCAACCGCATCATCAACCCGCTCGGCCTGCACGATACCTACATCGAACCGTTCGAGCAGCCACCCAGCGTGGTCCGCAGTTTCGCCCGTCAGCGCGACCTGACCGACGTGAACCTCTCGTTCGCGTGGGCCGCTGGCAACATCAGCGCCACCACCGCCGATCTGGTGCGCTTCAGCCAGGCGCTGTTCGGCGGCGCGCTGCTCGGCCCCGAGGCGCTCGCCCTGATGCACGAGTTCCGTGGCACGGGCAGCGGCGATCTGCTGTACGGCCTGGGGCTGATGCAAGATCGGCTGAACGCGGGCCAGTTCGCCGATGGGCAGCCGCGCCCCCGAGAATGGGGCATCACACGGGGGCACACCGGCGGCCTGATCGGCTCGCGCTCGGTGCTGTGGTACCTGCCAGAGCGAGGCATCACGCTGGCGGTCAACATCAACACCATGAACGCCGACCCGGATCGGGTCGCGACCCGTGCGCTGCACGTCATTCTGTCCCACACCGGCGGATAAATCGGCAACCTTCGCCTTCTGCTCGCCACAAGGCCATATCGGAGAATTAGTATGCAGGCATCGCACCTCGACACCGCTGCTGCAAAAAAGCGGCGGTTACTGCTCGGCCAAACGGCGGGCCACTACGCCGCTTTTATCGCGCTGGGGTTGTTGTCCTCCGTGCTCGGGCCGACGCTGCCCGGACTCGCCGCCAACACAGGCGCAGCTTTGGAGGGCATCAGCATCCTCTTCACGGTGCGCTCGCTGGGCTACCTGGTGGGTGCGATGCAGAGCGGTCTGCTCTACGACCGCTACCCGGGCCACCCGATCCTGGGTGGCATCCTGGCGCTCACCGCCGTGATGATGGTGCTAGTGCCTTTGCCGATGGCGTTGTGGGTTCTGATCGTGGTGTTCCTGTTCATCGGCTTCGCCGAGGGGCTGATCGATGTGGGGGCCAACACGCTGCTGCTGTGGGCGCACACAACCAACGCGGAGCCGTTCCTGAACGGGCTGCACTTCTGCTTCGGCATTGGCGCGTTTGTGGGGCCACTGATCGTGGCGATAACGCTGCGCAGCAACGAGTTGAGCTTGGCGAGCTACTGGGTGCTCGCCGTTCTGCTGGTGCCAATCGCCATTGGACTGTTTTGGCTGCCTAGCCCCGCCATTAAGAGCAACAGCACAGCCAGAGCCAGTGGTAGCATCAACTACCCGCTAATCATGCTGATTTCAGTCTTTTTTATGCTGTACGTCAGCGCCGAAGTGAGTTTTGGCGGCTGGATCTTCAGCTACGCCGATACGCTCAACCTCACCGACGTGGAGACCGCCGCGTACCTCACCTCGGTCTATTGGGGTGGGTTGACGATCGGGCGGCTGCTCTCGATTCCGCTGGCGGCGCGGCTGCGACCGCGCACCATCCTGATCAGCGACCTGCTCGGCTGCTTGCTGAGCATGAGCGTGATCGTGATCTGGCCGCAGTCGCAGATATTGCTCTGGCTGGGCACGATGGGCATGGGCCTCTCGATGGCGTCGATCTTCCCGACCATGCTCTCATTCGCGGCACGGCGCACCCCGATCACCGCCGCCACCACCAGCATCTTCCTGGTCGGCGCGAGCTTGGGCAGTATGTCGCTGCCGTGGTTCATTGGCCTACGCTTCAACATCGACGGCCCGCACATCAGCATGCGCTTGATCTTGCTGGCCGTGGTGCTGTGCTGCGTGCTGTTCGGCATCATACTGCGCTTCGCAGGCAAGCCAGTGCTCGCGATGCAGGCGGAGGCCCAACCCGAGCCGAACGAGCCTACGTGATCGACACCACCTTGCCGTTGGTCATCTTCACCAAGTTCTCCGGCGTTAGCTCGAACACGGCGTTCGGCGTGCCCGCCGCCGCCCAGATCTGCTCGAACTGGAGCAGATCCTGATCGATGTAAATCTCAATCGGCGTCGCATGCCCGACCGGAGCCACACCACCAATCGCGAAGCCCGTGTGGGTGCGCACGAAATTCGCATCGGCCTTGGCGGTCGGCTCGCCGATCAACTCGGACAAACGCGCCTCGTTCACGCGATTCGTGCCGCTCGCGATCACCATCACAGGCTTGTTGCTCTGCGCGCCTCGAAAGACCAGCGACTTCGCGATTTGGCTCACCGTACAGCCGATCGCGGCAGCCGCCTCCTGCGAGGTACGCGTGCTCGCGGGCAACTCCACCACCCGACACGGCATGCCCAAAGCCGTCAATGCATCCTGTACCCGCTGCGCACTCGCACTGAGAGATTGCGACATATTTCCACCATTGTTCGTACTCAACGACCGACACAACACTGCGTTATGTCGGAATCACTAATGCCATCACGTCAAACTCATGCTAGAATAAAGCGATTGTACCATGTCCAAACGTCGCACTCACGTGAAGAAACGCGCTTTCAGCAGTTAGAGCACTACGAGGTCTCAGTGAACACTCCCGACAACGCCCGCGTTATCGCGCAAGCAACCACCTTCCTGCGCCGCGACCCGCTGCGCAACATCGTCGCGCTCAAAATGCTTCAAAGCTACAGTGCCGACATACGTTGCTGGTACACCGAGCAAGGCGACTCGACGGGTGTGTTGTTACGACTTCCCACCGCGCTCTCGCCATTCGACGCCACCTACTACCCAAACACCAGCGAAGTCGTACTGCTCAACACCCAAGATGCCACCACCGCGCTGCGCCTGCTCAAGTACATTCCCACCGATACACACCTCGTCTTCAAAACGTCGGCAGCGCACGAACAAGCCTTGGTGTCCCGCCATTTCGGCGCGCAACGCACCACCGCATTCCTCTCGTACACCTGGAACAACGCCACCCCGCGCCGCCGCCACGAGGATGTTCGGGTTTCCGATCAGATCGACCAAACCACCCTCGATCTCATTCTGCAACGGGGCCACGACCGCGACGAAATACAGCAACTGTTCGCCAACGGCAACGCCTTCTGCTGCACCTACTATCGCGGCCAACAAGCGCTCGGCGCCTGCATGGCCTTCGTCAATTTCGAGCATATCTGGGAAATAGGGGCCTTATTCGTCGTTCCCGAGGCCCGACGCCAGGGGATCGCACGGCAACTCGTCGAAACAACTCTGCACGAGTTCGAGGCACGCAAGCTCGTGCCCCGATACGTCACCCAAGAGGATAATCACGCGTCGCAACAACTGGCCGAAAGCCTCGGCCTGCACATGTTCACCGCCACCACACACTCGGTCTGCTAAAGCAGCCGAGCGCGCACATCGGCCAAATGCGGGTCGCCGTCGATCAAGCGCAGGAAATTCGCACGAATCACCTCGCCTAGTTCGGCGGCGTCCATCGAACGCAACTGCGCCAGCGTCTTCACCACGCTCGGCAAATGCCGTGGCCTGCCAACCTCACCGCGCAGCCACTCCAAGCCACCCGGGTTATCCGTCTCCGTCAGCAGCAACTCAAGCGGCACCATCCGGGCCAACTCCTGGATCAGCTCCGACGTGTGGATCTCGACGCCGAACGTGAACAGCGCCCCGCGCTCCACCAACTGCTTGGCGATATCCAACGGCCCGGAATACCAATGCACGATCGCCCGCTCGATCTTAAAGCGATCGAGTGCCTCCACCACCTCGGCCTCGGCCTCCTTGGTATGCATATTCACGATCTTCTGCTGCGAACGGGCCGCATCCATCAAAAACTCAAATACTCGACGCTGCACCGGATACGTATCACGATCCTCGACCCAATAAAAATCAAGCCCAATCTCACCGATCATCGGGCTTTGGTCGATCAGCGGCCACAACGTATCGAGCTTATCGACATACTCCGTCGCCTCCCACGGGTGAATGCCAAACGTCGGCAGCACCCACGGGCTCTGCGCAGCCAACGCACACGTGCGGGTGTAGGAAGCCGGATTCATCGCCACGCCGATCGTCAACAACTGCAATTCGTCCAACTCCTCCAACACCCGAGGCAATAACTCATCGCTATACCGATCCAGATGAGCATGGGCATCGATAAACTTCATAGAAACTCCGTATCGTGCGTAAAGGCTCGCTTCTAACCGCTAGCCCAATCACCATCGTATCATAGCACAATGCGTAATATCAACCCCAATACTTGACGTTTTACGTTTTAGAAGGTATCCTTACTATCAGGCTTCTTGACAATCGAACTATGATGAGTATTCGCCGTGAAACCATCAATCGGCCAATCCTCCGCGCCGGAAACACCCACACAATCCGCCTTGGGAGGTTGGCTTAGCACAATGGGACGCGGTTTTCGCGCCCTGGAAATTCGGAACTATCGGCTCTACTGGATCGGCCAACTAATCTCTCAAAGCGGCAGTTGGATGCAGCGCACAGCCCAAGACTGGCTGGTGCTCGAACTCACCAAATCACCAACCGCCCTCGGAATCGTCACCGCGCTCCAGTTCCTACCGATCATGCTGCTCTCGCTGATCGGCGGAGTCATCACCGATCGCTGGCCCAAACACCGTCTGCTCGTCATCACCCAAGCCGCCGCGCTCGTCCAAGCCGCCATCTTCACCCTGTTGGTGATGACAGGCATCATCCAACTGTGGCACGTCTACCTGCTCGCCCTGCTGCAAGGCATCATCACCGCCATCGATAACCCGTTACGCCAAGCCTTCGTGGTCGAGCTCGTCGGGCGCGAACACCTCGTCAACGCCGTCGCCCTCAACTCGATGACCTTCAACGGCGCGCGCATCATTGGCCCGTCCAGCGCCGGCATGATCATCGCCTACGCTAGCACCACGCTCGGTGGCGTCGCCCTCGTCCTGCTGATCAACACCGTCACGTTCCTCGCAGTGCTGTGGGGCCTGCTCTTGATGAACCGAGACGAACTTCACATCAGCACCCCCGCACCAGCGGGCAACGTCTTTCGGCGCGTTCGGGAAGGGCTGGTGTACGTTTGGCACAACCCAACGGCCATGCAGATCATGATCATCGTCGGGGCCATCGGCACCTTCGGCTACAACTTCAGCGTCATCATCCCGCTCCTCGCAGAATTCGTCCTGCACACCGACGCAGCAGGCTTTGGCAACCTCTCAGCCTTCCTCGGCTTCGGCTCGCTTGTGGGTGCGCTCGGCACCGCCTACATGCGCCAAGTCACCCTGCGTCGGCTCGTGCTGGCCTCGTTCTCATTCAGCATCCTGCTCGCGCTCGTCGCCATCTCGACCAACTTCCTGCTCTCTGGCGCGCTGCTGATCGTGCTCGGCTTCTCAGGCATCCTCTTCTCAACGAGCGCCAACTCGCTGCTGCAACTCAGCGTGCCCGATGAACTGCGGGGCCGCGTGCTCAGCCTCTACATGCTGCTGTTCGCTGGCTCCACCCCGATCGGCGCGCTGCTCATGGGCACGCTCTCCGAGTACACGGGCGTCTCCTATGCTCTACTGTTCTGCGCGCTGCTCTGTGTGGCGGGTGTGCTCAGCGCGATCTTCTACGGCTGGAGACACGACCGCGTTGCCCAAACATAAACGTGGTGACGCAACGGCAGAGCAGTTTTTTAATTGGAGAGAAAAGGCAACCGCGTTGTGAACGCCCGTCGCTGCGGGGCAACAGCGTCGTGTACAACGTGTGCGCGCTCGGACAGTTATGGCGCTACGCGCCACAACGCGCGCCGCTTCTGGCGCGGCCATTCGCAGCGGCACATCGCCTATCAAAGAAGCAACTATGAAGCAAAGCACACCTGAAGAGCACGACACACCCGTCTTTCGTCGCCTCTACCAACTGCTCATTCCGTATCGTCTCACCATCGCGCTCGGCATGCTCTGCCTGGTGCTCGCCGTCGTCGCCGAACTCTACCCGCCGCTGATCTGGCAGCGCGTCGTCGATAACGGCCTGCTCACGGGCGATTGGGCCTACATCATCGGCCAGCTCGTACTGCTCACCGCCGTCTTTGGCGTGGGCCAAATCTGCTCGGCCATCCGAGGCGTGCTGCTCGAACGGGCGGGCCAACAGTTGACGCTCGACCTGCGCGTCCGGCTCTACGAAAAACTGCAATCGCAATCGGCCAGTTACTACGCCAAAAACCGCACAGGCGACCTGCTGTCCCGCCTCACCGCCGATGTCGAAAGCATGCAGAACGTCCTGATCAAAGGCACCGACTCCGTCATCGCCAACGCCCTGCGCGTCTTCGGCGTGGCGGGCATTTTTATCGCCCTACAGCCCAAACTCGGCCTGATCGTCCTGCTGCCCATGATCGCCGTCGGCGTGCTGCTGACGCGCTACAACAACCAAGTGCGCCCCGTCTACCGAGCCGCCCGTCAGCGCCTCGGCAGCATCAGCGCCCGCCTCACCGACAACCTCAACGGCGTGCGCGTCATCCAAGGCTTCGCCCGCGAATCGCGCGAGTTGGCCGCGCTCACCAACGAAAGCCAACAACTCTACGACCAGCAAGTGCAGGCCGTCACGCTGCGCAACCGCGTCTTTCCGCTGATCCGCTGGATCTCCAACCTGGGCAATGTGCTGATGCTGGGCGGTGGCGTCTACTTCATCATGCGGGGCGAACTCACCATCGGCGGGCTGCTGGCCTACCGAGGCTACGGGCGCTACTTCTACGGCCCGATCGACGATCTCGTCAACATCAACGACCTGTTGCAACAGGCCGAGGCCGCCGGACGGCGCATCTTCGAGGTGCTCGACGCGCCCACCACCATCGCCGACGCGCCCGACAGCAAGCCGCTGCCCAAACCGTTGCGCGGCGAGATCCGCTTCGAAGGCGTGACCTTCGGCTACGACCCGGCACGGCCCGTCCTGCGCGACATCAACCTGCACATTCAGCCGGGCGAGCGGGTCGCGCTGCTCGGGCCATCGGGTGCGGGCAAATCGACACTGCTGGCGCTCGTCGCACGCCTCTACGACCCCGACCAGGGCCGCGTGCTGATCGACGGCCACGATGTGCGCCACGTCACCCTCGAATCGCTGCGGGGCCAGAGCGCGCAAGTCCAGCAAGAGACCTACCTGTTCAACACCACCGCCTTCGAGAACCTGCGCTACGGTCGGCCCGACGCCACCGAGGCGGAAGTCGAAGCGGCGGCCAAAGCCGCTAATGCCCACGACTTCCTGAGCGCGCTGCCCAAAGGCTACCACACCATCGTCGGCGAGCGGGGCGTGCGACTCTCGGGCGGGCAGAAACAGCGCCTCGCCGTAGCCCGCGCGCTGCTGGCCAACCCGCCGCTGCTGCTGCTCGACGAGCCAACCAGCGCCGTCGAGCCGGAATCCGAGGCGCTGATCATCGATGCGCTTGAACGACTGATGAACGGGCGCACCACCCTAATCGTCTCGCATCGCCTATCGTTGGCGCGCTCGGCGGATCGGGTCGTGGTGATCGCCGGGGGCCGCGTAGTCGAGAACGGCGCGCCCAACGAACTGATGCAGCAGCCCGACAGCCACTTCGCCGCCATGCTGCGGGCCGAATCGGCGTTCGTGCTGCGCGACGACGTAGCGCACGACAACGCCATGGCCGCCGATTAGCGCCGCCTAGCGGAGTTGGGCCAGCACCTCGGCGCAGGCGATCGCGTGCCGCCAACCATCGTCCTGCTCCCCCAAACTCCAACACGCCGACAGCACCGCCTGCACGATCGCCCAACCGTGCAGGCGCTGTCGGTCGAGCGGTAAGCGCTCATCGAGCACATCGAGCCGGTGCGCAAGCATCCGCCGCAGATCGACGTTGGGCGGAATCTGATTGTAGAACAGCGCGCCAACCTCGTAGGCCGGGTCACCCACCACACCCTTCGGGTCGATCGCCAGCCAAGGCCGACGGGTCGCGCTCAGCACATTCTCGTGGTGCAGGTCGCCGTGCAGCAGTATGGGCGTCGTGGAGGAATCCAATAGCTCATTGCGCAACTGTATCGCCTGTTCCAGCAAACGCGGCGAGAACGGCAGGCTTCCGTCGGCATACGCCTGTTGCGTCCGCTCAAGGTCGCGCGTCCAGTGCGCCAGCGATGGAAAGCAATGATCGGGCGGCGGCTCGCGCCAGAGCAGTTGCATCGTCTCGGCCAGGATCTCGGTCATCCGCGTGTCGTCGCCGATCGTGGCCAGCAACAGGCCTGGATGCAGACGCTCAAGCAACAGCGCGCCACCCGGCAGGTCGGCTTCGAGCAGTTGTGCGCACGCCTCGCCAGCGTAGCAACGCAGTGCAGCCCCCTCGCACACAATGCCATCGTGGGGCACGCCAAGCTTCAACACCGCCGCCGAGCCATCGGCGCGCAGCACCGGGGCCACGTAGTTGTACGACAAATTGGCAAAATGCGGCTGTACGCTCAACTGCCAGCGCTCGGCGTAGGTCGCGAGCGTCGTAGGCAGTTGCGCAAGCCATGCACGGCCCGCATCACCAAAGGCTCCAAGAACATTCTGAACAAAAGCGGGCGGTAGATCGGCGAACTCAGGCATCGGGCCGTCCTTTCAATGCACGTATCATCTGGCAAGAATGGTGCGTGTTATACCAAATTTTGGCGATCACTCAGCGCATTTCTGAAAAGCATCTGGAGATTATGGGCAGAAAGATATGTGTCAGCCTACAAAAGAACACATACAGACCACCGAACAAGGACCATACCGAGGAACAAAATGATACTGGCATAACAGAGCGGATTCCTTGGGGTCTTGCGCAGCAGCCAAGTTGCTCGTGAGTACGCGCATTTCCGCGTATAGCGCATCCCACGCTCTCGCATTGGAATGCTTTCTAGAAAGCTTCTAAATGATACGCGATGCACAGCGTATACAATAGTAACCTCATCAAATAGAGCATTCCACAAAATATTCACCAAATAATGTATTTCATAACCAATGTAGTAGCGCGATAATGATAAATTCCCTATCATTCAGCAGATTATCGCCATTTAGCCATGTTCACTATCCGATGAATATTTTCCGATTATATTGCTCGATATTCGATCACGAATCGAACCAATAAGCCATTGCAAACACCTGGTAATACCCTATAATGCCATGCGCATCACGCACCACGGACTGTTGTGCGTAGCAATTCATCCCCTGTCTGCATGAATGGCTGTTCCACGTCATAAGAACGGTTCTCTCCACGCATCGAGCGCAACCAGGGCAACTGCACACCTAAGATGGGGGAAATCATGCGCATCACTCAAAGAACAAGCATCCTGGGCTTCCTAATCCTCATGTCAATCGGTGGATTTATCGTCGCTGCCGTTCAGTACATCACAAATGATCCGTTCAACAATCCATTGGTTACGCTTGGAGAAGCGCTGGTTATCACGATATTGTTAGTTGCGTACTGGCGCGGTTGGGAGCCTGCCCGGTATATCGTGGTCGCGGTTATGACCATTATGTTCATCCTTACGCAGACTGAATTCGCATTGACCAACCATTTGCACCTTGAGCTGATGCTACCACCAGTCATGGCATTGGTGTTTTTACCGCCCTTGGGCATCGCCCTCACGGGTCTGAGCATCGTACTGGGCTTATTGCTCGGATCGTTCTGGGTCGATTCGCAACTTTCACCCATCGATTTTATTCTGTACAGCGTGCTTATCGGCGGCATGGTGATCGCGCGCATGGTGCTCGAAAACGCGCTGAAGACGAGCCAAGAAGCGCGGATGCAGGCCGAGCACGCCGCCAAGGCGCTCGAAGCGGCGAACGCGCAACTCGAGACACAGGTTCAACAACGCACGCTCCAGCTTCAAAAGCGCACCGACGAGCAGGCCGAGTTAGTGGCCGAACAGGCCAAACTGCTCCAGGAACTAGAGCTCCAGCAATCGACCATCCGCTCGCTCAGCGTCCCAGTGATCCCGGTGAGCTCGAACACGGTGGTGTTGCCGTTGGTCGGCACACTCGATAGCGAACGCCTCAATTACCTGCAACAGGAAGCGCTCAAAGCGCTCCAGGAGCGTTCGGCCCGCCGGATGGTGCTCGATATCACTGGCGTGCCCGTGGTCGATACGATCGTCGCCAAGGGGATTCTGGCGGTGGTGCAGGCGGCCCGCTTGCTGGGCGCCGATGTGATGTTGGTGGGCATCCGCCCCGAGGTCGCTCAGACGATCGTCGGGCACGGGATGGATCTCGAAGGGCTACGCACCTACCGCGATCTGGCTGGCGCGCTCGAACAGATCAGGGCGTTTGCAGTCTAACCATAGCACGCCCTACATCGAAACGCACACTTGGGTTGTAGCCCCAAGTGTGCGTTTTGGTGTCGCGTTGCGAAGTTACTCCGCCTCCAGCGGACGCATGGGGTAACCCCGCACATCGCCCGCGATGGCCTGGTAGAGCCGCTCGATCTCGCGCATATCGTCGAGGTCGAGCGCGTCGGGTCCGGCGGGCACCCGCTCGACCAGCGAGGTGAACACGCCGCGCTGTTTCAGCACGTAGCGCATAAACGGGTAATTCTCCAGGATCATCAGCGGCAGCAGCCGACGGTGCAGGTCGCGCGCGCCCTCTTGATCGCCCGCCCACCAGCGCTCCATCACCGTGGTGAGCACATCGGCGAACTCGCAGGCGGGCATACAGCCGTTCGCGCCGCGGATCAACTCATCGGGCAGAAATTTGCCCGCCGCGCCGCCGAAGATCGTCTTGATCTTGTGGCCCACCAATCGGTGCACCTCGGCGATATGCTTCGGCCCGGGCGGGCGCTCCTCCTTGATATACTCGATCTGCGGCACCTCATCGACCAGCGTGGCGATCTGCTCGCCAGTGAGCGGCGCGTAGGTGGCGGCGTTCTGCAAGATGATCGGCCCATCGTAGACATCGGCGAGCCGCCGGAACATCTCCATCGCGACATCGGCGTTGCTGCGGGCAGGCGCCATCGCGATGATCGCATCGGCACCCGCCTGCTGCGCGGCCTTGGCGAACAACAGCACTTGCGGCACCGAAACGCCCGAGCAGCCGAACACGACAGGAATGCGCCCGTTGACCTGTTCGAGCACCGCGTCGAGGTGGCGAATCCGCTCCTCTTCACCCAGCAAATAGAACTCGCCAACCAGCACCGGCCACACAATACCGTGCTGACCAGTACTACAGCAGAACTCGGCTGCCGCACGCAGATCGTTGGTGCGGATGGTGTAATCTTCGTTGTAGGGGGTGGGCAACAGCCCGAATACGCCCTTGAGATGGTCGAAACGCGCCATAGTCACTTCCTTTCGCTTGGGCTATTCGGGCCAGCGGTCGTCGGGACGCCAGAAGCCGAGTTTAGGCGTGTTCCATTCCTCGGTGGGCAGGAACATCGTGCCGGGCGTGCGCAGGTTGGCCTCGATCGCTTCGAGGTTGAGATCGACGCCTAGCCCCGGGCGATCGGGCACGGTCACGTAGCCATCGGCCATGTAGTCGGGCGACAGGCCTGTGACCAGGCTCTCCCAGAACGGCAGGTCGAGGCCGTGGTGTTCGAGCGCCACGAAGCTGGGGATGGCAGCGGCGCAATGCACATTCGCCATAAAGCCGATCGGCGAGCTAGCGCAGTGTAGCGCGGTGGGGATGCCGTAGCGCTCGCCGTAATCGGCGATCTTCTTCGTCTCCATCATACCGCCAGCCGTGAGCAGGTCGGGGTGCAGAATATCGAGGGCGCGCTGCTCGATGAACTCGCGGAAGCCATCCCACAGATAAAGCTCCTCGCCAGCCGCGATCGGCGTGCGCAGCGCATCGGCCACGCGCTTATGGCCATGCACATCGTACCAGGGCATGGGGTCCTCGATCCAGGCCAGGTTGTAGGGTTCCCAGGCTTCGCCCAGGCGGATCATCTCATCGAGGGTGAGGTGGCCGTGGCCAAAGTGGTCGGTACACAGCGAGACCTCATTGCCGACGGCCTCGCGGATGGCGGCCACGATCTCGACGGAGCGGGCGATGCCCCGTTCGGTGAGGCGAGCACCAGGGCCAGAGCCAGGAGCGTTCCACCATTTGCCAAGCTCGTATTCGTATTTGGTGGGTTGGCCCACCAAGCCGCCCGGCGTTTCCTCGAACAGTTTGGGGCGAATATCGAACTTGATGAAGGTGAGTCCCAACGCTTTGCGGCCCGCCAACGCCTTGCGATAGCCCTCGGGCGTGGCCTCCTCCGGCGCGGGCGTGTCGGCGTAGATGCGCACTTTGTCGCGGTATTTGCCGCCGAGCAGTTGGTAGCAGGGCACACCGTACACTTTGCCCACGAGATCCCACAGCGCGATCTCGATCCCCGAAACGCCGCCACCTTCGCGCCCCCAATTGCCGAAGTGCTTGATGGCCCGAAAGATCATATCGACGCTGCAGGGGTTTTGGCCGAGTAGCATGCTTTTAAATTGCAGCGCGTTCTCACGATGCCCAGCATCTCGCACTTCTCCCAGACCATACACGCCTTGGTTGGTATCAATGCGAATAATGGGGTAATCGTAGTTGCTGGCTACTACAGCAATGCGTATATCGGTGATTTTGAGGTCCGACGGGCGTGAATTGGTGTTAATTGCGTTTTCCACGCGCCCTAAAAGTTCCTGTTCTTCAGAGGATAATTGCGTCACTGCAGTTACTCCTAGCTTCAGAACGGTGATGATGGTGGGACATAGTATACGACATACACATAGTAAGCAAAATCGATTACATATGATTGCAACATTGTTACTTTATTACATACGTTGATGGACAAAAGATGATCTATGATATACTAAATCCAGTACATATATGGCCGTATTCGCTTATTGAAAGCCTCAAGTAACAAGTAGCGTCCCCCTCATGCCACGCTCTTCTATCACGCACAACGCCAGGTAGGGTTGTGAAGATACGTGGTGGCCAAGCTAAGCCATATCTCTATCAGCGCGAGGGTATCATGCATATCACTCAACGTCAGAGTACTTTAGTGGTGTTTGGGGTTATTTTCTTTTTTTCATTCATCGCAAGCCTTATTCAGATTGGCAAGTTCGGCTTTGTCTTTGAAAACTTTATTATTTTCGGCGCGACACTCCTCACAGGTGCTCTGTTGTTGGCGTACTGGAAGGGATGGGAACATGCTAGTTATGTTCTCGTCGTCCTGATGTTGTTCGTCGTCATTACCACGCCGAGCCAACTTATCCCCAGTTACATCTACATGGCCACGCTGATCCTCCCAACGCTGGTCGCGCTCATTTTGCTCCCCCCCTTAGCAATGCTGATCACGACCCTGGTCACCTTGATCGGCTTTATCTTTCGCGCTCAAGATTTTGGCATTCAGCTGGAACTTTTGCCAATTGCCTTGATCATATTGCAGCTTGGCGGTCTGATCTGCGCTCGTCTGGTGCTCGAAACATCCTCCCGTGAGGCCAAAAAGGAGCGGCACAGCGCGGATCTCGCGGCGCGCAGGCTCCGCCAAGCCAATTTGCAACTCGAAAAGCAGGTCGAAGCCCGCACCGCACAGTTGCGCGCCCGCGCCGAGGAGCAAGAGAAGTTGATGGCGGAGCAGGCCGCACTGCTCAAGCAGCTCGAAGAGCAGCAACAAACGATCGTATCGCTCAGCGTGCCTGTCATCCCGGTGAGCGCTACGACCGCCGTTGTGCCGCTGATCGGCACGATGGACAGCGAACGCCTACAACTCGTGCAGAAACAGGCAATGCGCGCCTTGGAAGAGATGTCGGTTCGCCGCGTGGTGTTGGATATCACTGGCGTGCCAGTGGTGGACAGCGAGGTGGCCGAGGGTATTCTGAAGGTGGTGCAGATGGCGCGCTTGTTGGGCACCGAGGTGGCGTTGGTCGGCATTCGGCCCGAGGTGGCGCAGGCGATGGTCAGCTTGGGGATCGACTTCCAAGATCTCCGCACGTACCGCGATCTGGCGAGCGTGCTCCACTAAAGCGGGCAGCCAAATACATCGGTTCGTTACACGATGACGAGGTTCTGTTCGGACAGAACCTCGTCATTGCTTTGTATCCTGGCGATCAAGCGGCCAAGAACTGGCGCAGCGCTTCCCGCTCGCTGGGCAAACCGTAGAGTTTGAGCAGGTCGGTCTTGTGCTGCCAGAACACGTTGTTGGCCAGGATCGACTCTAGGGCTTTGCGCTGGGCCGATGTGAGTTGAGGGGCCTCGTAGGATGGGGGCAGTGGTATGCCAAAGTGCGTGACCGACCACGTGCCGGTACGTTGATCGTAGGAGCGCGAGATGCCACCCGCATGCCGCAGATCGGCGTCAAACACACAATCGAGCAGCGTTTGGGCGATCCGCTCGCAATCCTCGGGGTCGTTTGCAAACGACAAAGCTTCCAACAACGCACGACGAGCGCGCTCCGGCCCCAAGTGAAGCAGTCCATCCAACATAAACATCAGCGGTTCCGGCCCCCAAGCGGGGTAGTATCGCTCGATCAACGCTTCCCAATGCGCTCGATCTTCCACCGGAGCATCGAACTGATGCGCCACGCTGATGAGCTCGCGCAGCACCCCCAAGATGGCTTGGACAGCCACTTCAGGGGCGTGCTCCTTACCGCGCTGCAGCAGGGCCACCGCCGAGATCAGGTAGACGGCTTCGTGCTGTTCGGTAGCTAGCAGTTCCGTGAACAGGCGCTGTGTCGCCTCGCTATTGTCCATCAGTTCGTGCAGGGCACGGGCGATGTGGGTGCGCAAGCGCATGTCGGTGGTGGAGGCCAACGCCGTGCGCAAGCGCTTCACACTGCTCTCGGCGCAGCTCGGCAACATCGCGATCGTGGAGAGCGCGACCTGCTGCGTATCGATATCCGACGAATCGAGTTGCGCGAACAGCAGATCGATGCCCTGCGCTATCGCGGCGCGCGTCTCTGCGAGCCAATCTTGCTGGCGCTGCGTTGTCTGCTCTTCATCCACCGTGCCGTAGGCCAGCGCGTTGAGCAGGTACAGCACGTTGGTCCGATCTGGCGTGCGCGGATCGGCCAGCATCCGCAACAGAAACGGCACCGCGTAGGAGGTCGCTTCGTAAATGGTGTTCTGATGCCAGATGTTGCTGTACAACTCGCTGTATGCCTTGTCGCGCTGTTGCGTCTCCGGGCTGAGCAGCATTCGTAGTTGCTCGGGCACATCGGTCGCCGGGCCAAAGGCGTGCTGAAGCGTCTCCCACGGCACACTATCCACATCGTAGAGGAGTTCATCGGCGAGCGGGTTGGGCTTGGCATCATCGTGACGCAGCACCTGGCTCTGCTGGGGCGGTTTGTCGTCGGTGGAGGCGTCTTTGCTGTGGTAGCGCAGTTGCGAGGCCGATTCGCGCGCCATCCGTATCAGATTATCCTCAGCGCCGATCTCGCTCTCCTGCAGATCCGCCACACGTCCGCGCAGACCCTCGGCAACGCGCAGGCCGTACTTGTGCTCAAGCCGCTCGGCCAACTCCAACATCGCAAACTGCGTATGAGGGTGCGTAGGCCCAAGCGTGGCCTCAAGGATGGCTGCAATCCGTTGTTGGATCGGCAGGATATCGTTCTGCATATCCCGCTTCTTCATCACTTCGACCAGCAGTTCGAGCGGCTCAACAAGCTCAATATGCATCGGCGTATCGGGATACCCATAGGAGGCGAGCAGCGCTTCGAGTTGCTGGTGCGCGGTGACAAGATCGCCATCTCGGATGAGCTCACGGATAGCGAGAATGTGATCGGTCGATTGGGCTTGGGGTTGCTGCAACTCGACGGAGGGCGAGGGAGCGGTGCGCTCGGAGCTGAGCTGCATCACCAAGTCGTGCAGTTGCGCGGCGGCCTCCTCCGGCGTCAAGTTCGCGCCGGGCATGTGCTGATCGCTGGGGGGAAGCATGCCAGCGGCAGCCCGCAGACCAGTCCAGCACACATGCAACGGAAAGGCGAGCTGCACGGGGAATTGATCGCCACGGACGATCAACTCGCCCATCACGCCGATCAGTTCGCCCAAGGCGTGGATCGTCTTGGGATGGTGCGCGCCCAAGGTCGCTTCGTAAATGATCAGGGCTTCGCAATAATCGAAATGGGCCGCATCGTACTGCTGCGCCCGCACCTCGATATCGCCGAGATTCGCCAGCACCGAGGCGGTGTTGGCGTGTTGTCGCCCGTACAATTGATCGTGCAATGCCAGCGATTGTTCGAGCATAGCCCGTGCAGTCGCTAGATCGCCAAGATCGACGGTGAGGGCGGCGAGGCTGTTCAGCAAGCGTATCGTGGTCGGATGCGCGTCTCCTAGCACCCGTTCGCTCATAGTAAGCGCACGCTCGTAGAGGGAGCGGGCGCGCTGTTGCGAGGCTGGATCGTGCGCGAGACAGGACGCTAAGCCGCTCAGCGTCTCGACGGTGCGCTGGTGGTCGCCGAGCGAGCGCTCGCAGCGCTGAAGCGCATCGGTGTGAAGCGCAATCGCGCGGTCGCGCTGGCCCTGCCCATGCAGGATCATCGCCAATGTATTGATGCTCTCGATCGTATCGGGATGGTCAGCACCAAAGGTGTGTTCCCGCAGGTGTAACACACGTTCGGCGAGATCCAGGGCTTGTCGAGGCTGTTGCAGATGAAAAGAGGCGACGGCTACATCGTGAATTGCGCGAAGAGTTTCGCGATGTTTAGGACCAAGCAAGTGCTCACAATCGGCTAGTGCCTGCTCAAGCGCTGTTTGAGCGGCAGCGTACTCGCCAAGTTCGAGCAAACTACTCCCCAAACCGCGCCTGGCCCGAGCAACTTCAACACAATTGGGGCCACGGAGCTCTTGCCATACATCGCAAGCACGCTTGAAGGCATCACGGGCAATCGAAAAATGCCCCTGTTGAAAACTTTGCTCAGCATATTCAACCAGCCAACCCGCGCTATCAACATCCAATGGCACCAAAGGAAGTTGTTCATCGTACATACACCACTCCTGTTGGGTTAGCAGGTCCACTAAGATAAATCCTTCGCTGCGATTTTTATTTTAACACGGTTAGAAGTCTGTCAATAGGACAAAGATAAATAATAGATTCCAATCTATCGTGCTACTTATAATAGGATTGTTATTCTCCCCGTTGTTATGCGTTGCATGGCTTGAATCGATTTGACGTGTTGGCGTTCCTAATGCGCAAACTTGGAGAAGATGAACGGCGTTTTGGTGATGACACTTTGATCATACAACAGTTAGTTGATGGGGAGAGCTCTTTCGTGTGATGTTGATGCACTACGGCTAGTATGGTCTGCACACATCGGGATGGCGTTCTGTAGGGCGGGGCGCTGCCTCCACACAAAATCGCTGTAGGCCGCATACCGCACTGCCTACAGCGATGATCGACTTGTGGAGAAACGTTGTTACGCCCCGTCGAGTTGGAAGATCGCCACGCCCCGTGGGGCCAACTCGAAGGAACCTTGGCTCGACTGCGCGCTGAGCAACTCCTTGGCCCCGCTCGGCACGCTGATCTTCTGCGGCGTGTTGTTGTGGTTCAGCACATACAACAGCGTGCGCCCATCCGAGACGCGCCGCAACGCCTCCACACCCGCCGGAGCCTCAAGCACAGGCGTCACACCCGCCTCGGCGCAGACTCGCCCGATCAGCCAGCGCATGCCCTCGACGTTCAGGCGCGTGCCCAAGTAGAACGCCAAGCCCTGGCCGAAGCTGTGGCGCGTAGCGGCGGGCAAGCCCGAATAAAAGTCGTTCGCGAAGCGCGCGATCGCGCTCGCGCCCTGCAACTCGATCACATCGAACCACAGATCGCCGCTGAAATCGTTCTCGTCATCGCAGACCACCAGGTTGGTTTGGCCCGGTGCCATCGGCGAGAACTCCTCGACGCGCAAGCCCAACACTTTGCGGAACGGCGCGGGGTAGCCGCCCAAGTGAATGTGGTCGTTCTCATCGACGATCCCGCTGAAGAACAGCGTCAACAGCGTGCCGCCATTGGCCACGTACTGCTCGATCTGGGCAGCGTGCTCGTTGCTGATCAGGTGTTGGCAGGGCAGCACCACCAAGCGGTACGCGCTCAGATCCGCGCCCGGCGCCACGAAATCGACGGTGATGTTGCGCTCGTAGAAACGGTCGTAGCAGGCGCGTATCTGGTCGATGTAGCGCACATCCTGCGAGACGCGCCCCTCGCCCTCGACCGCCCACCAACTCTCCCAATCGAACATGATCGCCACATCGGCGACCACGCGCGTATCGCGCACCGCGCCCATCCGGCGCAACTCCTGGCCCAGTTCGACCACCTCGCGCCACGTGCGAGTATTGGTACCGCCGTGTGGCACCATGCCACTATGGAACTTCTCGGCTCCCGCCTTGGCAGCCCGCCACTGGAAGAACATCACGCCGTCGGAGCCGCGCGCCACCGCCTGATGGCTCCACAAACGCATCAACCCCGGCCCCTTGATCGGGTTCTGCGGGCGCCAGTTGACCTGGCTGGTGGCCTGCTCCATCAACAGCCACGGCTTGCCGTGCCCCAGCGAGCGCGTCAGATCGAAGTTCAGCGCCGCATCCACGTGCGCCTCGGGGTCGGTTAAGTCGGGGTAGCAGTCGAGCGTCACCAGATCCTCGTGTGCGGCCCACTTCCAGTAATCGAGCGGCTTAAACACCCGCATAAAGTTTGTGGTGACGGGCACGTGCGGCGTCACTTCCTTGAGGATGGCGTGTTCCAACTCAAAGCACTCAAGCAGCGCATCGGATGAGAAGCGCCGCCAATCGAGTTGCTGCGTGGGGTTGATGAAGGTCGGCGTAGTGCGGGGCGGCACGATCTCGTCCCAATCGCCATACTGCTGGCTCCAGAAGGCCGTGCCCCAGGCGGCGTTGAGCTTCTCTAGCGTGCCGTAGCGCTGCTTCAGCCATTCCCGAAACGCCTGCGCCGACTCATCGCAGAAACACTCGCTGACGTGGCAGGCGTACTCGTTGCCAACGTGCCACATCGCCAGCGCCGGGTGATCGCGATAGCGCTCGGCCAGGCGGCGCACCAGGGCCTGCGCAGACGTGCGGTAGGCCGTGCTATTCGGGCAGTAGTGCTGGCGGCTGCCGTGCCACAGCCACACGCCCTCCTTGGTGATCGGCAGAGACTCGGGGTGGAGCTTGGCCATCCACGGCGGCGGCGAGGCGGTTGCCGTCGCCAGATCGACGTGGACGCCGTGTTGGTACAGCAGGTCGATGATGCGATCGAGCCATTCGAAATCGTACTGGCCGGGCTGCGGTTCGAGCTTGGCCCACGAGAAGATGCCCAGCGACACCAGGTTGACGCCCGCCTCTTGCATCAGGCGCACATCCTCGTGCCACACGGATTCGGGCCACTGTTCCGGGTTGTAATCGCCCCCGTAGGCCATCGACGAAAGTGGAAAAACGTTGCTCATGATTCTTTCTTCTGCATTGAAAAACGAATAGTCGCTGCGCCTTTAGCCCTTCACGCTACCAGCCGCCAAGCCCGAAACCAAGTGACGCTGCAGGTACAAAAACACGATTGTGATCGGCAACGCGATGATCAGCGCACTCGCGGCAAACCAGCCCCACGGGTTGCGGTAGCCGTTCTGCAGGGTGAAGATACCGACCGGCGCGGTGTACAAGTTCTCGTTGAACAACACCGTGTTCGCCAAGATAAAATCACCGAAACCCGACAGGAAGCCGAACAGGGCCGTCACCGCCAGCACCGGGCGCGCGAGCGGCAACATCACCATCAAAAAGGCGCGGGTCGGCGATGCGCCATCGATCTCGGCAGCCTCGGCCAAATCGATCGGGATCGTGTCGAAATAGCCTTTGAGGTTCCAGATATTGAAGGCTGTCGCGCCAGCCGCGTAGATCAGGATCAGACCCAGATGCGTACCAAGCAGGTTCAAGCGCATCAGGATCAGGTAGAAGGCGGGCAGGGCCAGCAGTGCAGGGAAGGCTTGCAGAGCCAGCAAGATCGTCAGGATCGGGCCGCGACCACGGAACTTGAAGCGCGACAGGGCGTAGCCAGCCGGAACCGTGACGAGCAACGTCACTAGCGTGGTCGAGAGCGCGATGGTGATGCTGTTGCGCAGCCAGAGCAGAAGCGGCAACTGGAACAGCACGTAGCGATAATTATCGAGCGTGGCATCGGTTGGGAACAGTTGTAGATCAGTGGTGTACAACTGCTGACCAGGGCGCAACGAAGCCTGTATCACGAAATAGATCGGAAAGACCGCGAAGAACGTGCCCAGGATCAGAACGATGTATTGGACGACCAACGAAAACGTTGATTGTTTGCGCATGCTCATTCGTAGGCTCCCTTCGTTGCATTGGTCATGCGAGTGTAGACCAGCGTCACCGCCACCGTGATCAAGAAGAACACAATCGAGAACGCGCCCACCAGCGCGAAGCGTTTGAGCGACTCGAAGCCCTGGCGGTACGCCCACACCAGCAGCAGCTCGGTAGCGCCGGGCTTGCCGATCTCGGTGACAGGCCCACCACCCGTCATCAGGTAGACCGTCTCAAACATCTTCAATGTGGTCATCAAGCTCAGGATGATCGCCGGGATCGACACAGGGCGCAGCAGCGGCAGCGTCACGGATGTTAGGCGTTGCCAAGCGTTCGCGCCGTCCATCTCGGCGGCCTCGTACAGGTCGGCGGGGATGGATTGCAGGCCACCCAACAGGATCAGCATAAAGAAGGGGAAGCTGAGCCACACATTCACGATGGTGATCGCGCCGAAGGCGGTGGTGCCGTTCAGCAACCAATCGGGTGGCGAGAAACCCAGCGCACGCAGGCTCTGATTGAGCGGGCCGTACTGACCGTGGAACATAAATTTCCAGATCAGCGCAGTGATCCAATAGGGAACGGCCCAAGGCAGGATCAGCAGGGTGCGCCAAATCGCTCGGCCCTTGATGGCGGGGTTGTTCAGGATCAGCGCAAAGGTCAGCCCGACCACGAAGAACAGGAACACGCAGATAATCGCATAAGCGAGTGTCTTGCCGAGCACCATGTAGAAATCGGACTCGCTGAGCAGGCGGATGTAGTTATCGAAGCCCACCACTTGGTAGGTTCCTTCCGCGAAGCGTCGCGCGCCGTTACGGTTGGTCAGCGAGATGTAGAAGGTGTAGATGATCGGGAAGATGTTGATCAACAGCACCATAATCAGTGCTGGCGTGATGTACGCCACGGTTGTGGCGGTTTGGCGCGCCGAGCGACCACTCAAAAACGAACGTGGTTGGGCGCGAGATGCGACAGGTACGGTCGAATTGCTCATGGAGGTGCTCCTGGTGAACATCACCTATGCATTACCTACAGCGTTGTACATGCATTGCACACCTTGGGTTGAATCAGCGATCGACGAAGACCTGTGATCAATGAGCAGCCGCGCCGATCTGAGCTATGTTCGCCATCAATCATACAAGGTGGGGTGCGACCAAGTGCCAAAGGCAAGCTCAACATTAGGTGTAGAGTGGGATCTCGATGATTATACGCTTGCACAGGTTCATTATCAAATGAATGAAGCTCACTACCCTTCAATTAGGTGTATTGTTTCGGTGTTAAGGTCTGTTTCACCTACGATAGCGGCTGTTGCTTCGTTGATGTGTCGATAGTGCGAAACACATCGAAAGGGCTCTGTTACGCTGCCGAAGGCGAGAACAAACCTCAAAACAGCATATTCTTTGATGATCTGAAAGGTAAGGATACCAAATGAACGCTCTAGGCACGGTTGCCGGTCCTTCTTTCTGCAAGAAGAACCGGCAACTCCTACCTTCACATCGGGGACAAGCTAACGCAAGTCAGCGGCCTGCTCATCGAAGAGTGCGGCACCGTCCTGAATAGCCTGCTCGGGCGTGGCTGCGCCGGTCCAGATCGCCTCGGTCATCTTCGCAAAGGGGTCCCACATTGCGGCGATGAACTCGGTGTTCGGCATCGGGACGCCGTTCGCCGTCTGCTCGATGAAGGCGGCGATGATCGGGTCTGACTTCACCTGCTCCTGAGCGGCGATGTTCGCAGGCACCTGCTTGTTGATCTCGGCCAACTTCACCTGCACCTCGGCGCTGCCGTAGTACTTCATCAGATCCACAGCGGCCTGAGCGTTCGGCGAGTTCGCGGCCAGCATCAGCATCTTCACGCCCACAAACGGCGCGCCGGGCTTGCCCGAGCTGCTGACAATGGGGATGGTGGTCAAACCGATATCGATGCCCTTGGCCAAGTAGTCGGCGATCACCCAGGGGCCGTTCATAATGATCGCGGCCTTGCCATCCAAGAACAGGGTGTTTGCTTCGTCGTAGCCCAGTTCCTTCGGCATAACCTCGCTGAACGCCTTGACCAAATTCGCAGCGGCCAAACCGTTCTCGCTGTTCACCTCGGTGGTGCCTTCGGGCGTCACCAGCGTGACACCAGCACCCTGCCACCACGGCGCAGCGGCGTAGATATCGGCCTTCGCGTTGTAGACGAATAGGTACTTATCGGGGGGCTGGTTGTAGCTCTTGGCCATCTCCAGCAATTCGTCGGTGGTCTTGGGCAGTTCTTCCTCGCTGATCAACGCCTTGTTGTAAATGAAGGTGATGGCCTCCATCGACTCCGGCACGCCGTACACCTTCCCATCGTAGGTCATCGCGGCGGCTGCCACCGGCGTGAAGTTGCTGCTCAGATAGGCAGCATCGACGCCGTAGGAGTCCAGCGGCTGAATGATCTGGCTCAGCGCGCTATCGCCGATGCGGTCGTTCACCCAAGCAATGATGTCGGGGCCTTGGCCGGAAGGAATGGCGATCTGCGCCTTGTTGGCCACATCCTGCACCAACAGCAGTTCTACCTGCACGTTGTTAGCGGTGGCGTAGTCGGCGAATATCTGCTTGATGGCATTGTAGTATTCGCCTTCCCAGCGGTGCCAAATGGTGATCTTGGTGGTACCGCTACCAAGCGTGTCGGGGGCGGGCTCATCGGGGTTTGCTGGTTCCTCAGCCGGAGCGGCGGTCGGCTCCTCGGCGGCTGGTGCAGCGGTCGGCTGCTCAGCGGCTGGCTGCTCGGCGGCTGGTGCAGCGGTTGGCTGCTCGGCAGCTGGCGCAGCGGTTGGGGTTGTGGTCGTGCCACCACCACATGCGGCCAACACAAGCGTCATCATCACCAGAACGCTGATCCATTTGAGAATCTTTTGCATGTCCGTACTTGCTCCTTCGCTAGACATTCTATCGGCGAATTAGGTACCTTCGATGGTGAAACGGTGGTGTAGTTGCAAAGGTGTAAAAAGCTCAACAAATGTTGAATTTTACGTTGCGAACATCACCTCCCTTATTCCGTTGTCGATCTATCTGCTCTACCCATTTTACATGGTAGGTTAATAGTATGACTCCTCCCGCAGCATCTTGTCGGTATTATTTAATCCGCTTAGGTTGCTATTTCTTTCTAATACCACGCTATTGACCAGGCGTATGGCCGATAGATGCAGGAATCACGCCCCGCGTTACCAGAATCTCCTGAAAATCGGCGTACATCACCGGTTGCCATAACCAATGATCGGCGCCCTCCGCCCGAGCACGGGCTTCATCGGCCATCGCCGAAATAACCACAATAGGGAAAAATGTATCGCTCCGCAAGCCTTTTAAGCGCCGTAGCAGATGCCAATCGTCGTGTGGCCACGCTTTGAGATGCAACATCACGAGCGCTGGCGATGATTGCTTGATCTCATCGATTGCAAGCTCCACGCTTGTCACACTGGTCACGTGACACCCACTTTGCTCAGCATAACGCTGAATTAAGTAGATCAACTGTGGGTGATTCGCGATCAACAGCAGACGTTGTTGGTTTGTGAGCGACATAGCTCTATTTCCGTGTTCGTATGGATGTGCCCTTCCAGTGTAATGCGCACTCCGTCGTTATTCTTGTCAAAAAGCGCGATCTTTTTGTCAATTTCCGAACTCTCACGCCTCCACTGCACGTATCCGTACACGATAGCGAGGATAGGCAGAGATCGAATCGATGTTCGCGATGATCTCGCCGACAAATGTCTGCTGCAACGCCATTGCCGAATCGCTCACCACGGTATGGCCCCGACGCAACGGTGCGATCACAATATCGATCGCTTTCCCCTCGATCACATCGCGATGCCGCGCCAGACCAAGCTCCCACGGCGCGCCGTTCGCGAAGTTGTCGCTGATCAGCGTGCCCTCCACGCTGGCGTAGCCGACATCGCCCTGATAGGCGATGTGCAGCAAGATATCGTCCAGGCCTTCCCAGTTTTGCCCCTGAAGACGCACACTTATCTTGGAATCGCTGTGGCGCACCAGCTCGAGCTGCGGCGTGCGGGGCGGCACCTGCACGCGGTAGCGGGTGAACAGGTCATCGCGCTCACCCTGCAACTGCCCGAAGGGGCTGTGCAACGTCTCGGTTGGCGCGGGGAACACGCTGAAACTCAGGTCCGGCGATCCCAACTGGAGCAACTCCAACTCGCCATCGCGGGGCAGCACATCGGCCTGGCTCAGCACGATGCGGCGTCGGCCCCACAACTCGGCCTGCCACAGACCGAGCGCTTGTGTATGGCTCAAGGTGCAGATCGTGACGCGTTGGCCCGTCGCGCTCGTCAGGCGAATCTGCGAACGCGGCGCGGCAGCGGGCAGCACGATCAGCGCATCACCGTCGCGCAGCACGCGACCCGCATCAACGTGCGCATCGGCCAGTGTCTCGGCGGCGAAACAGTATTCGCACGTGGCGTCGCCCGGCGTAAAGAAGAAGTAGACCGTCTCGCCCTCGTGCTCAATGAACGTGATGGGCTGCGCCGTCGCGCTGATCAACTCGACATCGCCCAGCGCCATGTTGAAGGGCCAGATCGCGCACTGCTCGCGGGGAAACATCAGATCGACCTGCCGGGGCACCGTGATCTGCCGATCGGGCAGTTGCACAGCGATGGCGACCCCCTCCTGATCGGCCATTTCAACGTGATCCTGGTAGGTGTTGATGAACAGAAAGCCGCGCTGCTGGTGGACGCGCGCCGCGAAGCGCAGCGTGGTCGTATCGGTGGGAGTGATCGCGTCGTTGGAGGCGGGCAGCACAGTGGCAGTTCTGCAGAACGTGTCGCCGAAAGTGGCGAGGAACAGGTGCAATAACCGCAGTCGGTGGTACGATTCGCGGGTCTGCCCGAACTCACCCAGCGGCGCCTGGAAGTCGTAGGAGATCTTCGGCGTCACGTATTCGTTCAGGTAGCCGCGCTGGCCCACCGGATTCGAGCCGCCGTGGTACATGTAGTAGCCCAGGAAGTTGCAGCCACCCGCCAGTTTGTGCAGCGCCATCGCTTCGACGCTCACGCCCGGCACAACAAAGCGGTACTGGTACCACACCTGCATGCCGCCACCCATCTCGCAGCAGGCGAACGGGTACGATTCCGGCGGGTAGGGCGGGTCAAAACCGATCGTCCGCGCGCCGTTCTGGTGGTAGTGCTGGAACAGGTACTCGGTGGTCGGCGCGTGGGTGGGGCGTTGTGCGTCCACGTTCCAGGGGCAGAACGCGTAGCCGCCGTACAGCGGCAGGATCTCGCCCTCCAGCACGGGCGCGCCGCCCCACCCCGTCGAGGTGTAGAACGGTGCATCGAGGCCAGTGCGCAGCGCGATCTCCTTCAACTTGCGCATATGCTCCAACCCGCCGCTGCCGCCGCCGATCCACTCGTGCGCCTGGCGGGGCACCAGTTCCCAGGGGGCCGAGGCGTGCATAAACTCGTTTTCTAGCTGAACGGCGATGATCGGGCCGCCGTCTTGATGGAATAATCCACGCAGTTGCGCGCCGATCTGGGCGTACAAGCGCTCGACCAGCGCCAAATATTCGGGATCGTTGGAGCGCACCTCGAAGGGCCGCGCGAACAACCAATCGGGCAGGCCGCCGTTGCGGCACTCGCCGTGCACAAACGGCCCCACCCGCACGATCACCGCCATCTGATGCTTGGCGCATAGCTCCACAAACGCTCGCAGATTGTAGTCGCCATCCCAACGAAACTGCCCCTGAATCTCCTCGTGATGAATCCAGAATACGTAGCTGGAGATGATATTGACGCCACCTTGCTTTATTTTGATGATTTCGGTCTCCCACTCGCTCGCTGGGTAGCGCGAATAATGAAATTCGCCACAGATGCCAACAAACGGCTGACCATTCAGTTCCATGTAGTAATTGGTGAAGCCGATGCGGTCGCCTGTAACGGGATTGGTGGGGTGCTCCACGAGGGATAGGGGGCGGATCTCTTTTATCGGACGGCGCACATCGATCGCGTAGCGAGCCATTGCATCATTCCTCTCCATTGCGGATATGGTTTCGATTCGGTATGCTCGTATGCTACTCAGTTGTCAAGGAGCGTTCTTGCTGAAAAGCGTACTCTTTTTGTTTATTTCCGAGGAATATCACACCAAACGCACCCTTGTATCCGGTGCGCTTGATACGTAGAATGCACGCTTATGTCAAATCAGATGTTTTCGTCTGAGGAAAAGAGAGGAGAGTGAGGAATGGAGAGGCCGCTTGTCTGAGCACAAACGACCTCTCCAAGGGGATGTTAGCGACCGGGCGGGCAGTTCGCTGGACTGGAGTAATTATCGAAGCCGCGATAGAAGATGCGCACTAAACTTCCCTTATCAACGCGGGCGCCGCCCTGTGGCGCGGTGTACGAAACCATCTGCTTGCAGAGACCGATGAGCTGCGCAGGGTCGGTGATCTGGGTCAGAGCGACTTGGAAGCCTTGCGCCTCCAAAAAGCTCTTCGCAGCGCCAGGGTCGGCACCGCGCACATCGGGCACCACGACCAATTGGCGAGGAGGTGGCGTCGGAGCAACCCTGGTTGGCGTCGGTGTCGGCTCGCGCAGTTTCTCTAGTTCCGCACGTGCGAATTCGGTGTCCATTCCGGGGATGCCCACAGCCTGCTCGAAGGCGGAACGTGCTTGGTCACGCTGATTGTTGGCTATAAACGCCGAACCACAAGCCAAAAAACCATCGTATGCTAAAGCTGCGAACGACCCAAAATCCTTCGCGCGTTGGCGGATCTCGCTGAGTTGAGGCATCAACTCGGTGGCGAGCGTATTGGCCCGCTCGGTGTCCTCCTCGGCGTTGGCAAGGCGCAATTGCTCTATCTTCTGAGCTATCGCCAAGTACACATCGGTATTGGCGAGTTCGGCGCGTAGTTCCTGGCTGGCGGGTGCCAATGCCAAGCCATTGATAAAGCGCTCTCGAGCACTCTCAATATCGCTGTGTGCTGTTGAGCCTTGCACGATCGAGCGCCCCCAATTCAGGTAGGCTTGCGCGAACAAGGGCTGGGCCGCGTTCGCATCCTGCGTGTTCAGATGATGCAGAATGCGAATCGCATCCGCATATTGGCCAGCCGCAATCTGTTGCTCCGCCAGCATGAGATCGGCCTGAGGCTCGCTGGAAAGCACCGAGCCGTTGAGCGATGGTGGCACACTGGTGCCCACGGGAGTGACGGTCGGCTCAACGACATTCGTCTGCTGTGTTGTGCCGCAACTCGCCAACTGCCAGGTGAGCAGTACAACTGCCACAATATGTACAAAGCTTCGTTTGCTCATACTAGTCCTCACTCGCTACGAGAGCGTTCTACCACATTTGGTGAGATAGATGACTGTGTCCGATATATCGCGAGTGTCATCACAAAACACAACTTGCTACTGTTCCGGTTGATCTAAAGGCGCTTCCTGCGATGGTGCCTCCGGCGTCGCTGTAGGAGGTGGTGCTTCAGCTGGTTCTACCAATGTTTGGGGAGTTGGTAGTGCTGGCTCGGGCGTCGGTTCTGGCACTGTTACTGGCGTCGCTTCAGGTATTGGTTCCGACGTCGTTTCTGGTACCGGTTCTGATGTCATTTCCTGCGTTGGCTCTGGTGTAGCGAGAACTACCGTTGGGATCGCCTGCTCCTGCGTTGGCGTCATCTCCGATTGTGTCCCTGGTAGAGGTGTGAATCTCACAGATGACGTCGGAAGCGGCGTTTTAGTTGGCGTTGGTGTCGGTGTATAGGTTGCTGTTGCGGTTGCCGTTGCCGTTGGCGTTGGTGTATTTGTTGGTGCCGCCGTCGAAGTCGGCGGTCCCGCAGGGGCCGAGCGCTCAGTCGCAACGACCGTAACGGTTTCGCTAGCAACAAGAGGCTGCGTTGGCGCCACGGTGGGGGTCGATTCCGAGCGAGCCGAAGCCTGCCATGCCCACGCGCCCGCCCCCAAGAGCAGCACCACAAACGCGGCGATCAGCACCATCGCCGGGCGGCGCAGATGGTTTGTCGCAACCGCCGAGCGCGCCGGAGCAGCAGACGGGGTAGCGTAATGGATCACCACAGCGGTCGCATTATCGCTCGACCCCTTCTCCAACGCCCGCTTGACGACTAAATCGGCGGCGGCTTGGGCGCTCCGACCAATCGTGGCCGCAGCGAACTCGTTAGGCTGCAGCATGCGGCTCACGCCATCGCTACAGATCAGCAGGCGATCGTTCGGCTCCAACCGCACGACTCGCAACGCATCGGGGATGCGTTCAATGCGCAGTTCTTCGCCCAACGAATACGTCAAGCGCTGCCCCAAGCGATCGCTGTACGCCTGATCGGGATTCGCGCCCTCCGCGATCATTTGCTCGGCGTAATTGTGATCGATGGTAAGCAGCGTAACCACTCCATCGCCGGTAATTTTGTAGATTCGACTATCGCCGATATGGCCGATCGCCGCCTCGGCGTGATCGGCGCGCTGCGTCACCAGAGCGAGCGCCAAGGTTGTGCCGCTATTCTGGTAGCGCGGGTCGCTCATACGCAGGCCGAGGATCGCATCAGCAGCTGTCTGCATCGCAAGGCGTATACGCTCGATGGCAGGGCGATCGGCATGCGCTCGGAGCGTGCGGATCACCATCTCCACCGCTTGCTGGCTAAACAGCTTGCCATCCACGCCGCCGCCCATCCCATCGGCCACAATGCCGCAAACGCCATCGGGCAGTTCGAATACGGCATCGGTATCCTGATTATCCTTGCGCACCCCTTTTTCAGATCGAGAACGAGCTACGAGGTGCGGGCCAGTTGAAGCCACCTGCTCGTTCGACTGCCGAACATTGGCCGACATATGCTCTCCAGTCGTTATGACGCGCCCCACAAGGGGAGACGCAATGCGCCCGTAGCAGCAGCCTCGGGCAAACAAGCCAATTGTTGATTGAATTGCGTTACGGATGGCCGATGCTGAGGCTGCGGAGATAGGGCGTTCATCACCACGGAAGTTAATTCACGGGAGAGCCGTGGCGCGATCTCGTGCAGCGGCGGCGGCACAACAATCTCCGCACCCGATGGACGCGCTGGAAGGCGCCCCACCAGCAACTCGTAGAGCAGCATGCCCAAGCTATACACATCCACCGACCAATCGATCGGGCTGGGCGGGGTTTTGAGGCGCTCTGGCGGCTGATACATCCTTCTGCCATACGGCGAGCGCAGTTTCGGATGGTGCGGCGAATCCGCCACCGCCAAATCGATCAGCATACACTCCGGCACCTGCGCACGGAACGAGGAGAGTCGCGTCTGCAACAAGACATTACTGGGCGCAATATCCTGATGCACCAGACCCATCTGGGTGTGTAGGTGCTGCACGGCCTCGCCGACCTGCAACGCGATACGTACGGCGGTCGCAGGTGGGAACGGCTCGAATTTGCGCAGCTTGATCAGATCCCTGAGCGAGCCGCCCAACACATACGGCATGGTGATGTACGGCAGGTGAAGACGCTCGCCAGTGAGATTGTGGTGGTGGACATAGCCAAGCCCGAGCAAACCGCGTCGACGCTCGGTGGTCGTCTCACCACGGTTCGCCCCGTACAACTTGGGCAAGCGCGGGTGCTGAAACCGCTGATCGAGCAGATACTGGTGCTCGTCGCGCAGATTATCCTCCGAGCCTGGCAGGGCAAGCTTCATCACGCAGAGGCGTTGTGCCTCAACGAACTCCGCGTTGGCGCGCCCCTCTATCACATGGCGTACCACTTGTTGGATCGGTGGCTGTGGCGGACGCACCACACGCGCCAAATAGATCTGAGCTTGACCGCCCGAATTGAGCAAATGCAGGATCTCGTAAGTATCCACGATCTGACCTGGCGGCAAAGGTTGAAGGCTACGTTGTTTAGGCACTGTTCTCTACCTCACAGCGTAGGCGAAGTTTGACATGTCCCAGCCAAAATACATCTTGCGATTGCAACACATGCGGCACATTAGGACTCAACGGTTGACGATCTTCACCTACATATGTTCCATTCGTCGTCTCAGCGGCCAATAAGGTCATCCCATCTCCTGTTGGCGTCAGGGTGGCATGCATGTCGCGCGATACCGAAAGGTTCGTTAATGCCACACAGGGTTGATGACCACTTGAGGTTCGTCTTCCAAGATCGTAATAACGGGTATGCTCAGGTAACTCAACACTGCTCAACCGATCGTTCTCAAGCACATCCACGAACCAACGCACCCTCGGCTGTGCTGGCGCAGTGCCATCGAGTCGACGAGTTACCTCATCGGAAACTGGTTGCGAGATACGCGCAGTCGGCTCTTCGTCATCCATACGACGAGTGACATCCTCATCGCCAACTGCAGGTGTTGTCGTCGTCCAGTTGCTGTACGCAGAGGACGAGGGGTATGGATAATGACGGCGCTTGAGGAACTGCCAAACACCAACGCCTGCCACTGCGAGAACGAGCGGCACGGCCAACACCCACCAGTACTGCAACAACGAGGTGCTGCTGCTCGGATGCATCACCACGATCTGCAACGGCTGATTGCTAGCGAGTGGTTTGCCCTCGGCATCCCACGCCACCGCCGTCAACGAATAGGAGCCCGGCGCAAAACGCGCCTGAAATGCGGGGTCGCTCAGATCAATGGCGTACTCGAAGGCAGGAGCGTTGGAGAGCGGCTCATCGAGCACACGCCAATCGAGCAAATACTGGACTTGGCTCGGCGGCGCGCCCTCATCATCCTGCACCACCGAGAGGTGCAACTTGTTCTCGATCGGCCCGGCCACCTGCACATGGAAGGGCGAAAGCGTGGGAGGCAACTCCAAGCGCGCCTCCGCTGTGGCATTACCCGCACCCACTTGGATGGTGGTGAGCGTACCGGGCAGGCTCGGCGCGTGCACCAAGAACCGATGGCTCACACCACGCTGCAGTATGGCATTAAAAGCAGTGTTGATCTGCACGTAGACCTCGGGCGAAGGCGAACCCTCCACCATCACCAACTCGCCACCCAGGCTATTCGCCAGTTGCACCAACGACGAGGTGCTTGTTGAGGCAGCACCGTCGGAGAGCGCATTGGAGTAGCCGATCACCAACACGCTGATCGGACGGCCAGTCTGACGCTCCACTGCTAAGGGCTGTACCAAACTGCTCACATCGATGATGTCGTTACTCGCAGCCGAGGCCAACACTACCAACACGCGTGGCGATGGACCCTGCACTGTCAGCAGCTCCTGCATCGCCACGGTGATCGCCGCACCCAACACCTTCGGCTCGGCGTTATCACCGGCTGACGGTGGCGTGAATGGACGGTTGGGATCGCTGCCCTGCACTGTGTTCATCAAGGCGCCGAAGTCGTTGGAGAGCGGGTGCAGCACCGCCATCTCCTTGCCTGCGGAGATTAGGCTGGCACGTTGCTCACCGATCGGTTCCACGCTCTGCAGGTGCATCAGCATATCGATGAGGCGCTGGCGCATCATCACAAAACTGCTGCTGAACTGCGCCTGCGGCTGCGCCATGATCGGCGACGTATCGGCAACAAACGCCACACTCAATGGCTGATACACCGTCGCTGTGGATTCGATCGCCACAGGCTTACCGCCGATCTGCACCTGTACCTGATTCACTGGAAAACCAGGCGGTATGCCCATCACATCCAGCGCTATCCAGGGGAAATGCTCGGTATCGACGTTGGTGATCGCTAACACCGAATCGTTCGCCGCATGCGCCCCACTCAACGGAAGGCTCAGCAGCACCAAAACCAGCACTATGTTGAACAATCGCTGCATAGTTGTACCTACACTAAGTTGTTTCTGGAGGAATGCGTTCGATCTCAATAATCGTTCTGGGGCTTAAACCCACCATCATCTTGTTGGTGATGCGCATCGTCGTATGAGACGGGAGCGGCGTCCCATCCACCGAAACGCCATACCGACTGAGACAGTACAGCGAAAACGATTGACCATCGAAATCGAGGCGCAGATGTTCACGCGAGACATCGGGATCGCCGCCGATATAAAATTGCGTTTTAGCAGCGCTCCGCCCGACCATACAGGGGAACCTCGTGATGTGCTGACTGCGGATCTGCGTTTGATCAACGGTGTTGAGCACACGCACCACCAACGAAGGCTTGCCCAACATATGCTCATCCAAGCGCTCGGTTGGCACATCGCCACTGGGGATCGACATTATTGGAGCCGCCGACGCCACCGATTGCGCAGAGGGCGTAGGGTTTCGCTCGTTCAATGGCGCAGTTTGTGGTGAGAAGGTCTGCCTGGGATCAACAAATGTCTCCTCTCGGCGAGAGCTACGACGGATGAAGAACAGAGCTACGCCAGCAATGATGACAATGGCGACAAGTGCAAGCTGTACATACAGGAGAGTGAAAGGTCTGAAGAACACCGACCACCCGCTGGAACGTGGCGCGGCATCCGGCTTAAATGACTGCACACGTAACGGTTCAACCGGTTGATCGTTACCTGGGATCAGCCGCAGCGCTACGCGAAACGTGCGCTGGCCATCCGCCAATTCACGGAAGCGATCGGGCAGATCCACCCTCAAGTTCTTTTGGTTTTCCTCCAGCACAGTACGCGGTACTTCGAGGATGATCTCGCCACTCTTTTCATCGGAGATCTGGCCATCGATCTGCAGGGTGCGCTTACCAGCACCGCGCACATCAAAATTCACATCAACGTAATTGAACTCAGGATCCAAGCGATAGGAATCGATCGTCCAAGCGAGTTTTGGCTCGTAGATGCCGCACATTTCGCCAAGAACGGTATCGCCTTGCGGCGTCAGGACGTTGGCCCCGATTGCGTCGATCGCCTCGATCTGGAAGCAATACTCACGGTTCGCCTCCAACAGCGTGCCCGGAACCTCGAACGGTTCCGTGACCTCTGCGCCGGAATGTTCGGCTGTGTGCTGCGTCGTGCCGGCCCGCTTATCCTTCACCAACAGCCGAACTGTTTTAATGGTTTGCGGATTGGTCAGGTTGGGCAAGGCCATGTACACATCGAGGTCGGGATCGTAGGTGCGATCAAATTTGAAGCTCGGCACACTCTGGTAATCTTCCGTCGTGGTGAAGGAGAACGGCGCGGTGACAAGCGTGGCCTCACCTTGAATCGGTAAACTCAGCGTACTATGGTGCTCACCTGGGCCTACGAACACCTCGACCTGCACCACCCATTGGCTCTTGAGCGCCAGCATCACATCCTTGAACATCGCGTCGAGTTCGTTCTGTTGGCCATCGACCGAGAAGCCGCCGCTCTGCCACGACATCGTCTGCAAGGTCACTTTGTCGATGTTCTCACAGGCCCCTTGCGTACAGAAGCCGATCGTATGGATGGGGATCAGAGGCCCGTTCTTGGCTTGGCGCACCACATCTTCCAACGAACGTTTGCTGCACGTGCCACTACTCTGGAATTTCTCGTCACGACCATCGGTGAATATAATCACCGCAGCGCGCTCACCCTCCTCCACACGGCTGTACTGCCGCACATACTCCAGCGCCAGGAAACTCGCGTCGTAGAGGCAGGTCGAGCCATTTTTGACCGCTTCGACACGCTGAATATCGCTGGCGACCAGTTGCATATCGGTGTTGAAACCAGCAGAACTGCCCATGCTGAGTGGACGAAACAGTTCTGTTGTGTTGGTATCTGAGAAGGCGAACACGGCGATGCCCGTGTTGGCGGGCGCCTCTTTCACAGCGGCGATCGCAGCCTTTTGCACGTCGGGCATCAGGTTCATCATGCTGCCGCTGGCGTCGATCAGCAGCGCCACACGGCTCGACGATGTCGCCACCTTGACGGACGATGTCGCCACGGGCGGAATGGTGGTATTCGCAAACGAGACGGTACCTGCGCCGAAATTCGCATTGGGCATCGGGCGGTTCTCGCTATCGCGCAGTGTGAAATAGATGTCGAGCAGGAGGCCACCGGATGGCCCTTTGCCCTGCGGCACCACCCGCAAGATCGTCATCGTGGTCGTCGTTTGGGCCATTGCAACCGAGGAGCAGAGCAGCAGCGCCACGAGCACCAACCACCAGGTGTTACGCATACCCTTTGTCATACTTCACCTTGTGCTGGTGTTACGCTGCCAGTGCAACCATGGCAACTTGGAATTCAAAACGTGCATCGGGATAAAGATGAAATTGCGCAACATTCCAAGGGTTCTCGCCTTGCTTGGCGCGGCGGGCCAATTCCTCAAACAGAGCGTAGCATTGGCTATCAAGCCGAAGATCGTGATCTTGCTCGGTGCTGTCTTTCGTGGCGTACTGACCTGCGATCAGGCCTGTTACCTCATTCTCGATCACGACCATCGCACTGGCGCTACTCCACGGCTCATCGATGGCATCGACGATCGATTGCGCGATGGCTTGGTACAGCAGAGCTTCGGGTACTGTGCTGAGTTCGTTCATCGTATTACTCCGTCATCTTCACAATACGCGTGCTAGAGCGCCCGTTCGTTGTGGTCGTCACCTCATAAGCTTGTGTCTGCAGGCGAGTAGCATCGTAGCGCGCCACGATATCTACACCAAGCACACTCCCAAGCTTCACCGAGGCATTCCAGGATTGCCGTTGCTGCTCAAGCGCCTGCGTCTGAGCAGGACCAAGCCTACCGTCCTCGTTGATAGAGGGCGGCGATTGGTTATGCGATATCGAAGGGCTGCGTTCGCTGAGCGCAAACGGCAAACTGCCCTTTGTGGTATGAGCAATAATCTGCGTGTTATTGCTCGACTGTTCCATCCCCAAAGACAACGACAAGCCTTTTGGTGTGCCGCTATCGCCAAATATCATATTGGCGATCTGGAAGCCATCTTTTAAATGCCCTTCAACTTTTTCCAGAGTGCGATTCCAATCACGGAGTTTGTCCACATTCTTGAGGTATCTGCCAATTTTGCCTGCATCGCCAAAATACGGTACTGCTGCTACAACCGAGAAAGCAGCTTCTTTAATATTGCCTTCTGCAAGGTGAATAAGGCCATTGATAACATCTGGTACAGCGCCAATTCCCGGGATGAATCCCAACAGATCAAGGCCGGTATGCACTTTCCCACTCAGCTTCTTCCACCAGTCCCGAAGTTCGAGCGATACTGAGGCATTCACCGAGTTCGTGATCGTAGTGGAACGAGTGATGCTCATAACAGTTTCAGTATCACCACGGAATGGCCGAGAGGCTTCTTCCTCGGCTTGGCGCATCAGTACCCCGATCTGGTTAACAACCGATTGCGCTTCTGCCAGCGCTACCAGCAAACGCTCCAGCGTCGGAACAACAGTGCCCTGCATTTCGGTGATAAACGCCGCCGAGCCTTTACCCTGCCATCCGCCATCGCGTAGAGCTGCAAAATCGCGCATCACTTGTTCCCGAATAGTTGCACTGCGCTCGCCACACTCTCCAAAGCGTTGCGCGATCAATGCAAGCTCCTGGTAGCGCACTTGGATGATGTCTCCAGACATATACTCACCTCGCTCGATAGTTACGGAGCTATGTTTCGAATGAAAACTTGAAACGAGATGCCACTGCGACTCAACACGATCATGTCGCGGTCGGTGAGCGATTGGGGCTGCTGTGGCTTGAGAGCGGTCTCACTACCATCGGCATGGCGCAGCACGATCGGATTATCTTTGGCCAACAACTCGATCTGCAGTTGTCCATTCTGTTCGCTCAATTGGGCGTGCCGACGCGAAACCAAGCTCCCCTTGGGGTTATCCGTCTGATCATGGACAAGCAGTTCGTTATCGGGCAATGATTCACTCCTTCGACCGATCAGCGCGGGCAACCACAACAGTCGCACCACTTCGGAACGCTGCATATCGCGCAGATAGGTAGGTTTACTGGGTGGGCGCGTGTTCGATGGCCCAAGCGGCGTGCGCTCGACCAAACACAGATGCTCGTCGGGAGCTAGTTGCTGCTCGGCAAGCGCCACGCCTTGTTGCAACGGTTTGGAGTTGGACACACGCTTGAGAAAATAATTAGCGGGTTGGTTGGTCAGGTAGATCTGGTCGGGATCGCCGCGAAACTCCTGCAGGATAGCCTCGACCAATTCCTCGGGCGTCAGCGAAGCCTTCACCAAAGCTTCCTGGTTATGCGCGTCGAATATGTCGATCCGCAACCTGATGCGCGTATTGTTGCTCGGTGCTGTCATCACACTTTGCTTTCGATACAGTTATATGGCGACTACGAGGTTTGAGGAGCAGGTTCTACAGCAAAATCCTTCAGTTGCACCTCCAAAACCCGCAATACATGTATAAACTCCTGGTCCGAAAACATAGAGATAAAACTGTGTTGGCCTTGATCCTGATAGATCTGATTCAGCATCTCCCTCAAAATCGCCTGCAACTGCGGCTCGTCGAACTGGCCTTCGCCTGCCGCCGCCAAATTGCTGCGCAGTGCGGGATTGCTCGGCTCGCGCTGCTGCGTCTGCTCGTAGGCCAGTGCCATGCGCGCGATACGGCGCAAGTGCTGCACCGCAGCCGATTCGGGCACGGCAGCCGTCGCGGGTTGCGCGCTCGGCTCGCTCCACGCGGCGCGCTGTGTCTGGTGTCGATCGACGATCTGCGACACCCACCAATCGAGGCGCGCGATACGGGTTTCCTCGGTCAGTTCATCCACAACCCCGGCTTGCTGGTGATACGGCGAGGCGACCTGCACCTGCGTCAGTTGACCGGCCCGCACCATATAGCCACGTCCCACCGTCAACTCCTGGCCCTGAAGGCTCGAAGGGATCTTGGTGATGCGGAAGGGTTCAAGGCCCTGTACAGTGCGTAAGCCAATGCCATAACCTGAGGATTGAACCCGCTTGCGCAGATCGTTGCTGACGTTGCCATCGAACATGCCTGCCAACACGATGTGTATGCCTTCGCGTCCGTATCGCCGCGCCACACTCGCCAAGCGCGACACGCAATCGTTCAGTTCGCGCTCTTCGCTGAACTCATCGAAGTTATCGATCAGCACCAACACCGAGCGCTTGCTCGTGCCCTGCTTCAGCGCCGCTCCCTCACGCTCAAGGTGCTCAACCACCTGCATGATCCCCGCCGTTTCAGATTCGGCGGCCAACACGTGTGGCAACTCGCTGAGGCTGCGCTGCCCGCGATAGTTGAACAGCGTCTCGCGAGTGTCGAGCAGCACCACACCCAACTGCTCAGGCGAGTAGTGCATCGTCAAGGCGAACAGCAGCGTGTAAAGCACGCTCGTCTTGCCCGAGAAGGAAGGCCCAGCGATCATCAGGTGCGGGCCGAGGTGGGGGAGATTGATCGTTGCGGTCTTGAGATCGCTGCGTTTGCCGATCTGCGCCACCAAACCCGGCAGAGGCGGATTCGCCAGCACCTCGTTCAGCGGCACGATCGTCTCAAGAATGTGTACTGGCTCCGGCAACTTGTGGCGCGGCACTGGCTGCTGCTCCATCGGCCCAAGCACCGGTTTCATAGGATCACTGTCGGACGACGACGCCTGGTTCGTCATGAATTCGTCCAAGGGCTGCGCTATCTGAATCAGCATCGGGCGGCCCTCACGGCGGATGTAGCCGCGTCCGGGCAGTTCGGCAAACTCGATCGCACCAGAACCCACAATATCGGCGTAGGCATCGGTGTTGACCTGTCGCAACGTTAGACGCCCGCTGAACAGCGCGTACAGCTTACCGGGAATGTTCCCCGTAATATTGGCCGCCACCACAAAGGTGATGCCCACGCTCAGGGCGCGCCGCACCAATGGCAACAGCGTTTGTTCCAACAATGTCTCGTAGCGCTCGCGGAACTCGGCGAAGTTGTCGATCACCACCACCGTGAGGGGGAGCGCCTGATCAGGGAAGCGCTTATTGTAAGAGTCGAGATCCGTCGCGCCCGCCTCTGTGATGCGCTGCTGATACAGATCGACCTGTCGTTCGAGCCGAGCAAAAACACGTTGCATTCGCTCATCGAAGGTCTGCTCGGTAGAGGACAACAGCGCGCCCATATGTGGCACATTGGCGAAGCTAAGGAAACTGCTCCCACCGAAATCGAGCACATATAGATGCAGCGCATCGGGCGGGTGCGTAGCCACCAGACTCAGCAATAGCGAGCGGAGCAGCACCGTCTTACCGCTGCCCGAATCGCCGAAGATCGCCACATGATGTTGTCGCAAGTTGAGAGTTAAAGGCTCCTGCTTGGCCTCCGCAGGATCATCGAGCAGGCCAACCACCGGCTTCAGCGCGGTGTCCCACTGGAATTGCTGCCAACCCGTGGCATCGCCCGCCTTCCAGTTCTGCAATTGGGGCAGCAAAACGAACGGCTTATGCTCCTTATCGAACACTGGCGACTCCAGCGAGAGTTCCTGCGGTAGGAACGCAGGCCACGGGCGTGCAGCCATTGCGCCCTTGTTGAGCGACGAAGCGAGCGCCACAGCCGCCTCGAAGAAGCGCACGTTCTCGCCCTTCGCATTGATCTGATCAGTCTCGACACCCGCGAACCCGACCTGGATCAACTCGATCGTATCGCCACCGACCTGCAGGTAGCCGCGCCCAGGTTGGCCGCTCGGCAACAGTGCAGCATCGGGACGGCGCAGTAATTCACGGCTGGTATCGGCATCCTCGACCCGCAGGCACAAGCGCAACTTGATATTGGCCCGCATCTGATCCGAGACGCCCTTGGGTCGCTGCGAGGCCAACACCAAATTGAGGCCGACCGAGCGCCCAACCCGCGTGATGCTCTCCAGCGCTGCGCGGTAATCGGGGTTGTCGTCGATCATCTCGGCGTACTCGTCGATGATGATGAACAAGTGCGGGTACGCGCCCTTGCTGAGGTGATACCCTTTCTTGCGATACTCGACGATATCCTTGGTGTCGGTCTCGACGTTCAATTGCTGGCGACGGCGCACCTCCGCGTTGATCGCCGTAAACATCCGATCAACGCCGGTCTTATCTAAGTTTGTCACCACATCGACGCAGTGCGGCAGCGTCTCGAACGGCTTGAACGCGCCGCCGCCCTTGTAGTCCACCAGCACGAAGTTCAACACGCTAGGGTCGTAGCGCAGCGCCAACCCGACGATCAACGTCATCAGCAACTCGGACTTGCCGGAGCCAGTGCCACCCGCGATCATGCCGTGGACGCCATCGTGGATCGCTTCGAGTTTCAATTCGCGCACCTTGCCCCCGGCCACCTCGCCGATCGGCACCTGCAGCCAAGCCGCATTCGCCGGATCTCGGCTTTCCGCCCACTGCTGTTCCACTGCCGCGCGCAGTTGCTCAAAGCTGTAGGTCTTGGGCAGGCCAAAACGCTTGGCCAACAGTTGATCGAAGGCAACCGTGGGTGGCAGCACGTTGATGCGCAATGGCTGCTCGTGCTGTTGCGCGTGCGGCTGCATCTTGTCGCCCAATTGGCGGATCAGCGCCAGTTCGCCACCTTTGTACGAGTTGTTCTCCACGGAGCCCGGCATCAGGGCAACTTGGAAGTGCAGGGCCATCTGCTCGACCTTGGTGGCACCGCGCCCGATCAGGTTATCGATCGGGTCGATCTGCGCACCAACCACCGCTGCGTAATCAGTCGGATCGGAGAGGCGCAGTGTGAAGCGTTCGCCAAACAGCGTGTAGAACTTGCTGGGCAGCGCGTTGGGCCGATCCGCCGAGATCACCAAGTGGATACCGTAGTTCAAGCCCTGCCGCGCCAACTGCATCAGCTCCTTAAAGCGGTTGTCGTCCTCGTTCTGCTGCCGCAACGAGGCGAACGTCTCAAGGAACTCGGTCATGTTGTCGATCAGTAGTAGGATGGCGGGCAGCGCTTGCTGTTGCGGCAACGTTTTGTATTCGGCAAATGTCGTGACATTCGCCTCGGTGAACAACGCGCGTCGTCTCGCGATCTGCTGCTCAAGCTCGCGCCACAATTGCTGCACACGTTCCTCGTAGCCGCGATCCTCGGGGGTGATGATGGTGCCGACGTGCGGCAGCGGTGCCAGTGCGCTCAAACCACGGCTACCCAAATCGAGCGCGTAGACGTGCAAGTCGGATGGCGAATGCGTGGCTGCCAAACTCACCACCATCGCGCGCATAAACGAGCTCTTGCCCCAGCCCGCCGCGCCAAACACCACCGCGTGGCCGCGCGAAAGCTCGACGGTCAACGGGCGATACTGCGCTCTGTAAGGATCATCGACAAGGCCCACAACTGCCCGCAAGCCGTACTGTCGCCAATCGAGTTTCGGCCAGCCCGACCAATTCGCCACGAACGGGTTGATACGAAGCTCGCCCTGTTCGTTCAGCGTCAACAACGAGCGATCCACCTCACTCAAGTAACGCTTGGGCACCAGATCGGCGAACGTGGGCACAGCCGACAAACTCGGCGGCCAAGGCGCGCTAGGCCGCGTGCCACCCTGCTTTTGATGCAGGTCGCAGATCTGCTTGACCGCCAACTCGAAGAACTTGACATTGCCATCGGGATGACTGATCTCGTCACCAGCAAACGCGACCTGAATCAGCCCAATCGCGTCGTTGCCGACCTGCACATAGCCGCGTCCCGGCGTATTGTTCGGCAGGAAGGCGGCATCCGAGCGGCGCAACACCTCACGGCTGATATCGGCGTTCTCGACCCGCAAGCAGATGCGCAGCTTGATGTTGGCCCGCATCTGATCCGTCACGCCAGTGGGCCGTTGTGAGGCCAACAACAGGTTCACACCCACCGAGCGACCCACCCGCGTGATTCGGTCGAGATCGGCGCGGAACTCAGGATTCGGCTCGATCATCTCGGCGAACTCATCGATGATGATGAACAAGTGCGGGTAGAGTATCGGATCATTCGGGAATTTCTTCCGCAACTCCACCAGATCGCTCACCTTCCGCTCGGCGTTGATCCGTTGGCGGCGATCGAGCTCGGCGTTGATGGCCGTGAACATACGCCGCACCGCCGCTGCGTTCAGGTTGGTCAGCAGATTAACGCAGTGCGGCAGGTTCTCAAACGGCTTGAATGCGCCGCCGCCCTTGAAATCGACCAACACGAAGTTCAACACGCTCGGGTCGTAGGACATCGCCAAGTGCATGATCAGCGTCATCAGCAACTCGGATTTGCCAGCACCAGTACCGCCAGCCACCATCCCGTGGACACCGTCGTGTTTCGCGTCGAATTGCAGCCAACGGTCGCGATCGCCGGGTGTGCGCCCAATCAGCGCGCGCAGACTCGCCGCCCTGTTTGGATCACGGCTCGCCTCCCAATGCTGCCGAATCAGCTCATTCAAACCGTTGGCAAGCTCGGTGTAGCTATCGCTGGCGACCTTGGGCAGCACCATCTGGCGCAGCAATAGCTTCTGCGGCAACGAACGGATCGGCTCCGGCACAACGAACAGATTGCCACTGGCCCATCTCGGTCCCCGTTCAGAATCCATCCGTTCAATGAGTTGTTGCAGCGTCTGTTGATCGGCATCGGGATTGCTCGCCACCGCTCCATTGCGAGTGAACGGCAGCGCAACCTGGAAGCTCAGCGGCGCCTGGTTCAGACGTGTATAGCCGCGCCCTGGCAGATCGCCAAGATCTTCGACTTGCCCACCCACAATCAAACGATACTCATTCGGCTCCAGCAGTTTGAGCGTGAAGCGCTCGCTGCACACGTTCAACAGGTTGCCGGGCAGATCGGAGAACTTACTGGCGCTTACCAGCATGTGAATGCCAAATGAAAGCGATTGTCGCGCGATGACAATCAGCCGATTCAACAAGCTCTCCTCGGCATCGCCAGGATCGCTGAACGTCTCGATGAACTCGATTATGTTGTCGATCAACACCACGATCGCGGGCATCGGCTTTGCCGGTTGCCCCTGCTGGTAGGCCTGCCAATTCTCGCAGCTCGCCTCGCTAAAGATCTGCTTCCGTTCCTCGATCTTCTCGCTCAGAACCCGCAGCAGATGCTCCACTCGTTCCTCGAAGCCACTCTCGGAGGGCGAGATCACATCACCCACATGCGGCAAACCTTCGAGCGGTTTCAGATTGCGCCCACCAAGTTCCACGATGTAACAGTGCAGTTGATCCGGCGTATGGGTGGCCACCAGGCTCAGCACCACAGTGCGCAAAAACGAGGTTTTTCCCGTACCCGATGCGCCGAACACCACCGCATGGCCGCGCGTGAGATCGACCACCAATGGCCGATGCAGGGCCGAGGCGGGATCGTCGATCAAACCGATGATCGCACGCAGCAGATAGGGCGACGCGAGCGGGCCGGACCAAGCGCTCAGATCGTTCAGCCAGAGCTGCATCGCATTATTCAGCGTCACCTCGTTGGCGTTCGGCTTGCCCAACGTGATCGCCTTAATATCATCTTTGCTGATGTAATCGGCCCGACTAATCGGCGGTGGGTCGGTCTCAGCAGGCACCACGTTGTTTTGGTAGTACAACGGCTGCACCAAGCCCAAGCGATTTGGCAGGGGGGCGGGCCAGGGCGCGCGCTGCGATTTAACCTGTAGATCCTTCGCCAACGATCGCAATTGATCGATAATTTCGCGGTACAGTTCACGCGGTTCGGTATCGAGCTCCGCATTGCCACCGTTGCGCTTAGGCCAGATCACCGACAACTCGGCGCGCTGCTGCTGCTCGCGCGAAACGCCACCCGCATAGGCCATCTGAACCAGATCGATATCCTCATTGCCGACCTGCAAATAGCCACGACCAGGGATTCCGGGCGGCAGATACGCGGCATCGGTGCGGTTGAGCATCTCACGGCTCTGCCCAGGCGTTTCCACCCGCAAGCAGATGCGGAACTTGATGTTCGAGCGCATCTGGTCGCTGATGCCGCTGGGTTGCTGAGCCGCCAAAATCAGCGAGACACCTAAAGAGCGACCGATCCGTGTAATTTTTTCGAGTTGGGCGCGGTACTCCGCACGATCGGCGATCATCTCGGCGAACTCATCGATCACAATGAATAGGAACGGCAACGCCGATCCTTCGCCCCGTTCGTGCAGGCCACGGCGGCGGTACTCGACGATCGATTTGACATTAGCATCGGACAAGATGGCCATGCGACGATCAAGCTCGGCGGAGATGGCCATAAACATTCGCGAGATGCTGTCGTTCAGGTTGGTGATGATGTCCACGCAGTGCGGCAGGTCCTTGAACGCCTCGAACGTGCCGCCGCCCTTGTAGTCCACCAACACGAAGTTCAACACGCTCGGATCGTAGGTCACAGCCAAGCCGCAGATCATCGAGATCAGCAGTTCGGATTTGCCGGAGCCAGTGCTGCCCGCGATCATGCCGTGCACACCGTCGTGCTTGCTGGAGAACACCAGCGTGCGCACCTTATCGCCCGACATCTTGCCGATCGGCACTCGCAGCCAGCCCGCATTCTCAGCTGTTTTGCTGAGGTTCCAGCGCTGCATGGCCTCCTGGCGTAGCGTGCTCAGCGTATCGCAGCCCATCAGATCCAGGAATGGCACAGTGGTCGCTAAACCAGCGCCGGAGGTTTGGCGCAGGCGTAGCGGCTCGAGTTGTGCCGCCAATTCGTTGATCGAATGAAGCTGCGGCAACACATCGGCTACTCCCACAAACCGCGGTGAATTGATGCCAACTTCGGCATAGCGGAAAAAGTACGTGGAATGAGCCCCCGCTTCGATCTCGACCACGGCGCTACAGCCACTCGGCACTTTGCTGCGATCGGGCACCAGGAAGATCACCGATGCGCCCAACTGCAAGCCCTGCTCGATCAGGATGGAGATGCCCGCCTCGGTTTCAACTGTATTCAGCACCGAATCGGCGTTGTAGGCCGCATCCAGTAGATCGACCACCAACACCAAATGCGGTAGCGTCACCGAAGCGTCGCTCTCCTCACCCTCACGCTTCTGCAAACGCAACTGGCGTTGAGCGAGCTGGCGACGCAACTGTTCGAGAAACTGCTCGTACTCAGTGCCAATATCATCGCCAAAAATGCCATCGTCAGAGGCGGGAGACTGCATTTGGTTGACGAAACAGAGCGGTTTGTGATGCTCGTCGCCACTGCAATGCGGCAATTTTTCGGCCCACTTCCAGGGCTGCTCGTCGCTCGCCAACACCTGCAACTGCAAGTCGGCGGGTGCGTGGAACACCACCAAGTGCCCCAACATTGCGCGGGCCGCCGTGTACACAGCCGCTGAATCGCCAGCCAGGGCCAGCGCATGCGTGACGGATGTCTGCACTCGTGCCGCATCATCGTCGCGCTCGGGCGGCTGTCGCAGCGCGATCACCACGGGGATGTCATCGACGTAACGCGAGCTTTCGGCCAACTTCACCGCAGCACGGGCCTGCGGATCATCAGCGGAGATGTCTTTGGAGAGCTTGTACACGACCGTTGATGGTAGCGTGCCCATCCCCAAGCGCACCATCCCGAAGTCATCGTCGCTCGTGCGGCGCTCCCACAAGCGCGCTTCGCTGCGCAGGGAGGGCTTCGTCTTGGTCAGATCGTGGCTCGCCTTCACCAAGCGCGGCAACTCCTTGATGGCGGGGTAGTTGTAGGTGTAGAAGCGCCGCTGCTGATCGTGGGCTACCTGCATATCGCGGTGCATATCGGTCAGGCGGGCGATGTAGGCTTTGGCGCGGGCGGCCTGTAATTGGCGCTCGCGCCGATGATTGTAGAAGGCGAACCCCGCCGAAGCGAGCACCGAAAGCGCCATCGGCACCATCAGCAGCGGGCTGCGGCCAACGCCACCCATCGATGAGATCAGCACATAACCGATGATGGTGATCAGCGGCAGACCGATCTGGATAAGCTGAGCACGCCGATCCGGCTGCTGATCGGGAGGCGAAGGAATATCAATTTCCGCAGCAGGAAGCTCGGGTTGTATGCGTGGTGGTCGATCAATAGTCGTCATCTCTCCAAAGCCTCGCATCAGAAACCGGCGAAAGACAACAATCCTGGCATCATCACCAGCGCCATCGATTGCTCAATCGTCGCGATCACGGCGATCAAAAACGCTAGCGTTAACAACAACACAATCGCCACAAACAACAGCGAATAGGTGCGCTGCGGCGGGGGCTTCACCGATGGCACCTCCTTGAAGATGCTCTTTAAGTGTTCGAGCAGGTGAATGACGACCTCGTAGCGTTGTGTTGGGGAAGGGTGAATGGCCTTAAGCGCGATGTCACGGATCGGCCCGAGATCTTGGCGCTCGATCTGCTGAAGCGGTGGTGCGGTACGCACATCGTGATAGATCGCGCTGGCACTGCGCAACTGGAACGGGAAGCGCGGCTTGCCCATCAATAGCTCATACAGGATCAAGCCAATCCCGTACACTTCGGTAGAGAAGTCGAACACGGCCCGATTGCCAATCAACTCTGGTGCGGTATAGGCGGGTGCAACAACTTCGGGATACCAATGCTCGTTGAAGTGTTGTGGATCGGTTGCCAACCCTAAATCGATAAGCTGCATCACTGGCACGTTCAGCTTTTTCGCTTCCTCGAAGCGCACCAAGACTGCCTCGGGAGACAGCGCCAAATGCAGCATCTGCCTGCTTTGGAGGTAAGCCAGCGTCGAAGTGAGGCCAAGCGTGATCCAGCCAACGTGGTTGATCCAAGGTTGAGGCTGCTGGGCCAATACCGATGATAGACTCTCGCCCTCGAAATAGGCGAACAAACAAAAATAGAGCATCTGATCGCCATGCATCAGATGGCCATACTGAAATTGAGAAAGATTGCTACCAACATACGGGGGCAACAATTTTGGCAAGAAGACCTGATCTGAATGGTTGGAATATTTGGCGAGGAATTTTGCCTCGCGCTTCAAGCGCTCGTTGTGTTCACGGCGCGGATGAGCTATTTTTAATAATACCTGTTGCTGCTGTTGACGGGCGACATACACCACTGAGGAGGGCAACACCACCAATAATCGGATCACCTCAATATCGCCGAGCCATTCGCCTTGATCCAATACGAGCGGAGCCTGCTCTGCGGGGCAATAGGTCTCTTGGCAATAGAGCTTTTGATGCGGGGCGCTGCGGCTACACTGAAGACAAACCTGTCGCACCACATTCACCTTTCTAACACACAGACCGTACAACGAGCGCGCCACAGGCCGGGGCAGCGGGCGATCCTACTTTCACCCACTGCACCCAGAATCGGCATATTGAGCTAGTAGAAGCGGGTCGCACCCTGCTGATCGCCGTTCTGATAGGCATCGATCGACGTGTTCAGGTCGCTACTCAACTCCAAACACTTCTGCGATACCTGCTCGATGTACGGGCGGATGCTGTCCATAAACTGCGCCAGCGCCAAACCACCCACCAAGCCCATAAATGCGGTCGTGCGTAACAAGGTCACCAAACCTTCCATCGTCTGGTTCGCTTTCGCCAACACCTCACCAACTTGCTGGCAAGTTTTGGCAACACCACGCACAGCTGGAACATCCATATACACTTGATCTGCCACGGTACTGCTCCTCTGCGAGATGCTGCTCGCGCTTAGTAAAACTTAAATGTGTCGCCCAAACGTGAATCCACCAGCCGCTGCACTTCCTGATCGGCTTGCTCGATCACATCACGGGCATAGGTCACGTTGTTGTTGGTGGTCGTAATCTGGTTGCAGATGGTGCTAACATTCGGGATGAAGATGCTCGTCACCTCATCAACAAAGGCGTTCGCGCCTTCGCCAACCCAGATCCCGTTCGTAATCAATTGCACCACCGAGCGCAGCGGATTCAACGCCGTCTCCTCGAGATCGCGCAACAGCGCCATAAACTGCGACTGCACGCTGTCGAGCATTCGGCGCGCTAAACTGATCAAAACATCCTCGATCGACATCGTGGTGTCCCTTTCTATGAGCTAAATGCGCGCTTCGAGGTTTCGTCCGCCTCGCGCATATCGCTGATCGCGCCCTGCACATCTTTATCGAGTTCTTGGAACTTCTGGATCAATTTGGCGAGCGATGGGCAGAGGCTGCCACGGATATGCTCGACAAAGGCCGTGCCACCGCGCCCAAGCAATGCGCCATCGGCGAGATGGTTGGCGATGTTCTGCAGTTCCTGCGACACATCCTGGAGGCATTCGGCCCCTTCGTTGAAGGTCTTGGCCATTGCCTCGGCCATCCCATAATCAAGCTTGATGATGTCGGACATGGAGAAACCTCCCTCACGCAGTGCGATTAAGCGTTACGATCGAAAACGTGAACTAGCCTCTTGCTCGGCCTGGCGCATAATCTGAATGATCTGGCGCGTAACCTGCTGGCCCTCCTCCAAGGCATCGATAAGGCGTTGCGTTGCCGGCAGCACCTCGCCGTTCATCTCGGAGATGAACGCCTCCGAGCCACGACCAATCCACCCGCCGCCAGCCAGATCTGAAAAATGGCTGTTCACCTTCTGCAGCATGCTCTGCACAATCTGGCTCTGCGCACTGAACTTCCCTGCCAGTTGTTCGAGCTGCTGATAATCGGCCTGAACCTTGTCGCTCATATCGGATCCTCCACAAGACGAACACCGAAAAAGGGCACACGAATGAACTAGAGACACGGAACTCGGCTTCAATGCGCAGATAGGCAAAGAGCCGTGCAAATGCCTCCCGTACCTATATCCCTATTTGTGCCAAACCGATTGAGAAAAATTGCAGGTACACAAACGCCTAAATGTGGCCGCTCTCAAACCTAATCTTCACAATAGCGGCTTGATGAGCGGCCTCAATAACGGCATGACTGAGCGCTGTTCACTTCCCCAGAATGCCCACTCCGCCAAATAGGTAAAGAGGGCGGGGTGAACATTATTTGCAATTCAAATCGACACTGCTCAACCATGCGAAACAACAGTACCTTCACTTACTATGTATCCATTCACATACAAAACGCTTGCGATAAAACTATTATAGATCAGTCTGATTACCATGATACAGTTCAAAACGGTACATTTATATAATATTTTGTTAATGTTATCAAGGATATGGCATGATTACCCATGGAAATATCACACAAATTGGTAAATAAATAATTTTTAATTATGTTTTAACCAAATAACATAATTTTAAACAAAGTTTTTATCGATTATACTAACTCTGTTTGGTATATAACCATATCAAACTAGCTTTATCCTTAAGCAACACGGTTCTGCTTGTGTCGAGGATTTGCGACGGACATAGCAAAGGGCCGCCCATACACTGCGCAGGCGGCCCGAAGCGAGAATCTGAGGATGAATTAAGCGAGGTGGCGCGGATCGCGCACAACGAAGATCAGCATCAATGCGCCCGCCAAGGTGGAGGTCGCCGCGACCACAAACGCGGGGCCGTAGCCGAACAGATTGCTCAACCAACCGCCCAGCACCGGCGCCAACACAGTCATTGGCGCGAGCAGCGTATTCGCCAAGCCGATGTAGGTTGGCCGATCCGCCTCGTGGCAGAACTCGGGGATGATGGTGAGGAACGAGGCGGAATCGGCGGCCAGCGATGCGCCCATCAGCGCAAAGCTCACCACCACCCAAGCCCACGATGTGGCGAACAGCGCCGCAAGCATCGCCAGAACCAGCATCAGCGCGCCACCCACCAACGAGGCCTTATGACCGAACCGATCGCCGAGCAGCCCCCAGAACAGGTTAAGCAGCGCTTGGCTGCCGATCAACACGCTCGTCAGCAGGCCGACTTCGCTCCCGCCGATCGCGAAGCGCGACGAGGCGTACACCAGGAAGAAGGCGGTCGCCATAGTGCCGCCGCGCACCAAGGTGCTCGCAGTGATGTAGTTCGTGAAGTTACGGTCGGCCCGCAAAATGCCGGGCAACCGCGCAAGATAATGGCGCAGCCCCATCGACGATTGGGTATGCTGGCTCACAGGCTCTCGATTCAGCGACAAGCCCAACAGCGATACCATCATCGCCGCAAACGCCAATATGAACAGTAGCGCAAAGTTCTGAGGGAAAGGCCAGCGCTCCAGCACAAACGAGAGCGCGAAGCCGCCAGCCACACCCATCAGCGCGCCGAGCCCGTGGCCCAAGCCCGTGAACAACCCGCGCCGATGCACCGGGATCACCTTGGCAATCATATCGAACCAGGCGGGCGTACTCACACCCACCGCTGCACCCGAGATGCCAAGCAGCATCAGCAGCAGGATCAGCGCAACGGTTGGCGCACGCTCGGCCAACAACAAAACCACTAAACCACACAGCAGGTAAGGTACACGCTCGCCCAGACCACCAGCTATCACCACAAACGGCTTTTTGCGGGGCAACGATTCCGTTAAGCCCGCACCGATCAGTTGCGGCAAATACAGCCCCAAACTGTAGAGCGCCACCATCACGCCGATAGCCAGCGGCGAATCGGTGAGTTTGCTGATCAGCGCCGGGATCACGGTGTCACGCGAGACCAGCGCCAATCCAAACATAATGAAAGAGATATCGACGATATTGACCGAAAAGTTCCAGCGAAAATTACGTTCTACCTGTTGCTGCTGCGATGTAATGTCCATAAACCTGTGACTCCAAGAAAAAGTGATGGGCTGCGTACACCCATCACTCTCTCCGTGTTATTCCTCAGGCTGGTGCCCCAGCCATCATGCAAATCGAAGCCCTACCAGCGGTTGGCTTCGGGATCGTCGGTCAGATAACCGACGGCATCGAGACGCGCCCACAACTCATCGGGGATGGGGTGTTGTGCCAACTCGATGGTCTGCGCGATTCGTTCAGGGCGGCTCATGCCCACCACGGTCGTGGCAATGCGTGGGTCGCGCATCGAGAACTGCAAGGCGGCGGCGGCCAGCGGCACATCGTACTCCTTGCAGATAGCGGCCATCTTGCGCGCCCGCTCAACCAGTTCCGCCGGAGCGTCTTGGTAGGCGTAGCGAGCGTAGGCATCGGGGCCTTTGGCCAGCATGCCACTGCCGTAGGGCGCGGCGTTCACCACGGCCACCCCACGCTCAGCGGCCAACTGCAACAGCGGCTCCGCCGAACGGTTGAGCAGTGTGTAGCGGTTGTGCGTTTCGAGCGCCACGAACGCGCCCGTCTCCACGTAGCGCATCATCATATCGATGGGACCGCCCGAAATGCCCAAGTAGCCGATCACGCCCTGAGCCTGATACTGCTGCAACACATCGAGCGCGCCGCCCGGTGCCATCACGTTCTCGAAGGTGGTATGCTCGGGATCGTGGATGTAGACCAGTTGCAGATAATCAAGCCCCAAGCGCTCCAGGCTCCCCTCGATCGAGCGCTTGAACTGCTCGCCGCTGAAATCGCCCGTCTCCATATCGCGGTCGCCCTTGGTGGCCAGCACGTAGCCCTCGGGCAAACCGCCTATCTCGCGCAACACGAGGCCGATCCGGCGCTCACTCTCGCCATTGCCGTAGTTGGCCGCCGTGTCCATAAAGTTGATCGGCGAAGCGAACGCGGCCCGCAACGTTGCGAGCGCAGACTCCTCCGCCACACTGTAGCTAAATGTCTCGGGCATGTTGCCCAGTGGAGCACAACCAACACACAGCGGCGTTACGTACAGATCCGTCGAGCCAAACCGACGCGGGGTTAACAGTGAAGTTGCTGCCATAGCTCACCTTACCTTCAAAGTCTGTTAGCGGTTATCTGCTCCACAAAACGGTGCCAAATGCCGATAAAAGTGCGTATCGAGCCCTGCGGCGTAGGCCGTGGCGTGCTGTTGCAGCCCAGCCTTGATCTCAGTGCCAAAACGAGCCAACGCCGAACCAAAGGTCACATGCAGAATCTGGCGAGCGTCGAACTGATCGAGCAGCGTCACCAGTTGCTCGTCGGCCAGGTCGGCGTTGGCTGGCAGGCGCGCCAGTTCCGCCGAAACGTGATACGTGGCGCGATCTGTCTCGTAGCGCTCGCGACCAAGCTCCAAGATCTCGCGGAACAACGCAGGCTCGTGCACGGCCAACACCCGCAAGCCCTCCAGATAACTGGTGCCAGCGGTCTTGAGATGCACCATGCCGTTCGTGGCGGCGTTGATCAGCGGGTAGACGCTAAACTTGTCGGAGCCGGAGTGCAGGCTGAGCTTATACGGGCCGAGCGTCCGCGCGATCGCGGCGTGACCCGCCAAGTCGGCCTCCAGCGCCGTCAGATCGCCGATATAATCCACACCTTTCTCGAAGCTGCCCACGTAGCGCGGCGCCAAGCTCACCCAGCGCACCCCCAAGCGCGACAACTCGCTCGCCACGTAGATATGCTCGACATGCGTGGTGGGAGTCTCCGTTTCATCGACCGACACCTCCAACTCGAACGGGATGTCCTTGGCGGCCAGGTGGCGGTACATCGAGGCCACGTGCGCCACAGCGCGGCCATACTTCACGGCAGCCCGCAGCCACGCCTCCTCCGTCAACTCGATGGTGCGATCGTCGAGCTCGACCTGCTGGCCGACGCGCTGCCGCAACTCGGCCAAGCTGCTCTGAAGCGCCTGCCAGGGCAATGCTTCGAGCTTGCGCGTCAGAACCTCGGGCGCATCGTGATCCGCCGCGCTATCGACGTATGCGCCGGGATCAATGGTGAAAAAGCTGAAGCCGACCGCCGCGCACGCATCGATATCCTGCGTCGTCTTGAGATGGTCGGCATCGGCACCAAGGTTGCCGCGCCACCCCGCCTGAAACGCGCCCCACGTCGCATCCGAAAGCACATCCTCCGGACTGCGGCTGGTGCGCTCCATCTCGCGGATAGATTGCTGGGCGAAGATCGGCACGATCGTACGACCTGGAAATTCGCGCAGAACACGCAGCAGCGACTGCACGTGGCCGGGCGTCGCCAAGCCCAACCGATCGCCAAAGCCCGCCGATGTCTGCAAACCTAACGGCGTGGGCTGGAACCAGGGCAACACCTCGCGCAACGTGCGGCTATTGGCGTGCGTGGTTGGGCAACGCATCACCACATATTCGTCATCGAACGGTTGTAGTTCACCTTGGAATCGCGAAAGCATCCCGTCGTTGCTGCGGGCCAAGATCATCAGCGGCTTATCATTCGCCGTGAGATCGGGCCAAAACGCCGCCGACGCTTGCACCACTAATGTGGCCGGATCGATCGCTACGCCCAAACGCTCTTGAATATCGGTCAAGGTATACGGAAAAGCTAATTGCCCCATGGCCGCCTCCTTTAGAACTTCACCGATGTTCGAGCGATTATACCAGATGCACTTATGCTACAGCGACGACCTTTGCGTTCCCAATTCAGTTGATAAAGCCAATCACAAATCGTTTCTCAATAGGAGCTTCGCAGAGGCGACGAATCTATGGGCATTTGAGATAAAAGCCGCAGCTACGTCGCCATCTTTTGCGAAAGCGACAATCAAGCACAGAAAACGTGTGAAGCCAACAGTTCGTGCTATCATAGGGCATCCCAAGGAGTACGCATGAACTCATGCATTGTAACCAGAAGGAGAGGCGCATGGCCGTCAAATTTGGTGTTTTCGTGCCGCAAGGCTGGAAGCTGGATCTCGTTGGCATTGCCGACCCATCCGAGCAATATGAGCGTATGACCACCGTGGCCCGCGCGGCGGAGGAGGCTGGTTTCGATTCGATCTGGGTCTACGACCACTTTCACACGGTGCCAGTGCCGACCCAAGAGACCACCTTCGAAGCCTGGACGATCACCGCAGGGCTGGTGCGCGACACCTCGAAGATTCGCGTGGGCCAGATGGTGACGTGCAACGGCTACCGCCACCCAGCGCTGCTGGCGAAGATGGCCTCGACCGTGGATGCGATGAGCAACGGGCGGCTGATCTGTGGTTTGGGCGCGGGCTGGTACGAGCACGAGTGGAACGCCTACGGCATGGAGTTCCCCGATGTGCCCACCCGCATGGGCATGTTCCGCGAGGCCTGCGAGATCATCTCGCGGATGTGGACTGAGGACGCACCGGTGTTCAACGGCAAGTACTATCACATCGATAAGCCGATCAACCAGCCGCGCAGCCAGCGCAAACCGCACCCCGAGTTCTGGTTGGGTGGCGGCGGCGAGAAGGTCACGCTCAAATTGGTGGCGAAATGGGCCGACGGCTGCAATATCGGCGGAGGCAACCCCGATGTGGTCCGCCAGAAGCTTGAGGTGCTGCGCGGTCACTGCGACGCGCTCGGGCGCGACATCAACGAGATCGACATCAGCACCACCATCCAAAACATTCGCCTGCTGGCCGATGGCGAGGACCCCAACACGCTGCCAAGTTGGGTGACGGGTGAGTTCACCCCCGAACTGTATCAAAAAACGATCGAAACGTATACCGAAGAACAACTCACCAAGCGCATCGAGCAAGTTATTGACGCGGGCGCAACTCACGTACTCTTCTACCTCGCTGGACTCGCCCACGATCTCACACCGTTGCATCGGCTCGCTCAGCATATTTTGCCGCGCTTCCGCTAAACTCGGGGGTTCAGATCATCAACCGCGATTGTTTGCGCAACAGCGATCTCTCCCGCAACGTCAAGCGCTTCTTTCCTTGTGTGTTCGTTTTTCCGTTCTTCGAACGGAAAAACGAACACAACCTCTCACCCTCACCATTCGCAGGCAGCTTGTGCGCGGCTGCCACATGCAGCAACACAATCGTGCATGCAGCGATCAAGCAACCATCGATTTCGACCATTCAGCGCCTCAAAAGCTACGGCATACCCTCGTTGCTATGTTGTTCCGTGCACAAAACCACCCAACGAGCAAATACAATCAGCTTTCCCCTTATTACAAAATTGTTCATGAACATAGCAAACACTAGTCAATTATTTCCTATATCAGCACACTCTCAGGACGAATTCTATTGACGCCATTCCTGCGGAATGCTACAATGCGCCACATGGGTATGCTCACAAACAAGCATATTGTGCTAGGCCTCAGTGGCGGTATTGCGGCCTACAAAGTCGCCGAGTTAGCGCGTCGCCTCACCCTCGAGGGTGCCATTGTTGACGTTATCATGACCGAAGCAGCTCGGCGCTTCATAGGTGAAGCAACATTTCAGGCGCTCACAGGGCGGCCTGTTCTCACCGATCTTTGGGAACTGCCAGAGGATGGCGTTGTCGGGCACGTGGCGCTCGGCCAACACGCCGACCTCGTTGTGATCGCCCCAGCCACCGCCAACACCATCGCACGCATCGCTGCGGGACTCAGCGACGATATGCTGACCACCACGGTATTAGCCACCAAGGCGCCCATCCTTTGCGCCCCGGCGATGAATACCCAAATGTACGAGAATCCTGCCACCCAGGCGAACATCGCTACCCTGCGCCAACGTGGCATCACTGTGCTCGAACCGGCTGTAGGACGGCTGGCCGAACCGATGATCGGCAAAGGCCGCCTACCCGAAATCCATATCATCGAGGGCCATATCCGCGCTCTGCTCGGGCGACAAAGCGGCCCCATGCGAGGGCGACGCGTTGTCGTCACCGCAGGCGGCACCCACGAACCGCTCGACCCAGTACGCTATATTGGGAATCGTGCCTCCGGGCGAATGGGCTACGCGCTCGCCGAACAAGCTCGCGATCTCGGAGCACAGGTTACACTGATCAGCGGCCCGACCAGCCTCACCCCACCTGCCGCACTCGATGTGATCCACATTGAAACGGCCCTTGAACTGCGCGATGCGGTTCATACTGCCATCGAAGGGGCGGACCTACTCCTGATGAACGCGGCAGTCGCCGATTTCCGACCCGCCGAACTCTCGACGCGCAAGATCAAGAAGGGTGATGACGAAGAACTAGTGGTGCGCCTGGTCCGCAACCCCGATATTCTGGCTGGCCTAGCAGCACGACGCGATTTCATTAAAATCGGCTTCGCAGCCGAAACGCAAGATTTGATCGATTACGCTCGATCAAAACTTGAGCGCAAAGGTCTCGATATGATTATCGCCAATGAGGCGGTATCTAGCATTGGGCACGAAGATATCCAGGTACTGTTGCTCGATGGTGAGACAGTTCAGCAATTGCCACGCCAGCCAAAAGCGCAAGCAGCAGCGGCGATTATGGCCGAAGTGCTGCGGCGCTGGCCAGAGCGCTTAGGGCCCAAAGAGTAAAGAAGACGCATGGAAGAACAGGATAAACGAATCGAGGAGCAGACCAACGGCGATGCCCCAGCGTCGACGCAACCACGTACCGCTGAGACGCAAGTTGGCCAGGTGATCCAAAGCATTTCGCGTGCAACGCGCCAACTCACCACGCCTGCGCCTGCACCATCGAAACGAGCGGTTGCGCAAGCCGCCAATACAGCAATGCGCGAGCGGATCGCAAACCTGATCGTCGCGCTTGGCGACCCGCAGAACCCACTCCATCATCAAGCAGTTGACGAGTTGGTCAGCATCGGCGCACCAGCCGTGCCGGCCCTCAACGAGGCGCTCAGCCCAACCCGTCCTTGGCTGACAGCGTACCGCGCTGCGGAGGCGCTCGGTCAAATCGGCGATGGGCGTGCTGCAGGGCCGCTGCTCGAAGCGTTGCGCCATCCCAACAGCAATGTGCGCTGGAGCGCAGTACGCGCCCTCGCCGTGGTTGGCGATGCGCGCGCCCTGCTCGAGTTGCGCCGTGTCGCACGCGAGGACCAGAGCAAAACCAGTTGGGGCGAATCGGTCGGTGGCACAGCCCAAAGCGTGCTCGACCAGATGCAGAGCCACAACATGCTGCTGCGCGGTGCCGACCTGATCAAAACCGCGATCTCTTGTGTGCTGATGCTCGTCGCACTGATCCTCGCTTGGAGCGTTGTGAACACCCTCCGCGCCGAACTCCGCCAGGTTGGCCACGAGCGTATGCCAGCCAATATCGCATCTCCGCTCGAACCAACCACCCGCCCCAGCAGCGATGATGAGGAATCGACCTCGCGGGCACCGACACCTGTGCCCACACCCGTATCGCTGTTCGAGCCGACCACCGTTATCAGCGGGAGCGCGCTGTTCACCGGCAATGTGCGTGCCCTCCCCAGCACCAGTGGCGAACGCATCGGCGGTATTAGCGAAGGCGACGAGGTGATCTTCATCGCTGCCAGCCCGGATCGCAATTGGTATCTGATTCGGCTTGGCGAACGCCACGCGAGCAGTTCGCAGATCAATAGCTCCGACGGCACTGGCTGGGCGAGCCGTTCGCTGCTCAGCGAGCCCGAGGGTGAGTTGCCCACCGAAACCATATCGACCGTGCCGATTCAGCCCACCGAGGAACCAACCTCAACCAACGAAGCGGCAACGCAACCCACCAGCGAACCAACCACTAACGACGATACAGCGGTTCAGTCTACCGATGAACCCAACAATTCTGGAGAGAGTGAAGGCGAAGCCGAACCCGACTCTTCCGATGAATCGTAGCTCGTAGTAGTGCCGAACTTCATCCCAAGTTCGGCATCATATTCACTAGACTTGCAATTCTTATTCATGGTTCATAGTTTTTGGCCAAATATACAATATGATTAAAAGCACAGCTCTATCGAAGACCCTGCGCGCTCTGTTCCTCGGAGTAGCGCTTGTATCGCTAATGGTTGCTTGCACCAGCTATGCACTTCTGCGCGAGATTCGCACGCCGGTAAGCAATAGCGACGAGGTTGTTGAAATTGTCGTCAACCCTGGCGATTCAACGAGCACAATCGCAACCACGTTACGCAGCGCAAAACTGATCCGACAGCCGTTGCTCTTCACTATGCTGGTGCGTATGCAAGGTTTCGATGGCAAACTCCAAGCAGGAACCTTCCAACTACGGCCAAACATGACCATGAGCCAAATCATCTCGGCGCTGCAGATCACCGCAAAAATCGAGGAAGTGCAGATCACCATCCCCGAAGGGTTGCGTCTGGAGGAGATCGCGGAGATCGTCGGCGATGCGGGTTTCCCAAACATCACCGAGCAGGACTTCCTGGAAGCCGCCCGCGATGGTGAGCGCTTCAAAGACAACTTTGTGCTGCTCGCGAGCCTTCCCGATGGCGCGAGCCTCGAAGGCTACCTGTTCCCCGATACTTACCGCGTCGATAAATCCTCCACCGCCGATGAGTTGATCTCGCTCCTGCTCAACCGCTTCACCGAGCAGTTCAGCACCTTCGAGACGCGCATCACCATCGCCGATGCCGACGGCAACCCGATGGATGTGCATAGCATCGTGACGATGGCCTCGATCGTGCAGCGCGAAGCGGTGCTGCTCGATGAGATGCCGCAGATCGCGGCGGTGTTCTGGAATCGGCTCAAGCCTGAGAACCTTGGCGAGTTCGGCGGAGGCAAACTCGGCGCCGATCCAACTGTACAATATGTGCTCGGTACGGCCAACGATTGGTGGCCGAAGCTCGATGCCTACACCAACGAGCAGATCAACACGGCGGGTAGCGACAGCGACCTGTTTGCCTACAACACGCGCGCCAACGGCGGCCTGCCGCCCGGCCCGATCAGCAATCCCGGCCTCGACGCGCTCGAAGCGGCTGCACGGCCCGATACCTCGGCAGAGTACACCTACTTCGTCGCCTCCTGCGAACAAGCTGGTGCGCATAAGTTCGCCGTCTCGTATGAAGAATTTTTGCAATACGAGCAAGAATACCTCAACTGCGCACCGTAACGAGAGCACACTCCATCATTTTTACTTTATACTAGGGAGCCGACCAGAACACGGTCGGCTCCTTGCTCGCTACAGAGCCACTGCCCAACCGAAGGTGGTATGAACCGCAGAACTGTGTCGATCTTGCAATCATCTAGCTCTTTACCTTTGAGTCGTTCCGTTTTACACTAGTGAATGCTATGTCAGAACAACCGCAACAACTTCTCGCTGGAGTGATCGGGGATCCTGTCTCTCACAGCCGTTCGCCCGCCCTACACAACGCAGCATTCCAACAACTTGGTATTGCAGCACGCTACGAACTTTGGCACACGCCTGCGGCGGAACTGCCCGCTCGCATCGCATCGCTGCGCCAACCGCATATGCTCGGTGCCAACGTCACGCTGCCGCACAAAGTCGCCGTCGTCCCACTGATCGATCGGATCACGCCCGAGGCCGCCACTATCGGCGCCGTCAACACGATCATCCGCGAGGAGGACGGCAGCCTGAGCGGCGCCAATACCGATGCTCCGGCCTTCATCGCCTCGTTGCGCGAAGACGCAAACTACGACCCCGCCGGGCAATCGATCGTCGTGCTGGGTGCGAGCGGAGCCGCCCGTGCGGCGGTGGTCGCCCTGCTGAATGCGGGCGCGCAACGGCTGATCGTGGCCAACCGCACCTTGGAGCGGGCCGAGGAGTTGCTCGCCGATCTGCTCAGCCAGATCGACCGCGATCCCGAGTTGTTCGCCCTTTCGCTCAACGACGAAGCGTTGCCCACGCTGTTGGCCGAATCATCGCTGATCGTCAACACCACATCGCTTGGCTGGAACGCTGGCGAAACGCCGCTGCCCGCCACGCTGATCCCAAGCAACACGCTCGTCTACGATATGGTCTACCGTCAAACGCAACTGCTCACCGATGCAGCGGCGCGCGGTGCCGCCACACTCGATGGCGCGGGGATGTTTATTCGCCAAGCCGCGCTGGCGTTTGCCCTCTGGACCAAGCAAGACCCGCCGATCGCTATTATGACGGAAGCATTTCGCTGATCGCAGTGCCCAGGTGGCTTCACGGCATTGTGCCGGGCTGCGCATGGGCCAGGATATCCACACACGAGGGATTCCGATGAACCCACTCATTGCTATCGTCTTCGTTGCTGGCCTACTGCTCGGCACACTGCTGAATCTGGTGATCATCCGCCTGCCGCGCGAGGGTGCCTCAGGAGGCGGAAAGCCGCACTGCACGCGCTGCGGTGCGCCCTTGGCCTGGTGGCAACTGTTGCCCGTTGTAGGATGGGTGGCCCAAGGAGGACGAGGACGCTGCTGCGGCAAACCACTCAACTGGATCTTCCCGCTCGTCGAGTTGTTGATGGCCTTCTCGCTGGTGCGCTTCTACCAGTTATACGGCTTTCAGCTGATCTTCTTCTACCTCGCCTTTGTCGCCGCCATCCTGCTCATCACGGGTGGCATCGACTGGCTGCACCGATTTATTTACACCTTTGTCATTCTCGGCGCGGCGCTCATCGCCTTGCTGGCCTCGTTGGCCCTCAGCCCGTACCATTCGATCCTCAACTCGGTGCTCGGCGCGTTGGTGAGCGGCTTCGTGTTCACGCTCTTCTTCCTGCTCGCGAAGTTCCTCTTTCCCGGCAAATCCGCGCCGTTTGGGCTTGGCGATGTCTATCTGAGCATTTTTATCGGCGCAGCATTGGGGCTCACACGCCTCGATCGGGCCCTGTTTTATGGGATGCTGCTGGCGGGTATCTACTCGGCGGTGCTGATTGTACTGCGCCGCATCGGGCGCGAAAACGTTCCCGAGTATATCTCCTACGGTACGTTCCTCTGCCTCGGTGCCCTCTCGTACCTCCTGATCTTCGGCCTTCAACGATAATATAGATCTGCTGGTGCTTGGTAGATTGCATCGAGTCACCAAGCACCAGACCCTCTGCGAGCGCTTCTACAAGCCAAATCCCATTCGAGCATGCAGCAGAAAAATGAATTTTTATTTAAATCAAGGGGGAAAACTAGCAGTTTGATGAAAAAAACGTCACACTACGATATTAGTACGTATGATACAATAGGCGCCATATAAGAGCCAACCAATATGCCGCAGAAGGCTACGCTGCGGCATCTGTTATCTTTATTCTTCGATTCAGATGTTGGTCAGAGAAACCAACAGAGATGTTCCTCATAGTGGAGAAGAGTAAGCACGCCCTTTCGCTGTGCTTTAATGTGCAGCGCTGCTACCATAACCACATTGCCTACATTTCGCCAGCCTTGTCGCACCGCCCGCACGACCCGGCGCGAAACACATTTTGCTTACCTTCAGGTAGGCGGCCTACAAGTAGCACGAACGCGCCATTTACCGCATAGGAACGCGGTGAAATAACTGAAACAGCAATTATGCACACCAGGGCGTGTGTCTCGGGGGATGCGATATGGGTCGACGATATGCTGCATTGATCGCCGTATTAAGCTTGTTATTTGCTGTGCTCCTTGTCCCCACAGGATGGACGGCAGACAGACAAGTCAACAACGCACCACCTATCTTTGAACCTGTTTCTAAAAACGCGCAACTGCTACCTACACAAACGGCTAGCACCGAACGCATCACAGTGATGATCGAGCTTGCCTCGGCACCTGTCGCTGCGCTGCCCGATACCCTTCACCGCTCACAGCGGATTCGTATTCAGAACGAACAACAAACGCTGCAACGCCAATTGCCCCAACTTGGCGCCACCGTGCTATTCAGCACGCGCCTCGCCTACAATGGCATTGCGGTGTCGATCAATGCAGATCGGATCGATCAACTTCGTCAGTTGCCCGGTATCAACGCCCTCCATGTGATCCCACCCAAAGAGCCGAACGCTTTCAGCTCCAAGAATGCCGCGCTGCTCGCCCAAGTGGCGCAAACAATGCAAGAGGGCATCACTGGACGTGGTGTACGCATCGGTGTGATCGATAGCGGCATCGACTACACGCACGCCACCTTCGGCGGCCCCGGCACACCTGCGGCCTACAGTAGCAACAATCCCTCCATCATCGAGGCGGGCAGTTTCCCAACCGCCCGTGTGGTGGGTGGCTTCGACTTCGCGGGGGATGCCTACGATGCCTCAAGTCCCGACCCCGCTAGACGCATTCCGCAGCCCGATGCCGATCCGCTCGATTGCAACGGCCACGGCACGTATGTCGCGAGCCTGTTGGCAGGCCAGGGCGTGCTCGCCGATGGCAGCCCTTACACGGGCCCGTACCCCATCGAACAGGACCAAAGCGCCTTTAGCCTCCTGCCGGGTGTCGCGCCAGAGGCCGAGCTGTACGCACTCAAAATCTTTGGGTGCGAAGGTTCGAGCGTGCTGATGATCCCGGCGATCGAGTACGCGCTCGACCCGAACGGCGATGGTGATACCTCGGATCGGCTTGATATTCTCAATATTTCGACTGGTTCTGGCTTCGGCAGCAACGACGACCCCGACGCGATTGCAGTGAACAATGCGGTCCAAGCTGGTATCGTCGTGGTTGCATCGGCGGGCGACCTGGGGAACACGTTCTACAGCGTCAATTCGCCAGCCAGCGCCAATCATGCTATCGCAGTTGGCGCGACGGTCGATCAAACAACAACGAACTTGCCTGCGCCTGGGATCATGGCCCTAGCGCCGCAAGAAGTCGCATCGTACAGCTCGCGCGGGCCACAACGTGGTAATCAGACCATCAAACCCGAACTCGTCGCACCCGGCACGAATATTCCGGGCGCGGCGATCGGTAGCGGCACGGGCACGCTCAGCATGAGCGGCACCTCTGGCTCCGCCGCGCAGGTGGCTGGCGCCGCCGCCCTGTTGTTGCAGCAACACCCCGATTGGCAGCCCAATCAGGTCAAGGCGGCCCTGCTGAACACCGCAAGCCCAGTGAGTACCAATAAAGGCGCGCTCTACCCGCCCTCGTTGGTCGGCGCGGGCCAACTCAACCTGTCGGCACTCTCCAATGTGGATCTGCTCGCCTCCACTGGCGATCTGAGCGATACCGCCACGCTCTCATACGGCGCGCCCTGGATCAGCCAGCCATGGAGCCAGGCCCAGCCGCTATTCCTGCAGAATGAGAGCAACCTGACCCGCACGGTCACGCTGAGCGTCACAACCGTCGTCAGCGAGACGGGCGTGACAGTGGAGTTGCCCGCCACCCAGGTCGAGATCGAGCCGCACAGCAGCCTCACCCTACCGATCAGCGTGACAGTTGATCCATCGGAACTGACAGCCACATTCGATGCGTTCACGCCGCCAACACAGAATAACTTCGCACGCTACGGTTTGGCCGAGCACAGCGGTTATGTGCACATTCACTCCGACACACGGGGCAATGAGACGCGCGTACGGGCGGCTCACGCAGCGCACTTCCGCGACGTCGATATGTTCATCGACGATCTGCTGCTGGATGAATCGCTCGATTCCCGCGAGGTGCAGGAGTACTACACGGTCGAGCCAGGCCAGCACACTGTGTACATTCGGCTCCCCAATAAGCGCACGGTGGTGATGGAGGTGCCCGTTGATCTGGCTGCGGGGCGCGATTACTCATTGGTTATGGTCGGGCGTCCCGATGAGCTCGGCCTACTGGTGGTCGATGAGACGGCACCATCGCCTCCGCCCGGTCAGTCGCTGATCCACTTCCTCAACGCCAACCGCGTGGGCGAGAACTGGGACATTGGGCCGTTGGATGTGTATATCGACGGTGAGTTGCAGCTCGCAGGGCTCGGCGTGGGACAGGTGAGCGCGTATCAACCGATCGCGCCGGGCACATACACCATCACCTTCTACCAGGCCGGAAGCGATCCACAAACAACGCGGCGGGTGAGCCACAAGACGATCGAGGTGCAGCCCAATAAGATCATCCTGTTCGGCACGGGCCGCCACGACGACGATGATAAGGATCTCTACGATCTCGAACAGCGCACGTTTATGGGCGTCGAGGAGCCGTATCAGCGCGCCGAGCCGCAGACGTTGCGGGTGCCGTTCCAGATCTTCCCGAAATCGGCGTCAGAGGCGCGCGCCACGAATTCTTTCTTGATCCTTCCGCCAGGCACCAACACGTTCTCGCTCGACTTAATCAACACTGGCGCACGCAATGCTGGCCTTGTCAACTGGGTTGGTTCAGCGCAGACACCGCTCGTCAGCGCCTTCGAGTTGGCCGCAAGCAGCCCGCAGATACCCAATCTCAACACAAGCCTGCAAGCCGCCGATGTGAAGTACGTGGGCGTGACTTCCAATTATGGATTGGTTGGCCAAGTCGATCTGAGCGTGCTGTTCTTTGGATTGGCGAACTATGCGCCTTGGTCCACACCCAACGAGATCCAATTCCGCACCTACATCGACTCGAACCTCGATGGCATCGACGATTACGTGATTATCAACACGAACTCGAACAGTTCCACCTGGCAGGTGAACGATGTGTTCGTCAACGTGGTGTATCGCATCTTGCCAGACGGCCAGTGGTCGCCGATCGCCCGTTCGTCGTGGAACACCTGGCCCGCTCCGGCCAGCGCATCGAGCGCGAACTTGGATAGCGCGCCGTTCAATAGCTCGGTGATGTTCCAGGCGGTGGGTGCAAGCCAGATCGGTCTCACGAGTGCACAGCCTCGCATTCGCTATTATGTCGAGACGTATGCCCGCGATGCAAACTACTTCAATCAACGGGTCGATCGGGTGCCCGCGACGGGTGCGCTAGAATACAATCTCCTCCAGGCCGGCATCACACCGATCAACGGGGCGGTGGAGTTTGGTCAGCGACCGCTCTTCGTGGATACGCACGGCAGCCAGATCAGCGGCTTCGTGAACAGCATGCTCGTTGCGATGCGCCAGAATCAAAAGTTGCTGCTGCTGCATCATCATAATCGGCCAGAACAACAGGCTGAACTCATCGATCTGTACAGCGTCGCAGAATCGCGCCTGTACAACCCCGATCAGCGGCGCGTAATGCTCCCGATGGTCGTTCTGCAGTAAACTGCCTTTACCACAAGGCGATGCACAATCATTGAGGGCCGCTTCACTTACAAGTGAAACGACCCTCAAACGATTCTGATACCAAACCTGATTGGACAGAGTCAGTATCAACCCTGTTTTAGCCTGCGGCAGCAAGGTATTTCTTTGTACACCGCGAGTGGCACCCCTGCAACGGCCATTCCATCCGCCACTTGATCGCACATCGCCACCACAATCACACGTTGGCGCAGGCCACAAGAGGCTTATGCTACACCATCAATTGAAAATGAAGCAGGCTTGAGGGGTGTTGCGGCTATCTGGATTGCCCTGGTAGGTGAACTCCACCACCGCAGTATTGCAGTATTGAGTTGACACTGCCAATGAGCGATCCATTACTCCTTCGATGCGCAATACCGCATTCGCGCCCATATTCAGCGACAAACTCCCATTCCATTCCCAAGTGCCTGGTTGCAAGATAGGTGCGAGACAGGTGCCATTATTCGGTATCATCTGACAGCCACTGCCATCAAAGGGTTGAATAGCGCTCATATTATCAATGATCCTAGTCAATGTGACCGGGAACGGGCTGTTATTGGTGATCTGAATCTCGTACACCACTGCGAGCGTCGTATCGCCTGGCGTCATTGAGGACGGCGTTACACTCTTCGTAATCGTCAAGTTCGCCAGTACCGGTGTCGGCGTCGGCGTGTTCGTCGGCGGCGGTGTGTGCGTCGGCGTATTCGTCGGCGGCGGTGTGTGCGTCGGCGTATCCGTCGGCGTTGGCGGCGGTGTATCCGTCGGCGTTGGCGGCGGTGTGTGCGTCGGCGTATTCGTCGGCGGCGGTGTGTGCGTCGGCGTATTCGTCGGCGGCGGTGTGTGCGTCGGCGTATTCGTCGGCGTCACTGGTGTATTGGTGCGTCGCGGAGGTTCCTCTGGCTTGCGCGTACTCGTTGGCGGCTCGCTCGTCGGTGGCTCGCTCGTCGGTGGCTCGCTCGTCGGTGGCGCGCTGGTCGGTGGCTCGCTCGTCGGTGGCTCGCTCGTCGGTGGCTCGGTAGGGATATCGGTTGGGATCACGCTAGTTGGGCGCGACGGCGAGTCGGGCCGAGGAGTAACGGTCGGTGGTTGCTCAGGTTCTGCAGTGTTGGTTGGCGGCGCACTTGTCGCCGATGTTACCGTGCTGGTAGGCGGCTCCACACTCGGCGCAGTCGGCGTGGGAATAGGAACGTCCGCATCGCTCGTGGGTGCGCTGGTGGCCTGCGGCTGAGAAACAACCGCTGTCGCAGTAGCGACGGATGTCGGTCCCTCAGCGATCACGCTGCCCTGCGTCGGTGTCGGTGTCAGCGTCACAATCACAGGATTGACAGCAGCAGGAGTTGGTGTTGGTGCACCAGGTACTGCGGGCACCACCTCCAACGGTACAGCGGGTAAAGCGGCAACTTCACCAGGCGTAGGAGTCGCTAGGTCCGAGGCGATCGCTTCAACAACTTCGGGGCCGATATTAGGCAGCCACAGTTCATCGAGCCATACACTATAATCGGCCTGATTCTTCGATAACAGATCGAGGTCAGAAGCCTGATTTCTGGGGGTCATCAAATACGTCACGACCTGCGACACACAGCAGATCAAGACGAACGCAAGCAGCAAGGCGCCAAGTGCGATCCAGCGAAGCGGATCACGCCGACGTGTTGGTTTCTCCAACGACGATGTGTGCATGCTCGCTCGCTATCGGCAATGAAATACTGAACGTACTTCCTCGCCCAACTTCACTGGTTGCCCATACACTGCCGCCCTGGCGCTCAACCAGCAGACGAGTAATCGCCAAACCAAGGCCACTGCCACGTTCAGGTGAATTATTCCCTTCGATGCGGTGGAAACGAGTAAACAGGCGAGGCCGCTCCTCAGGGGGAATGCCCGGGCCAGTATCTTGGATGTCGAGTCGCACCGTCGTTTGCGTGTGAGTAGCCGTGATCGTCACACCGCCGGTCTGCGTATAGCGCCGCGCATTGTCGAGCACTTGCGTGAGGATCATCCGAAGTTGCTCGCGGTCGGCCAACACCATCGGAATGCCTTCCATCGAGTCGATGTTCAGTTCGAGCTTCTTATTAGCAAACGCCCGACGCATCGGAGCCACGGCATTCTCAACCGCGATCCACAGATCCTGAGGCTCTGGCTCGGTCTGCAGCGTATTGGCCTCGATACTCGCCACCATAATGATGTTGTTGACGAGGTCCTTCATCTGCTCGGCCCGACCACGCACCAACTCCAGCGTCTCGCGCTGCTCGGAATTGAGCTCGCCGAACAGACCGCGCAGCAGCAACTCCACATTGCCGCAGATCGGCGTCAGCGGCGTGCGTAGCTCATGCGAGATCACCTTGATGAAATCGGTCTTGGCCTGATTCACGGCCGCCTCCGCCGAGATATCGTGCAGGACGATCACCTCGCCCAAGAGCGCGCCGTTTTCGCCAACCACCGGGGCACTGCTTAAGCGCAGCACCTTATCGCCAAGTTGATAGTGATCGAGCACCGCCTTCTCATTGCCGAACAGATCGTGCTCGATCTCGGAGCGCACAAGCGGCACATCGTTGAAGTTGCGGCGGACCTCGTTCCAATCGCGCAGATCCAGCATCTCCTCAGCGGCGCTATTCATCAGCATAATCGTGCGATTCTGATCGCAGACGATCACACCATCGCCGATCGATTGCAGAATGGCACGGCGCTCACTCGCCTCTTCCTGCACCTGGCTGAACAACACCGCGTTGTACAGGACGCTCGCGGTCATATTCAAAGTCGCCATCACAATCGGCTTGTTCGCGCCCTCAAAAGCTTGCGCGTCGGCGTGGCCGAAGATCAGCACACCAGCCAAGCGCTCCTGAGCCAACAGCGGTGCCAGCAACACGCTCTCGAAACCAGCGATCGAGGCCAAGCCGATGTCCGCCAGGCGCGGCTCATCGGAGGCCAGCATCAACTGCGGATTGCGATTCTGGGCCAACTCCAGCAGCAGCGACTCCTTGGGCGATAACTCCAGCCCGGTCAGTGGCTGCAACTGCTCGGGAGCCTGCTCGTGCAGGACATAGCGCCACACACCGCGCGATTCGAGCAGCGCCAACACGTGCGTGCCCGGCGCAAACGACTGTAAGGTGGAGTGTGCCACGTTCAGCACTGCGCCCACCTCAATCGTGGTGCTGAGATCGCGGCTCGTCTGGTACAGGCGCAACAGATGCTCAGTCATCTGGTTGAACGCCACTCCAAGCTGGCCAAGCTCATCATCGGATGTGAACGTCGTGCGCCGTTCCAAATCACCAGCCTTCACCGACTCTGCCGTCTCCACCAGGTTTTCGAGCGGCACCGTGATGCTGCGGGCGATCATATACCCCAGCACGACCGAGCAGAGCATCAGCACCATCGTCAAGCCGATGATCGCGTTGCGGCTCAGGGAGACCGATTCGATCTGGAAATCGCGCGAGAGGCCCACGGAGTAATAGCCAACCTGCTTACCCGCGATGTAGAGCGGACTATAGGCGAACTGGTAGGGGCGCTGACGCACCTCGTAATTGAAGGACGAACGGGCGGCGCCGTTCTGCAGATCGCTCAGCACTTGGGCGGGCATCGGCAAAGAGCCGAGCTCAGGGCGCTCGATCAGCGTACTACCGATCGCGTTACCCTGCTGATCGTACATCACCGTGATCGCGGCCTGGCTGATGCGCTGTAACCAGTTCAACAGCGGATCGATCTTCATACCGACCATCAGACCGCCAACCACCTCACCATCGTAGCGGATGGGCACTGCCGTGTAAAAATACGGCTGAGGATCGGGCTGGAACACGATCAGACCGGCAAACTTATCGTTACCATCGATCACTTCGCCGCTCAGGAGTTGCTTCACGAACGGCACCTGTGAGAGATCGGTGCCCTGAATCTCTGCAGGCGCAGCCGTGGGATCTTCCTCAATGCGCAGCCAATCGACCAGTGCAATGCCGTTCCTATCGAAGGCCAGCATCCGATCGAAGCCAAGCGTGGGGTTCAGCAGAGCATAGGAGTAGTAATTACGCAGCGCCGCAGAGGTAGCAGCAACGTCGCTCTTGGAGATCGACTCGGCCACTGCAGGGATATCATCGGCTGGATTGGCTTGCGCGAAAGCCACCTGACGCAAAAACACCAAATGATTACTCTCGCGAGTCGCCAAAGCATCGGTGGTGCTGCGAGCTATCTGCGCAAGCTGATTCGTGAGGCGCTCTTCCTGAGACGCAGAGACCAACGCCAGTGCTATACCAGCGCCGGCCAACATCACAACAAGCGTTAATGTGAGATAGGGAAGAATGATGCGATAACGTATTTGTGATCGAACAGCTCGTAGGAGCCTGCGCATGGGCGACCTACCTTCGCATTTGGATCAACGTTTTACAGTTGTTAGTAGCCGCCACAGAGGATACTATCATTATAGCTGATTATAGTCAGCATATCAAGACTATAACAAATTTCTAATCTGCATACACTTTTATTCAACCTTCACGGGCAGCGCAAATGCGAAAATACTACCGGCACCCTCCTCACTTTCTACCCAAATGCGGCCTTGGTGCGCTTCGACGACCAGCTTGCAGAATGTGAGGCCCAGGCCAGTGCCGCGTAGCTTGGTGCCGCGCACCTGACCGAATTTCTCGAAGATACGCTCGTGATACGAACGAGGAATGCCCATACCACGGTCTTGCACCCAGAAGATCAACCACTCATCCGAATCCAACGGCGGCGTGATCGGCAGATCCGTCGGCGGATTCTCGGCGTTAAAGAGCGAGGCGCCGAGCGTCACCAAGCCACCGGGAGGCGAGAACTTGATCGCATTATCGATGAGGTTCTGTAAAACGCGTACAATCTTATCGCCATCGGCCACGATCAGCGGCAGGCCCAACTCCATGCGCTGCTCGAAGGTCACCCGCTGCGTGCTGGCCAAGCCCTGCAAGCGCTCAAGCGCCTGATCGAACAGGGCGTACGGCGCCTGCGGCTTCACATCCAGCGACATCTGGCCTTCTTCCATCTTCGAGATGTCGAGCATGGTATTGATCAGCTCAAGCAGGGTTTGGCTGCCCTGATGCACAATCTTCAGCAACTCCTGCTGCTGCTCGGTGACGGGGCCACCCAAACCACGCCGCACCATCATCACACCGTTCATTATTGATGTCAGCGGTGCGCGTAGGTCGTGGACCAGCATGCCTGTGTAATCTTGGCGCAGTTGTTCAAGCTCGCGCTCCTGCGTCACATCGCGGAACACCGCCAACTGGCCGTAGATCTCGCCGTTCTCGTCGCGCACATGCGAGGCCAAGTGCAAAATGTAGCGGTGGCTCGCGCCGCGCAACTCGATCTCGCTGATCTGGACAGGCGCGTCGTTCTGTTCGTCGGAGGTGTCACCGCCAAGGCGCGTCCGAGCGATCACCTCATGGGCGCGGGCGTGCAAGCTCTGCAACAGATCATCGAGCTTGCGCCCGATCAGATCCTGCTCTTTGGCGGCAAACAGCCACGCAGCGGTGGGGTTGGCCGTCAGCACCGTGCCGTGCATATCGGCCATCAGAATACCGTCGGCGGTCGAGTTCAGGATCGCCGCCAGCCGATCGCGGCCATCGGCCACTTGTTTGAACAGGTGCGCGTTCTGGATCGCCACACCGATAAAGGCGGCCATGCGCATCAGGCGTTCGGCCTCCTCCTCGGTAAACTGGCCATTGATCTTGTTCAGCAACTCGATCGCGCCGATGACCTTGCCCTTCACAATCATCGGCACACACAAGATCGAGCGCGTCAGGTAGCCGACATCCTCGCTCACCTTGCCGTAGAAGCGGGGGTCGTTCTGAGCGTCGTGCACCAGTTCCCAATGCCGTGTTGCGACGACATGGCCCACCACACCCTGGCCGGGAGGCACGCGCACGCCAGCGAGCTTCTCCTCGCCGCCCTCCAGCGTCATCACAAACACCAGGTCGCCGGTATCATCGTCGACCAACAGCAGCGAACCAGCATCGACTTGGAAGTACTCGTTCAGTTTCTGCACCACCAAGCGATACACCTCGTGCGTATCGATGCTCGAAGTGACCGTGGTGGCGATATCGTTGAGGGTGTTGAGCTCCTGATTGCGGCGCTGCGCCTCGGCGTTCAACTGGAAGGTGGTGATCGCAGAGGCGAGTTGGCTGGCGAGCACACGGGCGAGCGCTTCTTCATCGGGACGGAACACTCGACCATCGCGGGCCACTCCGAGCGCCAAGATGCCGATCACCTTATCTTGGGCGATCAAGGGGATGAGCAGCAACGAGCGGATATTGCGCTCTTGCAGCATCTTCCAAGCTTCGTGATACTTCTCCGAACGCTCCGAGATATGGACCTGCAACGATTGACGCTTCTGGATCGGGATCTGCAACGCCGGAACTTCGGCAATGCTCTTGAGATCGAGGGGTGTCACCTGCGGGGGGTATTCGCAGGCGATTGAGGAGATCTGACCTTTATCATCGAGCAGCGCTACGCCACCCCGTTCGACGCCAAACAGCTGTGTAAGCTCATGCAGCGCCAACAGCAGTAGCTCATCTAGCGTTGCAGCGGTCTCTATCGCCTGTGTAATCCGCAACAGGCCATCAGTACGTACCTCGGTAAGGGGCGTTTCTGTTATGTCCATTCGTGATCGTCTCCCTACATAGATACGCCGTGCATCCCTCTCCACCACGGTGACACGACTTTCCCGCACTATACCATAGGATTGATGACGTATCGATGTTATGCTACGAAGGAATGTGATGAACCGAATATGTCATCGCTTGATCGATCCGATAAATCGGTTCAGCGGGCTGCGACGAATGAATAAACAACGGCGGCAACATCGCGATATCAAACATATCTTGTACGTTCTCCAAGGCGTTGACCACATTGGCAGCTGCAAGCACCTCGTTCGAACGGGCCAGCGCCTGCAGACGGCTCGCGTATAACACCGCCTGGCCACTCGTGGTGTGGTTCAGCGCCCCAGGCACCTGCCCGATGATCGCCGGACCACGGCTGATCCCCACTGCTACACCGATCTCCATCCCCAAACGTTCGCGCCAACTCTCCCGTAATGCTAAACCAACTCGCCGCATCGTGAGCGCCGCCTGCACCGCACGCATCACGTCGCTCGGCTGTTCGTAAGGATAGCCGAACACTGCTAGGATACCACCATCTGCCGTTCTTTCAAGTACCCCGCCCTGAGGTTGTATCGCTCGCGCCATTGTTTGGAAGTACATTTCGAGCACTTCCGTGGCCAAATCCTGCAATGATAACTGTTGGCTTGCCCGATGCAACCCCCGTAGATCGGCGGAAACAGCCACCACCTCGTGCGTCGACAACTGCTCGGGCAGCACCACAATACCATCCGAGACCGGCGAGTAGGTCTGTACAGATTGAATCGTTGGCCTGGAGGCGGCCCGCAAGGTGGCACGCTCGATCCCCAGTGCCGCTTGAGCGCTCAGCGTCTCTAACAGTTGTTGATGTTCGGCGTTGTAATGGCCGGGCATTTCGTGGGCCAGTGTGATCACACCTAACACCTGGTCATTCGCGAGCAGTGGCACCACCAGCGCCGAACGCATTTCGCCCAAGCCAGGCCCCGGCAACCAACGCCCATCCTCCTCGGTATCACGGATCAGTGCCGCGCGCCGTTCGCGGATCACCCAACCAGCCAAACCGTGCCGCAAGATCGGCTTCGCCACAATTTCCAATGGAGCCATGTTACCACTATCTAGCGCAATGCGGTGGGTCACTTGCTCACTTTTGGAATCGAGTAGCAGGATCGTCCCGTGATGCGAGGCGGTCAGCGCAGCCGCAGCGGTCAGCACCTCTTGCAAAATCTCGTCGAGGCTCATCGAGCCGCCCAAATCGCGGGCGACTTGCGAGACGGTCGCCACTTGGTTCTCGCGCACCCGCGCCAAGTCGCTCAAAGAGGAGAGGCGCACGGCCAGCGCCAATTGCCCCGCAAAGAAGCGCGCCAGCATCAGATCGTCGTCGCAGAACGCATCGGGATTCGTGCGATTGACCAGCATCAACACACCCACCGGCTGATCGGCGACCACCACGGGCAGCAACAGGGCAGCGGCGCGCAGGTCGAACAGTTCGACGACGGCATCCTCTTGGGTGAGCCGCAGCGGGCGATTCTGGCGCACCACACGCCACAACGCCGTATCCTGCTCGGGGACAAGCGGCAACGAGCCGTTCATATGCCACGAGATCGTGCTGCGCAACAGCGTATCCTCGCGCATAAACAGCGCCGCGCCATCGATTGGTAACGTGCTTGCGGCATGCTCGGCGATCACCCGGAAGGAGACCGCCAAGTTGTCCGACGAAAGCAACTGATCGGTGATCGCCCGATAGCGATCGCGCCGAGCGAGGGTCGTCAGCGCACGATCGTAGGTTTGGCGCAACTCCTCGAACTCATCGCGGGCAGACGAAGGGCTAACGCCTGCGATCAGCGCCGCCGATTCGCGCACCTGCAACACCACACGGCGCAGGCGCACCCGAAACAGCAAGTAGAAACACAGCCCAATCAGACCGCCCGCCAGCGCCACCAGCATCACATCGAAGACGATCCACGGCGGAGCGACAGAGCGCACAAACCGAATTGTAGCATAAAGCAAGAGTGCGGTTATCACACCAATCGCGAGCGCATATTGACGAAGCGACATCATAGGCCACGGTTCTCCCTGGTCTTTGCAATACCTTGCAGGCATTATAGACCAGCGGAATGTTGAGTGGCATTACAGCTTGACTACAAATGTGCGCATCGCAATTGGTAAAGAAAAAGCGCCATGTGGTTAAATGCCCACATGGCGCTCCGTTCAGGCAACCCTACTTAGGTCCCATGTAGGGCGAGCCGACGGCCAGATAGCCGTAGCCGCGCTCGGTCAACTCGTTGAAATCGGGGATCATGCGGCGACCATCGAGCACGAGGTAGGGCGGGCTGACGACCTCCTCGATCGTGCGCGACAAGCCACGGAACTCCTCCCAGTCGGTCGAGATGAACAGCATGTCGCTGCCCGTCAGCGCCTCGCGCACCGAGTTGTGGTAGGTAATCTTCTCGAACAGGTGGTTCTGCTCCGGGTTGAAGAAGCGCTTGGCCTCGTGCACTGCCAGCGGGTCGTAGGCGCGGATCTCACGCACGCCACGGGCCAACAGCGCCTCGACCACCTTCAACGCGGACGAATCGCGCATATCGTTGGTGCGCTGCTTGAAGGCCAAGCCGAGCAACGCCACCGTTTTGTGGTTGAAGCTGACACCGGCCTCGCGCACCGCCCGATCGACCAGGTAGGTCTTTTGGTACTCGTTGATGTTGTAGACCGACTGCAGCAGATCGGTTGGCTGACCAGCCGTCTTCAACTGGTAGATCAGCGACTGGATGTCCTTGCCGAAGCACGAGCCACCAGCGCCGTTCGAGACATACGAGCCCCACGTGCTGATGCGATTGTCGGCGGTGACGCCACGCTTGAGATCTTCCATGCGGATGTTCGGCAGCGTCTCGCCGAGCCGCGCGCCGATACCGTTCCAGAACGAGATGTAGGTGAGCAGCAGCGTGTTCGCCACGTACTTGATGGCCTCAGCCGTCTCGGGCGTCGTCTCGATGTAGCGAATGCGCACGTGATTCACGAACTGCGAGTAGATGCGGCGGATGATACGGAAATCCTCCTCCGTATCGGCACCCACCACCACGCGGTCGGGGCGGCGCGACTTCTCGACAGCATCGCCTTCGGGCAGGAACTCGGGGTTCGAGGCCACACCTGCGTTCGGCACGTTGTACTCGTTCAGCACGCGCTCCAACTGGCGCGCAGTGCCGATCGGCACAGTGCTCTTGTTGATGAGCACCACGCGGCGCGTATCGGTGCGGGCGGCCAACAACTGCGCCAAGTAGCGGATGGCGTTGAAGTAGTAGCTCAAGTCCGACGAGCCGTCGGGATTGGGCGGCGTGGGCAAGCAGAGGAAGATCGCATCGGTGCCTTCAATAATCGGCTTAATATCGTTCACAAAAAAGAGGTAGCGATCAATATTCTCTGCAATGATGCTGCTCAAACCTGGTTCATTCACGTATTGCTCGATCTGCTCGGGATCGCCGGAGCGATACGCGTTCAGACGGCGCTCATCAATATCATAAGCATAGACTTCGTGGCCATATTCCGAACAGACAGCAGCGTGAGTCAAGCCCACAAATCCAGTGCCAACCACAATGATTTTCATGTAAACTCCTTATTGGGTGCGGATTAACCGCAAACATTTACCCTCTGGTCATAATAATAGAACGCTCGAAACGTTCTAGAAGACACGCAGTAGTACAACGTTTATGAGCCTCTTGTCGCCAGCGCAGTGCATCCCTCCAATAGAGGAAGGATCGTTTCATTATAAACCGTTTTAGCGAACCTGTGATACAGGCTCCCGATCACGGCTTAGACCTCATTACAAAGGGGAGATCATCGGGCTTGGGGTGCCAAGCCCGATAGCGCTGCCGCAGAAGCAGGACATTGAGTAGTACACCGAGGGTTAAGGTTCGTACACCACAAGGTTATCGATCAAGAACGTCGAGCCGGCCTCATCGAAACTATTAGAGGCGATCGCCAACCGACCTTCTGGGAACGTCGAATCGCTGATCTCATCCAACAATCGACCGTTCACATACAAGCGAATCAGGCCGCTATCGACCTCAACGCCGATCCGGTTCACTTCGTTCTGTCCCTTAATCAAGGGCGACGGTGTCCACTCGATCAGTTCACTAAACTCATCGTTCTCGTACATCGAGAGGTTGTAGGTACCATCGGCTGCAACGCTGAACAAGTAGAAATTGTTCGAGTCCTGATACCCAAAGATGATACCCACAGCGCTATCGTTCGGACCACTGACAAACGTCGTATCCATTTCGATATGCACATTTTCGTAGGTATCCTCGAGCAAGCGCCAAACGATATAGTTCGGCTGGTACAACTCGATTTGATACGCGCCATCGACAAACGAATACGAGACAGTGTCATCCGAATCTTCTTCGAAAAAGCTAAAAAGCGAGCTATCGAAATCTTCCTCGAACAGGATCTTCGATTCCTCGGGTGGAGCCGCAACCTCGGTCGGTTCACCCAAAAGCAAACCGGGCGCTTCCGTGGGCTGTGGGGCCACCCCACCACCCGCCGTTGAGGTGGCTACAGCCTGCATTGTCGGTGCGATCGAAGGGCCTACTTCGTTGACAAAATACCAAATGCCACCCACCACACAGGCCATCACACCCACTAACCCCAAAGAGATGACACCAATCACCACCCACAACAGGCTGCGAGGCTGTTTGGTGGGAGGTTGCACTGGCGCAGGCTGACCCGGCAAACTTGTCGCGTACGTATCCGGCGGCAGGTTCGGCAGCGCGCCCGTCTCGGGTGCAGTGGAAGAGACACCTGGAGTATTCGGCGATTCTGGCGCAGCATCTAAATCGGGGAGGCGTTCGGTTGCTGGCACCTGCGCGCTCGGCAGCACAACCGTCGGGGCAGCACTACGCGGCGTATTGGCAGGCTCCGCAGGAGCCGAAGGGGCAACAACTGACTCAATACGCGTGCCACACTGCGCACAAAACAGTGCAGCATCCTCCACCGCACTTTGACAATTCGGACACGTTCGCATATAACAACTCCGCTTCAAACGACATCGAAGACATTACGATCTGAAACGGTCCTGGCCGCCTCGATCTCAATTTCAGGCCAAACCCGCGAGGCTGGAGCACAAGCTGCATCCCTGCTGCGTTGACGTCGGTATCGATACCACCCTTTCCAGGGGAAGTGGTACCGATGCGCTACTCCGTGCAGTGCATCGATACCACCTGCGAAACAACGCTCCTCGCTGCCGCAGGCAAAACAGCACTCTCATCACTGTCTTGCCGAATTTGGAATGAAACCGCCAAGCGCATAACCTTGGCCTTCATCACCAAACAACGCTAATGTGTGGCCTGAAGAATATCCTTCAATGCCGCAAAGAAGCGTGCGTTATCCTCGGCAGTGCCAAACGAGATACGGATAAACCCGGGCAAGCCCCAACCGCCCAATGGCGAAACGGTCAAGCCGCGCTCCATCAACGCCGTCGTCACAGCCATATCATCGCCCACGTGCACCGCGATGAAATTGGTCGAGCTGGGGATCGGGTCCAAGCCCAACGCCCGCAACTCGCGCATAAACGTGGCACGGCTCTCGGCAGCCAAAGCACGGCTCTTCTCCACGTGCTCCGTATCGCTCAAAGCCGCCAACGCCGCCGCCTGCGCAATCGCGTTCACGTTAAAAGTGGGCCGCGCGCGCTCGATATACCCGATCACCTCGGGGTCGCCGAGCGCATAACCGATGCGCAGGCCAGCCAAACCGTAAATCTTGGCGAACGTGCGCAGCAGAATGATATTGCGCCGTCCAGCACGGAGCTCGGCCACCATATCGGGGTAATCGTCGCGATCGACAAATTCGACATACGCCTCATCGACAACCACCAACACATCGTCGGGCACGCGCTTCAAGAACGCCGCCACCTCGGCAGCCGTGTTCGTGGTGCCGGTCGGGTTATTGGGGTTGCACAAAAACAGCAGACGCGTGCGGTCCGTGATCGCCGCTAGCATCGCATCGAGGTCGTGAGCATAATCGCGCAACGGCACACGCACCGCATCAGCACCCATCTCCAGCGTGCGGAGATAATAGCTAATGAAGCTGCCATACGCCATCACAGCCTGATCGCCCTCGCGCAGAAACGCCAAACACAGCAAAAAGACCATCTCGTCCGAACCATTGGTACACGCCACCATGTCGGGCGAAATGCCGAAGTGCGTCGCCAACCCCTGACGCAGCGCAACCGCGCCCGCATCGGGATAACGGTGCACATTCAGAGCGGCAGCCTGAATCGCCGCCACTGCCTTCGGCGATGGTCCAAGCGGATTCTCGTTCGACGAGAGCTTCGTCATTCCAGTAGGTTGCTGGCGAGTCAATGTCGGCGGCTTATAGGGTGGCAGGTTGGTAATATAGTCTTTATAACGCATTCCTACGGTCTCCAAGGCCTATGGCGGCTAGCATCGCATGTTGGCAAGTATACCACGTCTCGCAACACTCCGCCTCATTCCACACATCGATAGCGACGTTTTCGCACACAAACCGTTGGGCAAAATCGTACGCATCCTTCATCAAAATAACCGTATCAAACGCACCAAACATTCGGTAAACATATACATCTGGCAAATAACAACATCTATATATAACGACGAGCAACACTATGTCAGAGTATCGTCTACGCATCAAAGAACTGCCCGCCAGCGAACAACCGCGCGAACGCCTGCGCGACTACGGGCCAGCCGCACTCTCCGATGCCGAACTGCTCGCCATCCTCCTGCGCGTGGGCGTGGCGGGCATCAACGTCGTCCAACTCTCCCAACAACTGCTCGTGGAGCACGGCGGCTGGAGCGGCCTCATGCGCACCGACTACACCGAACTCTGCAAACAACACGGCATGGGCGAGGCCAAAGCCGCCACCCTCAAAGCCGCCCTCGAGATCGGGCGCCGCCTGCTGCTCAGCGAGCAAGGCCAACGCTGCCAGATCAAAAGCCCCGCCGATGTCGCCCAACTACTCATGGTCGAAATGAGCCACCTCGAACAAGAACACCTGCGCACCGTACTGCTCGACACCAAAAACCGCGTGCAAGATATCTGCACCATCTACATCGGCTCGCTCAACACCTCCGTGCTGCGCGTCGGCGAAGTCTTCCGCGAAGCGATCAAACGCAACAGCGCCTCGATCATCGTCGTCCACAACCACCCATCCGGCGACCCAACACCCAGCCCCGAAGACGTGCAAGTCACCCGCCAACTCGTCAGCGCAGGCCAACTGCTCGACATTGAAATGCTCGATCACCTCGTGATCGGCCAAGGGCGCTTCGTCAGCCTGCGCGAACGAGGGCTAGGGTTCAGCAAAAGCATCTAATACGCCGCAGACAACACCTCGCGCACCAACTCCTCCGGCACATCGTCGCGCACCGTCGATGTGCCGATTGCACTTGGCAACACCCAGCGCACACGGCCCGCGCGCACCTTCTTGTCGCGCAACGTCAACTGCAACAACTGATCGACGCCCAACTGCGCGGGCACCTTCGTCGGCAAGCGATACATCGCGAGCAGCGCATCCTGGCGGGCCACCGATTCAGCATCCAACATGCCCATACCCGCCGCAATACGCGCCGCCAGCGTCATCCCGATCGCCACCGCCTCGCCGTGCAACAACGACCCATAGCCAGCCGCCGCCTCGATCGCGTGGCCCAACGTATGGCCGTAGTTCAACAGCATCCGATCGCCCGTCTCGCGCTCGTCCACATTCACCACATCGACCTTCACCTTCGCCGCCCGCCAAATCGCCTCCGGCAAATACGGCGAAGCAGTCGGAGCCGTCGCCAACTCCTCCTGATACGTCTCCAGCAGATCGAACAGCGCCGCGTCGCGGATCACACCGCTCTTAATCACCTCGGCCATACCCGCCGCCATCTCGCGATCCGGCAGCGTCGCTAGCGTATCGGTATCGGCCAGCACCAAGCGCGGCTGATGGAACGCCCCGATCAGATTCTTGCCCAGCGGGTGATTCACGCCAGTCTTACCGCCGATCGCGCTATCGACCATCGCCAGCAACGTCGTGGGCAACTGCACCAGCGCGATACCGCGCAACACCGTCGCCGCCACAAACCCCGCCAGATCGCCAGCCACACCGCCGCCGAGCGCCAACAACACATCGCGCCGCTCGACACCACCACCGATCAGCCACGTATACAAGTCGGCGGCCACCGATAAATCCTTCGACGCCTCGCCCGACGGCACCTGAAAGCTCGATACACGATACCCAGCCGCGCGCAGAGGCTCCTCGATCGCCGCGCCATAGTGCAGGTACGCCGCCGCATCGGCCACCAACCAAACCGCGCCGCGCAAATTTAGCTCGGCCAAGCGCTCCGGCAGAGTCGCCAACAACTGCGGCCCAATCACAACCGAATACGTCGCCGTAGGCGTTGTGACAACAAGCGGTGAAAGCTCCATGGGAATCTCCCTAACAAAAACGAAACCGTGCCGACGCCGCACAACCGCGAACACGCGCCAGCCGGAGCCATGCTACCACGAGTCGCCCCGCCACCCGCCAACCTCGGCGCTACCGCAAGCACACCCGCCACACCACCAAGCGCAGTTGATTCTGCTGACGCAAAGAAGCGCCATCTCGTGCACAACGCCCGTGGTCATGCCCCCGCTTACGAGCGCAGGCATTGGCCTATTGAGAGGGAAACGCGATACTCACGCGGCTGCGTCCAGCTACAACACAAAGTTGCCGACGACCGCCTCACAGCGATCATCGGCAACCTCAGCAGATCAGCGCGTTACACTGCCATCGAACTCAACACCTGCGCCACAGGCTGCTCGGCCAACGTAGGCCACAACAGCAGGATACCCTGCAACTGCAACAGCGTCGCGCGCTCATCCTCGTTCGCCACCTCCAGCGTGCGGGCGATCCCATCGCGCAACGACAACGTGCTGCGCTCCTCCTCCGACAAGTGCGTGGTGAGCGCCAAGCCACCCGCCATCACCAGAGGCTGCACCGCCGTCAGATCAAGGTTCGGCGCGCTCGGCGAGTCCGCCACCGAGATCGGCACCTGAGACGCCGATCCATTGCCGTTACCGTTCCCATTGCTGGGCAGCACTCGCTCGACCAAACGCCCACCCAACTCCTTCAGCGCGGAAGGCGTCATATCGAGCACATTCCCCACGCCATCGGTCAGACTGATCATCCGCAGCAACTGCTGGGCAGTATCCGGCGTGCCGTACAACTTGAAGTCCATCGCAGCAATCGCCTCGCCCAGCGCCTTGGCCTGCGCAACACCCACCTCGATATGAGCATTCAGGCGGATGCGCTCCAACTCCAAGCGCTGCGCCACACCATCATTCGCGGCCAACGCATCGGCCATCGCCCGCTGACCCTCGGCCTCCGCCAGACCCTTCGCACGGATCGCCTCAGCCTCAGCCAGACCACGCGCCTGCAACGCCTCGGCCTCCAGTTGCGCCGCCTCGGCCCTCGCGCGGATAACCTCCGCCTCGGCCAGACCCTGCGCCGCAGCCATCGCTCGTGCAGCCTCGGCCCGCAGTTTCTCGGCATCGGCAGCCGCCTGAGCCTCGGTACGGCGAGCCTCCGCCATCTTGATCGCAGCCGTCGCCTCCGCCTCGGCCTTCCGGTTCAGCGCCGTCGCCTCCGCCTCGGCATCCTTGATGCGCTTGAATGCCTCCAACTCCACATCGTTCTTGCGATTAATCATCTCGCGCTGCGCATCGCGCTCGGCCCGAATAATCTCGATCTGCGCCTCGCGCTTCGCAGCCGCCGTCTCCTGCACCGTAAAGACATCCTGCTCGGCAGCCTCACGTTGCGCGGCGATCGCCAAACGCTCCTTCTCCGCAGCCTCAAGCTTCGCCATCTCCAACGCCAGCGCCACCTTACGCTCTTGGTCGGCGACCTGCACAGCCTGCTCTTTCTCCACAGCGCTGCGCTGCACCTCGCGTTCGCGCTCCTGCTCAGCAAGCTGAATCGCCTGCTGCTTGCGCTGCTCGGCGAGCTGAATCGCCTGCTCCTTGGCCTTCTCAGCCTCAGCGATCGCCCGCTCCTTAGCGACACGCGCCAACTCGGCGATCTGCTGCCGCTCGTAAGCCACCTGCTCGGCGGCGCTCTTCTCCTCGGCCATACGGATGGCGATCTCGCGCTGTTGCGTCGCCTTGGCTTGGGCCAAGTTACGCTCAAGATTCAGCTTCTCCTGCTCGACCATCGCATTACGAGTCGCGATCTCCAACTCTGTACTGCGTTCAATATCATTCTGTTCTTTATTGGCCAGCGCGTTGCGACGCGAGATCTCCAACTGCTTCATGCGCTCGATCTCGTTGCGCTCCTGCTCGGCGGTCGCGTTGCGCTTAGCGATCTCGGTCTGAGTGGTCTGATCGATCTCGTTGCGCTGCTTCAAGGCCCGCTGAATGACCTCGGCATTGGCACGGGCCACCTGCGCGCCGAACACATCATCGACGCCGAAACTGCCCTGCCGCGCGCTCTTGAGCGCTGTGATCGAGACCGACTCCAGCACCAAACCGTTCTCAGCCAAATCGGAGCGCACCAGATTCTGCACGCGCTCCACAAACTTCTCGCGCTCCTGATGCAGCGACATCAATGTAAAGGTTGCAGCCACATCGCGCAGCGCGCCTTCCAGCTTACTCTCAACTAAACGCTTAACACTATCGGTGTTCACCTCACCGCCACCGATCGTACGGGCCGCCCGCTCGATATCCTCAGCGATCGGGTTCACCTTAATGTAAAAAATCGCTCGAATATCGGCGTACTGCGGGTCGATGGTCAGCAGGGCGTTGGCTTCAGTACGCTCAATATCAATATCCATCGTGCGTAGATCAACCCACGTGACCTGATTGAACGCCGGGATAACCCACCCGCCGCCGTTCACCACGACGCGCGGCTTACCGAAGCCCGTGCGCACATACGCCCGATCCGCCGTCGTTTTCACATAAAAACGCGCTACCATCGCCCAGAAGGCCAATGGCAGAAACACCAAAATCGCTACCGCAATCCCAATCACGATGCCCAGTTCCTGCATACCAATCTCCTTCGATCTGGAAACATGCACGCCCGACACAACGCATTAAGAGGTTTTGGAAGCCTCATCCAACCCGCGCACGACAAATTGACGACGCGCCGCATCGTAAGCAACCAACGCAACTTCGCTACGCTCGGGCAAGTGCGGGCCGCTCTCGATCACAGCAAACACCGTGTGCAGGCTGCCGAAGCGATCCTTCACCTGCACCCGACCGTACGTCGAACTCACTTGCGTGCTCACGACGATACCAACTCGTCCCACAAGTTGCTCAAAACTAATGGCTGTGCTGCTATTGGGGGAGATACGGTTAAACATGCGGCCAAATCGGCTTGTGAGCCACAGGGCCAGCACGAAACTCAGGAGTAAAATCGCAAAAAACCAAAACGACGGGTAACTGCCAACGATGTTCACCAACATCGTGTTGGCCAGCAGGCCGATGATGCTGAAACTGCCGAGCAACACCATCAGCACCAGCAACAACGGGGTCTGCCCAAGGCCGAAGGCGGTGAGGACACTGGCGAACGGGCCACCCTTGGCGACTTCACCAGGCACGACTTGTGCTGCGTGAGCACCGATATCGGCATCGACATGGGCATCGATATCCACATCGGCATCGATATCCACACCAACATCGGCGTCGACATCGGTATCGCCGAATCCACCAACGATTTGCAGTAAACCCAGCACAACACAGCAGCCTAGCGCCACGATGAATGGGATGTTGTACCAATACAGCAAAAATCCAAACATGGCATGCTCGCAATCTTTTCGTGTATGCTCACTAGAAGTACGCAAGCAAATACCATTTCGTTTCAGAGTTTAACAACTTAATAACACATTTTCAACCCATACATGGTTCATCTATTCAGCATACCACCTTATCGCATCACCATCATCATCAGTTGAGTCGAAACTATTACAACAGCAACGCAACGGATGCTTTAAGCAAGCAAATTGCCCTGATGTTTGTTAAGTAATTTGTTATTTCTAATCTCATCACAATACATTTATTTATTCGCATTGGAATGCAGATAGATGGGGAAACATTGTATTCCCTCTGTACTCATCTAAAAGGTGAAATACTTAACAAACAGATTTAGATAGTATGAGAAAGGCGGATCGTGTTGCTTGAGGGAATGGATTTGAGTAGAACGTGGGCTTTACGAGGATCAGGAAGGGAGTGTGCTGGGCTTTGGGGGACAAAGCGCGCAGCACACAGCATCGAGGAATAGACTAACTCTGCGTAGGCGAGAGGGCCGCCTGCTGCGCAGCGACGATCTCTTCGGCGATCGCTTCGATGCTGCGCCCTTGGGTGATGATCTGCAGATGAGCGACTTCGGCGTACAGCGCGGCGCGGGCGGCGCGTTGCCCCTCGATCCGAGCGGCCATATCGCCCTGCAACAGCGGGCGTTGTTCATCGTGCGCCTGCAAGCGCGCCAGCAGCTCCTCCGTCGAGGCATCCAGCCAGATCACAAAGGCCCGCTCGCGTAGCAGGGCGCGGTTCTCAGGGCGCAACACGATACCACCGCCGGTCGCCACAATCGCCAATGGCTCAGCGAGCGCCTGTCGCAGCGCCGCCGACTCCATATCGCGGAACACTGCCTCGCCCTGTTCGGCAAAAATCTGAGCGATCTCGCAGCCCGCCTGCTCAACGATCAACGCATCGGTATCGAGCAGCGGCCACCCCAAAAGTGTCCTCAACTGCCGCCCCACCGACGACTTGCCACTGCCACTCAGGCCCACCAATGCAATTGGGCGCAACGTAGGAGTTGAATGTGTTGACATCGCTCTTCTCAAATTTCTAATCGGAATCGCCCAACGAAATCTCACGCTCGGGCCAAGCGTCGGGGTTCGCAAGGTGCTGCGGAATATCGCCACGCAGCGCCGCCAGCAGATCCTCGGCCACCATCACCGCCATGCGGGTGCGGGTCGCCACCGTGGCGCTAGCCACATGCGGCGTCACCAAGGCGTTCGGCAGCGCGAGCAACGGGTGATTGGCGGGCAAGGGCTCGGGATCGGTCACGTCGAGCGCGGCCACGATCGGGCGCACGCACAGCGTCTCGACCAGTGCCCGCGTATCGATCAGTTGGCCATGCGCCGTGTTGATCAGAATGGCGTCGGGGCGCATCTGCTCCAGCGCATCGCGGTCGATCAGTTGAAACGTATCGTCGTTCAGCGTGCAATGCAGCGAGATGATCGCGCTCTCGGCCAACAACTCTGGCAACGAGACGGCCATAGGGCCATCGCCAATGACGGTGCTGGACGCATGCGGCGAATGATACAGCACCCGCATCCCAAAGCCGCTCGCCCGACGAGCCACGGCTTGGCCCACCTGCCCATAGCCAACGATGCCCAGGGTTGCACCGTGCAGATCGCGCCCAATCAGCGTCTCTGGCCCCCAACTGCGCCAGCGGCCAGTCCGCACAAACTGATCGGCCTCCACCACGCGGCGCGAGGCCGCCAACATCAGCGCAAACGTGAAATCGGCGACGCTCTCGGCCATCACGTCGGGCGTGTAAGTCACCAACACATTGCGGCGCGTGGCGGTCGCCAAGTCGATATGATCGAAGCTGCTAGCGAACGTGCTGATCACCCGCAGATACGGGGCCGATTCGAGCAGTGCAGCATCAATGACATCGGTAGGTAGAGCAAGCAGTCCATCGGCCTGCGCAAGCTCTTTCTGTAGCACAGCGCGTGGAGGTGGCAGTTCACCGGGCCACACGGTCACACGCACATGACGCTCCAGCAACTCAAGTGCGGGTTGTGGCAGGCGTCGTGTGACGTAGACACGAGGCAAAACGCTCATCGCAGGCTCCTTATGGGCGGCGTTGAGGCCGCTGCATACATATCGGCCAGCTTCCCACACCTCAAAACGGGCGCATGGTAGCAGAGGTTGGGCCTCGGCGCAACGATACTGGCCCGCTCACCAGCCGCGTAGCTGTTCGATCTGCCACTCCTCGCTGAGTCCACGTTCCTCGGCCAATTGCCGACCAGCGCCACCCAGCCAGGCTCCGCCGCCGCGCTGCCCCTCCAGCACACCGTACTCGAAATACTGGATCTGCGCACCCCGCGCATTGGTGAACATCGGCGAGAGCGGCGCGCCCAACAGCGCCTCGCCGCCAGCCTCGCGCCACACCTCAGCCAGCGCGGGGTCCACATCAGTGGGTTGCGGCGCAATACCACGGGCTTCGAGTAGCAATCGCCCGACGGGCAGCCGCTCCACAACACCATTGGCATCGCGCAGCATCGCCCGCTCGAACAGTTGCACGCGCCCCTCCGGCAGGCGCAGCGCATCGCTGATCGGGAAGCCGAGTTGTTCCGCCCCGCCAACCGCTTGCCAGTGCGCCAAGAACGGCTCCTCCAGCGTGTGCCCGGTCTCCCACACCATCTCGAACGGCTCGCTGGTGCCGAGTACGTTCAGGTCGAATAGCAGCGCATAAGGCCCGACCGGAATGCGCCGGAACTCGCGCATCGCGGCTAGCAGCACATCGCGCCCATCGCTCAGCGCCGGGTCGGCGATCAGCACGTAGCGTATGCCCAAATCCGGCTTCAGCGACGCCAAGCCGCCCGGCACCACCACGCCAGGATCGAGCCGCCAACCCTTGCGCTCGGCGTAGTACAGGATCTCGGAGACCGCCGGAGCGATCAGGCCAACCCGCTCATCCGGCGGCAACGCAATATCGATGCGCTGCCCGAGCGTGCGGTAGAAATCGACGGTCTGGTAGAACGGGCGAATATGCAGGATGCTCAGCACCGCCAACACCAACAGCGCGCCGAGCGGCAGGAGCGGCGCAACCCAAGCGCGAGGCATATAGCGAGGCGCAACGCCGAACAGACGCACCAGGCCAATGCCGATCAGCCAGGCTGCCGGGACCGCCAACGGCAACACGTAATAATCCTGGCCGACCACGCCCGCAGCACCCACCAGGAAGAACATCAACACACCTAGCAGCCACAGATGCGGCAACAGCGCGAAGTCGAGGCGCGGCGCGGACTGCGGCTGCGGTTTGCTGAACGGCAGCAGTCCCAGCACCAGCAACGGCAAGCCGATCCAGGTCAGCACGTGGCTTACGCACCAGTGGAACAACAGGAGGTAAAACTGCGGATCGCGCAGCAGCGTGGTATCGAACAGCTTCTCGCCGATGCCGAACGACAAGCGCGGGTCGAGCGGCAAGCCTTGGGCGTGGCGCATCCAGAGCAGCACGGGCAGCGCCACACACAACCCGTACACCACCAGCGCCATCAGCAGGCGGGGCGTACGCAGTTGGCCGTTGCGCCAAGCCACCAGCACCGTATAGGCCAACGGTGGCAGCAGCATTAGCAGATTGGGCGTCTTGGCCAGGGGAGCCAGCATGCCGCACAGCAGGGCCACACCGAAGCGTGACGGCGAGGGGAGATAGATCCACCGCACGAACGTCCAGATAGCGAGCGTGGCGGTGAGCAACATCCAGCTATCGGGCATCACCGTGCGGCCAAAGTAGATCGGGAAGGGCATCAGCGCCAGCGCTACCCCTGCGAACAAGCCCGTTTGGGTTGCATGCGGGCCACGCAGTTCGCGCACCAAGCCAAACAGTGCAGCGGCGGTGGCGGCGCTCGCGATGGCCGACATCAAACGCCCCAACCACTCATGCACGCCGAATGCGCCATACAATAACGCTAACGTGTAACTATAGAGCGGAAATTCACTTTCGACGTATCCTGGCGTCGAACCACCCCAATCAACCTGCGGATACAGCAATTGAAAGCCGTTGAGCGCATAGTTGCGGGCGATCGCAGCAGTATCGGCCTGCCGCCATGAATGATAATCGAGCAAAGGAGCATTTAGCGCATAACAACGCAACATCAGCGCCAATACGAATACAGCTAGGGCAATTACTTTATAGGCCCGACTGTTATCTTTGGATACGCTCCAAAGCATCATCCGATGAATCTGCATATCTTCAGTTCTGTGAATGGGCGGAAAGGTCAATTTAGCAAATTATATGCCACAATCCAAAAAAGCTCTTGCAAACGATAGCACATATGATATAATCGATATATCTCCTTCTCCTCTCTTCTCTTGTCAAAAGGGGTCTGGAAAACCAGGCCCTTTTTGGCATGCGCTGAAATCTCTAAACATTTTTCCGATATAATCAGCGCAAACCGTGCGTTTATTCCTTACGACAGGATCTGTAACGGAACGCATTTAGAGGAGGTGCCCATGACCACACTCTCGCCGGGGGATGCTACTCCCGTTCAACTTACACCACGCATGACGTTACAACCTGCAGGCAAGTGGCTTGGGGATGCTCATCTTGCAGCGCCAGGCGCCGATGTTTTGAGCGCAGAATCCGCCAGCACAACATCGTTTGAGTTATTTAGCCCGGCAGAACCTGCGATTATCCTGGATGCACAGCCAGTTCCAGCACCAGCCGCCGTCCTTGGAGCCGAAGATCAAACGGGCATCGAATATCAGCCCGACCCCGATTTCGCCTACGTGTTGCTCCAAGAGATCGAGACGCCCGATGGCATCATCTACGACTTTACGCTCCCGAAGCCAATGCCGAATCAGCCCATCCCCGGCGTGCTAGGCGCCCCAAGCAGCACGGGCAGCCTGTGGTTCCCACTCAACCCAGTGATCGATGGCGATGAGCCAAGCGCCCCTGGCGGCGTCCTGGGGGTAGGCGATGCGATCAGCAATCTAGGAGGCAGCATCGTCATTCGGCGGGTAGTGCAGATGCTCAAATCGCCGATCCAGCAGAGCCTCTTGACAGCGCTACGACAGAGCGAGCCACAACCACAGGTCGTGCGCCTCAGCGGCGGCGATTCCGAGGAAGCGTTTGTGCCGTTAGAGGGCTTTGAGAGTTGGCGATCGCTGCTGCCTCCCGGCGACGAACGCCGCGTGCTGTTGTTCATCCACGGCTTCGGCAGCTCGATGAGCGCGACAAAGGTGAGCCAACTGCTGCCCGGCATCGCCGATCGGTACGATGCCGTGCTCGGCTACAACCATCCCACCATCACCGTCGACCCGTTGGAGAATGCCCGCGCGTTGCTCGCTATGATACCCGAAGATCTGCGACTCTCCGTTGATCTGGTGGCGCATAGTCGCGGAGGCTTAGTGGCGCGCAGTCTGGTCGAATTGGCCGATCCCGTCCCGCAGTTCACGCCGCGCCGCCTGCTCACAAACGGCTCGCCCCACGGCGGCACGCAACTCGCCGACCCGGAGCGCTGGGATAAGCTGATCTCCATCGGCATGACGGCGGCCAGTTGGCTCGCAACGACCACTGGCGTAGCGTTGTGGATACCGAAGTTGTTGGAGTTCGTGCTGAAGGCGGGCGCACAGGGCGTCTTCGCGCTATCGGGCATCGCCGCGATGACACCTAAAGGCGAGTTTATCACCAAACTGAACGGCACCAATCAGAGTGGTGTCGCCGAGAAGGTGCGCTACAGCACGGTCGCGTCGAACTTCTCACCGTTCAACGTGAAGCAGAACGGCTTCCGCCAGTCATTCAAATCGCTGGCGGCGAACGCCTTCATGAACGAGCCAAACGACCTAGTGGTGCCGACCTCCAGCATGAACGCGATCGATCTGCCCTTCAACCCGGTGCCGCCCGAGCGCGCGCTCAGGCTCAACGTCGACCATTTCAGCTATTTCAACGAGGAGCGCGTCAAAGCCTTCCTGCAGGAACAGCTCGCCCAAGATTAGCGGCGATTGTTCGCACAAACAAACGTGGGCCTCCTTGCACTACAGCAAAGAGGCCCACGTTGTACCGTTATGAACGCGCTTTACGGCAACTCTGCCAGACGCTCCTTGGCCATCCAGTTGCCGAGCTTATCGGCTTCCTCATACGCCTTCCTCGCGCGGTTGAGATCGCCGAGCTCTTCGTAGGTACGGCCAAGGCCGTAATAGGCATCGCTGTATGTCTTATCTATCTTGGCGGCTTCGGTAAACGCCTTCACGGCCTCATTGTAATTCGCTTTCCCGAAGTAGCTCCAGCCAAGCGTCACATACGTATACTGCTGATTACCACGCAGCTTAATCGAACGATTCAGCACGTCGATCGCCTCGTCGAAGAGCGATGGGTCAGGCAGCATCTCGCCCTGCCCGTGCAACACCCACCCCAAGCCATTCAGCGCATTGTAATTCTTGTCGCTACGGTTGAGCGCCTCGCGGAAGAAGTGCTCTGCCTCGGCATAGGCCACGCGCTGCGGCTCGCTCCCGAAATCGAATGCTAGAGCCTTGTTGTAGTAGGCCCATCCCAATTCCGTCAGCACCGATGGACTATTCGGCGCGATCTTCAACGCCTGCTCCATAGCGGCGATCGCTGCATCGTAATCGGGTTCGGCGCGGTACAGGTACACCATGCTCTTGCCGATCAGCGCGTCGAGGTCCTCGGGCGCGAACGACAACGCCTGATCGAACTCGTTCAACGCGCCTTGATGATCGCCCAAGTAGTACAAATTCCAACCCAGGCCCGCGTGTACATGGCCGTAGTTCGGATCGACCGCTAATGCAGTTTCGTACTGAGCGACCGCCTCGTCAGTGTTGCCTTGGGCATCGTAGAAATAGCCCAAACTCGTGTAGAACTCGGCGATCTGCTCTTGCAGGTCAATCGCCCGCTTGAACGACTCGATGCCGCTATCGAGCTTCGCAACATTTTGATCGAGCGCGTACTCCTGCCAATAGACGTAGCCACGGGCCCGGTGCGCCATCGCCTTTGTCAGAATATCCTGCGTATTGGCCAGTTTCAGTGCTTGCTCGGCATCCTCAACCGCCTTCTGCATCAGCGAAGCGTCGCTCTCAAGCGCGGCAAGGTCGGCGCGGACCGCGGCGCGAGCGCTGTAGCCACTTGCATGCTCATCATCAACATCGATCGCCTGTTCAGCAGCTTTGAGCGCCGCTTGATACTCACCCTTGGCGCTCAGCGCCTCGGCTAGCAGTGCGTGAGCACGGGCATCGTCCTCATCAATGGCGATAGCAGCGCGAGCCGCACGCTCGGCCTGCTCGTAGTGCCCCCGCAGAATAAAGATCTGGGCGCGGCCTATCTGCGCCTCAAGCAACTCGGGATCGATCGCTAACGCGGCATCATAATGCTGCAAGGCGCGATCAAAGCCCTCCTTCTCACGAAACGCCGCGAACGCATCGTTCAACGCGGCCTCGACCTGACTGTTGGTGCGCTGCTGCACAAAGAAAAAGCCGCCAGCACCCACCACAAGCACCAGCAATAGCGCCGCAAGACCGATCAACAGGCCCTTGCCACCGCCCGATTTGCGCGCCTCAGACGGTGTGGTGGGCAGGCTCGCCGCCTGCAGATTCGGCGGAGTGGCCATACGCGGGTTGGCCTGCATGGGTGTCGCGGGCGGCGTGTTCGGCGACATCATCGCAGTGGGCTGCGAGGCCGCCGACACCACCGTCGGTTGCGAGGTGGGGGGCAGCACCGTCGTCGCATCCGTCACGGGGACTGGCGTGCCACGGGGCGGGCTGAGTGGCGGACTCACGGGCATGCGCGACGAGGTCTGAATATTGGCGGCCTGCTTGAGCGCCTGCACCAACGCGCCTGCCGTGGGGAAGCGCGCCTCGGGTTTGCGCGCCAACGCCCGCATAATCACATCTTCCACAGCTTCGGGCAGGTCGCCGCGATAATCGCGGGGAGGTCGTGGAGCCTGCTGCAAGCGCGCAATCAGCATGCCCATCGGCGTATCGGCTTGGAACGGCATCTTGCCCGTCAGCAACTCGTACACCACCACACCAAGCGCATAAATATCGGTAGGTGTGCCGATGGTGGCCAAGCCCTGCGCCTGCTCCGGCGACATATACTCGGGCGTGCCCATCACCGTGCCAGCCATCGTCATGCCGCCCCCACTGAGGCTGCGCGCCAAGCCGAAGTCGGTCAGGTAGACCCAACCGTTTTCGGCGATCATAATATTCGAAGGTTTGATGTCGCGGTGGATCACGCCTTTGCTGTGCGCGTAATCGAGCGCGCCAGCGATCTGCTCCAGCACAACCACCACTTGATCAAGCGACATCCGTCCTTGTTTATCAACAACCTCCTTCAGCGTGCCGCCGGCAATATACTTCATAGCGATATATTGCAGACCCTCCGCCGCACCGATCTCGAAGATCGGAACAATATGCGGGTGCTCTAGGCCAGCGGCACTACGCGCCTCTTGGTGAAAACGCGCAATGTAGCTTTGATCATATGAAAGCTCAGGAGGTAAGACCTTCAATGCAACAATGCGTTCAAGGTCGGTTTGGCGCGCGCGGTACACGACCGCCATGCCACCACGACCCAACTCTGCGAGGATCTCAAACCTACCTATGGTGCGTCCCAACAAATTAAGATCAGACATTGGTGTCACCAGCCTCTACAGTAAGGCCACTTGTGATATCTGCCATACTATACGTATAACGCATACGAATCGTGTCAAGTTCCACATCCAGCAGATCGCACAGTTGCAAAGAAACGTTTCTTCTATACTTAAACGATTGGGTGGTAAATAATTCCCACAATCCCATGATTGGAGGTGGAGATTTATTCTAGCGCTTTCTAATCAGATTCAGTATAGCATACCACGTTACCAATATTGACACCACTCCGCAAAAAAAGCTATCATACCCTGCACGAATGTTAGAGGAACAAGCGAAGGCAGGCATACCATGCCCTCACCGCCATATCAACGCCGCACTGGCTCTCGCGATGCCGATACCGACGTGCTGCTGCGGCGCAATCGCGAACTTGCCGCGCTCAAATCCATCGCCGAAACGCTCAACAAGGGCGTCGATCTGCACACCACCTTGGCGAACACGCTGCCGCTGTTGGTGGATCTGCTGGGCTTGCACACTGGCTGGCTGTTCCTGCTCGACGCCGAGGCGGACTTCTCGCTCGGCGCCTCGCACAACCTACCGCCCGCGCTGACCTACCCGGGCGAAGTGTGGGAGGATGAATGTACCTGCCAGAAGTTAGCCCGTAGCGGCAATTTGCGGGGAACCGCTCAGGTGGTGGAGTGCAGCCGTCTCCGCGACGCCACTGGAGATCGCCAAGGACTTGCGTATCACGCAAGCGTGCCGTTGCAGGAGGGCGAGCGGTTGTTGGGGATTATGAACGTCGCCACCTCCGAGTGGAATCTGTTCACCCCGCAGGATCTCCAGATCCTCTCGTCGGTGGGCTACCAACTCGCCACCGCCATCGAGCGCATCCAACTGGCCGAGCGCAGCACGCATCTCGCCTTGGTCGAGGAACGCAATCGGCTCGCACGCGAGGTTCACGATACGCTGGCCCAAGAGCTCGCCGGGATCGCCCTGCAGTTGGAGGCCGCCGATGCGCTGTTGGAGCGCTCGCCATCCCGCGCTCGCATCCGCATCCGCCAAGCGCTCGAACGCACGCGCGAGAGCCTCGACGAGGTGCGGCGCACGGTGCTCGATCTGCGCGCCGGCCCGCTCGAACGACAATCGCTCGCCGAGGCGCTCGAAGCATTGGTGCAGCGCATCAGCGCCGAGAGCAACCTAACGATCACATTGCAGATCGAACTCGGCGAACAACGACTCGCAGCACGCAGCGAGGCAGCGCTGTATCGCATCAGCCAAGAAGCACTCGCGAATGTGCGCCAACACGCCCATGCCAGCCACGCCTCCCTTGAGTTGTGGCTCACCGATACCGAGGTGATTTTGCAGATCAGCGACAACGGGCGGGGCTTCGATGTGGATGCGCCACGGCAACCGGGGCGCGGCTTCGGCCTGATCGGCATGCAAGAGCGGGCGCGCCTGCTGAACGGCACCCTGAGCGTCTGTAGCGAACCCGGCACGGGCACGCAGATCGAAGTGCGCCTGCCACTAGAGTGACCAGCGCGCTCGCGCTGATTGTTGGCACACTATATGCTAACCACGTGAGCAGAGAAGAGTGGAGCTGCAAACTGCTCACCCAAAGCCGCCGATAGGGGCGGCTTTGGTGTGTTCAAACGGCAGTTAGCCCACCAAGGCCCGCGCCCGAGCATTGTGTTCGGCCACCAAGCGCGGCAGATCCAGGCCCACGATCTCGCCGCCACGCACCCGCACCTGCCCCTGAATGATCGACAGATCGACCTGCTGCGGCTGGCAGAACACCAACGCCGCCACAGGATCGTGGAGCGCCCCAGCATACGCCAATTGGTCAATCCGCCAACCCACTACATCGGCGGCTTTGCCTGGCTCCAGGCTGCCCAAATCGCTGCGGCCCAGCACCCGCGCCCCGCCGCGCGTCGCTAGTTCCAGCGCCTGTCGGGCCGACATCGCCGCCGGATCACCGCCCACACGCTGCAATAGCATGGCCATGCGCGCCTCGGCCAGCAAATGGCTGCTATCGTTCGAGGCGCTGCCATCGACACCCAAACCGATCGGCACATTTGCCCGCCGCATCGCGCCCAACGGCGCAATCCCCGAGGCCAAGCGCATATTCGAGGACGGGCAATGGCAGATACCCGTCTGCGTGCGGCCAAACAGCCCAATCGCCCGTTCGTCGAGCTTGACGCAGTGGGCGTGCCACACATCATTCCCAACCCAGCCTACACTTTCGGCGTAATCGCCGGGCGTCTGCCCGAACCGTTCGAGGCTGTAGCTCACGTCGTTGTCGTTCTCGGCCAGGTGCGTGTGCAGGCGCACGCCATAACTACGGGCCAGCGCCGCCGATTCGCGCATCAGGTCCTGCGACACGCTGAAAGGCGAGCACGGAGCGACGACCACTTGCAGCATCGCATAGGGCGACGAATCGTGGTACTGCTCGATCACCCGCCGCGTATCGCGCAGGATCTCCTGCTCGTCCTCGACCACACGGTCGGGCGGCAGGCCGCCTTTGCTCTCGCCCACGCTCATGGCGCCGCGCGCCGCGAAAAAGCGAATGCCGAGCTCCTGGGCAGCGCGGATCTCGTCGTCGATGCGGGCGTCGTTCGGGTAAATGTACAGATGATCGCTCGATGTGGTGCAGCCTGAGAGCATCAGTTCGCTCAGGCCGAGCTTGGCGCTGGTGTAGATGTCCTCGGCCCGCAAGCGCGCCCAAATGGGGTAGAGCGCCTTGAGCCAGCCGAACAGTTCGGCATCTTGCGCGGCGGGCAGCGCACGAGTGAGCGTTTGGAACAAGTGATGGTGCGTGTTGATCAGCCCAGGCATCAGCATCATATCCCGACAATCGATCACCTGATCGGCCTGTTCGGGCAACTCAGCGCTCGGCCCAACCGCCACGATCCGTTGATCTTCGATCAGCACAGCTCCATCGGGGATCTCGCGCCGCTGATCATCCATCGTAACCACATAGCGCGCATGGCGCAGCAGAAGTGAGCCCATAATCCCTCTCCGTTCTGTTTTCACGCAGCAAACGCAATGGTATCGCGTTTCACACGACTGAAGGTGGATGGTTGTGCAGCGTTGTGTTTCTAGGATGCTCTTAGTGTATCATTCACTCAAGCTCCCTCAAAGTCCTTCATATCGGTACAAACGGCATCATCAGCCCTGAACGTATCTCTAAACCATCGGTTATAAGGCACTCAGATGCCAAATTTGCGAAAATGCTTGGCAGACGCTAGAATTTAGACAGTTTTTCCTGTCTAAATTGACAATAGCGTAGTCGTGCGGTATACTGGCGGCTAGCTAAGCACAGGAGTTCCAGTTATGGCCGCGATGCTTTATGCCACTGATTCACCTGCTGGTCGAATTTTGGCGCATCTTCAACGTCATGGCGAAGCGACTGTCAAAGAACTCGAGCAGGTTCTTCAGGTGAGCACAACTGCAGTGCGAGAGCATCTCACGCACTTGCAGGCCCGCGATCTGGTGGCGAACAAGCTCGTACGGCGCGGTCCAGGGCGGCCCCATCAAGCCTTTTTCCTGACACCCGCGGCCCAAGAGTTGTTCCCCAAGCAGTACGATACGTTAATCAACGTGCTGCTGCGCGAAATTGCTGAACGCGATGGACGCGACCAGTTACAACTCATTCTCGATGCGGTGGCAGTGCGCCTAGCTGAAGACTATGGGGCGCAGATTAGTGGAGCAGAGCTTTCTGAACGACTCCTAACGCTGCGGAATGTGTTAGAATCACGCGGTATCCCCACCGAAGTGCAAGACTCTGGTGCGGGATTTGCGTTGTTTGCGTGCCCGTATCTCGAAGTTGCCAACGAACACGCGAGTGTCTGTTCAATGGAGCGTCGGATGTTGGAACAACTGCTTGGCACACGCCTGCAGATCAATCATTCGATGCGCGAAGGGCATCGCAGTTGCCATTTTACAATTATCGATGAAGGCAAGGACGTCCAGTTACAAGCTCAACGCCCCGAAGGCAAACCGCTGAACTAGACATCTTCGCCATAGGAATAGGTGTTCGCGAGGACACCCAAGCGACAATCGCATACACCTTATCGGTTGGTCGTAGACCACCGTTAGGAATACATGCGCATCACGACAAGAGGAGCCGAATGAATAGCGATCTGGTCATCAAAGATCTTCATGTCAGCATTGAGGATAAGGAGATCCTCAAGGGCCTGAATTTGACAGTGAAGGCAGGCACCATTCACGCCATTATGGGGCCGAACGGCAGCGGTAAGAGCACGTTGGCCTACACCTTAATGGGCCACCCGAACTATACGGTTACTGGTGGCGAGGTGTGGTATCAGGGGCAGAATATCCTTGAGCTTGAGGCCGATGAGCGCTCGAAGTTGGGCCTGTTCCTGGCCTTCCAGTACCCAGTCTCGATCCCTGGCGTGACGGTCGCGAACTTCTTGCGCTCGGCCATCAATGCGCACCGCGCCGAGGAGGGCAAAGACCCCAAGACGACCTCGATCCCGGTCGCCGAGTTCCGCAAGCAGTTGCGCGAGAAGATGGCCGCACTTGAGATCGATGAGTCGTTTGTGCGCCGTTACCTCAACGAAGGCTTCAGCGGTGGCGAGAAGAAGCGCGTTGAAATTCTGCAGATGGCGATGCTCCAGCCAAAAATGGCCGTGCTCGACGAGACCGACTCGGGCTTGGATATCGATGCGCTGCGCATCGTGTCGCAGGGCGTCAATACGCTCTACAAGCAGCAACCCGAGATGGGCGTGCTGGTGATCACGCACTACCAGCGCTTGCTCAACCACATCCAGCCGCATGTCGTGTCGGTGATGTTCGATGGCCGCATTGTGCACAGCGGTGGCCCCGAGCTCGCTCTGGAGCTCGAAGAGAAGGGCTACGACTGGATCAAAACGGAGGTCGCTAGCCGCCAGTAGTTTGTATCGGATTCAGCCTGAGTTCGCTTTCGATAAGCGCAACTCCTTTGTGCTGACCAATACCGACTTCTGACTGCTAATAATGAGCCTATGAAGTATTTTCCAACACTCTCCGAACTGACCGATGAGCAGATCAGCACTGTCGCTCGCAATGCAGGCGAGCCGGAGTGGTTGATCGAGCGTCGTGTTGCGGCTTGGCGCAGCTTCGCTGCTTCTGAGCCACCATTTTGGCGCCGTACCGATCTCAGCAAGTTCAAGCCCGAGGAAGTTGCCGCCCCCACCAGCGCCCAGGGAACTGCGGTGCAATGGGATGTCCAGCTCGCCAAGCAGGGCGTGATCTTTATGCCGCTCTCCGCCGCCGTGCGCGAGCACGAGGCCTTGGTCAAGCAGTACCTCGGCACCGCGATCGATTGGCAGGCCCATAAGTTCAACGCGCTGCACGCTGCACTGTGGCAGGATGGTGTCTTCCTGTACGTGCCCAAGGGCGTGTCGGTCGATGTGCCGCTGCTGACGGTCTTTACGCTCAGCAACAGCAATCGCGCCTCGTTCTCGCACAACTTGGTGGTGCTGGAGCCTAACGCCAGCGTGACGTTTATCGAGGAGTACACTTCGCCCGATATCGATGGCCAGGCGTTCTCGTCGCCCGCAACCGAGTTGGTGCTCGGCAACGGCTCGTCACTGCGCTACGTCACAGCTCAGCACTGGGGCAAAGGCGTCTATATGATCGGCTCGCAGCTCGCCAAGGTCGGCGATAACGCCTCGCTCGATTGGGCAGCCCTGAACTTGGGCGGCACCGTCCAGCACATCGAGGCCGAAACGTACCTCGGTGGCACTGGCTCGAAGGTCGATTGGACGGCGGCGACGTTCGCTGGCTCAGGCCAGTTGCTCCTGACGGCCCCGTGGTTGCGCCACGTTGGTGCGCATACCGAAGGCCATATGGAGTTCAAGACGGTGATCAACGGCAACGGTTACACGGTCTTCGATGGCATGATCAAGATCGAGAAGGACAGCCGCGCCACGATCTCGCGCTTGGAGGAGCACGCCATTCACCTGAGCGATCAGGGGCGCAGCGACTCGATCCCGGGCCTGATGATCGATACGAACGATGTCCAGCGCGCTGGTCACGCTTCGACGAGCGGCCAGGTCGACGATGAGATGCTGTTCTACATGCAGTCGCGCGGCATCGGGCGCGAAGAGGCTATCCACATGATTGTGACAGGCTTCTTCGAGACGGTGCTGGATCGTGTACCCGATCAGGAACTGCGCGATCGGATTTCCGAAGTGATCGAGCAGAAGATCTAAACGGAGTTTGTGGTTTGGGGCCAGCCGAATAGCGTTTCGATGGTTCCAAACCACATCCTACACAAACCTATGACAGTATCAGAGATAGCTTCATCGCTCGATGTGCAGGCGATACGCCAGCAGTTCCCGATCTTGCAGCGCGAGATCAACGGGCATCCTTTGGCATTCCTCGATAGCGCAGCCTCATCGCAAAAGCCGCAACGGGTTATCGATCGGTTGTCGCAGTATTACGAACACACCAATGCCAATGTGCATCGGGGCGTCTATACGCTCAGCGAGGAGGCGACCCTCGCCTACGAGCAGGCCCGTGCTACGGTGGCCCGCTGGTTGGGCGCAGCCTCTCACCGCGAGGTGATCTTCACCCGTAATACCACCGAGGCGATCAACTTGGTGGCCCGCGCTTGGGGCGATGCGAACCTGCGCCCCGGCGACCGCATTCTGCTCAGCATCGCGGAGCACCACTCGAACTTGGTGCCCTGGCAAATGCTGGCACAACGGACGGGCGCGCACCTCGATTTCTTGCGCATCGATGGTGAAGGTCGGCTGATACTTGAGGATTTAGACGGCAGCGCGGATCGCCCACCTCTGCTCACCGAGCGCACAAAATTGGTGGCACTCGCGCATCAATCGAATGTCTTGGGCACCATCCACCCGATCCGCGAGATCGCGGCCCGCGCTCACGAAGTCGGCGCGTTGATGCTTGTCGATGCGGCGCAGAGCGTCCCGCATATGCCGATCGACGTGCAAGCGCTCGACATCGATTTCTTGGCCTTCAGCGGCCATAAAATGTGCGGCCCAACCGGCATCGGCGCACTCTGGGGCCGACGCAAAATCTTGGAGGCGATGCCTCCGTTCTTGGGCGGCGGCTCGATGATCAGCCATGTCTCGCTCGAATCGAGCACCTACGCCGCGATTCCGGCCCGTTTTGAGGCGGGTACGCCAGCGATCGGCGAGGCGATCGCGCTTGCCGAGGCGGTGGACTTCCTGACGTCGGTGGGGATGGAGCGGATCGCCCAACACGAACATGCATTACTGGTCTACGCGCTGGAGCAGTTAGCCAATGTGGAGGGGTTGCGCATCTACGGCCCATCCACAGCACAGGATCGCGGCGCCGTGGTGAGCTTCACACTCGAAGACGTTCACCCGCACGATGTGGCCGCGGTGCTGGATCGCGAGGGCTTGGCGCTGCGGGCCGGGCATCACTGCTGCCAGCCGTTGCATGCCCATTTCGATATTCCTGCCACAGCACGCGCATCGTTTTACCTGTACAATGAACCGAGCGAAATCGACCGATTGGTGGCTGGCCTGAACAAGGCCCGTAAGCTGTTTGCGTAGTGTGACAGATCGGTGGCGTTGCTGCCGTTCACGACTAATGGATAGGGAACATGGACGATCTCTACCGCGAGATTATTCTCGAACACAGCAAGCATCCGCACAATGCGGGCACACTCGATGCGCCCGACATCTCGCACGAGGAGCATAACCCGCTCTGCGGCGACCGTGTGCGGATCGATCTGCAAGTGTCCAACGGCACGATCACAGATGTGCGCTTTTTGGGGCGCGGCTGCGCAATCAGCCAAGCATCGGCGTCACTGCTCACCGACGAACTGCGTGGCAAAACGCTCGACGAGGCGAGAGGCATCAGCAAAGAGGATCTGCTCGATCTGATCGGCATCCCGCTCGATAAAAATCCAGTACGTATTAAATGCGCATTGTTGTCTCTTAAAACAATGAAAACTGGCATTTATAACTATCTTGGAACCCAATTAGAGGAAGACCTCGACGATTAACAACGTTCGAGATCGCGTTTGCGCTTTCTTGATGGAAATAACCGTTGTCCGTGGTGCAGACCAGGCAACGACTACCATATTATCTGAGACGATCGACACTTCTCGATCCTCTGTTGACCCGAGGAGGAACTAGCACATGGCTGTCCAAGCAACCAACCTACAGTTCGACTATAGCAAGTACGGTTTCCGCGACGAAGAGAACTATGTCTATAAATCCGGACAAGGTCTCAACGAAAACGTTGTGCGTGAACTGTCGGGTATGAAGGGCGAGCCGGAATGGATGCTCAAGCGCCGCTTGCAGGCACTCGAAATCTTCAAGAAGAAGCCAGTGCCACTCAAGGGTATGTGGGCCAATGCCGAGTTGGCTGAGCTCGACTACGACAAGATCCACTACTTCGTGCGCGCGGGCGAAAAGCCGCAGACCGACTGGGACGCGGTGCCAGCCGAGATCAAGAATACCTTCGAGCGATTGGGCATTCCCGAGGCCGAGCGCAAGTTCTTGGCAGGTGTGGGCGCGCAGTACGAGTCCGAGGTGGTCTATCACTCGCTGCGAGAGGAGTGGGCGAAGCAGGGCGTGATCTTCTTGGACACCGACACGGCGCTCAAGGAGTACCCCGAGCTGTTCAAGAAGTACTTCGGCACCATCATCCCGGCGGCGGATAACAAGTACGCTGCGCTGAATACGGCAGTGTGGTCGGGTGGCTCGTTCGTGTACGTGCCCAAGGGCGTGCATGTCGATATCCCGCTGCAGGCGTACTTCCGCATCAACGCCGAGAACATGGGTCAGTTCGAGCGTACGCTGATCATCGTCGAGGAAGGCGCCTCGATGCACTACATCGAGGGCTGCACCGCGCCGGTCTACTCGACCAACTCGCTGCACTCGGCGGTCGTCGAGATCATCGTCAACAAGGGTGGCAAGTGCCGCTACACCACCATCCAGAACTGGGCCAACAACATCTTCAACTTGGTCACCAAGCGCGCGGTCGCCTACGAGGAGGCCAGCATGGAGTGGGTCGATGGCAATATCGGCTCGCGCCTGACCATGAAGTACCCGTCGGTCTACCTGATGGGCCGTGGCGCACGCGGTGAGGTGCTCTCGGTGGCGTATGCCGGCAAGGGCCAGCACCAAGACGCAGGCGCCAAGATGGTGCACATCGCGCCGGATACCACCAGCCGCATCACCAACAAGTCGGTCTCGAAGGACGGCGGCAAGACCACCTACCGTGGCTTGGCTAAAGTGGCCCCCGGCGCCACCAACTCGAAGATCAACGTCAACTGCGACGCGCTGATCCTCGACGAGCGCTCGGCCTCCGATACCATCCCGTTCATCGAGGTGGAGGAGGAGAAGACCACGCTGGCCCACGAGGCGACCGTCGGCCGGATCGGCGCTGAGCAGGTGTTCTACCTGATGAGCCGTGGTTTGTCCGAGGCCGATGCGCTCTCGATGATCGTGCTCGGCTTCATGGAGCCGTTCACCCGCGAGCTGCCGATGGAGTACGCCGTCGAACTCAACCGCCTGATCCAGTTGGAGATGGAAGGTTCGGTCGGCTAACGAAGTCGTTCTCCCGGGTGGCCCAGCACAGGCTGCCCGGGCGAATCTTACAACACATCGTAATAAAACGGCGTATTACCTCACATGCGGTGATTCGCCGTTTTTTCGACCACACCATTTTGCGATTCGAGCGCGAAAATCAAGGATATGGCATTGCATTTCTGATCGGTTCCACGTAGAATAAGGAAATAAGATTCGAGCGTCTGAGATCGATGAAGGAAGGGGCCGATGGTAGCAACAAACCAGATCATCCTGACTCCGTCGCTGGTCGCTCGGGCCGGCGACCATATTCGCGCCGCAATGAAACAGGCCCCTGGCATTGAGTCGGCGGCGCTGTGCGCGCTCAACGGCAAATGTGTGTGGGCTAGCGATGCAGCTTTCGAGCGCGCCGCCCCAACGATCGCTCAGATCGGGATTATGTCGCTGCGACTGTGGGTGAAGGTGCGCAGCGGGAAGCTCGATCGAATCGGGCTCGTCACCGCCGAAGGCGCAGTCGACATCATCTTTGTACCACCGATCGCCTCCGTGCTGGTGGTCAGCGGTCACGATGCAGAAAATAGCTGGCTCGACAACGAACCCGCCAACCTCCTGCAAGCTATTGGCAGGCCCTTACGCGTCTGAGCACGCCTCATAACGAAGGAATCCTCTCCTACGTCGCCCTACAATGAGCGACGTAGTCTTTTGGCTTTGCTGATGAAAGAGCGTCATGTCTGATTTTGTCCAACTCGCAACACTTTCTGCGATCCCTGAAAACGGTATCTATGTCGTTGAATACGAAGGTCAACCGATCGCTCTCTACAACCTAGCAGGCGAAATCTACGCCACTAGCAATATCTGCTCTCACAGTTACGCCGAGCTTAGCGAAGGGTATCTCGATACCGACGATTGTACGATCGAGTGCCCTCTGCATGGCTCGCGTTTCGATATACGCACCGGTGCAGCCCTCAACCTACCCGCCTTCGCTCCAATTGCCAGTTATCCCGTACGCATCGAAGGCGATGCCGTTCTGGTTGCGGTCAGTGAGGAGTAAACACGGTTATCTTCTTGACGGTACAGCCTCTCTCGGGTAGAATACTTGAGAATCTTGCGTATCGAACTCCAGAATAACCAAGGAGGGCCATCATGGCTGACTATGCCCATCCCGAGGTGTTGGTAGACACAAATTGGGTTGCGGATCACCTTAACGATCCAAACGTTCGTTTAGTTGAAAGCAACGAGGATATTCTGCTTTACGATCAGGGCCATATCCCTGGGGCCGTGAAGATCGATTGGGTTGCTGATCTGAACGATCCGGTCGTGCGCGATTACTTGGATCGCGAGCGCTTCGAGAAGCTGCTCTCCTCCAAGGGCATCAGCAACGACACCACGGTGGTCTTCTACGGAGACAAGAACAACTGGTGGGCTACTTACGCGTTGTGGGTGTTCAAGCTGTTCGGGCACAAGGATGCTCGCATCCTCAACGGTGGCCGCGCCAAGTGGATCGCCGAAGGCCGCGAGCTGACCCGCGAAGTGCCGAACTACCCCCCTGCGAAGTACGTCGCCCCCGAGCGCGATGATAAGACCATCCGCGCGTTCCGCGATGAGGTCAAGGAGTACATCAAGAAGAGCGGTGTGGCGCTGGTCGATGTGCGCTCGCCCGCCGAGTACAGCGGCGAAAGGACGCACATGCCCGAGTACCCGCAGGAGGGCACGCTGCGCGGCGGCCATATCCCCACCGCAGTCAGCATCCCGTGGGCACAGGCCGTGCGTGAGGATAGCACCTTCAAGAGCTTCGAGGAGTTGCAAGAGCTGTACGGCAGCAAAGGCGTGACCCCCGATAAGGATGTGATCGCTTACTGCCGTATCGGCGAGCGATCCAGTCACACGTGGTTCGTGCTAAAATATCTGCTAGGTTTCCCAAAGGTTCGCAACTACGATGGTAGCTGGACCGAGTGGGGCAACTCGGTAGGTGTGCCGATTGAGAAAACCTACCAGGGCTAACGTCTAACATAAGGCTTGAACATTGGGCATTGAAATGCACAACGCACGTGCGACCATTTCAATGCTCAATGTTTCATTTTACTTCGGGAGGACTACCGTGGATCGCCAGGAAGCAATCGAATTTTTACTCGACCACTATCAACACCCACGCAACCGTGGGCAATTGGAAAATGCGGATGTCGTCATGCCGGGCGGCAACCCAGGCTGTGGCGATGTCGTAACAATCTACCTGAAAGTGGGCGAAGCTGGCGATCACGTGGAGCAGGTTAGCTTTGAGGGTGAAGGGTGCACGATTAGCCAAGCCGCTGCGTCGATCCTGACCGAAATGGTCACAGGCAAGCCACTCAGCGAGATCGATCAAATGGACTTCAACGATATGATCGATCACCTTGGCCGCGAAGTCGTCAACACCCGCCCGCGCTGTGCAACACTCGCGCTCGGTACGCTCAAGGCCGCGATCACCAAATATCGGAACGACCAGATCCGCGCAGGACTCGATGCCGATTCGTAAGAGCTACGAGCGGTGCAACAGCAATAGAATGTGGTATGGAACTCGGGCGCATAATTGATGCTTTCGACCAGCGCGCCGCGCTGTTGGATCTAGTGGGTAATACTCCATTGCTACGCCTCAAACGCGTAGCCCCCGAGCTCTCCCCGCATGTCGCAGTGTACGCCAAGGCCGAATGGTACAACCCGGGCGGCTCCGTCAAAGATCGGCCCGCCCTGTTTATGATTCGTGCTGGCGAGCGGAGCGGGCAACTCCGGCCCGGCATTCGCATCGCCGACGCCACCAGCGGCAATACGGGCATCGCCTACGCGACCTTGGGCGCAGCCCTCGGCTACGGCGTCACGCTGGCGCTGCCAGCCAACGCCAGCCCCGAGCGCAAACGCATCCTGCAGGCGCTCGGCGCGGAACTCATCCTCACCGATCCACTCGAAGGAACCGACCAAGCCATTCGAACCATTCGTGCTCTCGTCGCCGAGCACCCCGAACGCTACTTCTATCCCGATCAGTACAACAACCCCGCCAACGTGCAGGCTCACTACGAGACAACTGGCGCCGAGATCTGGGCGCAGACGGGCGGGCGAGTCACGCACTTCGTGGCAGCGCTCGGCACCTGCGGCACCTTCGTTGGCACCGGGCGGCGGCTCCGCGACGAATCGCCTGAGATCGAACTGATCGCCGTACAGCCCGACAGCGCGTATCACGCACTCGAAGGCGTCAAACACCTCGAATCGACAGCGCTGATCCCGGGCATCTACGATCCCACCCTGGCCGATCGCATCGAGGAGGTCAGCAGCGAAGAAGCCTTCGAGATGGCGCGACGCCTCGCCCGCACCGAGGGCCTGATGGTCGGCATCTCGGCAGCCGCCAACGTCGCCGCCGCACTGCGCGTGGCCCGCACCCTCGAACGAGGCGTCGTGGTCACCATTCTGTGCGATGGTGCCGCCAAGTACCTGAGCGACCGCTTCTGGGACGAGCCAACCATCTGCACGGACGGCGAAGGCATTTAAACGAGATACCTATGATCACACTTTCCGAACAAGCCCGACAAGCTATCGCGCGTCACGCCGAAGCGAGCTATCCCTACGAATGCGTCGGCCTGCTGATCGGTCGCCTGGAGGGCGAACATAAAATCGTCGAGGACGTGCTACCCGCCGAAAATCGCTGGACCGCCGATGTAGGGCTGACCGATGCCGAGCACGAACACTCGCTGCGCGATCGCTTCACACTCGATCCGCGCGACTACCTGCGCGCCGATCGCGCCGCACGGGCACGCGGCCTCGACATCGTTGGCTGCTATCACTCGCATCCCGATCACCCCGCCGAACCGTCCGAGCGCGACCGCGTGGGCGCACAAGGCGTGGGCGCGGGCACCAGTTTCTCGTTCCTGATCCAGAGCGTCTACGAAGCCAAAGCTACCGATCTTCAATCGTGGTTACTGATCGACGATGGCGCTCGCTTTATCGCTGAAACACTCGCTTAAACGCATTCTACGCACATCCAAGGAGGCATCCGATGGCCGTAACCATATCGATCCCCACAGCCCTGCGCCAATACGCCGGTGGCAACGCCAGCCTCACCTTCGAGAGCGGCACCGTGGGCGAGCTACTCAACCAACTCGTCGAGCAGTACCCTCAACTTGGCAAGCAGCTCTACAACGAGCAGAATCAATTGCGCAACTTTGTGAACATTTACGTGGGCGATGAGGACATTCGCTACCTCCAGAACACCGAGACCCCGGTGCCGGATGGCGAAACCGTCAGCATCATCCCAGCAATCGCAGGAGGGCGCTAGTTCTACGGGTAGCGCACCACTGCAGCCTCCCGCTGAGTGGCGCTGCCCAAGAACACGAACATGCTTATGACAAGTCTATCCAACGATGAAATCCGTCGCTACTCACGGCACCTCATCCTGCCAGAATTCGGCATGGAGGGCCAGCGACGGCTCAAACAAGGCAGTGTGCTGCTGATCGGCGCGGGTGGCCTTGGCTCGCCCCTCGCGCTGTACCTCGCAGCAGCGGGCGTCGGGCACATCGGCCTCGTCGATTTCGACGTCGTCGATGAGAGCAACCTGCAACGTCAGATCGTCCACGGCACCAGCACGCTCGGCGTACGCAAGACCGAATCGGCCAAGCGACGCCTACAAGACCTCAACCCCAACGTTGAAGTCACCAGCATCGAGGAACAAATCACCTCGGAGAACGCGTTGGACCTGCTGCGACCCTACGATGTGATCATCGACGGCACCGACAACTTCCCAACCCGCTATCTCACCAACGATGCCAGCGTCATGCTCGGCAAGCCGAACGTCTACGGTTCGATCTTCCGCTTCGAGGGCCAAGCCACCGTCTTCTCACCAAAGGACGGCGGACCCTGCTACCGCTGCTTGTATCCCGAACCGCCGCCCCCCGGCCTGGTGCCAAGCTGCGCAGAAGGCGGCGTGCTCGGCGTGTTGCCCGGCGTGATCGGCACCATCCAAGCCACCGAAGCGATCAAACTGATCACCGGCATCGGCGAAACGCTGATCGGTCGGCTGATGCTCTACGACGCGCTCTCGATGCGCTTCCGCGAGCTGAAACTGCGCCGCAACCCCAACTGCCCGGTCTGTGGCGAGCACCCGACCGTCACCGAACTGATCGACTACGAGCTGTTCTGTGGCATCGTGCCGCAAGCCGAGCAGGACGACACCTACGAGATCACGCCAGCAGAAGTCGCGGAGTGGCTCAAGAGCGACGACCCGCCGTTCCTGCTCGACGTACGCGAAGCCAACGAGTGGGACATCGCCCACCTGCCGAACGCCACCCGCATCTCGGTCAACGAGCTGCAGAGCCGCCTGAACGAGCTAGATACCGCTCGCGAGATGGTGGTCTACTGCCGCAGCGGCGCTCGCAGTGGCCGCGCAGTCGATATGCTGCGCGCCGCAGGCTTCCGCAAAGTCAAGAACATGACGGGCGGCATCCTGCGCTGGGCCGACGAGGTGGACAACACCGTGCCGAAGTACTAGGCACAGCGCTCACACATCAGCACCACGAGGCCGATGGACACGTATCCATCGGCCTCAACGATTCCTCAACAGCGCAGGCCAGCAGCACAATAAGCGCAGTTTTGGTTTTGGGAAGAAAAGCAAATCGTTAACCCCAACGCCCGTCGCTGCGGGCAAACAACGTCGTGCACAACGTGTGCGCGCTCGGACAGCTGTGGCGCTGCGCGCCAAAACGCGCGCCGCTCCGCTCGCGGAATCACAACGCGGAGCCTCGCAAGCGAAGACCCCGCGTCGAAAAATCGCCGAATCGCAGCGAACCTAGATAATCACACCAAATCCTGGTAATCACTTACACAAACAAATATTGCTAAGTGCATCGTTTTTTAAATCTTTCACAGTTCACATTGTCATCTCGAACAAGCCTTCAGGCGTAGTGAGAGATCTCATTGCTCCGCATTGCAGTACACTTTGAGATCTCTCACTTCGTTCGAGATGACATCGCTTTTCGTTGAATCGGAAAGTGTGAAAAACTTCCAAAACAGAGCACTAAGAGAACGACCCAATGCTGCTTGTAAATCGCTACCAACACTTCCCAGTCAGGTGGTATCGACCTTCTGCGCGTAGCAGAAGGTCGATACCACATAAAACGTAACATTCCCTGCAACCCCAAGCGGAGTATCACTTACGGATAGCCGCCCCGTGCTGGAACGCATACGAGATGCCCTCCTGCAGACTCCCCTGAGTCACCACATTGAGCGTATGAAGGTTGTTATCGATCAGCATCTTCGCCAGTTCAGCGCTGATACCCGTCAGCATCACCTGCGCGCCAAGCAAGCGCACAGCATCCGCAACCTGCAGCAGCAGCCGCGCGACACTCACATCCATCAGCGAAACGCCTGTCAGATCCAAGATCACCCACTTAGCGGGGCGCTTTGAGATCGCCTGCAGCAGCGTCGTCTGCATCTGCTCGACGCGGCGCGCATCCATGCCACCCACCAGCGGCATCACCACCGCATCGTCGGAGATCGGGATCAGCGGCGTGGAGAGGTCGGCCAGCATCGCGCGGTAGCGCTCCTCGCTACGACGTAGTTGCTCCTCGGCCTCACGGCGGTCGGTGATATCCTTGGCCATCAGATACACACCAATGATCTCGTTGCCAACGATGATCGGGATATTACTGGCGGTCAGACGATGAATCTTCCCCTGCTTATCCTTGATCGTCATCTCGTAGCGCCGCGCCTCGCCGCGCAGTGCTGCCTGGAACGCCTCGCCAACCAATGCGCTATCTTCCTCAATCACAAGCGAGCGCATCGACATCGAGCGCATCTCCTCAAGCGTATAACCCGTAATCCGCTCGGCAGCCACGTTGGCGGTATATACGCTCTGGTTCAGATCGAAGCCCAGCACCGCATCCAAATTATTGCGGAACAGCGAATCGAGCTCGGCGGTGCGCACCGAGAAGCGCTGATTCACCATCGATGAAATCAGCGTCAGGCCTAGCAAGAGCAGCGTCGCCATGCCGATCGACGAGCCAAGGAACAGGTGATCGATACCGCTCTCGGCCATCGGCATCGCATGATCGGGCATCGAGAAATGCGCCGCCCACATGCCCACATAGTGCATACCCGTGATGCCGAACGCCATCACCAGCGAGCTGCTCAGGCGCAACAGCAACCAACGACCCGTCGCCAGCACGCCCGAACGGAGGCGAAATGCCAGCCACAAGGCCAGCGTCGAAGCACCAAACGCGATCAGGATCGACAGTAGCACCAAGGAAGAATCGTAGCTCAACTCAGCGGGCATCTGCATCGCTTCCATGCCGATGTAGTGCATCGCCACAATGCCCATGCCCATCAACACGCCACCGACAGCCAGCGTCTCAACGCTCAAGGAGCGGCGCGTCACAATAAACAACGCAAAACCCGATGCCACCATGGCGCATAGCCACGAAACTACCACCAGTGGCACATTGTAGGTAATTTCCATCGGCATGCTCAACGCCAGCATGCCCGTGAAGTGCATGGACCAAATCCCGGTGCCCATCGCAAAAGCCCCGCCGATGAGCCAGGTTAAGCGTTGCCAGTGTTGTAATAAGGTGATACGACTCGCGAGATCGAGTGCCGTATATGAAGCAACAAATGCAACAACAAGCGACATCAAAACTAAGCGCCAGTCGTAAACGCCAACCATCAGTTGACTGACCTGATGCATATCGTATCCTCGTAACTTGGAGGTGAGAATCTTCTGTTTTGGTAGATAGAAGCTAGCGGCATAGTACCATAGCGAACCTACATTATACAGAAAATTTTCTCAAAATGAAATAAAGATATGTTAACAATCACTTATTAGAGAAGTTTTCCTTGTAGATTCGGACACCTAACATGTAGCAAAATCCCAACAATTCCCGCATTTTATGCTCGATCCTGCTACGCAATGTAGGAAAAACGTTTTTCGAGCGATACCAGATGTGGTTAGGCAGAGAAGAGGCGACGGATGGTGTCCATTGTGAGGAGAAAGCATGCGCTTCGACGGATACGTCAAAACGCCTGCACGGATCACCCGCACAGGCGCCACAGCACAGAACAAATGACGTTACGAGGAGGTATCGCGGGGGTTGCGCAGCGCTCGCAGCCGCGCGCGCAGTCGCTCCCAGGAGCCGCGCACGCCCTGTACTTGCTCCGCCTCGATCGGCTGAGGGCTGTATTGGGCACGCACAAACGCATCAGTCAGCACACGGCTCTCCTGCTCCGCATCGGGCAGATGCGCGGCCAGCGTCTGATGGTACTCGTAGGGCGTTTGATGGCGGCGGCGGCCAAGCCCCTGCTCAGCGGCGCGCCGCAGCGTCGAGCGGTAAAAGTAACGCACCAACTCGCGGGGAGGCAACTTATTCAAGCGCAGGGAGGGGATACGCTGCGATGAACCAACCGATTGCCGCCGCCGCTCGCGCAACTGCGTCGTAGCGTAATCGACCCAAGCGACCGTATCGCGCCACACAATGCCCAATTGGCGCAACAGCCAAGCCAATGGGCCGCGCGTCGTTAAGGCCCGCACAAGGCCCGGGTGCCGCTGCAAAAACAGCATGATCGCGTAGCCCACCAACAGCAGCATACACAACCAGAACACCAGCGACGAGAGCAGATGCGGCTGGCGAGCCACCGCCTCGGGCATGGGAGGCGGCGTAAACGAGGGCAGCGCGGGCGGTGGGGCCGAGGTCGTATCGCTCGCAAATAGCGAGAGCAGCAGAGCGGGCAACACCGCTATCGACGTGAAGATCCAAATGATCGCATAGCCAATCACCGTCAGCACATAGCCAAACCAGCCCAGCGCGATGCGTAGCGTATCGATCAGCGTCATGCCGTAGGTGCGGGGCAGCAACACCGCCAAACTAGCCACACCACCGATCAGCAGGATGCTCGCCCATGTCCAGCGCCGATTGACCGAATCGGCGATCTGCGCGCCCTCTTGCAGCCAACGAGCCTGCAGCACAGCCAAACGCGACTGGCTGTACAGCAAAAAGCCACCGATCAGGTAGGCCAGCGCCCCACTAGCGCTCAAAAGCGAGATAGCGCGGCCAGGAGCGCCGAACTGCTCGGTGTTGACCGCTTCGACCGAGAGGATGCAGAGGAGGAGAATCCCGCCGGAGATAAAACGCATATTGATGCGTCGTAACGCCTGCGAACGATCCTGCGAGATCAAGCGCGCGTACTGCAGATTCGTCTCATCCTGACTGATCTTCGCCTCAGATGGCTTTGGCTCCAGTTCGTAGAGGTCGCGCAGGCCCGCATACGCCATAAACGCGGCCACCATGCCCACCAGCATATACGCGAAAAAGATGCTATCGAACACGCTGAAGGGATCGTACAGCCACTTCACAAGATCGGCGCGTAGCGAAGCCATACTGCCACCCAAACTAGCGGCAAGACGCATCAGCACCACCAGCAAAAACAGTTCGGGGATGAGGTAACGGGCGGTTTCGACGGTCAACCAGTGCTCGGTGCGCACCTTCGAATGCACCAGGCCCACTTCGAGCACCACCAAGCCACAAGCAATGATCAGCCAGATCGGCTGCCAATCGCCTACAAAGCGCTGAAACGCACCACACAACGTAGCCACCAATCCGACCACGATCATGGTGTTCAGCAGAATACCGCGATACTTGAACGACATCCGTCTTGCTCCATGGCAAATCAACGAACAACAAGCACGCTTGGCACGATGTTGCGATCAGTAGTTTACACGGAACACGACAGAATATCCAATCGGACGTTGAGAGAACCGCTTCATCCGCGAAGGCGGGGCAACACCTTCGTTGCTTAAGTAGAGGAAAAAGCTTTGTAAGGAGGAAAAACCGATGTGATACGCTACCGCCACTCATTCGGACCAAGAATGAGCGAGGCGGACAAAAGGCATTCGCCGTTACAGCGTGTTTTGCGTTTCCTTCTCGTTCTGCAAAACGCGATAACCGCCGGAGAATTGTTCGTTAATAAATGCCACAATGTCTTCTAGATGCTCGAAATATCGCTCGTGGCCGCTGCCAATATGCTGAATACGCCCGCGCCAGTCCCCGATCTCGAGCTCCATGCCCTGCGTTTCATTTACAACGAGCCGCAGCAGAAACGATTCGATCCGCCGACCGCTCATAGTCAACCTCCTTACCATCAGTCCGAAAAATATGTTTATGATTTACGTTCCTCACTAGTATATCGATGTGACATTACCCATCTATTACCAGTCTTTTACAATTTATGAAGCCACCAACCGACCATTCTTGCCAGGCGCATGACAATCAGATCAGCGATTAGATAGCATACAAACGCCCCAACCGGCGGATTCGTTGTAGATAACAGGCCGAATGGGTGCAGATGCCAGAACCAACAACCAAACCACGTGCCGATCCATTCGATATACAGCACCAGCACGCCCATGATCAGGTAGAAGACATTGAAACGCTTGCGGTAGAGTACGAAGATCGCCAACAGCCCGAAAATGCCGCTGAGCGTATCGCCCAACCACAGCAGTGCGCCGAGGATCAAGCCGCCGTGAAACAGCAACAGCGCCCAGCGCACCCGCGCTTCGTGGCGCACCACCGGGGCCGACTCGGCGATCAGCAGGCCGGTGCCGAACATAATCGCGTGGCCGAACGGCACGTAGATGGGCACCATGCCGAATTTGTAGGTGTACAGCCCAAACAACAGGCTGAAGATGCCCTCACCGATCGCCGAGAAGGGCACGAAGATCAGCGTCATCAGGCGTTGCTCGGGCTTAAGTGCGCTGATCAGCCACCAGATGTAGAAGGGACCAGCGATATTGCTGAGGATCTGTGCATCGATGCCGCGCTCGTAGAGCCAGCGCGAATCGGCGGCCAGCACGGCCAGCACCACCGGGGCGAAACAGATGATCAATAGTCGCTTGCGCCATTGCAGTGCGCTCGCTTCGTGGGCGATTGGTTGTTGCATGTTGAGATTGAGCACTTAAGCGCCAGCCTTTGCAGCGTGCGGCGTGAGCACAAAGCGCTGAATAGCGGCAGCCACACCAGCATCGGCGGCGGGAGGCGCGACCCAATCGGCGGCGGCGCGCACCTCGGGATGCGCATCGCCCAAGGCCACGCCAATGCCCGCCATACGCAGCATCGCGATATCGGCCTCGGCGTCGCCCAGCGCCAGCACATCGCTCATCGGAATACCCCAACGCTCACAGAGCAGCGCCAACGCGCTCTCCTTGGTGGCCTCCACCGCTGTGATCGCCGCATCGTAGAGCGTGCCATCGGGCGCGTAGTGGCGCATAAAGCGGATCGGCGCATCGGCGAAGTGCTGCATCATCAGCGTCACAGCCGCCTCGCCCCGCACCATCAGGCGCGTGGGAGGACGCTCGGTGCGGTGCAGCATCTCCACAAGGTCGGCGATGCGCTCGCCAGCGGCAGGCTCGAACGCGCCGGGCTGTGAGCCAATCGCGTGGTAGTTCACTTCGTCGATGGTGGCCAGCAGAGCGAAATCGTGCGCCCGCGCCAGTTCGGCGATGGCCAGCGCGATCTCGAACGGGATGCTGAGATTGCGCAGTTGCGAGCCTGTCTCATCGTAGATGGTCGCGCCAGCCTGACAGATGAACGTGCACGGCAGGCCCAATTCATCGGCGATCAGTGCTGTGGTCTTGCGTTTGCGCACGGTCGCAAGCACAATCCGCACGCCGAGCGCCTGTGCCTGCACCAGCGCGTCGCGGTTGGCGGGAGGCAAAGGTGCGCCGTAGGGCAACAGGGTGCCGTCGATATCGGAAGCGATCAGTTGTATCATCTGCGATGTTGTTCCTCGTGTTGATGCGATGTTGCGCTAGCCCGGCCACAACCCTTGGCCCTCGCGCTCGACCACGTAGCCGCCCTCGGCCAAGTGTTGGAGCACCGCTTGGCCGTGCTCCTCGTCGCGCACTTCGAGCACCATCTCGATGCCCACCCGATCGACGGGGGCGAGCCACACGGCGCGGCGGTGGAAGATATCGACAACGTTAGCTCCGGCGCTGGCCACACGGCTGATCAGCGGCGCGAGGTTGCCGGGCCGATCATCGACAGTGGTGCGCACCAGGATGTAGCGGCCCTGCTTGACCAGCACCTGCTCGATCACACGGGCCAGCATGTTGCCGTCGATGTTGCCGCCACCCATAATCACGCAGACGCGCTCATTGGGGCGCGGCGTCACTTTGCGCGCCAGCAGCGCGGCCACACCCGCCGCACCTGCGCCCTCGACCACCAAGCGCGAGTTCTGCACAATGTAGGTGATACCCCAGGCGATCTCGTCGTCGTCAACCGTCACCACATCGTCCACCAGATCGCGGATCAGCGGCAGCGTGAGGTCGCCAGGCCGCTTGACGGCGATACCATCGGCGATGGTGCGCGCGGAGGAGATTGCGACGGGGTGGCCGGCCTCCAACGAGGCTTTCAGCGGCGAGCATCCGGCAGCCTGCACGCCGATAATGCGCACATCGGGCATGAGCGCCTTGAGCGCCACCGCCACGCCGCCGATCAGGCCGCCGCCGCCGATCGGCACAACCACCGTACCGAGGTCGGGCAACGCCTCGGCGATCTCCAGACCGATGGTGCCCTGGCCCGCGATCACGCGCTCGTCGTTGAAGGCGTGCACGTAGGTGAGGTTGCGCTCCCGCTGGATCTCAGCGGCACGAATACCTGCATCATCGAACGTGGCGCCAGAAAGCACCACCTCAGCGCCGTAGCGGCGGGTCGAGGCGACCTTAGTGAGCGGCGCGCGCTCCGGCATGACGATGGTGGCGGGGATGCCCAACAGTTTGGCGGCCAGCGCCACGCCCTGAGCGTGATTGCCCGCCGAGTGTGCGATCACGCCCCGCTCGCGCTCGGCGGGCGAGAGGCGGCTGATGGTGTGATACGCGCCACGCAGCTTGAACGAGCCGCTGCGCTGCGTGTTCTCGGCTTTGATGAAGATCTGCGCGCCAAGCTCTTGGCTGAGCCGCTCGACGGGCAGAATAGGGGTGGTGATGATGATATTGCGCAAAGTGCGGCGCGCGGCTTGGATATCGGCAAGTGTAATCGTCATATCAGTGCTCCCAAAATGAAGGACCGAGGATGCGATTCATCCTCGATCCTTACAGGATTTACTTACAAGCAAGCTCCATTGCAAGCCCGTGTCATACAACGGAAGCTGATATGTTGGACAGCTTAGCCGCGAGCTTGAGCGGCTGCAACGGCCTTCTGTGCGCCATCGGCCAGGGTCTCGGCTGGGATGAGCTTCGACGCGGCCAAAATCTTGCGGCCCTCTTCCTCGTTGGTGCCGACCAAGCGGGCGACCATCGGGACGTCGGTCTGCACCTCTTCGAGCGCGGCCACAATACCCTTGGCGACTTCGTCGACGCGGGTGATGCCACCGAAGATGTTGAACAGCACGGCCTTGACGTTCGGATCGGCCAGGATGATCTGCAGCGCGGCCTTGACCTTGTCTTTGCCCGCACCACCGCCAATGTCGAGGAAGTTGGCCGGCTCGCCGCCGTACAGCTTCACAACGTCCATCGTGGCCATCGCGAGGCCCGCGCCGTTGACCATACAGCCGATGTTGCCATCGAGCTTGATGAAGGTGATCCCAGCCTCACGCGCCTGCTGCTCAGCCAGCGGCTCGTCGGAGGAGTCGCGCATGGCTTCGAGATCGGGGTGGCGGAACAGGGCCGAATCGTCGAGCAGAATCTTCGAGTCGAGCGCTTGGAGCGCGCCGTTCGGCAACACGACCAGCGGGTTGATCTCGGCCAGAGTGGCATCGGCTTCCATGTAGGCGCGATAGAGGGCGGTCGCGATCTGGGCGAACTGGCGGGCCTGCTTGCCATCGGTGAGGCCGATGCCGAAGGCCAATTCCATCGCCTGGTAGTTCAGCAAGCCCAAGGTCGGATGCGCGGCGATCTTCACGATGGCGTCGGGGTTGGTCTTGGCGACTTCCTCGATCTCCACGCCGCCCTCGGACGAGGCCATCACAACGATGCGCTTGGTGGCGCGGTCCATAATGACGCCCAGGTAGATCTCACGCTCGTAGGTGATCGCTTCGGCGACCAGCACCTTCTCGACGGTCAGACCCTTGATGTCCATCCCAAGGATCTGGCTAGCGACCTGCTCGGCCTGCTCGGGCGTATCGGCAAGTTTGACACCACCGGCCTTACCACGGCCACCAACGAACACCTGCGCCTTCACCACCACTTTGCCACCGATCTGCTCGGCGATCGCGCGGGCTTCGGCAGGCGTGCTCGCTACGCCGCCGCCTGTGACGGGGATGCCATATTTCGCCAGAATATCACGAGCCTGGTATTCATGCAATTTCATGCTAAGTCCTTACGCACTGTACGAGAGTGGCTTTGGGCGGCAATAGTAGCACCCCAAAGATGAGATTGTCAATACTTAATACCGTCTATTGTAACACTCAATTGAATCGTGCGAGTAAAAAATGGGGGGTTTCGGCACAGCAATTCTGGGCTTTTTTGGAACTTGTTGGGTCTGTTGGGCCTGCGCTCCACCGATTCTCTGTAGGAGTGTGTAGATTCTTCTGATTATGTCATGTTGTTTTGGATGCGGGTGATTAGCCGTGTTGGCTTAGGTCGTTGTGAGAGGCTTTCTGAAAAGCATTCCAATGATGTGCCTCCTGTGCAAGTGCGTGAGATGCGCCATTCGGCGGGCAAGCGAGTACGCACGAGCAGGTCGGCTGCTGCGCAAGCCCAAAGGGCCGATCACGGCCCTTTGGAAACCCCGACCGGGGCTTATCGCCCCTGGACCCCAAAGGAATCCGCTCTGTCAGGTGGGTGTCGTTTGGTTCCTCGGTATGGTCCTTGTTCGGTGGTCTGTTTGCGTTTTTGCTTACATGCAGGTGTCTCTGCTCACCGATGCTTTTCAGAAAGGTTCTGATATCAAATCCGAGTATTCACTTACTCGAAGAGGGATGCTGGATAAATAACGCGATTCTGCCTTTCAACAGATAGCAGCATTATCACCGCAAGTGGTGTCGATGCGCTGCGCGTAGCAGCGCATCGACACCACATAAAATGGAAAGTACCTTGCTGCCGCAGGCTACAACTGGTTTGTGACTGACACTGTCCAACCGGATTTGGTGTGAGAGTGTGAGAATCCACATCATAAATGATGATACCGCTTTACATTGGTATCGCCTATCTTCCCCCATCGCTTAGCGACTCGTTCCATCTTTGCGAAAAGATAGCACGACGCCGCAGCCCAATGGTAGGCCACGGCGTCGTAAAGGCGAAGGCGCTGCGTTAGACGCCCACCGTATCGGTGTAGAGGCTGTAGATCGATTGGCTGGCGGCCATAAAGAGGCGGTTCTTCTTCCTGCCGCCGAAGCAGATGTTGGCGCACGGCTCGGGCAGGTGGATTTTGCCGATCAGGGTGCCATCGGGCGCGAAGCAGTGCACGCCATCATACCCTTCGCCGCCCCAACCAGCCGCCGCCCAGAGGTTGCCATCCACATCAACGCGGATGCCATCGGCCATGCCGGGCGACATATCGACAAAATCGCGCCCATTCTCGGCTCTGCCATCGACCACATCGTAGACGCGGATGCTGCGGGGGCCGTTCGGCATGTGCGATGCGCCCGTATCCACGACATAGAGTAGTTTTTCGTCGGGCGAGAAGCACAGGCCGTTGGGGCGCACCATGTCGGAGACAACCACGCTGAGCTCGCCAGTGTTGGGATCGAGGCGGTAGACGGCGGTGGGCAACTCGAACTCGGCGCGGTCGCCCTCGTAGTTGCCGAGGATGCCGTAGCCCGGATCGGTGAACCACACCGAGCCATCGGAGTGGACCACCACATCGTTGGGGGCGTTGAGCCGCTTACCCTGGTAGCTATCGGCCAGCACTGTGATGCTGCCGTCGTATTCGGTGCGGGTGACGCGGCGGGTCAGGTGCTCACAGGTGACGAGGCGGCCCTGGCGGTCGCGGGTGTTGCCGTTGCTGTTGTTGGCGGGCGAACGGAACACGCTCACTGCGCCAGTCTCCTCGCACCAGCGCATCATCCGATTGTTCGGGATGTCGCTCCAGACCAGGTAGCGACCATCGCCAAACCAAACCGGGCCTTCTGCCCAGCGAAACCCGGTGGCGATGCGCTCGACGTGGGCGCTGCCGAGGCGGTAGCGGTTGAATCGTGGGTCCAGCGTTTCCACCGCAGGGTCGGGGTAGCGTACGAGGCCGCGTTCGCCTGATGCAGGCCAAATCGGGGTTTGCGTCATGACAGTTCTCCAAAATTCTAACTATGGGTGAGCGAACAGGCCACGTGGAATGTTGAGGTTAGCGCGATGCCATCGCTTCTGCCAAAACCTCGCGCAGGTCGTCTTGATCGAAGGGCTTCTCGATCACAAAATCGACGCCGCGCTCGCGGGCTTCTTCATCGGTGTATTGGCGACCCCAGCCAGTAATCAGAATGGTGGGCACTCGCGGGTCGCGTTCTTTGATCTGCTTCAGCAGGTCCCAGCCGTTCATATCGGGCATGCCCAGATCCGAGATCACCAGATCGAACGTGTGCGGCGCGAAGGTCCGCAACGCCTCGGCACCATCGGCGGCTTGCGCGACTTTATGGCCCCAGCGTGTCAGGACGCGCACCGTCGCATCTCGCACCATCGCCTCACTCTCAACAAACAGGATATGGCCCGGGATGATGTTGAGATCGCGCGGCGCCTTGCGTTTGGTGGTTTGCTCGGCAGCGCGGATGGGCAAACTGATGCGGAAGCGGGTGCCCACGCCAAGTTCGCTCTCGACATCGATCTGGCCGCCGTGGCTCTGGATGATGCCCAGCGAAACGGCCAAGCCCAGGCCGGTGCCCTGCTCGCCCTTGGTGGTGAAAAACGGGTCGAAGATGCGGGCGCGCACGTCCGGCGGCATGCCAGTGCCCGTATCGGCGATCTCAATCACCACCTGGCCTTCGTCTTCGGTCTTTTGGTTGTAGGTGGTGATGGTGATGGTGCCGCCCTTGGGCAGCGCATCGACCGCGTTGATGATCAGGTTGGTGAGCACCTCGCGTAATTCGGCGGGACGCCCCGCGATCGGCTCGACAGGCTCAAGATTGCGCACGATCTCGATGGAGGCACCGCGACTCTGGGCCACGTCGCGCCAGCGCGGGCGGGTCAGGTCGATGGCGTCGCGGGCCAGCATGTCGAGGCGCACCTCGGTCATTGGCGAGTCGTGCTCCATGCGCGCGAAGCCCTGCAGGCGCCGCACCGTCTCGGCACCGTCCTTGGCGGCCCGCTCGATGATCTGGAGCATTTCGCGATGTTCGGGGTCTTGCACTTCGTAGAGCAGCAACTGCGCGTTGCCGAGCACACCCGCCAGCAGGTTGTTGAAGTCGTGGGCCACGCCGGAGGCCAACTGCCCCACGGCCCGCACTTTATCGACCAGGCTGAGGTGCTCTTGCGTGCGAGCGAGTTTGGTAGCGGTCTCCTCGCGTTCGCGCGCGAGACGGGCGTTGTGCAGTGCGGTGCCGAGGTAGTGCGAGAGTTCGAGCAGAATGGCGATCTGCTCCTGTCCATACGCACCCGCTTGGCGGCTCGCGAAGTCGAGCGTTCCAACGGCGCGGCTGGCCCCGATGATCGGCACAATCACGCCGGAGCGCAGTCCGTTGGCGGCCAACTTGCGGTCGTACTCGAAGCTGCTGCGTGACAGTTCGACCTGCGCCAACGGCATCGCGGTGCGCCCCGCCGTCTGCCAGGGTGTGCCCTCGGCAGGAATGCGCTGACCTTCGGGCGGCTCGGCCCAATCGCGGATGTTGTAGTCGTAGACCGTCTCGAACGTGAAGGTGTCGTCCTCCTCGTTGTAGAGCACCAGCGCGGCGTAATCGCAGGGCACCACGCGGCGGATGTGGTGGATGATGGTGCGCAGAATCGCGGGCAGGTCGCGGCTCACATCGCGCGTGCTGACCTCCTGCGTCACGCGGGTCACCACTTCGAGTTGGAACTTGAGCCGAGCGTTCTCCATCGCGATCGCGGCCTGGTTCGAGAGGGCAGCGATGGCGTGCACATGCTCTTGGTTGTAGTGGTTCGGCTCGTCGTTCTCCAGCATCAGCACGCCTTCTACGTGACCCTGGCGCAGCAGCGGCACACCCATCCAACTGCGGGTGGTGGTGACGCCAAACGGGCGATAGCGCGGATCGGCCTGCACATCGGCGAGCACCAGCGCTTGGCCTTGGCGGGCGATATGGGCAACCAGCGGCACCTCGTCGAGCGGGATGCGGCTGCGAATGTGCGGTTGGCGGTTGGCAAAGCCACGCGAGGCCGAGAACTCGACGTGCTCCTCATCGACCCGCACAAGCATACTGCGGTCGTAGGGCAGCACTTGGGCCAGTTGATCGAGGATCAGTTCGGGCACACCCTCGGGGGCCAGCGCGGCGCTGAGAGTCTGCGAGACGCGGTAGATCGCCTCGGCCAGTTGGCGGCGCATCTGCTCGGTCTGGAACAGTTTTGCGTTCGTGAGCGCCACGGCCAGCGGCGTCGCCCACTCGGTGAGTTGTTGGCGATCCTGCGGGCTAAAGGCGGCGGGCAAACTACTCTGCACCACGATCACGGCGAGCACGTTGTTCTTGGAGATCACGGGCACCGCCAATTCTGAGACTGCGGTGTGCATGCCCGGCGTCGGCACGAATTGTGTGGTGGTGCGCAGATCTTCCACCTGCGCCGGTTTCGTGGTCTGCACCACGCGAGCAGCGATGGTTGGCTCGCTAAGGGGCACCTGCGTGGGTGGCACGTAGCCGGCATCCTGCGCGTCGTCGCTGAAGTAGAAGGCCAGCATCTCGCCTTCGAGCAGGGCGATGCCGACGCGCTCGTAGAGGAAGCCGCTGCGCAGCGCCACCACCACGCGGCGAATGAGTTGCTGCGGATCGAGCGTGGCGCTCAGTTCGCGCTCGAAGGACAGCATCCCTTTGAGTTGCCGTTGCGAATCTTGCAGGACGCGCAGTTGCTGATCTTTCTCCTGCGTGATGCGCTGTTGCGATTTAAAGAGTTCGTCGAATCGGCGGGCGATCACGCCAATCTCACCGGGGGCGCGCACGGGCAATTGGCGGTTGGCGTTCGGCGGCGCGGTGATCGCGGCAACTAGGCGGGACAGCGGCAGCACGATCCAACGGGCCACGTAGGCCATCAACACCATGAGGACGAGGGCGAACAGCGAGGCAAGCGCAATAACCGACCATTCGGGGGAGAGATCAAGGCCGAAGAATTGCCAGGCCGCTTGCACGTCGCCGCTGAAGTCGGCAATAAGCCGAGCCCGCAATTCGGCATCGAGGCCCAGAAATACTTCGTACAAAAATGCAATCAGGCCGCCAAGCGCAAGTATCAGACTCAACAACAAACCCCAGAACGCGCGGCGCACCAACTGCGAATGTTGTTTGGGACGATCTGCCATCAGCGAGGTCGGGCCTTCTCTCTGTCGTGCAACTCGGGGGCACGGCCCGGTTATTGATGATAAATCGGGAAGGGTTGCTTGTCAACTAGCTGCAACAAACGTGATCAAGCGAGCGTCTTAGCCGCAGGAACGTAACGATATCGAATGATATCCATACATAATGGAGGAAATCTATGGAAACCAGACGAATCCGACGCAGCCGGAACGAGCGCATGATCGCTGGCGTTGCGGGGGGCTTGGCGAGTTATTTCAATATCGATCCGATGCTGGTTCGGCTCGGCTTCATATTGCTAGCCTTCTTCAATGGATTTAGCGTTCTGGTGTACATGGCGCTCTGGTTGTTGTTGCCGAACGAGGATAGCAGCGCACCCGATAGCCGCGCTCAGATGCGCGAAAGCATCGACGAGATGCGCGAAGCCGCCGAAAGTGCCGCTCAGCGCGTTCGCGATATGTTCAACCGCGTCTAGTGCTTCGTTCGAGGTGCTGAAAGGGGTATCGAGCCACTGGCTCGATACCCCTTTTTCCTTCTCAATGCCCTCGCACAACCTAAAACATTTGTGTCGACAAGAATGACGGTATTTGGTACCATAGACGCCTGCGGGGCACTAACGTTGGCGCAATATTGCTCCGTGGCACGTCAATAACCCCATTCAATCTGTCTCTGCTGCACCATACAACTCAAGATTGTGGGGTTTCAGTGGGTAGACATCGAACACAGATGATTAACAGCCACGCATTCCACGGCTGTAGGGGGCACATCATGGGCGTTCTCAAACAGATTCTACTCTTTGCTGGGGTCGGCGCACTTGGTGGTTTTGTGATTATGATTGGGATGGGGTTTATCTTCTTCCCGACGCTTTTGGGTCAACTGAACTTCACGGGTAGCGAGACCGATATGGCGATCCTGAAGGCTGTCGCGCTACCCACCGCCATCGCCGCGTTGATCGGCGGCGTGATCGGGGGTCAGATCTCAAACGAGGGTGGCCGCAGCAGCCAAGTGATGATGGCCGTGATCCTGGGCATCGTCCTGGCCACGCCCGTGAGTTGCCTGGGCTTCTGGGTCACAGGTTGGTAGGTACACGTCCTGTAGTACAATTGCGCCAGCAACGCCTCAACGCCAGCGTGGTTTCGCTGGCGTTGGCTTTTAACTACGCCCCAACACCCGCCGCACTAGTGCGCGCTCCTCGGGGCCGAACGCACCCACCACCCACAGCGCAATGCCGTAGGCGAGCGGGGCCACCACAGTCGCCACAAGCCACCCAAAGTCGCCGCCGAGCGGGTAGACCAGCAGCATCGCCAAGCCCATCACCAGCGCCGCCGCCATCGGGCGCCACGACAGCCGCAACAGCGGCGGAGCAGCCTCCTCGCGCCGCAGCACAGGCAGGAAGGTGATGTACAACACCACTTCGGAGAGCACGGTGATCAGGCTGGCGGCGTACAGGCCGAACAGCGGGATGAACAGCAGATTGGCCAGGAAGTTGAACGCCGCCATAATCATAAACGAGCGGGTGATGGAAGCCTGCTGATCCAGCGCGATCATCACGTACTGCATCAGGCCGTTGATGTACGAGAGCGGCAAAAACCAGATCAGGATGGCCAGCGCCACATCGGAGATGCCCTGATATTGGGCGTTCTCGGCGAAGAAGCGCACCAAATCGGCGGCCAACACGGTGGTGCCGACCGAGATGGGGAAGGCGGCCAGCAGCAGCACGTACAGCACATGCCGATACGAGCGGTTGAAGGCATTGCGATCCTGTTTGGCTTGTCGGGCGATCAGCGGGAAAATAGCGTTGATGAGCAGCGGCGGCAGGATGAGCGCCACGTTGATGACGCGGTAGGGCATGCGGTACTGCGCCACCACTACATCGTCGGTGAACGCCCGCAGGATGAACGTGTCGAACGAGAAGGCGATGTTGACCAGCAGGCTGTTCAGCAGCAGCGGGAAGGCGGGCTTGAGCAGGCTGCGCGCGAACTGCCAATCCCACTCCAAGCGCGGTGCGAACAACATGCGCACTTGCAGCACCAGAAAGACCAGCGCGGTGAGGCAGGTGGTGGCCACCGCCGCCCAGGCCAGGCCGAGCACGCCCCAGCCCGCCAGCAGCACGCCAACCCGCGCGAATACGCTCACCACTTGCGTGATAAGTTCGACCGCCGCCGGGATCTCCATGCGTTCGCGGCTGTTGAACAGCGCCGTGACGACGTTATTGTACGCGGCGGGGAACAGCGTGAGGCAGAGAATGAGGATCGCTGCGGCGCCATCGTCGGTGAGGCTGCGTGCGCCCGGCAACATCGCGCCGCTGACGTTGTAGGTGCCGATGATCACCAGCGCCATCGGCAGCGCGATGATCGAGAGCAGCCAACGCAACGTCAGCGTGACACCGAAGAAGCGCGGTGCTTCGTTGGGCTGCCGCGCCACCTCGCGGGTGAGCAGCGTGCCCAAGCCGAAGTCGCTGAAGGTGCCGAGGTACTGCACCACCAGCAGCGCGGCCAAGTCGTACTGGCCCACCGCTTCCGGCGTGAGCAGGCGGTAGAGCACCAGCGCGAAGGCCATATCGATCGCCCGCACAATCAGGCGGATCACGGTTGGCACGGCGCTGTTCTTCACGACGCGGCGTGCGGTATTGCTCTCGTCCTCGCGGTAGTAGCGCCGCCACAGCAACGCGCCCAGCCCAAGCAACGGCAACAGGGCGGCTACGCCCAGCAAAAAGAGGTTGATTCGTTCACTTAGCATAGTGGCCGATTATACCAGGGATCAGCGCGGTTCTTGGCGATGTTCATCGAGCAACGCCGTTAGCTCGGCCAGGCTGTTCAGCGTGTAGTCGGGCGGGGTGGCGTCGGGGGGCGGCGTGCGCCCGGCGCGGTTGACCCACGCTACGGCGATGCCCTGCTGTTGCGCGCCAACCACGTCGTTGCTCCACGAATCGCCGACGTGCAGCACTTCGTGCGGGGCGAGGCCGAGCAGTTCCAGCGCGCGTTGGAACAGTTCGGGGCGCGGTTTGTAGCTGCGCACGTCCTCGCTGCTGAGCACGTGGTCGCAGCGCCAACCCGCGTGGCGGATGGCGTTCTCCAGGTCGCTGCGGTCGATGTTGGAGACGATGCAGATCGGCAGTGGGCAGGACTCCACGAAGGCGATGGCGTCGTCGAAGATGCGGGGCGCGCTCCAGTAGACGAATTGTCGAGCGGCGAGCTCTTGGGCCGAGAGCGGGATCTGATATTCGGTGAGCACGGCTTCCAGGCTGGCGATCTCGATGTCGCGCTGGGTGCGGAATTGCTCGCCGTGGCTGGCTGCGCACAGTTCGCGGAAGCGGTTCAGCCAGGCGCGGCCTAGGCTGCGCTTGTCGATGGCGGTGGGGGCGGCGGCGAGCATGTCGCGCAGCATTTCGCCGATCACAAGATCGTCTTCGGAGACTAGGGCGCCGTAGAAATCGAGGAGCACGGCTTTGTAGCGCATATCGCCTCCTTGGTGGCTATGCCGATTCATCGGGGGCCATGGTAACGCAGATTTCGTTGTGCGCAGTGAACGGCTGCGGCCAGCAAGCGCGAGCAGAGCGAGTGCACCATCACGTTGCCGATGGGACGCGGTTGCCGTAGCGACGGGCGCTGCGGAGGCGGCTGCGCTTCTTTTTCCCAAACCTATACGGCAACCACATGAGGGTGCGATGCAAAAAGGGCAACCAGTTGCGGTTGCCCTTTTGTGCAGTGGTGTGAGGCGGTGCTAGTTTTTGGAGATCATGATGAGCACGCCGAGTGTGCCGTCTTGGTTTTGGCCGATCACGATCGTGAGGTCCATCTCGGAGCCTTTGGCTTGCAGTTGCACGTAGCTCTCGCTCTCGGAGAGTGTTGTCACCTCGTAGCCGTCGGCGGCCAGGCGCTCTTTGTAGAAGCTCACCACGTCCTCCAAGGGCATGCTGGTGTTGTAGGAGAGTTGTTCTTCGGTCTGCAGGGTGATCTTGGCGTCATCAACCTTCGGCACGTTGGAGGAGGCCATATCTTCGAGGCCGGGGCACTCCGCTGGAATGGAGATCGTGTCGATCTCGCCGATCGCTGAGAGTTCGTAGTTGGAGACGGTGCTGATGCCTGCCATTTCGGAGTTGGTATTGGCTTTGATCATCAGGCCGTCTTCGCGCACCCAAAATTCGCCCTGCATTTTGATGCCCGTGGTGCTGGTGCTGATCTCGTAGCGGTTGGTGTTCTGCCCGTTCACCGTGACGTTGCGCTCGACAAGTTTCGGCTCGCCCGAGGACAACACCAACATCATGCTCACCGAGCCCATCATGTTGCGGGCCATTTGGAGCGATGTCGCCCAACTTTCGGTGTTCAGCCCGGTGATTCGGCACTCGCCGTTCTGGACGTTGTACAGCATATCGGGCAGCAGGTAGGTTTCGGTGGTGCCTTGCGCTTCGGTCCCTACAATGGTGCGAACGATGCTCGGCTCGATGATGCGCTCCTCTACAAAGCGTGAAGTGGTTGTCTCCGTTTTGCCATCGGATGGGGTGGTGATGTTGGTCTCGTTCACCATGCGGTAGCTGCCGAGTTTGCTGAGAAATGCCTCCATTTTCACGGGGTCGAACGAGTCGGAGAGCGAGTCGATCACGGGCGTGTCGCTCGATTGATTATCGCTCGATTGGGTGTCGTCGCCCGAGCTGTCGGTTTCGCCACTCGGTCGGCTGATCTCTTCGATGGTATTGATGGTTTCGCGCACTTGGGCGGCTCGATCGGTGATGCCACAGTTCACAAGAACGGCGAGGGAGAGCAGGATCACAAGGGCCTTCACGCTTTTTTGCATCTTCGATTCTCCTTCAATGCACGTGTTGGGTTACAACGATGCTGGCAGTGTACGTACGCAGCGTGAGTTGATCGTGAGTTGAGCGTGAGATTCGGGCTTGTGAACGTGAGTTTTGGGTTTAAAACCGAGATCTCGGCTGTTTCAGAACCATCGCGGATAGTAGAATGTGTGGGTGACGAGGGAGGTTTAGCGCGATAGAGCCGGATGATCGCAGGCGACTCGGCTTCGCGAAATGTGAGGCGAAAAACTCCACGAAAACGCGCGCCGCGCAGCATTCCTTGGGCAGTTCTATGCTACAATAGCGGCCATGAAGCTCTCGACTATCGGCGTTCTCGGGGGCGGCCAGCTCGGGCGCATGATGGCGTCCGCCGCACACAACCTCGGGATGCAGATCGCGGTGCTTGACCCCGATCGCAACGCCCCCGCTGCGCAAGTGGCAAACCGGCACGTACTCGGTGATTTTCGTGATCCACAACGCATCCGCGAGCTGGCCGTCGGATGTGACATTCTCACTGTCGAGATCGAACATGTCAATGCCGACACATTGGATGCTCTGGCGCAACAGGGCGTTCCTGTTCAACCTATACCCGCAACTATTCGCCTTATTCAAGACAAATTAAATCAGAAACGTCATCTTGCAGCGCATGATCTCCCGGTTGCGCCGTTTCTGGACGTGCCCGATGCGCAGGCCGCTGAGGCTGCCGCGCAGCAGTTTGGGTATCCGTTTTTATTGAAATCGCGCCTTTCGGCATACGATGGCCGTGGCAACGCGGTGGTGCCGAACCCGGATACCCTGCCGATGGCCGCCCAAGCGTTGGGTGGCTACGAGCGTGGGCTGTATGTGGAGCAGTTCGTGCCGTTCGAGCGCGAGCTGGCGGTGATGGTCGCGCGCGGTCTTGATGGCGCGTTGGCCGTGTATCCGGTGGTCGAGACGGTGCATAAGAACAATATTTTGCACCGTGTGTTCGCGCCTGCGCCGATCGACCAGGCGTTGCAGGAGCGTGCCCGCGAGATCGCACGGCGCGCGATTGCGACGTTCGAGGGTGCGGGGATTTTTGGCGTGGAGATGTTCCAGTTGGCGAACGGCGAGGTGTTGATCAACGAGATCGCGCCGCGCCCACATAATTCTGGGCATTATACGATCGAGGCATGTGCGACGAGTCAGTTCGAGCAGCACGTGCGGGCGATCCTGGGCTTGCCGCTCGGTGATCCGTCGCTCAAGGTCGGTGCCGCAGCTATGATCAATGTGCTGGGCGCTGGCGATGGGCTGCTTGCGGAGACTCAACGACCGTTGGAGCGGGCGTTGGAGGTGCCGGGCGCGTCGATCCACTGGTACGGCAAGACATCGGTGCGCGCACAACGCAAGATGGCGCACATCACGATCGTCGCGCCGGATCAGGCCACGCTGGCTGTACGGCTCGCACAACTTGAGGATGTGTAACGAGTTTATGAGCCAAGAACTACAACAATCAACTGGCGATGTCGCCGTTCCGGTGGTTGGTATCATTATGGGCAGCGATTCCGACTTGCCCACAATGCGCCAAGCAGCTGAGATATTACGCGATTTGGGTGTGCCCTTCGAGCTGACGATCGTGTCGGCCCACCGCACGCCTCAACGCATGTTCGATTACGCCCGGGCGGCCCATCAGCGCGGTTTGCGAGTGATTATCGCGGGCGCTGGCGGTGCTGCACATTTGCCTGGCATGGTGGCCTCGCTCACGCCCCTGCCCGTGATCGGCGTGCCGATCGCGCTGGGGACGTTGGGCGGCAACGATGCGCTGATGTCGATCGTGCAGATGCCGCGCGGCATCCCGGTGGCGACCGTTGCCATCGGCAACGCGACCAACGCCGGGTTGCTGGCTGCGCGCATCTTGGCAACCTCAGATCCTGCATTACAACAACGTATCATCCAATATCAGGAGTCGCTCGAACAAATGGTGCTCGACAAAGTAGCACGGCTCGAAGCGACTGGATGGCACGATTATTAGCGTATACATTCGACCTTATCAACGTAATGTGCCACCACACATTACGTTTTTTATCTGTCTTTACAACAATCGGAGGATTTTCCCGCCATGTCGGAATCGCAAGTCGTTGGGAAGGCGCTCACGTTCCGAGTCGAAGTTGCCGCCCGCCCCAGCGAGGAGAGTGTGACCGGGCGCGCGTTTGTTGAAGCCGCACGGCACTTGGACATCACTGGCTTATCCGCCTGCGCTGTCGACCGACTGTATTTTCTGCACGGAACCCTCACCCACGCCGATGTTGAGCGTTTAAGCCGTGAGCTCCTTGCAGACCCAGTCACTGAATCATTCACGATTGTGATGGAAGGGCAGCCGATCGCTGCCGATGAGTTGCACGTCGAAGTCTCTCCACTCCCTGGCGTCACCGACCCCGCCGCCGAAAATCTGGTCCGCGCAGCCCATTTAATGGGCATTTCCACGCTGACGCGGGCAACCACCGGACAACGCTTCCGGTTGCAGGGCAACCTCAGCCGCAATGAGATCGAGCGCCTCGCCGCCGAAGTGCTCGCCAACCCAGTCGTGCAGCGCTTCGAGATCGGCCAGCCGATCAGCGCGCCGTTCTTCGCCTTCCAACAGGCCGATGGCACGGTTGAAACGATTGCATTGCGCGATGCCGACGATGCCGCCCTGCGCCAGATCAGCGCCGAGCGCCGCCTTGCGCTCGACCTGAACGAGATGCGCGCTATCCAGGCGTACTACCGCGAGGAGAATCGCGAGCCGACCGATGTTGAGCTTGAGATGATCGCGCAGACCTGGAGCGAGCACTGTTCGCACAAGACGTTCCGCGCCACCATCAGCTACGAGGGGCCAGCGGGAACCGACCCACAGGCCGCGCCGAGCCAGCAGACGATCGACGGCTTGCTCAAGACCTACATCCGCCGTGCCACCGAGGAGCTGAACAAATCGTGGGTGCGCTCGGCGTTCGTAGACAACGCGGGCATCGTGGCCTTCGACGATGCCTACGACTTAGCCTTCAAGGTCGAGACGCACAACCACCCGTCGGCGCTGGAGCCGTTCGGCGGCGCGAACACGGGTGTGGGCGGCGTCATCCGCGACATCCTGGGCGTCAGCGCCCGCCCGATCGCCAACACCGATGTGCTCTGCTTCGGCCCGCCCGACCTGCCCCGCGAGCAGGTGCAGGCTGGCGTGCTGCACCCCTCGCGTATCGCGGCTGGTGTGATCCACGGCGTGGAGGACTACGGCAACAAGATGGGCATCCCGACTGTGAACGGCGCGGTGCTCTATCATCCGGGCTACACGGCCAACCCGCTGGTGTTCTGCGGCTGTTTGGGGCTGTTGCCGCACAACTCGCACGTCACCGAGCCGCAGGTTGGCGATCTAGTGGTGGTGATCGGCGGCCACACGGGCCGCGATGGGCTGCGCGGCGCGACCTTCTCCAGCATGGAGATGGATCAGGAGACTGGCGATATCGCCGCGACGGCGGTGCAGATCGGCCACCCGATCAACGAGAAGCAGGTGCTTGAGGCGGTGCTGCAGGCCCGCGACGAAGGACTCTACAGCGCGATCACCGACTGCGGCGCGGGCGGCCTGTCCTCGGCGGTCGGCGAGATGGCCTCCAAACTCGGCGCACACGTGCAACTCACCGAAGTGCCGCTCAAGTACCCGGGCCTGCGCCCTTGGGAGATCTGGCTGAGCGAGGCACAGGAGCGCATGGTGCTGGCCGTGCCGCCGCAGAACTGGGAGCGCTTGCGCGAGATCTGTGCGGGGCAAGACATCGACGCGGTGGTGATCGGCACGTTCAGCGGCGACGGACGCATTCAGTTGCGCTACGGCGAGACGCTGGTCGGCGAGCTTTCGACCGCCTTCCTGCACGATGGCATGCCGCGCCGCCACCTGAACGCGGTATGGAGCGCGCCGGAGGTGCCTGCGCAACCCGCGCTGCCGAGCCAACCCGATCTGCGCGCCGACCTGCTGGCGCTGCTGGCCCACCCGAACATCCGCAGCAAAGAGGCGGTGGTGCGCCGCTACGACCACGAGGTGCAGGGCGCGACCGCCGTCAAGCCGCTGGTTGGGCCGCGCCGCAACGGCCATGGCGACGCGACCGTGATCGTGCCGCGCGGCACCGCGAGCCAGCACGCCGAGGATCGGCCCGTACGAGGCGTGGTGCTCTCGGCGGGTATCTGCCCGAGCTACGGCGAACTCGACCCGTATGCGATGGCTTGGGCGGCGGTCGATGAGGCGATGCGCAACTTGGTGGCGGTCGGCGGCGATCCCGATCAAGTCTCGATCCTCGATAACTTCTGCTGGGGCAACCCCACCATGCCGGATCGACTGGGTAGCCTGGTGCGCTGCACGCAGGGTTGCTACGATGCCGCGCTGGCTTACAGCACGCCGTTCATCTCGGGCAAGGATAGCCTCAACAACGAGTATGCCGATGCGCAAGGGCAGCGCCACGCCATCCCGGGCACGCTGCTGATCTCGGCGATGGGCATTGTGCCGGATGCGCGCCGCACCACCACCGCCGACCTGAAGGAGCCGGGCAACCTGCTCTACATCGTCGGCGCGACCCGCGAGGAGTTGGGCGGCAGCCACTACACGCAACTCCACGGCGTAACGGGTGGCACGGTGCCGCAGCCCGTCCCCGATGCGCTTGACCAACTGCGCGCCCTCCACCGCGCGATCGAGGGCGGCCTGGTGCAGGCCTGCCACGACTGCTCGGAGGGCGGCTTGGGCGTGACCCTGGCCGAGATGTGCATCGCCGGGCAGGTCGGCGCCGATGTGACGGTGACGAACTTGCCGGGCTTGCAGGCTGGGACGAGCGACGCGGTGGCGCTGTTCAGCGAATCGCTGACGCGCTTCGTGGTCGAGGTGCGCCCCGCCGACGCGGCAGCCTTCGAGCAGCACCTTGCAGCGGTGCCGCATGCCAAGATCGGCAGCGTGACCGCCGAGCCGACGCTGCGCATCAACGGCAGCCTCGCGATCGCGCTGGCCGACCTTGAGCGCGCCTGGACCGAGCAACCCGAGGTGAGCGCCCCGGTCGCCGGGCCGAACGTCGCGAGCGTGCCCGCCGCTAAGGCCACCCCGCGTGCCCCCGGCCAGCGCACCGCCGCGCCTCGTGTGCTGATCCTGCACGCCAACGGCAGCAACCGCGATCACGACGCGGCACTGGCCTGCCAACTGGCGGGCGGCATTCCCGAGATCGTCCACGTCAATCAACTGTTTGCTGGCGAGCGCCGCATCAGCGATTATCAGATGATCGTGGTGCCGGGCGGATTCTCCTACGGCGACGATTTGGGCGCTGGCACGCGCTGGGCGCTCGATCTGCGCGAGCGGCTGGGCAGCGACCTGGAGCGCTTCATCGCCGAGGGACGCCCTGTGCTGGGCATCTGCAACGGCTTCCAGACCTTGGTCAAGGCGGGCCTGCTGCCCGGCGGCGATTGGAGCGGCTCGGGCGAGCGCCCCGTCACGCTCACCTACAACGCCTCGGGGCACTTCGAGTGCCGTTGGGTCACGCTGATGCCGAATCCGCACAGCACAAGTCTGTTCACCGCCAACCTCACCGAGCCGATCTTCTGCCCGGTGGCGCACGGCGAAGGGCGGCTCGCCACGCGCGATGCGGCCACACGCGACGCATTGGTTCGCGATGGACTGATCGCGCTGACCTACACCGCTGCAGATGGTGGCCCAGCCGCGTATCCCGACAACCCGAATGGCTCAGAACTTGCGATTGCTGGTCTCAGCAACCGCGCAGGCAATGTCATGGGCTTGATGCCGCATCCCGAGAATCACGTGTTCGCTTGGCAACACCCGCGCTACCACCGTGGCGAATCGGGCAACTTGGGTTTGAGGCTCTTCCAGAACGGTATCGCGTTCGCATAGGCACTGTTGGCAACCAGGCTGCGACAACTCAACGGGGGCGAGCCTCGCAGTTCGCCTCCCCAACACAGCCAAGGTTGCTTCTGATGGTTTGAAAGATTCGATGCGCCCGCGCATCCCTGGTAGCAAAAGTACGAGGCATTGTGCTAACTCACGAACAACTTGTGAAGGCCATTCCCCAGGCGCTCACAACAATCGATTTACCGCATCTTGGCGAGAAGTACCACGGCAAAGTGCGTGAGATCTATCGCCGTCAGGATGAGTACATTCTGATCACGACCGACCGCGTTTCTGCGTTTGACCGCGTATTGGGGGCCATTCCTTTCAAGGGCCAAGTGCTCAATCAACTGAGCGCCTGGTGGTTCTCGCAAACCGAAGATATCATCCCGAACCATGTGATCTCGGTGCCCGACCCGAACGTGACGATCGCGCGTGTTGCCGAGACACTGCCCGTCGAGATCGTCGTGCGTGGCTACATCACTGGTGTCACCAAAACATCGCTTTGGACGCTCTACGAGCAGGGCCAACGCCAGATGTACGGCGTGACGCTGCCCGAAGGGCTGAACAAAAACGACAAGCTGCCCCGCCCGATCATCACGCCCACCACCAAGGCGCTCGACGGCGCACACGACGAGCCGCTCAGCCCGCAGGAAATCATCGAGCGCGGCCTGCTCTCCGCCGAGTTGTGGGGACAGGTCAGCGAGGCGGCGCTCGCGCTGTTCGCCCGTGGCCAGCAATTGGCGCAGCGGGCAGGGCTGATCCTGGTGGACACCAAGTACGAGTTTGGTCTTGTGGATGGCACCCTCACGCTGATCGACGAGGTACACACCCCCGATTCGAGTCGTTACTGGACCCAAGAATCGTACGGTGCAGGCCGTACACCGACACATCTCGACAAAGAACTGCTACGCGCTTGGTACGCGCGTCAGGGCTATCGAGGAGATGGCGTTCCACCTGTGCTTCCCAATGACATTATTGCTCAATTAGCAGCGCGCTATATCAGCGCATATGAAAGGTTGACGGGCCAGGAGTTCATACCGGGCGCGCAGCCTGCGTCTGATCGCATCACGCAATGTCTAGCAACACACTAGAGCATGGGGATGCGAGCGAGGTATCTCATCAACATCGAACCACTCTGCTCGAATCGCTATACTCCAATAGAGGTGCAGGAGATGGAACCTACGTTTATACCCCTTGAGACCGACGACCGCCCACGCGAGGAGTGCGGTGTGTTCGGGATCTACGCCCCAGGCCGCGATGTCGCACGTTTAACGTTCTTCGGCCTGTTCGCCCTACAGCATCGCGGGCAGGAGAGCGCCGGAATCGCCAGCAGCGATGGGCGCGCCGCCTACTCGCACAAAGGCATGGGCCTGGTCTCTCAAGTGTTCGATGAGGACAAGTTGCGCCCGTTGCGCGGCCATCTTGCCATCGGCCATAATCGCTACTCGACCACTGGCTCGTCGCACATTCGCAACAGCCAACCCTACCTGATCGAAACGCTGTACGGCCCGCTCGGCGTGGCGCACAACGGCAACCTGACCAACGCGCTCGAATTGCGGCAGATGCTGTTGGAACGCGGCGTCGGTCTCTCGTCCACCACTGACAGTGAGGTGATCACCCAGATCCTGGCCTCGCCGCCGGAGGTGTGGGATGAGCAGGCGCTCGGCCTGCGCAACACGGGCGACCGATGGCTGGAGCGCATCAGTGCCTTTATGCAGGTGGCCGAGGGCGCGTACTCGCTGGCCCTGCTGACCCGCGACGCGCTCTACGCCGTGCGCGACCCGTTCGGGCTGCGACCGCTCTGCTTGGGCGAGGTTGAAGGCGGCTACGTGGTGGCCTCCGAGAGTTGCGCGCTCGCCACGATCGGCGCGCGGTTCGTGCGCGAGATCGAGCCTGGCGAGATCTTGCGGATCGATGCGAAGGGTGTAAAGAGCGTGATCGGGCGCGTCAGCGAGCGCAAAGCGTTGTGTATCTTCGAGTACGTCTACTTCGCCCGCCCCGACTCGATGTTGGGCGGCCAGATCATCCACAAGATCCGGCAGGCGATGGGCGCGCAACTGGCCCGCGAGGCTCCCGCCGATGCCGATGTGGTGGTGCCCGTGCCCGACTCGGCGGTGCCCGCCGCGATCGGCTTCGCCCACGAGCTCGATCTGCCGTTCATCGAGGGCTTGACCAAGAACCGCTACATCGGGCGCACCTTTATTCAGCCCGACGATCAACTGCGCAAGATCGGCATCCAACTCAAGTTCAACCCGCTGAGCTCGAATTTGCAGGGCAAGCGCGTGGTGCTGATCGACGATTCCATCGTGCGGGGCAACACGGCCCGCCCGCTGGTGCAACTGATCCGCGATGGCGGCGCATCCGAGGTCCACGTGCGCGTGTCGTCGCCGCCGGTGCGCCACCCCTGCTTTATGGGCGTGGATATGGCCACGCACTCGGAGTTGATCGCCAACCGCCTCGATATCGAGGGCATCCGCCAGCAGATCGGTGCCGATAGCCTGAGCTACCTCAGCTTGGAGGGCATGGAGCGGGCCATCCACGAGACGCAGCAACAGCACGGCGGCCACTGCACGGCGTGCTTCTCGGGCAACTACCCAATCCGCATCCCGCCCTGGCTGATCAGCGATCATCGCGAGAAGTTGGTGTTCGAAGAAGTTTGGGGCTAGGTTGTGCCATCAATAGCAATGAACCGAAAGGAAATTCCTACTATGGGGTCGCGTATCTTGGTCATTGGCGGTGGTGGGCGCGAACACGCGCTGGCCTGGGCGCTTGCGCGCTCGCCGCGTGTGGCGCAGATCTTCGTCGCCCCTGGCAACGCTGGCACGACCTGGCCCGCCGCACCTGGCCGCGCCGCCGCAGAATCGGTGCCCGTGCCCGATAGCGACTTGCAGGGCTTGCTGCGGCTGGCTCGCGAACGCGAAGTCGATCTGACGATCGTCGGGCCGGAGGCGCCGCTGGCCGCTGGGGTGGTCGATCTGTTTCAGGAGTCCGGGTTGGCGGTGTTCGGCCCCAGCCGCGCCGCCGCCCAACTCGAAGCATCGAAGGCCTTCTCAAAGGTGTTCATGCGCGAGCACGGCATCCCCACGGGCGATTTCGAGCTGTTCCAGGACTACGAGCAGGCCCGCCAATACATCATCCAGCAGAACCGCCCATTGGTGATCAAGGCCGATGGCTTGGCGGCGGGCAAGGGCGTGGTGGTCTGCGACACCACCGACGAGGCGTTGGAGGCACTGCAGCGCATCCTGCTCGACCGCGAGTTCGGCGAGGCGGGCACGACGGTGCTGGTGGAGGAGCGGCTGAGCGGGCGCGAGATCTCGCTGCTGGCCTTCAGCGATGGCCGCACGGTGGTGCCGATGCCCGCCGCCCGCGATCACAAGCGCGTGTTCGACGGGGACAAGGGGCCGAATACGGGTGGTATGGGTGCCTACGCGCCGCTGCCTGACCTGAGCGCCGAGCAACGCGCCGAGATCACCCGCACCATTTTGCAGCCCACCATCGACGGGATGGCGCAGCGCGGCACGCCCTACATCGGCGTGCTGTACGCCGGGCTGATGATGACGAGCCGTGGCCCGCAGGTGCTGGAGTTCAACTGCCGCTTCGGCGACCCGGAGACGCAGGTGATCCTGCCGCTGCTCGCCACGCCGCTCGACGAGATCGCCGAGGCGTGCATCAACGGGCGGCTCGATCAGGTGGAGGTGCGCTGGCACCCTGGCGCCTGCGCGACGGTGGTGCTGGCCTCGCCGGGCTACCCAGGCAGTTACCCGAAGGGCTTGCCGATCAGCGGTTTGAACGACCCGCTGTTCGCCTCCGACGAGCGGATCGTGTTCCACGCGGGCACCAGCGGCTCCGTCGAGCAGCCCGTCACCTCGGGCGGGCGGGTGCTGAGCGTGAGTGGGCGCGGCGAGACGTTGCAGGCCGCGCTGGGCAACGCCTACGCGGGCGTGGAGCGGATCAGCTTTGAGGGCGCGCATTATCGGCGCGATATCGGCAAACACGCCCTCGGCGCATAGGTCTTTGACAAGCTTTAGGGCGGCCACTGGGCGGTGGGTACAATTCGCGCCCATCGCTCAGCCGCCTCACCGATTTATGGGATTCACGATGACCAATACTTCTTACGGCCAGGCTGGCGTGAACCTGAGCACCGCCCAGCAGGCCAAGCGCATGATCGTCGAATCGGTGCGCTCGACCTATGGCCCAGCCGTGCTCGCCGGGATCGGCGCGTTCGGCGGCATGTTCAGCGCCGCTGCGCTCAAGCAGATGGACGATCCGGTGCTGGTCGCCTCCACCGATGGCGTGGGCACCAAGACGAAGATCGCCGCGCAGATCAACCGCTGGGACAGCGTCGGCCACGATCTGGTCAACCATTGCATCAACGATATTTTGGCGCAGGGCGCACGCCCGTTGTTTATGCTCGATTATGTCGCGAGCGCCAAACTCGATCCCGAACAGGTTGCTGCGATCGTTTCAGGAATCGCGGCGGCATGTCGGGCCGCCGATTGTGCGCTGTTGGGCGGCGAGACGGCCCAAATGCCGGGTGTGTACGTGCCCGGCGAGATCGATCTGGTCGGCACGATCGTCGGCGTGGTGGATCGCAGCCAGATCATCGACGGCAGCCGCGTTGCGCCCGGCGATGCGCTGATCGCGCTGCCCTCGAACGGTCTGCACACCAACGGCTACAGCCTGGCCCGACACGTGCTGGCAGACCTCGATTGGACGGTGCCGCTGCCCGAACTGGGGTGCTCGCCCGCCGAGGCGCTGCTGCGCCCGCACCGCCCGTACCTCTCGCAGATCGAGCGATTGCGCGCCGCGCAGATCGATCTGCGGGGCATCGCGCATATCACTGGCGGCGGTGTGGTGGAGAATCTGCCGCGCGCGCTGCCCGAGGGCTTGGGGGCCACCATCCAGCGCGGCACTTGGCCCGAACCCGCGATCTTTGGGTTGATCCAGCAGCGCGGCGAGGTCGAGACCGCCGAGATGTTCGAGGTGTTCAACATGGGCCTGGGCATGCTGATCGTGGTGCCGCAGGAGCAGGTCGCGGCGGCGCTGGCGGCGCTGCCCGGCGATGCGTATCACGTCGGCACCGTCGATGGCGACCAGAGCGAGATCGTGGTGCGCCCGGCGTAATTGGCCCGTTGGTCACTGCGTTCAATAACGGCCCAAGTCCATCGTAGCCGGGTGGCGAGGGTGCGCACGTGGCACGGTTGCCGTAGCGACTGGCGATGCGGCTGCGGTTGCGCACTCTTTCCCACAACTACAGGCGATTCCGCACAGGGAAGGCGATGGGTAAGGGCACAACCTGTACTCAGGAGGCGAGAGGCGGGGTGTCGTTCGGCATCCCGCTGTTCCACAGTTTTGCGATAAGGATGATGCGCTATGCCTACTCGGTTGATTGTGTGTATTTCTGGATCAGGCAGCAATTTGCAGGCGATTATCGATGCGATCGCCGCGAAGCAGTTGGATGCCGAAATCGTGCAGGTGGTCTCGAACCGCCGCGCTGCGTATGGTTTGGTGCGGGCCGAGCAGGCGGGCATTCCAACGCGCTACGTGCCGTTCAAGCCATATGCCGATCGCGGGCAGAGCCGCGAGGAGTACGACCGCGATTTGGCGGCGTTGTTGGCCGCCGAACAGCCCGATTTGATTGTGTTGGCTGGTTGGCTACAGATCTTCACGCCTACGTTCATCAATGCGTTTCCGGGGCGGATTATCAACCTGCATCCGGCGCTTCCTGGCGCTTTCCCTGGCCTTCATGCCATCGAACGGGCCTTTGAGGCGTTCCAGCGGGGCGAAATTACGCACAGCGGCTGTATGGTGCACCACGTAACCTCAGAGCTGGACGCTGGCGAGGTGATCGTGAGCGAAACAGTGCCGATTTTGCCCGATGATACGCTTGAGGCGTTTACTGAGCGGATGCATACGGTTGAGCATCGTATCTTGGTGGCAGCACTTCAACAGGTGTGCGAAACGATAGCATCGGCGTAGAAATAGCTTAAAATCGTCAAGTTCTCGTCATATTGGAGAAATTCTCAACCTCATTTATGTTTTTGGTTTTGTTATAATAGAAAGACTAATCTGGAACCCAGATCCTGTATTCGGCTGGAAGATCAAGAGGACAGCCAATGAAGGCAGCAACGATCGGTGTCATCAGTGTCGGCCAAGATGCGGGGTTTTTTGCAGGGCGTTACTTCCGCGAAATTCTGACGGTCGCCAGCCAAGTGGTGGTTGGTCGAAATTGCCATATTCGCCTAGTTACCTTGACTCACGAGCAGAGCCGTTCGACCGAGGCGGCTCAGGCGGTGCTGACTGCCCAGCAGATCGATGCTGCTTTGTTGGTTGCTCCTAGCGAAGCATTCCTATCGTCGATCAGCGATTTGCTATACAGATTGCCAAGTATTGTGATTAGCGCGCCACATCTCGACATCCCCTGGAGTTATGTGAGCTCCGACAATTACGGCGCGATGCGTCAGATCGTGGCGCATTTGGCCGGGCTTGGATATCAGCGCATTCGCCTCATCCAGCCTTCGCCGTATTTGACCGGCGATTACTGGGAGCGCGCTCGGGGCTACAACGATGTGATGCATGCGCTTGGTTTCGAGGCGCAGATCGGCTATATCGGCCACCCGATCACCGATGCGATGATCCAGGAGCAGGTGCTGGTTGGCGATCCGCAGGCACTGATCACCCCCAGCGATAACGATGCGCTCGCGATGCTCAGTCGGTTGCAGCGGCGAGGGATGCGCGTGCCAGCCGATATCGCGCTGGTGGGGTTCGATGATGAGGATTTCGCCGCCGATACGTACCCCGCGCTGACGACGGTGAGCCAGCCACTCAGCCAGATGGCCCGCAATGCGACGAATTATCTGCTCGATCGGTTGGCGGGCGAGGATCGTGGCATCTACCAAGAGGTGCTGCCGAACCGCTTGGTGGTGCGCGAATCGTGCGGGGCCAACCAAGTATATGCGTGATGTTCCTTCGATAGGCTCTTTACGACGGGCCTAAAAAATGCTATAACATCCCAGGATTTTAATCGAACGCGCACTTCGAGGGGGCCGATCAACTGATCTGCCCCCCTTTAGCCTGTGTCTAGATAGGGCAGCATGTCAGATCTTACTCCAATCCTCTCGCGACTCAGCCAACAATCGGATATTGAAGCATTGGTCGCCATGCTGCGTTCCAGTGCGCAAGCGCGAGTGCATGTTGCGCCCGTGTTGGGTGCGGCGCGGCCTGCGCTCGCAGCGCTGTTGGCCTCGCAAAGCACGTTGCCGCTTGTGTACGTGGTCAACACCACTGAGACGGCGCTGCGCATCCGCGAGGATCTGTGTCACTGGCTCGATTCTGCGAATGTGCTGCTGTTCCCCGCGAGCGATGCACTGCCCTACGAGCCGATGTCGCCCGGCATCGATATGATCGCGGCGCGCTTGACGGTGTTGCGGCGGTTGTCGGAACACCGCGCACAGGCGAACCAGGAGGATGTCTCTCCCGAGCCATTGGTGATTGTGGCGCCGATCAAGGCGCTGTTGCAGCCCACGCTCTCGCCAGCCGAGTGGCGCGCTGCGAGCGAGCGCCTTCGCCGTGGCGATGAGCATAATCTCGATGAGTTGATGCGGCGCTGGCAGGCGATGGGCTACCGCGTAACGCCGACGGTCGAGGAGCCAGGCGAGATGAATCGTCGTGGCGGCATTATCGACATCTTCCCTCCAGGCGATACGCAGCCGTTGCGCATCGAGTTTTTTGGCGATGAGATCGACAGTTTGCGGCGCTTCGACCCGATCACGCAGCGCAGCGAGAACCAGGTGCGCGAGGCGTTGGTCGGCCCGCCGCACGAGATTCCGCTGTGGCGCTTGGATGCGGCGCTCGAACGGCTGCGGGCGCTCGATACCAGCACGATGCGCCACGAAGCCCGCGACGAGTGGGAGATGATGATCGAGCGTTTGGCCCAGGGCGAACGCTTCGAGGGGCGCGCGCTGTTTGCGCCGTTCTTCCGGCAGGCCGTCGAGCAGCGCGGCGAGCGTCCTGCATCGATCCTGCTGCATCTGCCGAACAATACGCCGATCATCTTCAACGAGATTATGCTGCTGGAACAGCAGAGCGCCGAGCAGCACGCCCAAGCCGAGGAGCAGTACCTTCACCATCGCGAGGCTGGCGAGCTGCCGCCCGGCTTCCCGCGTCCGTACCTGCTGTGGAGCGAGATGCTGGCCCAGGCCGAGCCGTTGTCGCTGGTCAACTTCAGCAATAACGATGGTTCGGTGGGGACGTGGCAACTTGAGCCGAGCAGCAAGACCGGGCCGTTGCGCACGGTCACGCTGCCCGATAGCCTGTTTGTGCCCGCCGATCTGTTCGGCGGCCAACTCAAGCATCTGATCGAGGATATCGCGGCCCGGTTGCGCGACCGCGAGCAGGTGGTGGTGGTGACGCCGCAGGCGGCCCGCATCCAGGAGATGCTGGCCGAGGCGACGCAGTCCGCGCCGCTGCCCGAGGATGCGCCGATCCTGTTTGTGCACGGCACGCTCGATCAGGGCTGGCACTCGCACGCGCTGAACCTGACGCTCTACAGCGATTCGGAGATCTTCGGCTGGCGACAGCGCCGCCCGGTGGCCGAGCGCAAACGCAAGCGCGACCGCAATGTTGAGGAGCGGGCGGCGTTCCTGCGCGGCTTGAAGCCCGGCGATTATGTGGTGCATATCGAGCATGGCATCGCGATCTACGAGGGGTTGGTGCGCCGCACGGTGGGTGAGATCGAGCGCGAGTACCTGAACCTGCGCTACGCCGAAAGCGACCGCCTCTACGTGCCGATCGATCAGATCGACCGCGTCTCGCGTTACATCGGCGCGGGCGACAGCCAGCCAGCGCTGACGCGACTCGGCACGCAGGATTGGGAGCGCGCCAAGCGCAAGGCCCGCGCAGCCGTACAGGAGCTCGCCAGCGAACTGTTGCAACTGTATGCGCAGCGCCAACTGAGCGAGGGGCACGCCTTCTCGGCGGACAGCGTGTGGCAGCGCGAGCTTGAGGACGCCTTCCCGTACGTCGAGACCGACGACCAGATTCGGGCGATCGCCGATGTCAAGCGCGATATGGAGCAGAGCCAGCCGATGGATCGGCTGATCTGCGGCGATGTGGGCTTCGGCAAGACCGAGGTGGCGCTGCGGGCGGCGTTCAAGGCCGTGCAGGATGGCAAGCAGGTCGCTGTGCTGGTTCCCACCACGGTGCTGGCCCAGCAGCACTACGATACGTTCACCCGCCGTATGATGGCCTTCCCCGTCAAAGTCGAGATGATCTCGCGCTTCCGCTCGCCCAAGGAGCAAGACGAGATTTTGTCGGAGTTGGCGCAGGGCAAGATCGATATTCTGATCGGCACGCACCGCCTGCTCTCAAAGGACATCTTCTTCAAGGATTTGGGGCTGCTGATCGTCGATGAGGAGCAGCGCTTCGGTGTGCGCCACAAGGAGCGCATCAAGCAGATGCGGGCGAACATCGATGTGTTGACGCTCAGCGCCACGCCGATCCCCCGCACGCTGCATATGGCGTTGGCGGGCATCCGCGACCTGAGCGTGATCGACACGCCGCCCGAGGATCGCGTGCCGATCAAGACCTATGTGCTGCCCTACGACGAGAACTTGGTGCGCGAGGCGATCGTGCGCGAGTTGGATCGGGGTGGGCAGGTCTACTACGTGCACAACCGCGTCCAGAGCATCTACTACGTGGCGAACAAGTTGCGGCAGTTGGTGCCTGAAGCCGAGATCGGCGTGGGCCACGGCCAAATGGATGAGCGGCAACTTGAGAAGGTGATGCTGGATTTCTTCACCGGCAAAGATGATGTGCTGGTCTCGACCACGATCATCGAGAGCGGGTTGGATGTGCCGAACGCCAATACGCTGATCATCGAGGATGCCGCAAACTACGGTTTGGCGCAACTGTATCAGCTTCGTGGTCGAGTGGGGCGCAGCGCACAACGGGCGTATGCGTACCTGTTTTACAAACCCGACCGCCGCTTGACTCCCGAGGCGCACGAGCGTCTCCAGGCCATTCAGGAGGCGACCGAGCTTGGTGCGGGCTTCCGCATCGCCATGCGCGACCTTGAGATTCGCGGCGCTGGTAATCTGCTTGGCCCCGAGCAGAGCGGCCATATCGCGGCGGTGGGCTTCGATCTCTACTCACGCTTGCTGGAGCAGGCTGTCAAGACGATCAAGGCGCAGTTCGCGGCGATGCAGGGCCAACCTGCGGCAGCATTGTCCGCCAAGCCCGCCGAGCCAGCGCAGCCCGCGCAGCCTGCGCAGCCCGCCGAGGCCAACGGGACCGCACCCAAGAGTCGGCGCAGCACATCGCGGCGCTCGCCATTAGTTGATGAGAAGGTGTTGGTGGCCCCGCTGGTGACGCTGGATCTGCCGCTGGATGCGTACCTGCCTGCCGATTACATCGTTGATGAGCGGGTGCGCTTGGCGGTGTACCAGCACATGGCCGAGGCGCAAACGCCCAAGGCGGTGCGAGAGCTGCGGCGCGAACTGATCGACCGCTTCGGCAAGCCGCCGCAGCCGACCGAGAACCTGCTGTCGTGGCTGTTGATCAAGGCGCTGGCGCTGCAGGCCGGGGTCACGTCGATCGTGACGACCGATGAGGAGTTTATTGTGCGCCTGCCGGAGGGCAGCAGCCTGGAGCGCGAGCGCCTGCGGCGGCGCTTCGACCGCGATGCGACGGTGCGCATTGGGCCGCAGTTCGCGCGGCTCGACCGACGGGCCGTGCGCGATGAGTGGATGATCGCGCTGACGGGTGTGCTGGAGACACTGGCGAAGTGAGGTGGTGTTCAGGTTGAAGAACTCAACAACCACCGCCGCCCCTAGGCTTTAGAGAAAAGAACAGAGTATGCCATTGACAGCCCAACTCGATGCGTACTTTCAGCAGCGCACCGCCCAGGATGAGTTCAGCGGGGTGGTGCTGATTACGCAGGGCGACACGCCGCGCTATGCGCGGGCCTACGGCTACGCCAGCTGCTCCTGGCAGGTGCCCAACACGCTTGAGACGTGCTTCGATACCGCTTCGATCACGAAACTGTTTACATCTGTGGCGACGCTGCAACTGGTTGATCAGGGTTTGTTGGCGCTCGATACGCCCGTCGCAGAGTGCTTGGGTCTGCCGCAGATTCACCCTGGTGTCACGGTTTTCCACCTTTTGACGCATAGCTCGGGCATCGCCGACGACGCCGACGAGGAAGCCGGCGAGAGCTACGAGGATCTTTGGATCTCGAAGCCGAACTACAGCGTGACCGAGACGCGCGATTTTTTGCCGCAGTTTATCGATAAGCCCGCCAACTTTGCGCCGGGCGAGGGCTGCCGCTACTGCAACGTGGGCTATGTGCTGCTCGGCTTGCTGATCGAGCAGGCCAGCGGCCAGAGCTACCGCGACTACGTGCGGGCCAATATCTTCGCCAGGGCCGCGATGCACGATTGCGATTTCTTTCGGATGGACCGCGTGAATCGCAATGTGGCGGAGGGCTGCGATCCGCTGCGCGATGCGAACGGGCAGATCACCGAGTGGAAGAAGAATATCTACTCGTACCCGCCGATCGGCTCGCCCGATGGCGGCGCGCACGTCACGACGAGCGATCTGCACCGCTTTTTACGAGCAGTGCAACGCGGAGAGCTGATCTCGCCTGCGCTCACTCAGGCGTTTTTCACGCCACAGGTGGTGCATACGCGTGACGAAAACGGTACAACGATGTATAGCTATGGGCTGTGGTTCGCGCTCGATCCTGCGGGGCAGGTGGTGTTTTACGAAAAAGAGGGCTACAACGCAGGCGTCAGCGGTATGATTCGGTATTATCCCGCCTTGGATACCAGCGTGGTGATTTTATCGAATATGAGCAGCGGCGCGTGGGAGCCGATCAAACAGGTGCATAACGTGCTGATTGGCTCGCAATAGCGCGCTCTTTTCCCTTTTTCACGGCATCGACCTTCATTCAGCCGAAGGTCGATGTCTTTTTTTGATTGCCAATCCATCGTGTAGCGCCTATTGACTTTTGAAGATGCGCATGTCATACTCTACCTAGAATCACAAAGTATCGAAATGCATATGGCCGAATATCGCGAACTTCTCAAAGGAAGCCTTGATCTGCTCATCCTGACGCTGCTCAAAAGCGAGCCGATGTACGGATATCAGATGGTCAAGGAGATCCACGCCCGCAGTGCTGGCGCGCTGAAGATGAAGGAAGGCTCACTCTACCCCGCGCTCCATCGCCTTGAACGCGCCGGGCTGATCGATAGCGCCTGGCAGCGCCGAACCGATGGCGTTGACCGTCGCTACTACCGTCTCACTGCACGCGGCCTTGAGGCTGTAGAGGAGCGCCACGCGACGTGGGCACGTTTTGTGGCGGCTATTGAAGGAGTCCTCCGCCATGAGCGAACAGACACCATTTGAGCGTTATGTCCAACAGGTTCTTGCGCATCTCACGGCGCTCCCCGACGAGCAACGCGAGCGTGTGGTGCGCGAACTCCAGCAGCATCTCGAGGATGCCGCCCAACACGCCAACGCCGATCCGCACGACCCGCAGTTCCAGCATCAACTAATTGCACAGATGGGTTCGAGCAGGCGACTGGGGCGCGATTTGGCGCGGGCACATCGTCCCTCCACCTACTGGCCATATCGGATCGGCAGCATCGCCGCGTTGTGCAGTACTCTGGGCTTCTTCGCCGCGATGCCTATAGGCTTTCTATTCAGGAACGAAGAAGTAGTAATGGATACGCTATTTGCTGTTCCAGTCCTGCTCGTACCGACGATGCTGGTGTTGCACCTCATCTACCAACCGCTACGCCCGCAAATGAGTTGGTGGACGCTGATTATCGGCTTGCTGAGTACGTTTGCGTTGTTTATGAGCGCCATCTACCCCTACATTGTTACGTTCAGTGAATGGATTGGCTTTGCGCATCTCGGGTTAGATCGTGCCCTGTACATTACCCGAAGAACCTACGTGTTCTTCCCTTTATTCGCCCTTATCGGTGTCTGGTACCTTCTGATCGGTCTCTTAGGCCGAAAGACCCACATCCCTGCCACATCTGAGTTCAGTTGGATGAGTATTGCGGCAGGTATCTCGTATCTCTCCCTTTTCCTAGCTATCCTTTTGAATCTGGTTTTGCCTTGGCTACAAGTCGTACAAACACCAAGCCCTCCAATAGTGCACCAAATGTTTTGGATATCCCTGTTAGTTTGGGCACTGAGCCATATGGCTTGCGCAGGTATCGCAGCGATATGGCTTGCTGAACAGTCGCACAAACCAATCACGCACAACGATACTGCCGCAACCGCCTGATGCCCTTCTATAGCAAGCGCAAACACAAGAGCCACCCCATAACGGGATGGCTCTTGTTGGTTTTGAAGGCTAACGGTTTATACCAAATCCGGTTGGATGATTGTCATTGAAAAGCAGCTCTAGCCTGCGGTAGCAAGGTAATTTACGTTTTTTGTGATGTCAAAGCGCTGCTACGCGCAGCGCTTTGATACCACTTAACTGGAAGATGTCGGTATCAATCTCAATGCCGAGGAGATACTTCGATCAGGCATTTCGAATATATAAGTGAATATCCAAATTTGGTAACTAGGGCATCTGCTCGGCGCCGAGCCGTCCCAGCAGCACGGTGTAGGCCGCCGAGTTCTCGGGGTGGTACTCGAAGCGGTTGCGCTCAAAATACTGCACGAGATAGGTCTTGCCATCGTCGGCGCTGACCTCCTCGAACGCTTCGCTGATCGGGAAGCCGAACACAGGCAGGCCGCCGTTGCGCTCCCAGTAGGTGCGGAACGCGCCGCACAGGCTGTGGCGCGTCTCGGGGAAGTAGCGACAGCCCGCGCCCGCGCCATCGACGCTGGGCAAGGTGCGCCAATCCACGCCGCGCTGCTCAAGCAGCTTCACACCCAAGCGGCCAAGCAGCACGTCGTTGGGGGCGCGGTTCTCGGGGTGATACTCGAAGCGCGCTCGCTCGAACCACTGCACCAGGTAATTGCGCCCATCCTCGCCCTGCTCGTAGCGCTCAGGGCTGATCGGCAGGCCGAACATCGATAGGCCACCGTTGGCGTTCCAGTAGCGCATAAACGGACCAGACACGGTGTAGCCCGTCTCGGGGAAGTAGCGCTCGGTGCCACTCGTCTGGCGGATGTAGACCGGGCGATCGCTGATGGTGATGTTGGCGTTGCCGCCGGATGGAAGTGCGGAGCGCGCGCCATCCCGCTCGATCAACATGGCGTTGAGGCCGCTGGTGAGCGGGAAGCTCACTTGCTGCGTGCCGTTGATGCGCCAAATCACATCGACGGTGCCACCATCGGGCAGGCGGAAGCGATAGTCGGCGATGACGTTGGCGCGGTGCAGCGGCCCAGTGCCGAGATACGTCGCGCCGCGCAGTTGTGCGGTCATCACGCCGTAGGCCACGTAGGCCGATTTAGGCGAGAGGTTGTCGTTGAGGATAGCAGCACCACCCCACGGGATCTGCTTGCCGTCAAACTTATCCTCCATCTGGAAGTAGTTGACGTGCTGGATGCCCGCCGCCGCGGCCAACACGAAGGTGCGCAGCATGTAGGTGGCCTGCTCGTCTTCGCTCTTAGCGAACTGAGGCTCACAGCTACCGCCGCAGGTGCTCCAGCCCACCTCGGTGATCCAGATTGGCTTGCCGCCGCCGTGCGCCTCGACCCAGCGCTTAGCCATTTCGAGCCGACCGGGAATGGTGATGTCGTAGCGCTCGCGACGGTTGATCAGCGATGGCTCGTCGGGCGCGTAGTCGATCAGCCAGGGGTGCAGCGAGAGCACGTCGAAGCTGTCCCAGCCCGCGATCGCCACGACCTGATCCATAAAGCGGTTCACGCCGATCGAGTCGAAGGTCATCACGCCACCGTTCAACACCAGCGCGGTCGGGTCGGCGGCTTTGACAGCATCGTAGCCCGTGCGCAGCAGCGCGGCATAGGCGACGGGGTCAGCTTTGGGCAGCCACGTCTCGTCGATGTCTGGCTCGTTCCAGATCTCCCAGGCGTCGATACGGGGCGAGCCGGGCGCATCGTCGATGCCGTCGCCGTCGTAGCGCTCGACGACCATCTGCACCCATTTGCCGTAGGCTTCGATGTCGGTCGGCGCGCACCAATAGTCCGGCTCATTGTGTAGTTTGGCGTACTCGATGCAGCTTTTGCTGCGCAGTTTATCGGGCGTGGTCAGCAGCATGCCGATAATTTTGATGCCAGCCTCGTGCAGCATCAAAATGCGCCGATCGTAGAAGTTATTCGCGGGGATCGGCCCCCACGCCGCCCAGGTGATCTCCTCGCGCGTCCAATCCACGCCGATCTGTTGGGCCATGCTGATCAGCGTTTTGGCCTGGTCTTCGGTGCGTTCACGCCCGGTGATGTAGAGATTCAGGCCGAACAGCGAGGGTGTGGCGGCTTGCTGCGCGGAAGGGGCAGCTAACGCGGGATCGGGAGCGGGAACCGACGATAGTACGATACCAAGAAACACAAACAGGGCAACAAACAGGTGAGTACGACGCATGCGAAATCCTACTGTTTTTACTCGAATTTGATCAGCGGCTATTATAGCCTATCTTTTTTCAAGCGCTGTTTTGGAGTTTCTAAGGAGTTGATGAGAGCTTGCATGCGTTGATATGTGACCTACACTGCCGTAGTTACCTGTAGCCCTTTCATCACCGCCCTGGCTGGCACTCCAAAGCCCGGAGCATGACCACGGGCGGTGTCGCACGCGGTTGGTCCTTTTGTGTCAGCAGAATCAACCCACACTGTCCTGGCGACGGCGTGGCCTGCGGTAGCGCGAACTGCCTCTCCAATGAGACAGTCCGCGCTTGTTTCGGCGTTTAGGTGCGCAGTGGGCGAAAGAATGCGCGCAGGTCGTCGGCCAATAGTTCTGGCTCCTCTAGCGCGGCGAAGTGCCCGCCCCGCGGCATAACGGTCCAGCGTTGCAGATCGACGCGGCGCTCCACCCATTCGCGTGGCGGCGCGAGTAGATCCTTGGGGAAGAGCGCGAAGCCAGTCGGCACGTCGGGCAGGCGCTGCATGATCTCCATCTCGCCCTCGGCGTAGCTGCGCAGCGATGTGCCGATGGTGTTGGTGACCCAGTAGACCATCACGTTAGTGAGGAAAGTGTCGATGCCGATGCGATTCTCCAACCCGCCATCCGTCCAGGTTTGGAACTTCTCGGCGAGCCACCCTGCCAGGCCAACCGGGGAATCCGATAAGCCGTGAGCGAGGGTTTGCGGCTTGGTGCCCTGGATCATCACGTAGGCGCCCTCAGTCATCAGCCAGCCCTGTATAGCGCCCATATACCCTTGCTCATCGGATGAAAGCGTGGAGTGGTCCATCGCCCAGGTATTGTAATGGCCGATGTAGGTCAGGTGCATGCCGATCAGGACGGCGGGGTTCTGCTTGGCGATCTCCTGCGTGACGATTGCGCCGAAGTCGCCGCCGTGCGCCGCGAAGCGCGGGTAGCCCAGCACCTCGGTCATCAGCGTGATCCAGAGGCGCGCGGTGTCGGCGTGGGTCCAGCCGCGCCGCTTCGGATAATCGGAGAAGCCGTAGCCGGGCAGCGAGGGGATGACGACATCGAAGGCGTCGGCTGCGTCGCCGCCGTGCGCTGCGGGATCGGTGAGCAGCGACACCAGCGGCAGGAGCTCGACGAACGAGCCGGGCCAGCCGTGCGTCAACACGAGCGGCGTAGGGTTCGGGCCGTTGCCGCGCACGTGGATGAAGTGAATGCCCAGCCCTTCGATCTCAGCGCGGTAGTGCGGGTAGCGGTTGAGTTGTGCCTCGTGCGCCCGCCAGTCGTAGCTGTTCTGCCAGTAGTCCACGATGCTGCGCAGGTACGTGGTGTTGGTGCCGTAATCCCAGCCTTCGTCCCCAAGCTCAACGGGCCAGCGCGTTTGGGCCAGCCGCCGCTTGAGGTCGTCGAGCACTGCCTGTTCTACGGCGATCCGAAATGGCTTCACCATCACAGTCCACCTTTCAACATAATCGGTATTGCATTCACAGATTGAAGGAGCGCTCCCTCATCGAACTACTTGCATCATACAAGCAGTAGCGGTTACAATTGGTCCGCTATTCTGGCGATTCACAATTGTTTGGGGAGCCGACGATGTATCACCCAACCACCCGACTGCTGACGATCCTCGAACTGTTGCAGACCCACGCGACGCTCAGTAGTGGGGCGTTAGCGCGCCGTTTGGAGGTGGAGCCGCGCACGGTGCGGCGCTATATTCAGATGCTGCAAGATATGGGGATGCCGATCGAGGCGAGCCACGGGCCGGGTGGCGGCTACCATCTGCGGCCCGGCTTCAAGTTGCCGCCGTTGCTATTCAGCGAGGAGGAGGGCAGCGCGATCGTGTTGGGCTTGCTGAGCACGGCCTGGCTGCAGATCGACCAGTCGCCGGTCGCGCTGCAGGGTGCGCTCGCCAAGGTGTTTCGGGTATTGCCGCAGCGCGCCCGCGAGCGTCTCAGCGCGATGACTGAGCACCTGACGCTGATGGGCGGCGACTCGGAGAATCGGCCCGATATGGGCTTGCTGCTTAACCTGAGCGAGGCGATCCAACTCAGCCAGCGCGTCCACATCAGCTACCGCACCAACGACGAGCAGATGACCGAGCGAACCGTCGATCCCTACGGCATCAATGGTCGGTGGGGGCGCTGGTATTTGGCGGGCTATTGCCATCTGCGCCAGGATTATCGGCTCTTTCGGCTCGACCGCATCGCGGAGCTGCAGATACGCAACGAGACCTTCGAGCGCGATCCGTCCTTCGATCCGCAGGAGTACATCAATCAGATGTTCATCAACGAGCGCGAGCAGCCAGTCGTGGTGGATTTCGCCGCGCCGCTCGCCGAGGTGCAGCGCCGCATCCCGAGCAGCTACGGCGAGCTAAACGCCACCGCGAATGGGACACGCTTCTCGACGCGCTATGGCCATCTCGAAGGCATCGCCCGCTTTCTGATCAGCCTGAACCTGCCGTTCACCGTCCAGCAACCGTCCGAATTGCGCGATATCCTCCGCCGGATCGCTACCGATATCCTTCAGCAACTCGATACCCAATGAGAGAATGTTATGTCAAACAAACCAACGATTGCTGCCACCCCGCCGATGGGCTGGAACTCCTGGAATATGTTCGGCCACGCCGTCAACGAGGACGCCGTGCGCAGCACTGCCGAGGCGTTGCGCGACCTTGGGATGCAGGAACTCGGCTACAACTACATCGTGGTCGATGATTGCTGGTCAGTCAAAGGCAAGCGCGACGGCAACGGCGACCTGATCGCCGATCCGGCCAAGTTCCCCAGCGGCATGGCCGCTCTGGCCGATTATCTGCATAGTTTGGGCTTCAAGTTCGGCATCTACTCCGATGCTGCCGACCGCACCTGCGGCGGTTTTCCGGGCAGTTACGGCCACGAGGAGCAGGATGCGGCGTTGTGGGCTTCGTGGGGCGTCGATTTCTTGAAGTACGACTACTGCCACGCGCCGAAGGATCAGGCCAGCGCGATCGAGCGTTACCGCCGAATGGGTGAGGCGCTGCGCGGCACCGGGCGCGAGATCCTGTATTCGGTCTGCGAGTGGGGCGGACGCAGCCCGCACCTTTGGGCGCGCAGTGTCGGTGGGCATATGTGGCGCATCTCCGGCGATGTCTACGATAGTTGGGTGAATGTGCGGGTGGAGCCGAGCGACGGGCCGGCCTACTATGGCTTGGGTGTCGATGTGATCTTCGACAAAGCCGCAGATGTGCAGCCCTACGGCGGGCCTGGCGGCTGGAACGACCTCGATATGCTGATCGTGGGCCTCAAGGGCAAGGGTCAGATCAAGGGCAATGGGCTGAGTTTCTACGAGTATCAGACCCATATGTCACTCTGGACGATCGCCTGTTCGCCGCTGATGATCGGCTGCGATGTGCGCACGCTCGATAGCGAAACTGCCGCGCTGCTCACCAACCGCGAGGTGCTGGCCGTCAATCAGGATGTGCTGGGCATCCCGGGCCGTCGCGTGCGCAGCGAGAACGGCTGCGAGGTATGGGTTAAGCCACTGGCCGATGGCTCGGTGGCCGCCGCGATCATCAACCGTGGCTCGTGGTGGAACGACTTCACGCTGCGGGCCAGCGACCTGGGTATGCTCGATACGCCTAAACTCGTCCGCGACCTGTGGGCACAGGCGGATGTGGCTGAGTTCGGCGAGACGCTGGAGTTTCGTGTGGAGGCGCACCAGACCCGCTTCCTGCGGGTAAGCGGCTCGTAGGGGGTTAATCCACAGATTACATAGATGTAAGTAAACGCGCCGCGTTATGCAGAACGATGAGATTCTTCACTTCGCCCGACATCCCGTTCAAGATGACGCTGTTCTTCATTGTCATTCCGAATGGAGTGCGCAGCACGAAATGAGGAATCTCTTCGCTTTTCATCGTATTCCCCGCTGAGATCTCTCACGTGCGTTCGAGATGACAGCGCTTTTCGTTACTCCCTTATTGTCATTCTGAACGGAGTGCGCAGCACGAAGTGAAGAATCTCCCTGTCTCGTTCAACCTTGAACGTCTGGGTTTCGTTCTATTCGACCCTTCAAGTACCAGTTTCTGAGTAATGGAGTGCGCAGCACGAAATGAGGAATCTCTTCGCTTTTCATCGCATTCCCCGCTGAGATCTCTCACCTTCGTTCGAGATGACAGCGCTTTTCGTTACTCCCTTATTGTCATTCTGAACGGAGTGCGCAGCACGAAGTGAAGAATCTCCCTGTCTCGTTCAACCTTGAACGTCTGGGTTTCGTTCTATTCGACCCTT
>Ga0207874_1000062_pt1 | contig 162510 bp, 142 predicted proteins | sample HigsolmetaAR201D_FD_184833 | JGI IMG/M metagenome (GOLD analysis project Ga0207874, IMG submission 184833) | Ionic liquid and high solid enriched microbial communities from the Joint BioEnergy Institute, USA - AR20-1-D (SPAdes) (version 2) ... | reverse complement strand
GCTCGGGGCTCGGGGCTCGGGGCTCGGGGCTCGGGGCTCGGGGCTCGGGGCTCGGCAAGAGGCAAGACCTACCCGCGCCGCCAGTCAAGTGAGCCGACACAGCGATTGCTGGTCTTAGCCGCTCCGCGTGAGCAATTCAAAGGCCCACAGCGCGAATCTTCTCCCCAGTGCCCCCAGCAAGCGCCCCCTACATCCCCGGCAACCTTCCCCCGAATGCCCGCATCATGCGGGCGAGTCCGCCGCCCTTGGTCATGGTCTTCATGACCTTCTGCATTTGCAGGTAGTTCTTCAGAAGCTTATTGACCTCCGATACATGGACGCCGGATCCGGCAGCAATGCGCCGCTTGCGCGAGGCGTCGATGGTCTTGGGATAGCGGCGTTCGCTCGGCGTCATCGAACGGATGATCGCCACTTGACGCTTGATCTCCTTGTCGTTCGCCTGCGGCAATTGCCCGGCTTTACCGACCAGTTGCGCGGGAAGCTTGTCCAGTAACGAAGACAGCCCGCCCATCTTCTCGACCTGCAACAATTGGTCGTGCAAGTCCTCCAGGTCGAAGTCCTTGCCCTTTTTCAGCTTGCGAGCAAGTTTCTCGGCCTGTTCGCGATCGACGGTGCGCGTGACGTTCTCGACGAGCGAGAGCACATCGCCCATGCCGAGAATGCGCGAGGCCACGCGTTCGGCGTGGAACGGCTCGAGCGCGTCGGTCTTCTCGCCCGTGCCCATGAACAGAATCGGCTTGCCCGTCACTTGCCGCACGGACAGCGCGGCGCCGCCGCGTGCATCGCCGTCTGTCTTCGTGAGCACGACGCCCGTCAGATTCAACGCCGAGCCGAAAGCGCGAGCGGCATTCACCGCATCCTGACCGGCCATGCTGTCCACGACGAACAATGTTTCGGTCGGCGAGACGACGGCTGCGATCTCGCGCACCTCGTTCATCATTTCGTCGTCGACGTGCAAGCGACCGGCGGTGTCGACGATCAGCACATCGAACAAAGCACGGCGCGCTTCCTCGAGCGCTTCCTTGGCAAGCGTGACTGCGCTCTTTTGCGGATCGGAAGGATAAAAAGCGATCCCGAGTTGCTCGGCGAGACGTTGCAGCTGCAGGATGGCTGCCGGACGGTAGACGTCGGTGCTCGCGAGCAACACACGTTTGCGCTCGTTCTCTTTCAACCACTTCGCGAGCTTGGCGGCCGAGGTCGTCTTACCCGCACCCTGAAGCCCCGCAAGCAGGATCACTACCGGCGGCTGAGCGCGTAAGTTGAGCGGACGCACGCCCTCGCCCATCAGCGCGATCAACTCCTGATGAATCAGGCTGATGAGCGCCTGGCCCGGTGTGAGACTCTTCTCGATCTCCTGCCCGATCGCCTTGGTCTTGATGGATTCGACGAACGTTTTAACGACGGGCAACGCAACGTCCGCCTCGAGCAGCGCCATACGCACCTGACGCAGCGTGTCGGCGATATTGTCTTCGGTGAGCCGTCCGCGGCCGCGCAGACTGTCGACGACGCCCTGCAGACGCTCGGTCAGCTTGTCGAACATGCGAAACTCAATAGATTGGAACTGGACGAAGACATCCAGGCTACAGTGTCAGCGGGTGTTGCGAAAGCAGGCAAGGCTGAAGGGCAAGACCGACCATCCGGTTGCCGAAGCTCTTCCCCACGCCCTTCGGCGCTGCTGCCGCAACGCCGAAGTCGCTAGCCGGCGGGCATCGGTTGCTTGTAGCCTTGGGTCCGGTGTTTTCCTAAGTGACGGCACGTGTTAGCGCTTCTCTCAACCGCTTGTTACCTCGCCAGCGCGCTGTGGCTGGGCTCGAGCGTGTACCGAATTCATGAAACCGGTGCGCGAGGCCGGCGAATTGCCGGGCTGGCGCTGGGTTTCGTGGCGGTTGGGCTCCACATCGCGTTGCTCTGGCAGAGCCTGTTCGCGCGGACGGCGCCTGCCTTCACGATCACTGAAACAGCCTCGCTCATCGGCCTGCCGATTGGCGCCATCGCATTGATACTCGCATGGCGCAAACCGCGGTTTGCGGGCATCGCAGCCATTCTCGTCTCGATCGCGGCCGTGGTCGCCGCCATCACGAACGGAGGCCCGGGCAATTTCACGCTCGAGCGGCACAACTGGGAAATCGCTGCCCACATCGTGCTCTCGACGTTCGCCTATGCGTTGCTCACGATCGCCGCTGCCATGTCGGTTGCGTTGGCGCTGCTCGATCGGCGTCTTCGCAGCCGTAAGCCTTTGGGAAGTTTGGCGATCCTGCCTTCTGTCGAGGCGCTCGAGTCGGGCACGTTTTACGCGCTCGGCGCCGGATTTGCAGTTCTGACGCTCGCACTCTTCAGCGGCTTCATTTTCGTCGAGGACATGTTCGCCCAGGACTTGAGCCGCAAGACGATCTTGTCGTGCCTCGCCTGGGTCGTTTTTGCCGTCCTTTTGTTCGGTCGCTGGCGCTTCGGCTGGCGCGGGCGGACTGCGATGCGCTGGACGCTGAGCGGATTTGCGCTGCTCGGGCTCGCCTATTTCGGATCGAAGCTCGTGCTCGAATCCATTCTCGGTCGTCATTGGGGATAACACTGCGTCGGTCGATGCAAACGAAGAACTTCGAGGACTGACGCATGGACGCGGTCGTGTCCGAAACTCCATTGCGAGCATGGCTCGCGATCGTGCTGCTGCTCGCGATCCAAGCCCTTCTGGCCAGCACGGAAGCGGCGTTTCTCAGCGTCAACCGTTATCGTCTGCGCCACAACGCGCGCGTCGGCAACCGCAGCGCGCGACTTGCCGAACGACTCCTGGCCGAACCGGAGCGGCTGTTCGGCGTCATTCTCGTCTGCAAGACGATCGTGCTCCTGATCACGGCATCGCTGACGGCGATGGTCGTGCTTCGCGACGGCGCCGAGTGGCAGCTCCTGCCCGCCATCGCGGTGTTGGCCGTCATCATCCTCGTCGGCGGCGAGGTCGTACCCAAGTCCATCGGCTCGCGCTATGCGGATCAGATCGCACTTCCCGCTGCGTGGGTGATGAGCGGACTCGTGCGTTTGTTTCTGCCGCTCACCGCACTTGCGAATCTGATTTCGAAACGGCTCCTCCAGCTCCTCGACGGACAGGGCGAACCCAAAGTGAGCTCTGAGCAGCTTCGTACCGCCGCGAGCACGGTCGTCCCTTACTCGCAGCAGCGGTTGCTCGGAACGTTGCTCGATCTCGAAAGCGCAACGGTCGAAGACATCATGATTCCTCGCAACGAGATCGCGAGCATCGATCTCTCGGACGATTGGGACACGATCCTCGACACGCTGCGCACGACGCCTCATACGCGATTGCCGGTATGCATGGGCAATCTCGATAACATCGTGGGTATCCTGCACATGAAGAAGGTTGCCCACACACTCGCGCGCGGCGAGCTCACGCGCGAATTCATCGAAAAACTGGCGCGCGAACGAGACGCCTACTTCGTACCGGAAGGCACGACGCTCAGCATGCAGCTTCACAACTTTCGGCGCGATCGGCGCCGGATCGCGCTCGTCGTGGACGAGTACGGCGACATCCGCGGGCTCGTCACGCTCGAAGACATTCTCGAAGAGATCGTCGGCGAATTCACGAGCGATCCCGGCACGCTACACAAAGATATCCATCGCGACTCGGACGGCAGCTTCGTGATCAACGGCGCAATCAACGTGCGCGTTCTGAATCGCACCTTGGGCTGGGGGCTGCCGACCGACGGCCCGCGCACGCTCAACGGCTTGATCCTCGAGATGCTGGAAACGATCCCCGAACCGGGCACGACGCTGCGCATCGACAATCTATCTGTCGAGATCCTGCAAGTCTCGGACAACGCAGTGAAGACGGTGCGGATGCGGCCGTTGCCTGAGGCGGAAGACTAGGGCTTGGGGCATGGGGCTCGGGCAAGAATCAGCACGAGCGCATGTTCGACTTTACCCACTCGCTCAGAGCGTTTGCGGACGCAGAACGAACCTCGATGCAGTAGCACGCGTTGGTTCCTGCCCAAGCCCCGAGTCCCAAGCCCAAGCCCTATCGCGCAAACGCTGCCTTCAACGCCTCCCCCAACCGTTCGACTCCGATGACTTCGAGTCCTTCGATCGGACGGCGCGGCACGTTGGCGGTCGGGACGATCGCACGATCGAATCCGTGCTTGGCCGCTTCGCGCAAGCGTTCTTCGCCGTAAGGGACGGGACGCACTTCGCCGGCAAGTCCGAGCTCGCCGAAACAGACGAGCTTTCCGGCAAGCGGCTCATCGCGCACTGAGGACACCGTGGCCAACACAGCAGGCAAATCGGCGCCGGTTTCCGAAATGCGCACGCCGCCAACGACGTTCAAGAACACATCGCGGCCGGCGCTCGATACGCCACCATGGCGATGGAGAACCGCCAGCAGCAAAGCCAATCGATTCGACTCCAAACCGACGGCAACACGGCGCGGATTCATGCCTTGCGCTTCGTCCGTCAACGCCTGAACTTCGATCAGCATCGGCCGGCTTCCTTCGCGAGCAACCATGATCGCACTGCCGGCAATCGGTTCGCGATGATGAGAAAGAAAGATCGCCGACGGATTCTTTACTTCGCGCAACCCTTGCTCCGTCATGGCGAACACGCCCACTTCGTTCGCGGCACCGAAACGATTCTTCACGGCACGAATGAGACGGAACCGGCTGCCGGCATCGCTTTCGAAATACAGCACCGTGTCGACCATGTGCTCGAGAATGCGCGGACCCGCGATCAACCCTTCCTTCGTCACATGGCCGATGATGAGCACCGAGACGCCGGTCGATTTCGCGAATCGCACGAGTGCCGCAGCAGTCTCGCGCACTTGCGTTGCGGATCCCGGCGAGGATTCGATCTGCGCGTCGTGCATGGTCTGGATGGAATCGATGATGAGCACGCGTGCGCCGCTCGTCTGCGCATGCTCGAGAATCGTTTCGATGCTCGTCTCGGCAAGCAGCTGTAACGACTTGCCCTCAACGCCCAGACGTCGCGCGCGCAAGCTGACTTGCCGCAGCGATTCTTCGCCCGTCACATACAGAGTGGGCACGGCGAGACTCAAAGCATCGGCCGCCTGCAACAACAGCGTCGATTTACCGATACCCGGATCGCCGCCGAGAAGCGTGACCGACCCGAGCACGAGCCCGCCGCCCAATACGCGGTCGAGCTCGCCGAGACCCGTGCGAATGCGGGGCTCGTCCGCTTCGACGACTTCCGCCAATTTGCGAGGCGCTTCAGAGCGCGCGGCAAACGATTTGTGCTGCGGTTTCGCTTTCGCAACTGTGACAGGCTTCAACGTGTCGCCGGCACCGCACGATGGGCAAAGACCCTGCCACTGCAAGCTCTCATTGCCGCACTGATCGCAAACGTAGATCTGACGAGACTTGGCCATGGAAGGCAGCTTACAGGCGCATCGGGGATAACCCAATGCATCCGGGGTGTGACGGCCCCAACAATTTGGGTTGTAGGCGTTGGCTATACTCGACTCGCTTTAGAGTACGGAATCGTAAGTGGCTTCCAAACTGGCGCGTTTTTCCTGGCTTCCCGGCGGTCTTGCTGCGACCGTGGTGTTAGCCATTGGCCGACTCATCGCGCCCGATTCCGGACTCGCCCTCGAGACGAAGCTTTACGACCGCATTCATCGGTCCGCAAAGGTCGCGCCTTCGGCCGACATCGTCGTCGTCTCCATCGATCGGGCGAGCATCGACAAGCTCGGCAAGTGGCCTTGGGGCTTCGACGTTCATGCCACTGCAATCGAGCGTCTGCGGGAGGCGGGCGCCAGTGTCATCGGCTGGGCGGTACCGTTCGGCTCGGTAGCGAACAGCGCCGACTTGCAGCGCATCCGCGATGCACTGTCGCTGCTCGAATCGTCGGGTTTCGGCAACGCCGAGAAGGCGCAGGAGCTTCGGCAGCTCTTGCGAGCAGCCGCCGCAGGCAGCAGCGCGAGTGCCGAGAGTCGACTCGCGAAAGCCATACAGACGCATGGCCGCGTTGTACTGCCCGTCGAGTTGCGGCTGACTCGCGAGGCGACGACCAACAGCGAGCTCCCGACTTCGTTGCTCATCGGTACGAACAACGCGCCGCGGACGATGCAAGCCATGCAGCTTCGCCTACCGGAAGAAAGTTTCCTGCGCGCGGCGAGCGCCGTCGGCCATCTCGCCTTTGCCGCCGATGCCGATGGCACGGTCCGCTCCGACACCGTCGCCGTTCGCAGCGGATACGACTCCATTCCTTCGCTTGCCGCCGCCGTTGCGACCGAAGCGCTCGGCTTGGCACCGAACGACATCGTCGTGAACGCAACCTCGTTACGAATCGGCGATCGTGCGATTCCTCTGGATTCGCAGCAACGCATGCTGCCGCAATACTTTCCTCGCGCGGCATTCAAAGAGTTGCCCTTCTGGCGCGTGTGGTCCGGCGAAGTGTCGAGCGACGAGCTGCGCGGCAAGATCGTCTTGATAGGTTTCCCGGATGCAGAGATCTCAGAAGCGGCGACGCTGGCGACGCCGATCGGCGCGCACCTGCCCGATGTCCTTGCAATCGCCAGTTCGACGTCGAGCATCCTGGATGCGACCTACTACTCGCGGCCGACTTCCGCCACCGCAATCGAATGGTTCGCGATGCTCGCGGTCGTCTTGGCGGCAGCCTTTCTGCTGCCTGCTACCGGTATTGCGATCGGTGCAGTTGCCAGCGCTGTCATCGTGGCAGCGCTCGGCATCACTGAAATCGGTCTGCTGAGCTCCGTGAGGATTTGGCCCCAGCTCGCCTTGCCGGCGGCGGCGATGGTCGGCGGCTACTTCTTATACGTCGTCGGCGAGCTGATCCGCCGTGCCAATGTGCGTTCGAGCGCGCAGTCGAAAGACTCGACGGCAAGCCTGCGCACGCTCGGCCAGACGTTTCAAAGGCAGGGTCAGCTCGATCTCGCCTTCGAGACCTACCGTCGCTGCCCGCTCGACGCGCCGACGATGGAGCTTCTGTATCAGCTTGGCCTGGATTTCGAGCGTCGTCGCCAGAACCAAAGGGCCGCAGCCGTCTACGGTTACATTGCGACGCGAGACCCGAACTACCGCGACCTACGCATGCGGCGGGCGCGAGTCAAAGAGGACGTCGAGCGCGAGGTGCCGCGACCCAGAATCGAGACTCCCGCGGCAGACCCGGAACCGGTACGGCCCCAGACGCGTCCGCCGGCCACAAGCTCCAGGCCCGGCACGCGAACCCTGGGCCGCTACGAAATCGAACGCGAGCTCGGCAAGGGGGCCATGGGCGTCGTGTACTTAGGACGCGATCCCAAGATCAATCGCGTCGTTGCGATCAAAGCGATCCCTCTGGCCGAGGAATTCGAGGAAGACGATCTGGAGGAGGCACGTGCCCGCTTCTTCCGCGAGGCCGAAATGGCCGGACGCCTCAATCATCCGGCGATCGTCACGGTGTACGATGCTGGCGAAGATCAGGGATTGGCTTACATCGCAATGGAGTACCTGCGCGGCCAGCATCTCAGCTACTACACCGATCCGGCACGGCTGCTGCCGCCTGGAACGGTGCTCTCACTGATTGCCCGGGTAGCCGACGCTCTGCACTATGCGCACCGGCAGAACGTCGTTCATCGCGACATCAAACCCGCTAATATAATGTTCAATTCCGACACGGACGAATTGAAGATCACAGATTTCGGCATCGCGCGACTCACCGATACGAGCCGAACGAAAACGGGAATCGTCCTGGGCACACCGTCATTCATGTCGCCAGAGCAATTGGAAGGACGTAGCCTCGATGGACGCTCCGATCAATTCGCCTTGGCGGTCAGTTTGTATCAACTGCTCTGCGGTCAATTACCGTTCCGCGCCGAATCGATGCCGCGCTTGATGCAAAAAATCGCCACGGAGCCGCATCCCCCGATCCGATCCGTCCGGCCTGAATTGCCCGAGTGCATCGAGCCGATTCTGGATCGCGCGCTCGCCAAGTCGGCCGACGATCGTTACCCGACCTGTGCCGAGTTCGCTGCCGCGTTGCGAGCCTGCGCGCAACAATTGGCACCGCCGAAACGAGCCCAGGCAGAGCACGAATGGTTGCTACCATGAATCATCCTCTTTCCGCAGTCGTGCCAGGGAGTAAGCGCTAGTGCGAGGCAAGATCCGCTCGGTCGGCCTTAGCGACGTCGGTCGAGTCCGCGAGCACAACGAGGACACGATCGGCGTCGACGCGGACATCGGTCTGCTCGTGCTGGCCGATGGCATGGGCGGCTACAACGCAGGGGAGGTCGCTAGCGGCATCGCGGTCAAGACGATCATGAGCCTCGTGAAAGAGGCGGTCGAACATCAGGACATGACCATCCCCGACCCGGAGACGGGTCTGTCTCGACCGGCCATCGTGCTGCGCGATGCAATCCAGCGGGCGAACCGCATCATCTACCAGACCGCCAAGACGCAGCCGCAATGCGAGGGGATGGGGACGACGATCGTGTCGTGCTTGTTCCACGACAACCGGGTTGCGGTTGCCCACGTGGGAGACTCCCGCCTCTACCGGCTACGGCAGAACCGGTTCGAGCAAATGACCCTCGATCACTCCCTGCTCCAGGAACTGGTCGATCGGGGGTTCTACTCGCAGGCCGAGGCCCAGCGGGCCACGAACAAGAACTACGTCACCAGAGCTTTGGGCGTCGAGCCGACGGTCGAGGTCGAGATCCACGAGCATCCGGTCGAGAAGGGAGATTTCTACGTCCTGTGCTCGGACGGTCTATCCGACATGGTCGAGGACGACGATATTCACTTAACCATAAGCACCTTTAGTGCTAGTCTTGAAACCGTCGCTAAGCAATTGATTCAGTTATCGAACGATAACGGCGGACGCGACAATGTTTCGATTATTGTTGCGCAAGTTGTCGATTCGTTCGCAGCAAAGAAGGGCGTAGTGGACAAAATCTTGCGCTGGTTCGGCTAACGAAAGTTCGGCTCCTGGGACGAGGCAAACGACATGGCAAGGTTGATCCTAAGCCTGGATGGTCAGGTTCTGGCCGAGTACAACATGACCAAGGAGCGGTACACGATCGGTCGTCTGCCGGACAACGATATCCGCATCGATAACCCAGCGGTCAGCGGCCACCACTCACAGATCATCAACATCCTGAACGATTCGTTCCTGGAAGACCTGAACAGCACCAACGGCACTTACGTCAACGGTAAGCTGATCAAGAAGCATGCGCTGCAGCATGGCGATGTCGTGACGGTCGGCCACCATCAGCTGCGCTTCGTCGAGAGCCAAGGCGACGACGAGCAGGACGAATTCGAAAAGACGATGATCATCACGCCGGGGTCGGCCGTAGCTGCCGTCGCCGCGAAGAAGGCATCCGTTGCCACCACGGCCATTCGGCAGGGACCCGGCATCCGAACCGCTCCCCCTGGCGCGAACGGCGAAGCCACCGCCTTGCCGAAGGCGAAGCTGCAAGTGTTGAGCGGCGCTTTCGCGGGTCGGGAGCTGGAACTGACGAAGGCGTTGACGACGCTCGGCCGGCCGGGCGTGCAGGTCGCTGCCATTTCGCGCCGCTCGGACGGCTACTTCATCGTCCATGTCGACAGCGGCAAGCCCAACGACTATCCGCTCGTGAACGGAACGCCGATCGGCGAGCAGGCCCGCAAGCTCAACGACAACGATGTCATCGTGCTTGCCGGCGTGAAGATGGGATTCTTCGAGGACTGACCTCAGCCGGTCGAGGCGGCGGAACGCGCGGTCAGCGAGCGCCGCCGCTCTGCTCTTTCCACTCGACTGCCACGCGCTGACTGATCCCGCAGACGAGCTCGTACGCGATCGTGTCCGCGAACGCGGCGACACGTTCGACCGGCAATCCTTCTCCCCATAGCGTCACCGGATCGCCGACCTTCGCATCGACTTTCTGCAGGTCGACGGCCGTCATATCCATCGACACGCGTCCGAGCACCTGCGTTTCGCGTCCGTTGACGAGCACCGGACAGCCCGAGCGCAGATTGCGCGGATAACCGTCGCCGTAGCCGACGGCGGCGATGCCAACGCGAGTTTCCTGCTCTGCGCGCCAGATGCCGTTGTACCCGACAGTTTCGCCTGCAGGCACGTGCCGGATCGCAATGAGCTGCGTGGTCAACGTCATCGCCGGCTTCAATCCCAGCTCGGCGGCAGAGACGCCGGGAATCGGGGAGATGCCATACAACATCAGGCCGGGTCGAACCCACTCGAGCCGCGCCTGCTCCGACAGGATCAATCCGGCAGAATTCGCCACGCTGCGCTCCGTCCCGGCAGCGATCGTCAAGCTCGAAAATCTTGCGAGCTGAGCGACCGTCGCCTCGCCATTGCGGACTTCCGCGGCAGCCAAGTGCGTCATCACGCGCAAAGCTCTCGGATCGAGCGCACGCAACCGTTGCCACGCCGGCTCGAATTGCTCGAGACGAAAGCCGAGCCGGTTCATGCCGGTATCGACCTTCAGCCAAATCTCGAACTCGCGCCCTGCCCCGCTTTGCTCGAGCATCGCGATTTGCTCCGGGCTGTGCACGACGATCTGTAGCGACGCCCGGCGCGCTTGTTCGAGCTCGTCGGCATTGAAGACGCCTTCGAGCAGCACGATCGGCGTTGCGATGCCGGCTGAGCGCAGCGCGAGCCCTTCTTCGAGACGAGCAACACCGAAAGCCTCGACGCCTTCGAGCGCGAGCGCCGCTGCGACGAGCCCGTGGCCGTACGCATTCGCCTTGATGATGGCCATGACCTTCGACGCAGGCGCATAGCGGCGCACAGCCGCCAAATTGTGGCGAAGCGCCGAGACGTCGATCGTCGCGCAGGGAACTTTCACGGTCACCGAAACGGGACGTCCTCGTACGCCGATTCGGGAACGAAGTTTTCGAACTTCGTGTACTTGCCGAGGAAGGTGAGCGGGAACTCGCCGATCTCGCCATTACGCTGCTTGGCGATGATGATGTCGGCAATGCCTTTGCGAGTGGTGTTCTTGTCGTACACCTCTTCGCGGTAAATCATCATGATGAGGTCGGCGTCTTGCTCGATGGCGCCCGACTCGCGCAGGTCCGACATCACCGGTTTCTTGTCCTGGCGTTGCTCCACCGAGCGGTTGAGCTGCGACAGGGCAATGACCGGCACCGAAAGCTCCTTGGCGAGCGCTTTGAGCGAGCGCGAGATCTCCGAGATTTCCGTGGCGCGGTTCTCCTTCGTGCCGGGCACCTGCATGAGCTGCAAGTAGTCGACCACGATCAAGTCGAGACCATGCTCGCGTTTCAAGCGACGTGCGCGCGCTCGCACTTCGGTCGGCGTCAGCGCGCCCGTGTCGTCGATATAGATGTGCGAGTTCTTCATCATCTCGATCGCCGCCGTGATACGCGCCCATTCCTCGTCGCCGACGTTACCGACACGAAGATGCGTCTGATCGACACGGCCGAGCGACGAGACCATACGGAAGGCCAGCTGCTCGCGCGACATTTCCATACTGAACACGCCCACCTTGGCCTTCTGCGGCCCGAAGGCCGCGTTCTCGGCGATGTTGAGCGCGAACGTCGTCTTACCCATCGAGGGCCGGCCGGCAACCACGATCAGGTCGCCCTTTTGGAGCCCGGCCGTCATTTCGTCGAGACGCGTGAAGCCGGTGCTCAAGCCGGTAAGTTGGCCCTTGTTCTGAGCCAGCATGTCGAGCCGGTCGATCACCGCACCCAGATCGTCGCGCAACGGTACGAACCCGGAGCCCGTCTTATTGCGGCTTTCGGCGATCTCGAAGACGCGACGCTCGGCTTCGTCGAGGATTTCTCCGGCCTCGCGTCCTTCCGGGTTGTAAGCGCTCGCCGCGATCTCGCCGCCGACCGTAATCAATTGGCGAAGCGTCGAACGTTCGCGAACGATTTCGGCGTAAGCGCGAACGTTGGCCGCGCTCGGCGTGTCACGTACGAGACTTGCGAGATAAGCCAGTCCGCCGGTCTGGTCGGCCAGCCCCTTGCGCTCGAGCCACTCGGAGAGAGTTACGGCATCGAACGGTTCGCCGCGCGCAGCGAGCTCGGCGATGGCTTCGAAGATGAGCTGATGGTCGCGACGGTAGAAATCGTTCGCGACGAGCCGGTCGGCAATCGCATCCCACATGCGATTGTCGAGCATGAGTCCGCCGAGTACCGCCTGCTCCGCCTCGACGGAGTGAGGCGGTACTCGAACTTCATCTACCGCTGCCCTATCGCGGGCGCGTCTGCCGCCTGCGATTGAAACCATTGAGTCGGCTTCAGGCATCGGCGTTCAGTCGGGCGGCTATTCTTCCCCGACGACGACGACAGACAGATCGACGGTGACGTCGGTGTGCAGGTGCAACTGCACGACGTGCTCGCCGGCCACACGGATCGGACCGTTCGGCAGGCGCACTTCGGAGCGTTCGATGTCGTGGCCGGCGCGCTTAATGCCATCGGCGATGTCGGCCGTGCCGATCGAACCGAACAGCTTGCCCTCGCCGCCGGCCTTGGCCGTCAGCGTGAGCTTGAAGCCTTCGAGCTTCTTCGCGCGTGCTTGAGCGCTCTCGAGCTCAGCCTGAGCCTTGCGCTCGAGCTCGGCACGCTGTGCCTCGAACTTCGCGATGTTCTCCGGCGTTGCGAGAGTCGCCTTGCCCTTCGGCAGCAGGAAATTGCGCGCGTAGCCGGACTTCACCTTCACTCGATCGCCGATGTTGCCGAGGTTGGCGACCTTCTGTAGCAGGATGATTTCCATGACGAATACCTAGTATCTATGAGCCTCGAGCGCAATCAGTGCTGATCGGTGTACGGCAGCAGCGCAAGGTAGCGCGCGCGCTTGATCGCAGTGGCGAGCTGACGCTGGTAATGCGACTTCGTACCGGTGATGCGGCTCGGAACGATCTTGCCGGTCTCGGTGATATAACTCTTCAGCATGCCGAGATCTTTGTAATCGATCTGCTCGATGCCTTCGGCCGTGAAGCGGCAGAACTTGCGGCGACGAAAAAAGCGGGCCATGACGTAATCCTCGAATCCTGGGGTGAAGCTTAAGCCGATTGCGACAGTTCTTCGTCGTCGTCGAAGTTGACGCGAGCCGCCTCGTCGCCCGACTTCGCCATGGGCGAAGGCTCGGTGACCGGTCCGTCCATCTTGATGACGAGGTGACGCAGCACGGCGTCGCTGAAGCGGAACGCGCCGGTCAACTCGTTCAAGGTCTTCTGGTCGCACTCGATGTTCATCAGAACATAGTGCGCCTTGTGGACTTTCGCGATCGGGTAGGCAAGCTGGCGACGACCCCAGTCTTCCAGGCGATGGATCGTGCCGTTCCCGGCCGCGATCATGCTCTTGTAGCGTTCCAGCATGGCCGGAACCTGTTCGCTCTGGTCGGGGTGGACCAGAAAGACAATCTCGTAATGACGCATTGATGCTCCTTATGGGAAATGCCACCCGGTTCGAGACAGCCGGTGCAGCAAGGAGATGACACAAAAACCGCCGGACCAGCCCGGCGGGGCCGCGCATACTAGCTGAAAGGGCCCTCAGAGGCTACAGGCGACAGGCTACGGGCGGCAGTGGGGCGCGGAGCGCCACTTTGGGCTCAGGGCGTGGGGCTTGGGAAGTGGGCGCGCGAACGCGCGCTTAACCTTCAGCCCTCAGCCTTCAGTCTTCAGCCTCTAGCCCGCCGTTGTCGGACCGCCTCGTACAACACGACCCCCGCCGCCACCGACACGTTCAGGCTCTCCACGGTGCCGAACATTGGAATCTTGGTCAGCACGTCGCAGGTCTCCTTGGTCAAGCGGCGAAGTCCTGGCCCTTCGGCCCCCAGCACCAAGCCGAGCGGGCCGTCGAGCCGGGTCCCGTAAAGGTCGTTTTCGGCCTGATCGTCCAGGCCCACGAGCCAAATATTGCGCTCCTTGAGCTGCCTGAGGGTCCGGGCGAGGTTGACGACCTGGAACAGCGGCACGGTCTCTGCGGCACCCGAAGCCACCTTGCGCACGACCGGCGACAAGCCCGCCGCCCGGTCCCTTGGCACAACGACCCCCGTCACCCCTGCGGCATCGGCCGTCCTCAGACAGGCCCCCAGGTTGTGAGGATCCTGGACGCCATCCAGGATCAGCAAGAAAGGGGGCTCGGTCGATCGATCGAGCACCTCGTCGAGCGCGCCCTCCCCCAACATCCCGGCCGGCTTCACGAACAGACAGACGCCCTGATGGCGCTCGGCGCCCGCCAACCGATCTAGCTCCTTCGGGTCGCGCATCGCGACCGCAATCTTGAGGTCGCGCGCAAGCTGCAGGATCTCGGCAAGACGCGCATCGTCGCGACCCTTTTGCACGAACAGCCGAACGGCGCGCTCAGGCCGTTGTGCGAGCACGGCGCGCACGGCATGCAACCCGAAGACCGTTTCTTCGCTCATCGGCGGCCTCCGCGACGCGCCCAGGGACCGCGAACCATGCGCTCGCTCCCGCGCACATCCGCCAATTCGAAGTCGATCTTGCGTTCGTCGATCACGACATTGACGAGACGTACCCGTAAATGATCGCCGAGTCGGAACGTTCGCCCGCTACGCGCGCCGATCATGCGGAAGCCACTGCGATCGCGCGAAAAATAATCGGCTCCGAGCGAGCTCACGTGCACCAGCCCGTCGATCTGCAAACCCTTCACTTGCACGAACAATCCGAAATCGACGACGCCCGTAACGATCGCATCGAACTCCTCGCCGATGTGTCGCTGCATGTACTCGCACTTGAGCCACGACAGCGCGTCGCGCGTGGCTTCGTCCGCCCGACGTTCCGTGAACGAGCTTTGCTGGCCGATCTCTGCCACACGCGCCAGCGACCAGGGGAAATCCTGAGCGGTACCGCCGCGCAACACGTGGCGAATGCCGCGATGAACCATCAGATCCGGATAACGGCGGATCGGCGAAGTGAAGTGCGCATATTCGGGTAGCGCGAGCCCGAAGTGTCCGATGTTCTCGGGCTGATACACGGCTTGCGGCAGCGAGCGCACGACGACGGTCTGAATCAATTGCGCCTCTTCGTTGCCGACGACCTTGTCCAGCACGGCGCTGAGATCTTTCGGAGACAAATCGCGATCGACGGGAAGCTGGATGCCGAAGCCTTGCAGGAATTGACGAAGCTGCTGCAGCTTTTCCTCCTCCGGCTGGCCGTGCACGCGATAGAGCGTCGGGATGCGATGTTTCTTCAAGAAACGCGCCGCTTCGACGTTCGCGGCGATCATGCACTCTTCGATCAAACGGTGCGCATCGTTGCGCGGTTGCTCGACGAGCGCGGCAATCCGCCCGTCGCTGTCGAAATGCACTTTGAGCTCAGGAACATCGAAATCGAGCGCACCTCGCCGCAACCGTGCACCTGCGAGCGCCTTGTACAGCGCATGCAGATTCCGCAGGAGCTCGCCCGCCGATTCGACTTGCGAATCGTGGGCGGCCGCAGGATTCGCGAGATAGGCAGCGACTTTCGTGTACGTCAGTCGCGCCGAAGAGCGCATCACGCCTTCGAAGAATCGCGACCGCGTCACTTTGCCGTGCGAGTCGACGCGCATTTCGCAGGCGAGACACAGACGATCCACGTGGGGATTCAGCGAACACAATCCGTTCGAAAGCGCTTCCGGCAACATCGGCAGCACTCGATTCGGGAAGTACACCGACGTGCCGCGATGGAACGCCTCCCGATCGAGCGCGGAATCCGGCTCAACGTAGTGCGCCACATCGGCAATCGCGACGATCAAACGCCAGCCGTTGCGAGTGGGCTCGCACCATACGGCATCGTCGAAGTCGCGGGCGTCTTCGCCGTCGATCGTCACCAGCGGCAATTCCCGCAAATCTTCGCGTCCGCGCTTTGCGGCTGCGCTCACCGTCTGCCCGAAACGTTCGGCCTCGCGGACCGCTTCTTCAGGGAATTCGAACGGCAAGCCATGCGAATGGATGGCAATCTCGGTTTCCATGCCCGGCGCAGCATGTTCGCCGAGCACGCGCGCGACGTGCCCAAGCGGTTGCGCCGTGCGACTCGGCGGCTCGATGAGCTTCACCAGCACGACCTGACCGGCCTTGGCCCCGTGCAGCCGATCGCGAGGAATGAGCACGCGATGACTGATACGCGGATTGTCGGGAATGACGAAATAGATCTGCGCTTCTTCGTACAAGCGCCCGACGATCTCCTGCGTCGTGCGTTCGAGCACTTTGACGACGGCACCCTCGAGACGCCCGCGATGATCTTTGCCGCTCACGCGCACGGCGACTCGGTCGCCATGCATGATCTCGCGCATTTGCCGATAAGGCAGGATCACGGGTGCCGAACGATCGTCGGGATGAAGAATCCCGTATCCATCGCGATGCCCCGTGACCGTTCCGACGATGAGCGGTACGCGTTCACGCAAGATCAGCTCATCGCGGCGATTGCGAACGATCTCGCCGTTTTGCAGCAGCGCCTCGACCTCCTCGGCCAAGCGCCTGCGCGCCGCGGGCGATGTCGCATTGAGCAACTGCTGCAGCTCTTCGAAACGCAGCGGCCGGCCGGCCTCACGCAGCGTTTCCGTAACACGCAGAGGCGTTCGCTCACGCGCGCGCCGCGCGCCGCCCGAGCGCACCGCGGTGCGTTTGCCTTTCCTGGTTTTCGTTGTTCGTCTCATCTTTCGATCCTATTGCGGTCGCATACGACTGCGATTGACACCCTATAGAGCGGCCGGTACATTTGCGCGCCTTGCGGAACCCCTGGGCAACCATGTGCTTCCGCGTTCCCCTCTTGCCCAGGTGGCGGAACTGGTAGACGCGCTGGTTTCAGGTACCAGTGGAGCGATCCGTGGAGGTTCGAGTCCTCTCCTGGGCACCAAGCGATTCATCCCATCGCCTTTAACGTAACACCGCGAGCAGCATAAAGCCCTTCTAAAAGGGCTTTATCGCTCACGGGGTCGTGCTCGCATGCGCGATCCATGCGAGCAGATGATTCTTACGCCGCAGCTTGGGAACGGCTCAATCGAACGGATGCTTCAGAACGATCGTTTCCAGGCGTTCGGGCCCGGTCGAAATGATTGCGATGGGGGCACCGACCAGTACTTCCAGACGGCGCAGGTAAGCCTGCGCGGCTTTCGGTAGATCGTCGAAGCTCTTGACGCCGACGGTGCTCTCCTTCCATCCGGCATGTTCTTCGTAAATCGGTTCGCAGATGGACATGGCCTCTGCACCGACCGGAAGGATGTCGCGACGCTCGCCGCGAACCTTGTAGCCGACCGCCACGCGAACGGTATCCAGTCCGTCGAGCACGTCGAGCTTCGTGATGCACAGACCCGAAATGCCGTTGATTTCGACGACGCGCTTCAAGCTCGCCGCATCGAACCAGCCGCAGCGACGCGGCCGGCCGGTCACGGAGCCGTATTCGTTGCCCTTCACACGCAAATGCTCGCCAATCTCGTCATCGAGCTCCGTCGGAAACGGCCCGCTACCGACACGGGTGGCATATGCCTTGGCGACGCCGAGTACGTAACCGAGATGCTGCGGTCCGACACCGACGCCGGCGGATGCCTGCCCTGCAACGCAGTTACTCGAAGTCACGAACGGGTATGTGCCGTGATCCACATCGAGCAACGCCGCTTGCGCACCTTCGAACAACAGCCGCTTACCTGCGCGAATCATCGCATTGACTTCGGCTGAGACGTCGGCCGCCATCGGACGCAAGCGCTCGGCGAGTTCCAAGGTTTCGTCGAGCGTCTGTTGGAAGTCGACGGGCTTGGCTTTGAAATAGTTGCGCAGTACGAAGTTGTGGTAATCGAGCACTTCACCCAACTTTGCCGCGAACCGTTCGCGTGCAAACAAGTCCTGCACACGAATCGCGCGGCGTGCCACTTTGTCTTCGTAGGCCGGTCCGATGCCGCGACCCGTGGTGCCGATCTTCGCGGCCCCCATGGCAGCCTCGCGCGCCTGATCGAGCGCGATGTGGTGAGGAAGAATCAGCGGACAGGCCTCGGAGATACGCAGTCGTTTCGTCACGTCGACGCCGGCGCGCTCGAGCTCGTCGATTTCCTGGAACAGCGCCTTGGGCGAGAGCACGACACCGTTGCCGATGAAGCACGTGACGTGCTCGTGCAGGATGCCGGATGGAATCAAACGCAGAATCGTCTTGCGGCCGTTGATGACGAGCGTATGGCCGGCATTGTGACCGCCTTGAAAGCGCACGACGCCCGAAACCCTGTCGGTCAACAAATCGACGATCTTTCCCTTGCCTTCGTCGCCCCACTGGGCGCCGATGACGACAACGTTCTTGCTCATGATGTGAATTGAGATCGCGTCAGCCGCGAGCGAGATAGAGTAGGACGAGCCCCGCCATCATGCTGCCGAAACCGGTGAGGCGCAGCTGTCGATCCGGTGACTGCGCCAGGGTCAGCATGACACGTTTCATCATTTCGGGATTGAGAAAGGGCATCATGCCTTCGAGCACCAGGTACAGAGCGAATGCGGCGAGCAAATCCGACCACTGCATGCGATTCGCCCGTTACCTGGCCGTCGAACGATTCAGATACTTGAAGAACTCGCTGTCGGGAGAAATCACCAGCACATCGCTCTGCGTGCCCAACGAGTTCCTATACGCCTCCAAGCTACGGTAGAACGCGTAGAACTCGGGATTACGCGAATACGCCTTCGCATAGATCTCGGCTGCTTTCGCGTCGCCCTCGCCGCGGATGATCTGCGCTTCGCGATCGGCCTCGGCCAGGATTTCCGTCCGCTGGCGGTCCGCCTCGGCACGCAGCTTCTCGGCGCTCTCCTCGCCCTCGGCGCGCAGCTGCTTGGCTTGACGCGCGAAGTCCTGGCGCATACGGCTGTACACCGAATCGCTGACTTCCTCGGGCAAGTCGATCTTCTTGACGCGCACGTCGATCAATTGCAGGCCGAGCCCGCTCGTGCCGGCTTCGGCCACCTTCAAGATCTCCCCGGTGAACTCGTTACGTTCGGCCGCAACGACCTGCTGAATCGTGCGCCGCGCGATGACGCCCTTGATGCCGTCCTTGACGATACTGCCGAGACGTCCTGCTGCGATTTCGTCGTCGCCTTGCGTCGCTTGATAGTAGCGGGCCACGTCGGCGATTCGATACTTCACGTAGAAGTCGATGCGCAGAATCTTGCCCTCGCTCGTCAGGAATTGCTCGGAGGGATACGTCCGCGATTGAATGCGCTTGTCGAATTTGCGGACGTTGTTGATGACCGGAATCATGAAATGCAATCCGGGCGAGTAATCCGAATTGACGATCCTGCCGAAACTGAACTTGATCGCCAGCTCAGTCTCGCGAACGGTAAATGCCGCCATTGCAGCGATGATGACCGCCGCAGCTGCGGCAACGAGAACCATCACTCCACGCCCAGCCATTAGCGTGACCCTCTCGTACGATTCTGAGAAGCCGGCGTAGTCGTCACCGACGGACGCTCGACCGTCACCGCGGACTCCATTTGCTCGCCGGTCGATGTGCGACGCTGCTGCTGCTCGAGCAGCTTGTCGATTGGGAGATAGAGCAGATTGCCGCTGCCTCGAGAGTCGATCACGACCTTCTTGCTCGAGGCCAGCACCTGTTCGATCGTCTCCAAGTACAACCGTTCGCGCGTGACCGCCGGCGCCCGCTCGTATTCGGCGAGAAGCTTCAAGAACCGCTGCGACTCACCTTCGGCCTCGGCGATCTTCGCGGCGCGGTAGGCCTGCGCGTCCTGAATACGGCGCACTGCTTCGCCGCGAGCGCGCGGGATTCGGTCGTTCGCATAGGCCTGAGCCTCGCTCGAAGCCCGCTCACGGTCTTCGCGTGCACGAATCGCATCTTCCTGGGCGGGTCTCACTTCCCCCGGCACTCTCACGTCTTGCAGGTTGACCGTCGTCACTTCGATGCCGGTCTTATAAGCATCGAGCGTGCGTTGGATGAGATCCTTGGTGCGCTCGGCAATTTCCTGGCGACCCGACTCGAGCACGTGGTCCAAAGTGCTCCGACCGACGACTTCGCGAATGGCGCTCTCGCTCACCTCTTCCAGAGTCTTGTCCGGACTGCGCACATTGAAGGCGTAATCGAGCGGATTCGTCCGCCGGTATTGAACTTCCATGTCGATCTCGACCAGGTTCTCGTCCGCCGTGAGCATGCGCGTCTTGTCGTTGTAGCTCGAGATCGATTGCACGTTGACGACTTGCTTGGTCTCGATCGGCCATGGCAGGTGCCAGCGCGGACCAGGCATCGTCGTCTCCACGTGCTTGCCGAAACGGAAGACGAGGCCGCGCTCGGCTGCATCGACTTGGTAGAACCCGGTGAGCGCCCAAACGACAACCAGGATGATCACGATCGTGCCGAGCCCAAAGCCGCGGCTGCCGCCGCTGCCCGACGTGCTCGTAGGACCGCGCCCTCCGGAACCGCCGAACAATGCGGAAAGGCGCCGCTGCAAATTGCGGAGCACTTCGTCCAGATCGGGCGGCCCCTGATCCGGACGGTTACCGCCCCAGGGATTGCGCTTGCCGCCAGAATTTCCGCCGGGCTCGTTCCACGCCATAGTTGCCTCGTTCAAACCTCATCGTTGCCCCGCGCAGGGCGGGCTATCCGCATCACAACGGCGCTAGGGTGCTGCGCGGGATGATGGCCGCTCAACTCGGCCGCGGCCACAAGTTCCAAATTGGCCGCAACAGTATTTCTGCAGGATCGAAAAACGAACTCAACCGACCCAACGGGCCGGAACGTGCGATTCTAGGAACGGCTCGGAAGCGGCACAAGCTTTCGCCTCTTCGGCAAGCAGGTCCCTGAGACCCTCGCTTTGACACAATCGCTCGAAAGCCCTGCGCGGCATCGAAACTTCGAGATCCGTATCGCCGCTGGGCAAAACCTTCTCTGCGACGACTGCACCTGCTTCGAAGAATCGCGCTCGTGCCCGACCTTCGTGCGGCCTCAGGATGATGTGGCGATGAACGAGCTCGGGACCGAGGAAGTCGGCAATCGCATCGATGAGCAGATCGACCCCTGCGCCCGACTGCGCCGACAGCCAAACCCTGCGCACTCGCCCATCCTCGCCGCGTTCGACATGAGGTTGCTCATCGAGCAGATCCACTTTGTTGAACACCTCGATCTGGGGTAGATCGCCAGCACCGACCTCGCTCAATACCTTGTTCACCTGCGCGATGCGCTCGCTGCGGTGCGGATCGGCCGCGTCGATCACGTGCAATAGCAACGTCGCTTCGCGAGCTTCCTGCAACGTCGAGCGGAATGCAGCGACGAGCTCATGCGGCAGGTCGCGAATGAAACCGACGGTATCGGCGAGCAGCACGTGGCGTGCATCCGGCAAATCCAGACGTCGCACGGTCGGATCGAGCGTTGCGAACAATTGGTCGGCGGCGTAGGCGCCCGCACCGGTCAAATGATTGAACAGCGTGGATTTGCCGGCGTTCGTATAACCGACGAGCGCGACCGTCGGAACTGCATGCCGCTTACGCTCGCGGCGCGTGGTTTCGCGCTGGGTAACGACCTTGTCCAGCCTCGCGTTGAGCGTCTTGATACGGTTTGCGAGCAAGCGCCGGTCCGTTTCCAACTGCGTTTCGCCCGGACCGCGTAGGCCAATACCACCCTTCTGGCGCTCGAGGTGGGTCCAGCCGCGCACCAACCGTGTCGAGAGGTGGCGCAGCTGAGCGAGCTCGACCTGAAGCTGACCTTCGAAGCTCCGTGCACGTTGGGCAAAGATGTCGAGGATCAGGCCGGTGCGGTCGAGCACGCGACACTGCAGGAATTTCTCTAGATTGCGTTCCTGACTCGGCGAAAGCGCATGATCGAAGACCACGAGCTCGGCCCGAAGCTCGCGGACGAGGTTGAGGATCTCGTTGGCCTTGCCCGAGCCCACAAAGAGTCGTGGGTCAGGCGCTTTGCGGGTTCCCTTGACGATCCCTAAGACGTCGGCGCCCGCCGATCTGGCGAGCGCCTCGAACTCTTCGATTTCCTCTTGCTCCGGCGGGTGGCCCAATCCGATTCGGACCAGGAGCGCACGTTCGCCGCTACGCGGACGTTCAAACAATACGCAACTCCATCCGGCGCGACCTCAATCGGATGCGCCAGCTGGTTCGCCGCCGTCGTCCTCCGTCATCGGCAAACGAATGGCCCGTGCCGGTACGACGGTCGAGATGGCGTGCTTGTAAACCATTTGGCTCACGCTGTTTTTCAACAGCACGACGAATTGATCGAACGAGTCGATCTGCCCTTGGAGCTTGATGCCGTTCACCAAGTAAATGGAGACCGGAACGCGCTCCTTGCGCAAGGTGTTCAGGAACGGATCCTGTAATGATTGCCCTCTGGCCATCATTTATCTCCTTGTTATTGCATCGATTCTTGTGAGTGTGAACGCTTCCGACGGCGCCGCTTCCTTGCAGCCGGAGGCGAGTCAACCGACACGTTGCCGTGCTCGTTGCAGCGCCGCAGTCTAGCACAGGGTCTATGACCTCCAATGAACCGTTTCGTTTAATACTGAGATCGATTCATGACGGCGCTTTGCAGAGTCTTGCGATTGTTTGCTCGATATGGGCGGTCGCAGTCGGTTCAAGTGGATCCACATAGGTGATTCCCTGGTCGCCACGCAGCCAGATCAATTGCCGTCGCGCCAGGTGCCGCGTTGCGACGATCGCCTTCTGCACGGCCTCCTCGAACGTCGTCCTGCCCTCCAAGTGCTCCCACAATTGCCGATAGCCGACGGCTCGAATCGAGGGCAAATCTGCGTGCAGATCCGCCCTCGCGTGCAAACTTCGCACTTCGTCGAGCAAACCCGCACGGAGCATCTCGTGGAATCGCGTCTCGATCGCGGCATACAGGCGCGTGCGATCGCTCGGCACCCAGGCAAACGTCGAGAAAGCGAGGCTGGCATCCGGTCCGTGATCCGCGGCCTGTAATTCGCTCAACGTCTTGCCGGTGATGCGATAGACCTCGAGTGCCCGCTGAATCCGCTGCGAATCATTCGGCTGAATCCGAGCAGCCGAACGCGCATCAATTGCGGCAAGTTCCGCGTGCATCGCCGGCCAGCCGAGCTTGGCCGCCTGAGCATCGATTTCTGCACGGATCGCCGGATCCGCACCCGGCAACGCCGCCAATCCGTAACGCAGTGCGCGGAAATAGAGCATCGTGCCTCCGACGAGCACGGGCAGGTGTCCTCGGGACCGGATCTCGGCGATGGCAGCCCTAGCATCGAGCACGAACCGCCCCGCCGAATAGCGCTCCGACGGATCCAAGATATCGACGAGATGGTGAGGATGGCGCGCGAGCACTTCGCGCGAGGGTTTCCCCGACCCGATGTCGAGGCCGCGATACACCATCGCCGAGTCGACACTGACGATCTCGATGGGAAACTTTTCGGCGAGACGAATCGCAAGGTCCGTCTTGCCCGCACCGGTCGGCCCCATGATCAGCACGACCGGCGTCGGCGATGTGTTCGATCCGGTCATCGTCCACGCAAAAACAGTCGATCGAGCTCGTCCATGCTCACGTACGTCCAGGTCGGGCGGCCGTGATTGCATTGGTCGCTACGTACGGTGCGTTCCATTTCGCGCAGCAGCGCGTTCATTTCAGGAATCGTCAGCAACCGATTTGCGCGCACCGCATGATGACAGGCAATCGTGCCGAGCACTTCGTTCAACGCTTCCTCTACGCCTCGGGACACGTCGTGCTCGACCAGATCGGCTCCCACTCGATGCACCAGTTCTTCGACGCCCGAAGCAGGCACAAAGGCCGGAACGGCACGCACTGCAACCGTGGTCGGCCCGGTTCGCTCGACATCGAGTCCAGTGCGTTGAAGAGCAGCCGCATGCGACTCGAATGCATCGGCTTCGGCCGCGGTCACCTGGACGGTGAGCGGCACCAACAACGGCTGACTGGGGACACCGCCGTTCGCGAGCGCATTCTTCATCCGCTCGTATGTCGTCCGTTCGTGCGCAGCGTGCATGTCGACGAGAATCAAACCGTTCGGCGCCTGCGCAAGGATGTACACCCCGTGGAGCTGAGCAATCGCAAATCCCAAGGGCGGCGTGCCGTCGTTCTGCTCAGCCGGCGATTCTGCCGCGGGTGTAGGCGAAACGGCACTGAACGATGGCGGCGCCGAATCCGAAATCGCCAAACCGAACCGTGTCTGAGTCGGACCGCGCGACGGCCACACGACAGGCGCCTCTGACTTGGCCGTGGGCGTTCCAAGCAAAGACGCCGTACTTGCAGGCGCCGGCAAGACAGCAGATTGCCGCGCTCCCGCGTGCGTCGCTTGCAGCGCACGCTCGACGGTATGAAACAGGAAATCGTGCACCTGTCGGCCATCCCGGAATCTCACTTCCAGCTTCGCCGGGTGCGCATTCACATCGACCTGCGCAGGATCGATTTCCAGGAACAGCACATACGCAGGATGCCGTCCGTGAAAGATCACGTCGCGATAACCCAGACGCACCGCGTTTGCGGCAAGCCGGTCGCGCAACATGCGACCGTTCAAATAGAAGTATTGAAGATCCGGCTGGCCGCGCGCGAAGGTCGGCTGGCAAATCCAACCGGTCAATTTGCAGCCGGCCGCTTCGTGCTCGATGTAGAAGGCATTGGCCATGAACTCATCGCCGAGGATCTGCGCGACCCGCCGCTCCCGTTCCAATTGCGAGCTGGCGATTGGCAGCTCGAGGACTTGTTTGCGTCCGACCGAAAGCGAGAACGCGCGATCGAACGACGCCAATGCCAAGCGCTCGATCATGCGAGTGATGTGCTGCGTCTCCGTGCGCTCGGCTCGTAAGAACTTGCGGCGGGCAGGCACATTGAAGAACAGATCGCGCACTTCAACGGTCGTGCCGACCGGATGCGGTGCCGGCTCCGGTGCGGTCAAAACTCCGTTGTCTGCCATGATGGCAAATCCAATGTCGGAATTCGCCGTGCGTGAAGTGAGCCGCATGCGCGAGACGGAGGCGATGCTCGGTAGCGCCTCGCCGCGAAACCCCAACGTTGCCACGCGCTCGAGATCGTCGATGGTCGTGATCTTGCTCGTCGCATGCCGCGAGAGCGCCAGCGCCAACTCGTCGCGCTCGATGCCCACGCCGTCGTCGCGGACCCGGCAAAGCCGCACGCCGCCGTCTTCGATTTCGATGTCGATGCGCCGCGCGCCGGCGTCGATGCTGTTCTCTACGAGCTCTTTGACGATGGACGCCGGGCGCTCGACGACCTCGCCCGCAGCGATTTGATGGATGAGCTGTTGAGGAAGAACTCTGATCGGCATGTGCGGCGCGCTTTGAAAAGCGGGCCGCAGGATACCAGCGGCAGTCCGCCTACGGCGAACTTCCCGACCCGGCTGCGCCGATCTCGACCGCGGCGCTGGCGATTACTGCAGGGTTGTTCTTGAAGCGCATTTGCGCAAAGCGCGTACCCGGCGGCGGCTTCTCCCAGAAGTACGCACGCACACCTCGGTAGATCGCCTCGGCAAGACGCTGCTGATGTTTCGGATCCATCAACCGCGCTTCTTCCACGGGATTCGAGATGAATGCGGTTTCCACGAGCATAGACGGGATGTCCGGCGACTTCAGCACGAGAAAGCCGGCGTGCTTCACCCCGCGATTCGTCGTCTTGCCCACGCGGACGAGCTCGCTCAACACTCTGCCGGCCGCCTCGACGCTCGCGCTCATGCTCGCGCTCTGGGAAAGATCGAGCAGCACGGACGCCAGCACGTCGTCTTTGTCGCCGAGCGACACACCGCCGATCAAATCGGCAGCATTCTCGCGGTCGGCCAGCCAACGCGCCGACTCGTCCGAGGCGCCCTTCGCCGACAATGTGTACACCGACGATCCCACGACCGACGGATCCCGATAGGAATCGGCGTGCACAGAAATGAACATGTCGGCTTCCTGACGTCGCGCACGCACGATGCGCTCGCGAAGCGGCAGGAAGTAGTCGCCGTCGCGCGTGAGCACGGCGCGCATGCCCGGCTCGCGATCGATGACTTCCTTGAGCCGCCGCGCGATCTGCAAAGTCACGTGCTTCTCATAGGTGCCGCGCGCACCGATCGAACCAGGATCCACGCCGCCATGCCCGGCATCGATCGCGATGACGATGTCGCGTCCTTCTCCGGTCGGGACCGTCTTGACGGGCACGGGCGGACCCGCCGGTTTCGCAGCGCTACCGCCCACCAAATCGATGACGAGCCGATGCCCATACGTCCCGTTCGGCTCCACCGTGAAGGTCTTCGGTTTCGCTGCGCTCGCCAGGTCGATGACGAAACGCAAGTCGCCGTTGTCCTGAAGGCCGACGCGCAACTGCTTCGCGTAGCCGCGGCCCTCCGGAAGTTTCGAATTGGCTGACGCCATTCGCGCGCCCCGTAAATCGACGGCCACGCGTTCGGGATTCGTCAGCGTCATAACTGAGTGCTCGACCGGACCGGACAGATCGAGAACGACACGTGTCGCATCGGGACCGGCCCACAGCCGGACGTCCTTGACGAGGGTGTGCGGGGCTGCGGATGCCGCTGCAGCAAACAGGCCGCACAGCGCGATCCACGCCCACAAAGATCGATGAATGTAGACACGCCCCCGCATGATGGCGGGTAATCTAACGCGGGCGTGTCGACAAATTCAAGGCAAATTATGGAGATACAGTTCTAAGTTACGGTTTGATTTTAGGACCCAGCCGACCGAGCACCGCCCGTCCGGCCGCTGAATGGGCCTCGAGGCTCAAGACGCGACCATCGGTAGCTCCATAAGAAATGCGTACCGAAAGATCCGGCGCCGGCAGCGCACCTTCGGCACGCTCCGGCCACTCGATCAGAAAAATGGCGCGCGGCTCCTGCAAGTCGCGCATGCCGAGCGGCTCGAGCTCCTGCGCATCGCGCAATCGATACAGGTCGAAGTGATGGATGCGGCGACCGGCCAGCTCGTAGGGTTCGACGAGCGTGTACGTCGGGCTGCGCGCGTGGCCGACATACCCGAACGCGTTCAATAACGCTCCGACGAGCGTCGTCTTGCCCGCACCGAGCTCGCCGCGAAGCTCGACCACGACACACGCTTCCTCGGGCGCGAGGCTTTCTGCCAACACCCGGCCGATGTCGCGCATCGCCTCGACGGTGGGCGCCTCGACGGTTATCGAATCGGATTCACGCACGTCGGCAGGTAAGCAAAGAGGTCGCTGGCAATGAGGCCACGCTCGCCGCGCTGAGCTGCAAGGTCGCCAGCCATCGCATGAACGAGCACGCCCGCACGTGCGGCCGCAGCCGGTTCGGCAACCTGCGCCAGTATGCCCGCGATCACTCCGGTCAACACATCGCCCATACCGGGCGATGCCATCCCAGGATTGCCGCGATCGCAGATGTGCGGCAGCGAATCTCGATCCACGACGAGCGTGCCCGCCCCTTTCAACACGACCACACCGCCGTAGCGTTCGATGAGCCGCCGCGCGGCACTCAGCCGATCCGCCTGCACGTCGCCTGCGCCGATGCCGAGCAATCGGCCCGCTTCGCCCGGATGCGGCGTGAGAACCCAGTTCGGTTTCTCGTATGGCGATTGCGCCAACAAGTTCAGGGCATCCGCATCCACGACCATCGGCTTGTCGCACTCTCGAACGGCGGAGAGCACGGTTCGCGACCAGTCGTCCTGCCCGAGACCGGGACCGATCGCGATGACGTCGGCACGATCGATCAACGGCGCAAGATCGGCAGCTTCGCTCACGCCGCGGCACATCAATTCCGGTCGGCCGGCAGTAATCGCAGCGGTGTTCTCGGGCCGTGTGGCAACGGTCACCAAGCCCGAGCCCACACGCAGCGCCGCTTCGCCAGCAAGGCGCGCGGCACCTGCCATCCCGGCACCGCCGCCGATCAAGAGCAAATGACCTTGCTGTCCCTTGTGCGCCGTGCGCCGCCGCCTAGGCAGCGTTGTCGCGAGCGTCTGTTCGTCGATGCGCACGGCGCTCGCAGGAACGGCGGCAAATGCCTCGTCCGGCACATCGAGCGAATCGCACATTACGATGCCAGTGCAATTCGGACCGTCGCCGAGATAGAACCCGAGCTTCAGACCGATAAAAGTGATCGTCCGCTCGGCCTGGATGGCGCATCCAAGAATGTGGCCGCTATCCGCAGCTAGCCCGCTCGGAATGTCGATCGACAGAACGTGCAGCGCGCTATCGTTCACGCTGCGAATACAGTCGGCAATTTGTCCCTCGACGGCCCGGGTCAAGCCGACACCGAAAATCGCATCGACGACGACGTCGGTTTCGTCGAGCAACCTGGAATCCCACGCAACCGTTTCGCCGCCGACCGCACGAAACTCCTCCCAGGCTCGGCGAGCATCGCCCTGCAATTTCGACGGATCGGCCAGCGCTGCCACTCGCACTTGGAGTCGTTGCTCCAACGCGGCTCGTGCGAGCACATAGCCGTCGCCGCCATTGTTCCCCGGACCGCACAGCACGAGCAGGCGCTCGGCCGTCGGCCAACAACTACGCAGGGTGCGCAACGCGGCTTCGCCTGCGCGCGTCATCAACGTGTAAGAAGGAATGCCCGCCTGTTCGATCGCGAAACGATCGAGTGCGCGGACCTGAGACTCGGAGTAGATCGCGACGGGTAGTCGGGCCATAAGCCATTATACTGAGCGATCTCCCGGCACCTCCCTCCTTCACACATGTCTGCAGCGACGTACACGGAGCTCGCAAACTCCATTCGCGCCTGGGGTGCCGAGATCGGTTTCCAACAAATCGGCATCGCGGGCGTCGACATTCCCGAGGATGAGGATCGCCTCATGCGCTGGCTCGAGCTGGGACGCCACGGCGAGATGGGCTACATGATGCGGCATGGCCGCACCCGGGCGCGACCTCAGGAGCTCGTTCCCGGCACCGTGCGCATCATTTCGGCACGCATGGACTATTTGCCGGAGGCGCACGATCCAGAAGACGTGCTCGCGAATCCCACCTTGGGCTACGTCTCGCGCTACGCCTTGGGGCGTGACTATCACAAGGTTCTCAGAAACCGTTTGGCAAAGCTTGCCGAACGGATCGTTGCCGCGTGCGCCGACACGCACTACCGCGTCTTCGTCGACAGCGGCCCGGTGCTGGAAAAAGCCTACGCGCGCAATGCGGGTCTGGGTTGGATCGGCAAACACACGAACCTCATCAATCGAAATGCGGGCTCGTGGTTTTTTCTGGGCGAGATCCTGACCGACTTGCCGCTTCCGATCGACGAGCCCGCGACAGCCCACTGCGGCACGTGCACGGCGTGTCTCGAAATCTGCCCGACACAGGCAATCGTCGCACCGAACGAGCTCGATGCACGTCGCTGCATTTCTTATCTCACGATCGAGTTGCGCGGTCCGATTCCGATCGAGCTTCGCAAAGACATCGGCAATCGCATCTACGGTTGTGACGATTGTCAGCTCGTCTGTCCATGGAACAAGTTCGCGCGATTGACGACCGAAAGCGACTTTCGGCCGCGTCACGGACTCGACAGCGCCAAGCTCGTCGATCTCTTCGCATGGTCGGAAAGCGACTTCCTCGCGCGTACGGAAGGCAGCGCCATTCGTCGCATCGGCTATCACTGCTGGCTGCGCAACATTGCTGTTGCGCTAGGGAACGCGCCGTCGACTCCCGAAGTGATTGCCGCACTGCAGGCACGCGCTGCGCACCCTTCGGACCTCGTACGCGAGCATGTAGCCTGGGCACTCGATCAGCACGCGGCGCGAAGCGCACGCGAAGCGCAGTCGAATTAAGACGAGCCGAGCGAGACGCGGACGTTGTCGATGAGCCTTGCGCGTCCGATCCGCGCTGCCGTCAGGATGACGAGCTCACGCGACTGCGGTCCCGGAGGCGCGAGCGTCTCGGCATCGCGAATCGAGAAATAGTCGCAACGAAAACCGGCCTGTTGTAGCGCTTCGTATCCCGCTTTTTCCAAGGCTTCGAAATCGCGAGCGCCCGCTTCGATCGCTCCGCGCGCGCGTTCGAGCTCGCGATAGATCGCCGGAGCGCGCGCGCGATCGTCCGCAGACAGATAGCGATTCCGAGAGCTCATCGCCAATCCATCCGCCTCGCGCGTCGTTTCGACGCCGACGATTTCGACCGGGATGCTCAAGTCTTCGACGGCCCGGCGAATGATCATCAGTTGCTGATAGTCCTTCTCGCCGAACAACGCGACATCCGGCTGTACGAGGTTCAAGAGCTTCGTCACGATCGTGGCCACGCCGGTGAAATGGCCCGGGCGAAATGCACCGCACAAGATGCTGTCCAATTCGGGCACCTGTACGCGCGCCGTCGTTTCCTGGCCGCGCGGATACATGTCCTCGACTTCGGGAACGAACAGCATGTCGGCGCCGAGCGATTCGAGCAGCCGGCGATCGTCTTCCGGCGTCCGCGGATACGCTGCGTAATCTTCGTTGGGACCGAATTGCAGCGGATTGACGAACACGCTGACGACGACGCGTTGCGCCAGCGTACGAGCCCGGCTGATGAGGTTGCCGTGGCCGGCGTGCAAGTTGCCCATCGTCGGCACGAACGCGACGCGCTCGTCTGCGCGACGCCACTCGCGAATGTGCCGCCGCAATTCTTCGGAACGAGCGACAATCAACATGGAGGAGTCAATCTCTCAAAAACAGTGCTCGGGCGCCGGATACGTGCGCGACTTGACCGCCTGCACGTACGCCTTGACGGCATCGAGCGGCGACTGCTGACCCTCCATGAAATTCTTGACGAATCGCGGCTTGCGGCCGGGCGTGATTTCCAGAATGTCGTACAGCACGAGGATTTGGCCGTCGGTATCGGGACCCGCTCCGATCCCGATCACCGGCACGTGCAGTGCCTTCGTGATCTGCGCACCGAGCGCCGACGGAATGCATTCCAGAAGAACCAAGTCGGCACCGGCTTCTTCGAGCGCTTGAGCATCCCGCAGCATTTGCTCCGCGGCTGCTTGCTCGCGACCTTGCACTCGGAATCCGCCAGCCTTGTGAACCGATTGCGGCTTCAAGCCGAGATGCGCGCATACGGCGATGTCGTGCTCGGCGAGAAATCTGACGATCTCCACCTGCCCGGCCCCGCCCTCGAGCTTGACCATCTTGGCGCCGCCCTCCTGCATGAGCCGTACGGCATTCTCGAGCGCCTGCTCCTTCGTGGCGTACGTCATGAACGGCATGTCCGCCATCAGAAAAGGGCGGTACAAGCCCTTCGAAACGGCCTTGCAGTGATAGATCACGTCCTCGAGCGTGACGGGCACGGTCGTATCGTGGCCTTGAATGACCATGCCCAACGAGTCGCCGACGAGCACGACGTCCGCGCCGGCGTCATCGACGAGCGTTGCAAAGCTGGCGTCATAGGCCGTGATGCAGGCGATTTTCTCGCCCTCGGCCTTCATCCGTTCTAGCGTTGAGATGTTGACAGGCGGGCGCGGGGCGTATCGCTCTTGCAGGTGCTTGTACATGAGTCACTCACCGTCATTTCGAACTCTTCCGCCGGCGCCTGCAGTGAAATCTGCGTCTGGTGCGCTTGCAAGTCGTAGCGGCAGCGATTCCCCCCTCGAAACGGGCGCCAAGAATGAACGAGGCATGTGCAAACATCAACTTTCGATGAACCAGGCTGGTGCAGCGCTAGGAGCCCCGAGGGAGGGTGACCGGTAGCGCGCATGCGCGCGGGATTCGGATCTTCAGGTCGTCGGCGCAGTCTTCAGCGGATTGAAATAGTGCCGACCGTGGCGCACTCGTTTGATCTGTTCGAACAGCTGATCGTAGTCCTGGTCGTTGTTGACGAAATCCGCCTCGGCAGCATTCACGATGAGCAACGGCGAGGCGACATATTCATGGAAGAAACGCGCGTAGGCTTCCTGGAGCCGTTCGAGGTATTCGCGATCGATGTGCTGCTCGTAGCGGATCCCGCGCCTGGCGATGCGTTCGAGCAGCACGTTGCTCGGCGCCTGCAGGTAGATCACCAAATCAGGCACTGGCATATCGATCGCCAGGCGATCGTAGATTTGCTGATAGAGCGCATACTCCTGTTCGTCGAGCGTCAGGCGCGCGAACAGCCGGTCCTTGTCGATCAAGTAGTCTGCGACACGCACGGTATCGAACAGATCGTGTTGACGCATGTCCTCGAGCTGACGCGTACGCTGAAACAAGAAGAACAGTTGCGTTTGCAGCGCCGCCGATCGTGGGTTGCGATAGAAGCGCTCGAGGAACGGATTCTCTTCGGCCTGCTCGAGAATGAGCTCGCTGCCGAAGCTGCGCGCAAGCCGGCGCGCCAAACTCGTTTTGCCGACACCGATCGGACCTTCGACGACGATGTACCGATGAGGCGAGCTCGAATGCATTTCGGGACGTGTTCTAAACCGTTACGGAAAGCGCCTCGAGACCGTCGACCGGCGCACGCCCGATGAGCTCGCGAACACGGCCATGGCCCGGCACCTCGAGATCGGGCGCAAGATCGAACAGAGGATACAGGACGAAATTGCGCAACGGCACGCCAGGATGCGGAACCGTGAGCTCATCGGTCTCGATCCGCTCGGATCCGAAGACGCAAAGATCGAAATCGATCACCCGCGGTCCCCAACGCACGACCGGCGCGGTACGTCCAAGCTTGACTTCGAGCGACTTGAGCGCGCGCAACAACTCCAGCGCGGTCAGCTCGGTCAACAATCCCGCCGCAGCATTCACGAACTCCGGCTGATCTTGCGGCCCCAGAGGTGCGGACCGATACAGCCGCGAACGTGCGACGAGCCGCGTTTTCGGCAACGCGTCCAAGTGAGCGAATGCTTGGCGCACGGTCGCAAGCGGCTCGCCGAGATTGGCGCCGATCGCAACGTAAGCGGGCGTCCACAAGCTGCTCATCGCCAACGCGCGAACATCGCCGCTAAGCACGCCGAACGCGTCGGCGCCTACGACGTCGCCGAGCGCCGGAGCGTTTCGGTTGAGCTTCACCCGTACGCTGCTCAACGCGCGCGACCTTTTCCTCGTCCGGCAACGTCTGGATTTCGGTCCACCACTGCGCCAGTTCTTCCGGCACTTCCCCGCTTGCCGCACGCAAGAGCAGGAAGTCGTACGCCGCACGAAACCGAGGATGCGCCAACAGCCGCAACGCCCGCCGTCCCTCGCGCCGCTCGAAACGCGGCTGCAACGCAATGATCTCGCGCATCGGCAACGTGAAGCGCTTCGGAATCGCCACACGCGATTGCTGTCGGGCCGTGACGATCTCGCAAGCGTTCACGAGCTCAGCAGCCATCGCACCTTCCTGGTGAGGCATGCCTTCGTAGGTCTTGCGAATCGCCGGCCATAGGAGCACGGCGAACAAGAAGGTCGGCGTCACCGGTTTACCGGCGCGCACGCGCTCGTCAGTACCCGCGAGCCCGAGGTGAAGCAATCGCGAAGCCGGGGTTTCGCCGTCGGCGAGCGCGGCAGCCACTTCCGGAAAGAGATGTTCGAGCAAGCCGAGATCTTGCAGCTTCGGGAACGCGCTGGTAGCGAATCCGGCGAGAAACAGCTTGTTCACTTCATCGAACAAACGCGCCGGAGGAATCCCGTCGAGCATCCACGCGAGCTTCGGAATGGGCTCCTCCGTGTCGGGGTGCATGGTGAAGCCCAGCTTTGCTGCGAATCGGACGGCGCGCAGCATCCGCACCGGATCCTCGCGATAGCGCGTCTGCGGATCGCCGATGAGCCTCAGCACGCGGGCGCGCGCATCGGCAACGCCGCCGACGTAATCCCAAATCGAGAAATCGCTGATGTTGTAGTACAGCGCATTGGCCGTGAAATCGCGCCGCCAGACGTCTTCGTCGATCGTGCCGTAAAGATTGTCGCGAATGATCCGGCCGCGCTCGTCCAGCACGCGATGCCCTGCTTCATCGACGCTGTTGTCCTCGTCGATCGTCGTATGCGCGGCACGGAACGTCGCGACTTCGACGATTTCGTTACCGAAACGCACGTGGGCCAGATGGAACCGACGGCCGATCAGGCGGCAATTGCGAAACAGCTGTTTGACCTGGTCGGGGTGCGCATTCGTGGCAACGTCGAAGTCTTTCGGAACGACCCCGAGCAACAGGTCGCGGACCGCACCACCGACCAAGAAAGCCTGATAGCCCGCCTCTTTCAGGCGATACAGCACCTTCAACGCATTCGCGGAGATGTTGGCTCGCGAGATCGGATGTTCTTCGCGACGGATGATGAGCGGTTCGTTGCCGCTGGTGTGAGAAGTGGGATTCTTGTCGTTCAATAGCGCACGCCGCTTGAGCCGAGAGACGCGCGCCGTATAATAGCGCACCCGCCCGCCTCATTCGCTCAACGCGATAAACGCTCCCATCGTCTAGAGGCCTAGGACATTGCCCTCTCAAGGCAGTAACCGGGGTTCGAATCCCCGTGGGAGCGCCATCTGTCATCTGAGCGGAGCGAAGGCCGCTCCCACGACGATGAGAACCCGGGTTCGACCAGAATCGTCGGGCGCCGGTTATGGATGGCAGAGGCGCCAGTCCCCGTGGGAGCACCGCCCAAACGGAACGAAATCGCTTCCGAATGCCTCTCGCTTACGAGACCTCATCTTTCGCCTTGCGTGCTTCACTTTGAAGTGCGCACGCAGCTGTCGGCATCGATCCGTGCATAATGGAAGTGTGCGACTGGGAGCACTTCATGACGCCAGCCGACCGCCGCATCAGCGAACTCATCGAGAAATGGCTCACGAGCATCGACCTGCACCTGCGGTATGTCGAGCTCAGCGATGCGGCTTATGCGCGCGCCCAGCCTTGGCCGAAGCATGACCGGCCGACCCGCTGGGTGCTCGAGGTCGCCCGGCAGAAGCTTCTGGAGCTCAAGCAACACTGCGAAACGCGTCAGGCGATGGGCGACAGCAAGTTTGCCGAATCCCTGGAGCTGATGGCCTTTCTCGCGAATCTGGTCGGGATTCAGAACATTCAGCGGTTCATTCCTCTGGCCGATCCCGCAAAGGACGGCACCGGTCTCGGAACGACGGCGACGATGGAAGCGCCGACGGTCATCAAACCCGCGCCGGCTCGACCACAGCCAGAAGAGCCGACGCGAGAAATGCCGCGACTACGACCCACTGCGCCCGCGACACCAAAAGCCACTGCGACACCGAAGCCGGCCCCGACAGCATCGAAAGCCGCTTCCCCGGCACCGAAAGCACAGCCCGCCCGTGCGCCAGCCGCCGCTCCCCGGACGTCTCCGAGCCGGGCGCAAGGCGCTTCGCGCGCCGACACATCCAAGCCCCTGTCCGACGCAATGAAGGCGAAGATCATGGCGGACGCGGTGAGGCTGATTAAGTGGGGCAAGCCTTGGCACGAGCTTGCCGAGCTGATCGGCCGAATGGCCGAACGCCCACCGGTACCGGAGATCCGCAAGGTTCTGCGTGCCCACAAAGCGGAAATCGAAGCAAAGGCAAAGGCTGCGCAAAGTCGCTGACCCCGGCCCATCAAAGACAAAAAAAAGGCCGGGTATCTTGCGATGGACCCGGCCAATCAGGGGGATTCGAGCCTTGGTCTCGAAGCGAAACTACGCTTCCAGACGCGAGTGACCTTCACATTGACACACCGGGCGGCTCAGAGTTCCGTTCCAATCTCGTCCCGCGTGTATTTTGCAGTGCCAAATATACAGGGATTTGTTGTGATGCACAACGATTTTTTGCGGGCTGTAACTTTCGTCCATTCAAGAGCTTGACGGTCGCGTTATGTAACACGCCCGCTCTGACTCAGCATTTCGCGACGCAAACTGCTAACGCCGAACCAGGCACCCCGCACCACCGCATTAAATTAGCGTCACTCAACCGTTCGTAACGCTCGCAACGGGTTGAAAGTAAAGGCTTCGGCAGACAAGAATCCCCGCCCTCTCAAGACGGACTTCGACGCCTCGCCGCGATAACGCGAACAAGACGGGCGATTCGAGCCGGTCCCACTCAGGGGTGCATACACGGGGACCGGCGCCGTCAAACGACACGCTTCAACACGGCGGACAACATGATCGAAATCAACCATCTCACGAAGAGCTATGGGTCGCTCCTCGCGGTCAACGACATTTCGTTCACCGTGAAGCCGGGCGAAGTGCTGGGCTTTCTGGGGCCGAACGGCGCCGGCAAGTCCACCACGATGAAAATGATCACCGGATTCCTCACCCCGACCTCCGGATCGGTGCGGGTGTGCGGGTACGACGTGGAATCTCAGCCCCTCCTCGCCAAGTCCTGCATGGGCTACTTGCCCGAGGGTGCGCCGAGCTACGGCGAGATGACCGTCCGGACGTTCCTCGAGTTCATTGCGAACGTCCGTGGACTCAAAGGCGAGACGCGCAAGCGCCGCCTCGATGATGTGATTCAGCGCCTGCAGCTTGCGACGGTGTTGGAGCAGGCCATCGAGACGCTCTCCAAGGGCTTCAAACGCCGCGTCGGATTGGCTCAGGCCCTGCTGCACGACCCGCAAGTGCTCATTCTCGACGAACCGACGGACGGACTCGATCCGAATCAGAAACACCAGGTCCGGACCCTGATCGGCGAGATGTCGAAAGACAAGATCATCGTCATTTCCACGCACATCCTCGAAGAGGTCGATGCCGTCTGCAATCGCGCCATCATCATTGCGGGCGGACGGCTCCTCGCGGACGACACGCCGCAAAACCTGGCGAAGCGGTCCCCGAGCGGCCGGCTCGACGATGTGTTCCGCGAAATCACGACCGGCAAGCCGGTTACCCCAGAGAAGGTCGCCGCCCATGCATAACGTCGTCACGATCTTTCGTCGCGAGTTCGCCAGCTATTTCGCAACGCCACTCGCATTCGTCTTCATCGTCATTTTCTTGATCCTTGCGGGCGTCTTTGCGTTCTACATCGGCAGCTTCTACGAGCGTGGCCAAGCGGACCTTGCGCCCTTCTTCAGCTATCACCCGTGGCTGTACCTGTTCCTGATTCCTGCGATCTCGATGCGCCTGTGGGCTGAAGAGCGCAAATCCGGAACGATCGAGCTGCTCATGACGCTGCCGGTGACGCTCTGGCAGGCCGTGCTCGGAAAGTACCTCGCTGCCTGGGCGTTTGCCGGCGTGGCGCTCGCCCTCACCTTTCCGATGTGGATCACCGTCAATTATCTGGGCGATCCCGATAACGGCACGATCCTCGCCGCTTACATCGGCAGCTTTCTGATGGCCGGCGGCTTTCTGGCGATCGGCTCGTGCATCTCCGCCACGACGCGCAACCAGGTGATCGCCTTCATTTTCACGGTCGTCATCTGTTTCCTGTTCCTGCTGGCCGGCTTCTCGCTCGTGCTCTCGGTGTTCGAAGGTTGGGCGCCGCAGCCGATCGTGGATGCGATCGCCTCGCTGTCGTTCCTGACGCACTTCACCTCGATCTCCAAGGGCGTGATCGATCTGCGAGACCTGCTGTATTTCGCGACGGTTATCGCGGCGTGGCTCGTCGCGAATGCCATCGTCCTCGAACTCAAGAAGGCCGACTGACATGACCCAAGCTGCAAACGCAAAAGGAAAGCGAGCCTACGGCGTCGGAGCTTTGGTCGCGCTGGCGATTCTGTTCGTCGGCGTGACGGTGTTCGTGAACTTCGTGCTGCGAGGCGCGCGTATCGACCTCACCGAAAGCAAGCTCTATTCGATAGCGCCCGGCACGCAGCGCATCCTCGAGTCGCTCGAAGAACCGATCAACTTGTATTTCTTCTTCTCGCAGGAAGCGAGCGCGCATTCGCCGCCGATCCGCGCTTACGCGCAGCGCGTGCGCGAGCTGCTCGAAGAGATGGCCGAGCGATCGAAAGGCAAGCTGCGCCTGCAAGTGATCGATCCCAAGCCGTTCTCCGAGGACGAAGATCGCGCCGGGGAATTCGGCTTGCAGGCGGTGCCGATCGGGATTCGAGGCGAAACCCTCTACTTCGGCCTCGCCGGCACGAACTCGACCGACGGGCGCGAAACGATCGGCTTCTTCCAGCCCGACAAGGAAGAGTTCCTAGAATACGACATCGCCAGCCTGATTTATCGGCTCGCGCATCCTGAGCGGCCGATGGTCGGCGTGATGTCTTCGCTGCCCGTCGATACCGGCTTCGATCCGATGACGGGACAGATGCGCGAAGCCTGGGCGAGCATCGCTCAGTTGCGCGAGCTGTTCACGATCCAGACGATCGCCACGGACGTGCCCAGCATCCCCGAGGAAGTCGACATCCTCATGGTGATCCATCCGCGCAACCTGGCCGATTCGACGCTCTACGCGATCGATCAATTCGTCATGCGCGGCGGGAAGCTGATCGCGTTCGTCGACCCGCAATCCGAAATGGACCCGAGCGCTCAACAGATGGGCGGCATGGGCTCGCGCTCGTCGACGCTCGGCAAGTTGTTCGACGCGTGGGGCATCGATTACGACGCCACCAAGTTCGTCGGCGATCGCGAGCTCGGACTCACGGTTTCGCTGCGCCAGGGCGAGCCGCCCTCGCAACACGTGCACATCATCGGGTTCAATCGCAATTCGATGAACGACAAGGACGTCGTCACATCGGCACTGGATTCGATCAACACCTGGACGGTCGGCGCGCTCAAGAAAAAGGACGGCGCGGAGATTCAGTTCGAGCCGCTGATTCAATCGAGCGCGAATGCGATGCTCCTGCCGACATCGCGCGTCGCTTTCATGCCGGACAGCCGTTCGCTGCTGGAAGGGTTCCAGCCGAGCGGCGAGCGTTACGCGATTGCCGCGCGCGTCACTGGCAAGCTCAAGTCTGCATTCCCGGACGGCGCACCGAAATCCGACGACGACTCGTCGGATAACAAGTCGAACGCCAAAGAGCATCTTGCGGAGAGCAAGGGCGACGCAAACCTCATCCTCGTCGCCGATACGGACATCCTTGCCGATCCGCTCTGGATCCGCACCCAGAACGTATTCGGTCAGCGCGTCGCAATTGCCTGGGCGAACAACGGCGATTTCGTCTCCAACAGCCTGGACAATCTCGCCGGCAGCGCCGATCTGATCAGCATTCGCGGACGCCAAAGCTTCTTCCGTCCGTTCACTCGGGTGGACGCGCTTCGTCAGCAGGCCGACGAGCGGCTGCGCGCGAAGGAGCAAGAGCTCGACAAGGAGCTGCGCGAAACCGAGCGCAAACTGTCGGAGCTGCAAGCAAGCCGCGACGATCAAGGCTCGCTCGTGCTCTCGCCCGAGCAAGAGGCCGAGATCCGGCGCTTCCAACAAGAGCGGCTGCGCATCCGTAAAGAGCTGCGCGATGTACGCCGCAGCCTCGATGTCGAGATCGAACGGCTGGGCACCGCGCTCAAGTTCTGGAACATCTTCTTCATTCCGATCCTGATCGCGATCGGCGCCGCCGTTCTAGCCGTAGTGCGTCGCAATCGGCTCAAAGCGGGACGCGCTGTCGCACAGACCGGATGATGCTCGTCGGCCATTCGTACCGACGGGTTTGACATGAAGACGAACGGCCGCGTCTTGCGCGGCCGTCGCAGACTCCGAGGATCGTCACGATGAATCCACGTCGACTTGTCATCTTCGCCATCATCGCCGTCGTCGTCATCGCGCTGGCCGTGTTCCTGGCGAATCGGCAAACGGAGTTGCGGCTGACCGGTGAGGAGCTGCTCTACCCCGAGCTCAAAGCCCAGGCCGACAGCGTCAAAGCCATTCGGATCTACAAGGCCGGCGATGCGCGCGTGGTGGAAATCCTGCGCAACGGCGCCGAGTGGACTCTAACGGAGCGCAACGGATATCCGATCGCCGCGGCGAAGGCACGCAATCTCGTCCGCGCACTTTCGAACGCCAAAATCCTCGAAGAGAAGACTTCGGATCCGACCAAGTACGCATCGCTCTCCGTCGAGGACGTGGAGTCCGCCGAAGCGAAAGGCGTGCGCATCGAGCTCGAAGGGCCGGCCTCCCCAGTCAATCTGATCGTGGGCAAGGATGGGCCAGGCGCGAATTCGAGCTACGTTCGCCGCGTCGGCGAACAGAAGAGCTGGCTCGTGAGCGAACAACTCAGCGCCTCGCCGGAACCGCGCGACTGGCTCGACAAGGACATCATCAACGTCTCCGCCGACCGCGTTCAATCCGCCACGATCGAAATTCAGGGCCAGAAGCCGTACACGGCGTCGAAAGCTTCGCGAGCAGACGAAAATTTTGCGGTGTCGCCGCTGCCGAAAGGCAAGGAGCTGTCGTACGCAGGTGCCGCGAACGGTTTTGCCACCGCGCTCGTCAGCCTGACGCTCGACGACGTGAAGCCGAAGGCGGAGCTTGCCGACGCCAAGCCTGCCGCAAGAGCGACGTATCGAACGTTCGACGGACTGAAGGTCGAGATGCAGGGCTACAAGCTCGACGACAAGCACTATCTGACGCTCACGACGTCGTACGACGCGGAGCTCGCGGACAAATTCAAAGTGCAGACATCGGCTCCCGCCGACGCCGAGAAGAAAGAAGGCGACGCCGCCGAATCGGCGGAAAGCGAGAACAAGTCCGAAGAAGGCGATGCAGCTGCGCCTGATGTGTCCGCCGAAGCGCAGAAGGTTGCCGACAAGACTGCGAACTGGGTCTACGAGATCCCGCGCTACAAGTACGAAGCGATCTTCCGTCCGCTCGATGAAATGCTGAAGAAGTAACCCGACGTCCCCGCCCTCCGGCGGGGATGTCGTTTCAGCGCTTCGGCAATTGGACGATCCGCGTGTGGGTCCAACGGTCGTGCCACGACCGTTTGTCGCGGCTGAACGCAGCGGATGCGTAGCACAGCACGAGCGGCGCCAACGCGATCGTCCAAGCCACGGCACGCGCCCACGTCGGCCACTCGTCCCATAACAGCCAATAGCCTGCGATCGGCGGCAACGTGAGCGCCCAGAGAATGGCCATACGCTTGATCGCAGCCCCCCAGCTCACTGTCTGCCCGGTCGTCGTCTCGATCCGCAGCCGCCACGCTTGCATGCCTAGCGTCTGTCCTTTGGCGCGCGTCCAGAAGTAACCGAAGAACACCGTGGCGATCAGCAACAGATAGGCGCGATACGCGTAGGCGAGCCAACCGACCTCTTCCGGCACGAGCACCTTGCCATCGAGAAACGGCACGAACGCAAACGTCGCGAGCGCGAGCACGGCAATGAGCACGAGCCCGTCGTAAACGATGGCTGCCAAACGCCGCCAGAGCGCTGCCGGCGGATTCGATTCGATCTCGCTAACGGACACGGGCAACGGCAATGGTCGTGATGAGGGTGAGCAAGGCGGTCGGCGCCCAAGCGATGACGAGCGGCGGCAGCCTGAACACATCCCCACCGCTCTCGATCATCTTCGTGAGGAAGAAGAACGCCACACCGATCAGGATACCGACGACGGTACGCGCGCCCGTCCCAGTCGAGCGCATCGGACCGAATGCGAACGGCACCGCGAGCACGACGATGATGGAAACGGCGACGGTGCGTGCGATCCGCGCCCAGAATCCGGTCTCGTACATGCGCGTATCCAGATTGTTGGCACGTAGATGCGCGATGTAACTGCGCAGATTGCGCCCGGTGAGCATGTCCGGATCCATGGCCGCGAGCCCCAGGAACTCGGACGACAGCGACGTATCCAGCTGCGCGCTCGTTTGCTGGCTGGCGATCACGCGATCGTCCTCGATGCGCGATTCCTTGTACCCGGACAGCAGCCACCGATTCGCGCCATCGATCGAAGCGCTCTCTGCGCGTCCGACGCTCGCCAGCCGGCGCTGCTCGTCGAACTTGAAAATGTACACACCGCCGTACGTCGAACCGGCCGTCTGCTGCTGGAACGAAATGATCGTACGGCCGTCTTTCGCCCAAGCGCCGCGGCGGCCCATGCTGTAGTCGCGGAACTTCTCGTACGCACGCATCTGACGCGCATACTGCTCGAGCGGCGGCGCAATGAACTCGCCGAGCACACCGGTGACCAGCATCAAGATGAGTCCCGCCGCGCCGACCCAAAGCCCGATCCGCATCGTCGAAATACCGGCGGCACGAATGACGATCAGCTCCATGGATCGTGCGAGATTGCCGAGCGAAAGCAGTGAGCCGATCAGAGCCGCGATCGGCAACACGTCGAACGCGTACTTCGGCAGGCTCAACGCCACGAACCACAGCGCGTCCGAGGTCGTGTACGTTCCGACGCCGATGTCGTCCTGCTGCGTGATGAAAAGGTACAGGCCGCTCAGCACGAGCAGCACGAGCACGACCAGGAACGTGTAGCCCAGAACGGATTTGATGATGTAGCGCGCGAGCAGCGACATCAGGCGATCCCCATCGCCGGCCGCGCGCGCCGCCATACGCTCTTGGGCATCAAGAGCCAAAGCGCAAAGAGCAGCGCAAAACCATGGACCCACCACAAACCGACGGCCGGTGTCAGCGTGCCGTTCTCCACCCACGCCCGCGCTGCCAGCAGCACCTGGTAGTAGACGAAATAAACGAGAATGGCCAAACCGATCCGGCCGAAACGACCTTCGCGCGGACGCAGCCGTGAGAGCGGCACAGCGATCAGCATCAAAATGAAGGTCATCAACGGAATCGACAGCCGCCATTGCAGCTCGGCGATGTCCTCGCGCGTCATCGAGGCGAGCAGCTCGCCCGTCAGTTTCATTTCCGCCTTGCCGGCACTCGCGACGACGCTGCCCAACGGCACGGGAATCCCGCCTTCCGCAAACTGCATGATGCGGAACTCGCCGCTGCCCGGGATACCTTCGTAACGGCGTCCGTCATAGAGCACGAACGTCTGTTCGGGCAGCCCGACGCCGCGTTGCTCCGCACGCGACGCCACCCATACCTCGAGCACGCTTTGTTTCTTATCGGGCGTCGGCCGGTCGACGAACACATTGACGTTGTGCAGGATGCCGTTGTCGTCGACGCTCTCGGCATAAAAGACGATGTTGCCGCCGCTGAACGTGCGAAACCGCCCGGGCTCGAGAGCACCGAACTGCGCTTCGCGTAACGCATCTGCCCGGATCTCCTGCGCCCGTGCGCTTGCTTGCGGCACGGCTTGGAACGACAGCCAGGCGAGCAACCCGGCGATCGCCACACCGAGAATGCCGATCGGGCGGAACAAGCCTCCCGGACCGACGCCGCACGCTTGAATCGCGGCCATTTCGCTCTCGTGATACAGCCGGCCGAGCGCGAGCACGATCGCCAGGAAGAAACCGATCGGGACGATGACCGTGAGATAGCCGGCCGAGGTCAGACCGATGAGCGCCAGCACCACATGACGCGGAAAATCGTTGGCGGCCGCTTGCGAGAGGACGCGCGCCAACGCGTTCGAGACCAGGATGATGAGCAGGACCGACGTTACTGCGAGCCAGGTCGTGGCCACCTCGCGAAAGATGTATCGATCCAGCGTACGCAGCAGCAACCCTTGAACCCCGGCGCGCAATTCATCCCGAGAAGGATGGAGTAGACTACGGCCCCTTCACATCGGCCGACATTGTCGCGGCCGGTACGTTAAGCGACGCGGCCCGCCGCGTAAACCCGTTTGTCCGCGTCGTACGCGATATCGAGAGGATACAGACATCATGCAATTCTTCGTGACCTCGGCGACGCCGTCCCGACAGCGCACCGATTGCGCCATCGTGGGCATTTTCGACAAGGGCACGCTCGGCGCAGCCGCCGAAGAGCTCGACGCCAAGCTCGGCGGACGCATTTCGAAACTCGCCAAGCGCGGCGATGTGCGCGGTAAGGCCGGCGACACGCTGCTGCTTGCCGACGTGTCGGGCGTTGCTTGCGAACGCATCCTGCTCATCGGTCTCGGTGCACGCGACAAGTTCACGCGCAAGCAATACCGCAAAGCCGTGACGACGGCGCTCAATGCGCTGGACAAGACCGGCGCACGCGACGCGGTGAGCTATCTGTCGCTCGAGGATGTCCAAGACACCGACGCGTACTCGGCCAGCCGAGCCGCGGTCGAAGCCGTCGGCAATGCTCAATATCGCATTCCGGATCACAAGACCTCGAACAAACGGCCGAAATCCGCCCTCACCCGCTTCGGCATCGCCGTCGCCGGCCGCGGCGATCGCGCGGCCGCAGAGCGGGGCATCGCGCATGGCGAAGGCATCGTGGCCGGCATGAACTTGATGCGCGATCTGGCGAATCAGCCGGCGAACGTGTGCACACCGACATACCTGGCCAACACGGCGAAGAATCTGGCGCGCGAGCACAAGTCCATTCGCGTGCGCGTCTTGAACGAAGACGAGTGCCGTCGGTTGAAGATGGGCTCGTTCCTGTCGGTGACGAACGGTACCCAAGAGCCTGCGAAGCTCATCGTGATCGAGTATCGCGGCGGCGCCAGAAATGCCGATCCGGTGGCCCTCGTCGGCAAGGGCGTGACGTTCGATACGGGCGGCATTTCGCTCAAACCGCCGGCCGCGATGGACGAAATGAAATTCGACATGAGCGGCGCCGCAAGCGTGCTCGGCACGTTCAAAGCCGTGGCGACCCTGAAGCTGCCGATCAATCTCGTCGGCGTCGTACCCGCCTGCGAGAACATGCCGAGCGGACGGGCGACGAAGCCTGGCGACATCGTCAAGAGCATGTCGGGTCAGACGATCGAGATCCTGAACACCGACGCCGAAGGCCGTCTGATCCTCTGCGATGCCATCACGTACGCGCGGCGCTTCAAGCCGAAGGCGGTCATCGACATCGCAACGCTCACCGGCGCCTGCGTCATCGCGCTGGGCACGCACCTCTCCGGTTTGTTCGGCAACGATCAGGAGTTGATCGATGCGTTGCGCGATGCCGGACAGCGTGCCGACGATCGCGCGTGGCCGATGCCGATCGGCGAGGAATATGCCGAGGGCCTGAAGAGTAATTTTGCGGACTTCGCCAATGTCGCCGGCCGCGAAGCCGGTGCCGTCACCGCGGCCTGCTTCCTCGCGAAGTTCACGGATGGCCTCAAGTGGGCGCATCTCGACATCGCGGGCACCGCGTATGTCAGCGGCTCGAACAAATCCAGCACGGGCCGTCCGGTGCCGCTGCTCGTCGATTACTTGTTGCACCAATAATCTGCTCGGCAGCTTCGAGCGACGGACCCGGCATGGCCCGCGTGGATTTCTACGTGCTCTCGGACGAAGGCCCCGATGCAAGGCTGCGCTTCGCTTGCCGATTAACTGAGAAAGCCGTCGATCAGGGCATGAAGGTTTATGTGCAGACATCCTCGACAGCGGAAGCACTGCGCCTGGACGAGCTGCTGTGGACGTTCAACGATCGCAGCTTCCTCGCGCACGAGATCGCCACGGCCGCTGGCCCAAGCCATCCGCGAGTCATGGTGCTGCTCGGCGAATCCGCAGCGCCGCCGACCCATCGCGAGGTTCTGATCAATCTGAGCGGACGCGTCCCCGACGATCTCGATGCTTACGGACGTATCGCCGAGATCGTCGATGCCGATCCGGAACGCAAACGGCTATCTCGCGAGCTCTACAAGCAATATCGAGCGCGCGGCTGTGCGCTCGACTCGCACAACGTTTGAACCGACGCTCAGCGTCTTGTCAGATAACCTGCGTGGTCGACTTCCACGCCGGGCGCGCCGCGCAAGAATGCCGCCCGCATGTCATCGGGAATCGGCTTCTTCTTCAAAGTGTGCGCATCGACGTTGACGTACACCGTCTCGGCGGTCGCGATCACGGGCTCGGTCCCGGCAATTCTGAATTCCGTGAACGTCGTGAACGAGGTCGTGCCGATGTGTTTGACCGCGACCGAAATCTCGAGCACCTGATCGAACCGCGCCGGGGCGCGCCACTCGATCGTCTGTTTCACGAGTTGGTAGTCGACCTCGCCCGTTTGGATCTCGTTTCCGTAACCGACCGAGCGTAAGAACTCTCCGGTCGCAAGGTCCACGTAATCGCCGTAACGTGCATTGAACACGACCTTCTGCGCATCGCACTCGCCGTAACGCACGCGCAGGTAATACTTGAATCGATCCGAGCTCATTCTCTCATCCAGTAATAAATCGCCAATCCGAATCCGACCGAGACCACGACCCAACGCAAAAACGTCGGATGCAGCCGTCCGGCCACTCTCCCGCCGAGCGCTCCGCCCATGAGCGCGCCCGCTGCCATCAGCGCCGCCACCGACCAAATCACTCGATCCGAGAACAGAAAGTACACGCTCGCCGCGACGTTCACTGCAAATGCCGTCACCTGCTTGAGCGCGTTCAAGCGCGTGAACGTGTCGTCCATGGTCAGCGCGAGCACCGCCAGCACGATCACGCTCATCCCCGCGCTGAAAAAGCCGCCGTAGACGGCCGCGCCCAGCACGACGATGCCCCCTAACGCCGCGCTCGTACGGTGATGAACCGTCGTACGCCGCAGCGCAAACCGTTTCACGAGGTCCTGAAGAGCCAGCAGTACCGATCCGATCAGCAACATGTAAGGAACGAGCACCTGGAAGGTGCGTTCGCGGGTATGAAGCAGAATCGTTGCACCGACGAGTCCGCCGGCGACTGCAACCGGCAGGCATAGCCACAAACGCCGGCGCTGACCGTCGATCTGGCGCCATTGGGCCATCGTCGCTCCGAAATACCCCGGGCATAGCGCGACCGCGTTCGTGACATTCGCTGCAATCGGCGAGACACCGACTGCAAGCAGGGCCGGGAAACTGATGAGCGTTCCGCCGCCCGCCACGGCGTTCACGGCACCGGCCGCAGCGGCCGCAAGGAACAGGATGACGATCTCGGCGGGTGTCATGACAGGCCGCGCATGTTAGCCCGCGAATCCCCCGATCGCTCGGCCTACAGCGCCGTTTCAGCGGGGTGAACCGCCGATTTGCCCTCTTCTCCCCGTCCTCCTGCTTACAAAGGAGGGACGTACCGGCCGTCGCCGCTATAATCGCCGGCCCCTGTTTCTTGCCCCAACCTGCCCCGAAATGGATAAGACCTACAACCCGCGCGACATCGAGCAACGCATCTACGAGCGCTGGGAAACGAACGGCTGGTTCAAGCCGAGCGGCGTCGGCGAGCCCTACTGCATCATGATTCCACCGCCGAACGTCACGGGCACGCTGCACATGGGGCATGCATTCCAGCACACCCTCATGGATGCGCTCACGCGCCTGCATCGCATGGACGGCTATAACACGCTCTGGCAGCCGGGCACGGATCACGCGGGTATCGCGACTCAAATGGTCGTCGAGCGGCAGCTCAATGCGCAGGGCATCCACCGTCGCGACATCGGCCGCGAAGCGTTCGTGCAGAAGGTGTGGGAATGGAAGGCGCAATCGGGCGACACGATTTCCCGCCAGGAGCGCCGGCTCGGCAATTCGGTCGACTGGACGCGCGATCGATTCACGATGGACGAAGGCTTGTCGCGGGCCGTCACCGAAGTGTTCGTGCGTCTGTACGAAGAAGGCCTGATCTATCGCGGCAAGCGCCTCGTGAACTGGGATCCGGTGCTGCATACGGCGCTCTCGGATCTCGAAGTGATGTCCGAGCAAGAATCGGGACATCTCTGGCACTTCCGTTACCCGCTCGCCGACGGCAGCGGCCACATCGTCGTGGCCACGACGCGTCCCGAAACCATGCTCGGCGATACGGCCGTCGCCGTGCATCCGGACGACGAGCGTTATAAGCACCTCGTCGGTAAACAGATTCGTCTGCCCCTCGCCGATCGATTGATTCCCATCATCGCCGACGAGTATGTCGACCCGACGTTCGGTTCCGGGTGCGTGAAGATCACCCCGGGCCACGACTTCAACGACTACGAAGTCGGCAAGCGGCACAACCTGCCGCTCATCAACATCTTCGACGCGAACGCCGCATTGAACGACGCGTCGCCGCCGAAATACCGCGGCCTCGATCGGTTCGAAGCGCGCAAGCAGATCGTCGCCGATCTCGAAGCGCTCGGGCTGGTCGAAAAGATCGAGCCGCACACGCTCGCCGTCCCGCGCGGCGATCGCAGCAATGCCGTGCTCGAGCCGTGGCTGACCGATCAATGGTACGTGCGCATCGCGCCGCTCGCGGAGCCGGCGATCCGTGCCGTCGAAAACGGCTCGATCCGTTTCGTGCCGGAAAACTATTCGAAGATCTACTTCCAGTGGATGTACAACATCCAGGACTGGTGCATCAGCCGCCAACTCTGGTGGGGTCATCAGATTCCCGCGTGGTACGACGAAGAAGGCAACATCTACGTCGCGCGCAGCGAAGCCGAAGCGCACGCCCAAGCGCGCGCCAAGCGCGGCCGCGACGTCGCGCTCGTCCGCGACGAGGACGTGCTCGACACGTGGTTCTCGTCCGCGCTCTGGCCGTTCTCGACGCTCGGTTGGCCCGACCAAACGGATGCATTGAAGACGTTCTATCCGACGAGCGTGCTCGTCACCGGCTTCGACATCATCTTCTTCTGGGTCGCCCGCATGATCATGATGGGCCTCAAATTCGCGGGCGACGTGCCGTTCCGCGAGGTCTACATCACCGGTCTCATCCGCGACGAGCACGGCGACAAGATGTCGAAGTCGAAGGGCAACATCATCGACCCCATCGACTTGATCGACGGCATCGATCTCGAGTCGCTCGTCGCCAAGCGCACGACCGGCCTCATGCAGCCGCACCTCAAGGACAAGATCGAGCGCAACACCCGCAAACAGTTCCCGAGCGGCATTCCCGCGTACGGCACGGATGCGTTGCGTTTCACGTTCGCCGCGCTCGCCACGCAAGGCCGCGACATCCGCTTCGATCTCGGCCGCATCGAGGGCAACAAGAATTTCTGTAACAAGATCTGGAACGCCGCGCGCTACGTTCACATGGCGCTCGAAGGCGTCGATGCGGCCGACCTCGCCTCCGGTCAGGTCGAGCTGTCGATTGCGGACCGCTGGATCCGTTCGCGGCTCGGCGCCACGATCGAAACGGTTCGCGCACGGCTCGCCGAGTACCGTTTCGATCTGGCTTCGCAGGCGCTCTACGAGTTCGCCTGGTACGAGTACTGCGATTGGTATCTGGAGCTGTCGAAGCCGACCTTGCAATCGGCCGATTCGACCGATGCGCAAAAGCGCGCTGCGCGCCGCACGCTCGTCGAAGTGCTCGAGGCGTATCTGCGCCTCCTGCATCCGTTGATGCCGTTCATCACGGAAGAAATCTGGCAGTCGATCGCGCCGCGCGCGAACAAGCAAGGGCCGACGATCATGCTGCAACCGTATCCGAAGCGCGAAGAATTCCCGCACGACGATGCGGCCGAACGCGCAATCCGTCCGGTCAAGGCAGCGATCCTCGGGGCGCGTCAGATCCGCGGTCAGCTCGACGTGCCGCGTTCGCGTCAGATGCCGAGCTTCATCAAGGCATCGAGCCCCGAAGCTCGCCAGCTCATCGATACGAACCGCAGCTACGTGCTCGCGCTCGCGAATCTCTCCGATCTGCAATTCGTCGAGAACGAAGCAGAGCTGCCGCCCAGCGCCATGCAAATCGTCGACGGCGAAACGACCTTCGTGCCGCTCGCCAGCCTCATCGACGATCCCGAGGCCGAGCTGGCCCGCTTGGCCAAGCGCAAGGCGAAGGTGCGCCAAGATCTGAGCAAATCAGAAGCCAAGCTCGCGAATCAGAACTTCGCCGCGAACGCACCGGCCGAGATCGTCGAGCAAGAGAAGCGGCGCATCGCCGACTTCACGCACGAGATCGCCCAGATCGAGGAGCAGGAACGCCGCGTCGCAATGCTGAAAGCTGGGGGCTGAACGGGACGGTTGAGGGAAAACCTCACTTTGCGGGCGCGCCGGACTTGCCATTTCGGCGCTCGCCGTGAGATCTAGTGAGCAGTCGTCATGGCGGCGGCGAGGCATGCTTGGGTACGCGCCGGGCCTGCCTATGGCCCGAGCGTCGTACCCTTACGGACTGCGAGCCCATGGAATCATCCGTCCCGACACTGATCACGCAAGCCGATCCCGTTGCGCTCGTCGACGCGACGATCGCGCAGTTGAATCGCATCATTCTGGGCAAGGAGCGCGAGCTGCGGCTGTGCATCACCTGCCTGCTCGCACGCGGTCATCTCTTGATCGAGGACATTCCCGGCGTCGGCAAGACGACGCTCGCGCACGCGCTCGCGCAAAGCCTGGGACTGTCCTACCAACGAGTGCAGTTCACGAGCGATCTGTTGCCGGCCGACATCATCGGCGTGTCGGTGTTCGAACGCGAGACTGGCGCGTTTCGTTTTCACAAAGGGCCGATCTTTTCGCAGCTCGTCCTGGCCGATGAAGTAAATCGCGCCACACCGAAAGCCCAAAGCGCGCTGCTCGAGGCCATGGAAGAACATCAAGTGACGGTCGACGGCAACACGTATCCCCTCGCCGCGCCGTTCTTCGTCATCGCCACTCAGAACCCGGTCTACCAAATCGGTACGTATCCGCTGCCCGAATCGCAACTTGACCGATTCCTGATGCGCATCGATCTCGGCTATCCGGATCCAAACCTGGAACGGCAGCTCCTGCTCGGCCAGGACCGGCGCGATCTGCTTGCGACGCTCACACCAACGATGTCTCCGCAGCAGCTTCTGCTCCTGCAAACCCTCGTGCCGAACGTCCATGTCTCCGATGCGTTGCTGGATTACGTGCAGGCGATCGTCCGCCATACGCGCGAATCGCCGAAATACGAAACTGGTTTGTCGCCGCGTGCAGCCATCGCATTGATGCGCGCTGCGCAAGCGTGGGCGCTCGTTCACGGACATTCCGGTGTGCTGCCGGAAGACGTTCAGGCGGTTCTGCCCGGCGTCGTCGGCCATCGACTCAAGCCGCGCGATACGGCTAGTCCCTTGTCGCCGCGCGAAATCGGCGAGGAAGTGTTGAAGGCGGTGGCCGTGCCGTGATCGGCTTGCAGCCGTCGACCGAACGAGCCTCGTCCGAAGGCTGACGCGATGGCATCCCTCGTTGCACGGCTGCGACGCAAAGCTCGCGCGTGGGCTCGAAGGCGTCAGGGCTTGGATCCCGATCCGCTGGTTCTCTCGGGCAAACGCATCTACATCTTTCCCACGCGGCTCGGCTTCGCGTACGCCCTGATGATCGTCGCGATGTTCGTCGGCGCGATCAACTACGGCAACAATCTGGCGCTCGCGCTCGCATTCCTGCTCGGTGCACTGGGCCTGACGGCCATGCATCATTGCCATCGCAATCTCTCGGGCGTGCGCATCTCCTCGGCAGCGACGGAGCCAGTGTTTGCAGGCCAGCTCGCGCGTTTTCGCATCGCCATCGATAATCCCTCGCGCATCGCACGACATGCGATTGCGATCGGCAACGAACACGCCATGGCTGCGCCCGAACGGGTCGATAGCGGCGGCCGAGTCGTGCTCGACGTGCATCTTCCTGCCCAGCGCCGCGGCTATCTGCCGCTCGAGCATTTCGAGATCGAAACACGGCATCCTTTCGGGCTGTTTCGCGCGTGGGCGCACGTGCACATGCCGATTCAATCCATCGTGTACCCGCGACCGAGCGAGCGTGCACTGCCGCCGCCTCCGGTCACGACCGATACGGGAGGCGCGCAAGATCAGACGCGCGGCGACGAGGAGTTCGCTGGATTTCGCGCGTTCCACCCTGGCGATTCGCCGCGTCGCATCGCGTGGAAAGCGTATGCCCGCGAGCAAGGTCTGCTGGTCAAAGTCTATGCAGGCACCGCAGTGACCTCGCACATGTTCGACTGGGACGCAACGCAAGGCGGTGTCGAGGCGCGGCTGTCGCAGCTTTGTCGCTGGATCGAAGATGCCTATGCCGAAGGCCGCGCATTCGGCTTGCGACTGCCAGGCACGCATATCGAGCCGAACGTCGGCTCGGCACATCGCCAGCGCTGCTTGACCGCGCTGGCCTTGTTCGAGGGCGGAGAACGATGAGCGCCCTCTCACATGCGCGTTCCGGTCGTCGCTCGGCCGGACAAATGGCGTCCGCACGCTCGTGGCCGCTCTTCATGCAGCAGCTCGCATGGGTTGCCGGCTCATTTGCGCTCACGATCGTGCCGCACTTGGGCGACGTGCGCCCCTGGCTCGTCGTACTTGCATTCGCAACGGTGGTTTGGCGCCTGACGATCGAGCTGCGCGAATGGAGCCTGCCGAACAAATGGCTTCGCATTGCAATCGCGCTCGGCGCCATGCTCGGTGTTTTGGCGACGTATCGCACGCTCAACGGACTCGAGGCGGGAACGGCGTTCCTCATCGTCATGGGCGCAATGAAGTTGCTCGAGTCGGAGAGTCGGCGCGACCTGACCGTCGTCGTCTTCGTCTCGTATTTCCTGCTGTTCGCAGGCTTTCTCTACGATCAGCAGTTCGTGTTGTTTCCGTACATGCTGCTTGCGATCTGGTTCCTGACCGCAACGCTCATGCGCATCCACCAAAGCGCGCCTGTCAGCTCGCTGGAAGCGCTGGGCACGACCGGCAAGATGTTCCTGCAAGCGTTGCCGCTCGCGGTGCTCCTGTTCCTGCTGTTCCCACGTCTTCCCGGACAGTTCTGGGCAGTCCCAGCGCGACAAGTAGCGACGACCGGCCTGGACGAGGAAATGTCGCCAGGCGATGTCTCCGAGCTGTCCATTTCCGGCGACATCGCTTTTCGCGTGAAATTCGAAGGCGCCGTGCCGCCGCGCAACGAACGTTATTGGCGCGGCTTGGTGTTGCACGACTTCGATGGTCGCACTTGGCGAAGACCCAGAGCGATATACGTCGAGCGACCGCTCGTTCCGATTGGACCCGAATACGAGTACCGGATCATGCTCGAGCCGCACAATCGCCCCTGGGTGTTTGCGCTCGATGCGCCGACTCAGTGGCCCCGGGGCACGCGCCGCACCTACGACTACGAGCTGCTGTCGAACCGACAAGTCTCGACACTGACGACCTACGACCTGCGTTCGGTCACTTCCTATCGAGTGGAAGGCCCTCTGCCGCGTCTGCTTCGCGAAGCGGATCTTCGGTTGCCGCCCGATCGCAATCCGCGTTCACGCGAGCTGGCGCAGCGCATGCGCGCCGAAGCCTCAAGCGATGAAGCCTTCATCGAAGCCGTGCTTGCGATGTTTCGCACGCAAGAGTTCTTCTACACGCTCGAGCCGCCGCGGCTCGAAGCAGATTCGGTCGACGATTTCCTGTTCAACACCCGCCGCGGCTTCTGCGAACACTTCGCCTCTGCGTTCACCTTCCTCGCACGCGCAGCCGGCATCCCCGCGCGCGTCATTGCGGGATATCAGGGCGGCGACTTCAATCCGCTCAGCGGCTATTGGGTCGTACGGCAATCCGACGCGCACGCTTGGTCGGAAGTCTGGCTGGACGACCGAGGCTGGGTTCGCGTCGATCCCACGGCGGCCGTTGCGCCGGAACGCATCCAACAAGGCATCGATGCCGCCATCTCCGAGGAAGAATCGGTGCCCGGCCGCGTCTTTGCGCGCAGCACCGTCCTGTCCCAGTTACGCAATGCATGGGACGCCATCAATACCTATTGGAACGACAACATCGTCAAGTTCGGCCAGGCGCACCAGTTTGCCCTGCTCGACTGGCTCGGTTTCGAGAACGCCGACTGGCGCTATCTCGGTGCCGGGCTCGCGCTTTCGTTCGTGGCATTCTTCGCAACGCTCGGACTCTATCTCGCGCTGCGCTATCGCGCGCCGCCGCGCGATCCGCTCGTGCAGATCTACGAGCGGCTATGCAAACGACTGGCTCGCCATCAATTACCGCGCGCTCCATACGAAGGACCTCGCGACTATCTCTCGCGCATCATCGTCGCGCGTCCCGATCTGGCTCCGCAGCTGCGGGAGATTCAGCAGCTCTACCTGAACCTGCGTTACGGACCCACGCCGCTTGCGTCGGAGCTCAGCAGGCTAAAGTTCCTAGTCAATCAGCTCAAGCTCTGAACCGGCTGCGGCTGCTCGGCCGTGCGCGCGGCCCACGCGAGCATGGCGCCACCGGCAAGGAACAACACGACGATCGAAAGAATCGACTTGCGCGGATCGCCGGTGATGAATGAAGTCAGTCCCATCAACAGCGGGCCGAGCACGGCCGCAAACTTGCCCATCATGTTGTAGAACCCGTAGAAGGTGCCCGCACGGTCCGCGGGAATCAGCCGGCCGTAATAGGAACGGCTCAGCGCTTGAATGCCGCCCTGCACGCAACCGGTCACTGCTGCCATCGCGAAGAACTCTGCGCGAGTGTCGAGCACCGTCGCATAGAGCGTCACGAGCACGTAGGCGCCGATACAAATGAACAGGCCGACGATCGGGCTGATGCGCTGGCCGATGGCGCCGAATACCAGCGCTGCAGGAAAACCGATGAACTGCACCAACAGGATCGCCTGCACCAGGCTGGACGTATCCAGACCGATGTCCTGGCCGAAGGCCACGGCCATTTTCTGAATAGTGTTCACGCCGTCGATGTACAGCCAGTAAGCGAGCAGGAACACGACGACTGCACGATAGCTGCGGATCTCGCGGAACATGTGCGCGAGCTGCACGAAACTGTCGCGCAACGTCGACCCGGCGTGCGGCTCCAGGCTCTTGTGCTCACGCACGAACACGAAAATAGGAATCGCAAACAGCGCCCACCATACGGCCACGGTGAGGAACGAGGCACGTACGGCCTCCGCCGCATCCGCCAGACCGAAGAACTTCGGATCGAGCGTCATCCAGACATTGATCGCCAACAAGATGCCGCCGCCCAGATAGCCGACCGCATAGCCGAGCCCGGACACCGAATCCAAGCGGTCTGCCGGCGCGACGTCGATCAAGAGCGAGTCGTAGAAAATGATGCCGCCCCAGAAACCGATCGAGGCGAGCCCGAACATCACGGCCGCGAGCAGCGCTTCTCCTTGGCCGATGAAATACAAACCCGCGGTTGCACCGACGCCGATCGCCGTGAACGCGAGCAGGAAACGCAGACGCGCGCCCCCTCGATCGCCGAGCATGCCCAGCCACGGCGCAAGCACGGCCAACAGAAAGCTCGATGCTGCATTCGTGAGCCCCAGCCAGCCCGTGCTGTCTGTTTCCGACATCCCGGACGCCCAGTACTGTTTGAAGAACACCGGGAAGAACACGACCATGACGGTCGTTGCGAATGCCGAGTTCGCCCAGTCGAACGCGGCCCATGCGGCGATCTGTTTCGTGAGGAGCGGCTTTTTCATTGTTCTAGATTACCCGCTAAGAGCGCGCGGAGCATGAGCGCGCGATCGCATCGAGCCGGCCCGATGCGTTCGTCCCCCTGTGTCGTGTCTCTAGGCCTCGGTCAAGCTGCGGCAGCCAAGTGCTCACGCGTCTCGCGGAACGTGATCTCCGGCCAACGCTCGAGCGTGAGCTGCAGGTTGACGCGTGTCGGAGCGAGATACACGAGCGCGCCCGAATGATCGAGCGCCAGGTTCTCGTAGGCTTTCGCGCGAAACTCCTCGAGCTTCTTCGCATCGTCGCAGTACACCCAGCGCGCCGTGAACACGTTCACGTTGTCGAATGCGGCCTGCACGTTGTACTCGTCCTGCAGGCGGAATGCGACTACATCGAACTGGAGCTGCCCGACCGCGCCGAGAATCACATCGTTGTTGCGCAGCGGTCGGAATACTTGAGTGGCCCCCTCCTCGCACAGCTGGTCGAGACCTTTCTGCAGCGCCTTCATGCGCAGCGGGTCGCGCAGCACGACGCGCCGAAACAGCTCGGGCGCGAAGTTCGGAATGCCGGTAAACATCAGCGACTCGCCTTCGGTGAAGGTATCGCCGATGTTGATCGTGCCGTGATTGTGCAAACCGATGATGTCGCCTGCGTATGCTTCATCGGTGTGCTGGCGATCCGCGGCGAGGAACGTCAGCGCGTCGTTCACGCGCATCTCCTTGCCGAGCCGCACGTGGTACATGCGCATGCCTTTCGTGTACTTTCCGGAACAGATACGCATGAACGCGATGCGATCGCGATGACCGGGATCCATGTTCGCCTGGATCTTGAACACGAAACCCGTGAGCTTTTCTTCGTAAGGATCGACACGGCGCGTCGTCGTTTCGCGCGGCAACGGTCCCGGCGCATGGCGGACGAACGTCGCCAACAATTCGGCCACGCCGAAGTTGTTGATAGCCGACCCGAAGAATACCGGCGTCTGTCGCGCCGCCAGGTATTCATCGACGTCGAACGTCGGTGCTGCACCTCGCACGAGCTCGATCTCGTCCTTGAACGATTGCAACCGGTCGCCCAAGAACTCCGCGGCAGCTGCGCTCTCGAGTCCATCGATCGTCGCGTGCGTGCCCGCCCGGCCCTTTTCGCCCGCTTGGTAGATGTAGATGCGATCCTCGAGCAAGTGATAGATGCCGCGCAGATCGCGCCCCATGCCGATCGGCCAGGTCACCGGTGCGCACGAGATCTTCAGAATGCGCTCGATCTCATCGAGCAACTCCATCGGCTCGCGCCCTTCGCGGTCGAGCTTGTTGATGAACGTCATGATCGGCGTGTCGCGCAGCCGGCAGACCTCCATCAGCTTGATCGTGCGTTCCTCGACGCCTTTCGCGCAGTCGATCACCATGAGCGCCGAATCGACCGCCGTCAGCGTTCGATAGGTGTCCTCGGAGAAGTCTTCGTGACCCGGCGTATCGAGCAGATTCACGATGCGCCCGTCGTACGGAAACTGCATGACCGACGACGTCACGGAAATTCCGCGCTGCTGTTCGAGCGCCATCCAATCGGACGTTGCATGCCGGGCGGCCTTGCGGCCCTTCACCGTGCCGGCCAGCTGAATCGCTCCGCCGAACAACAGCAGTTTCTCGGTGAGCGTCGTCTTACCTGCGTCCGGGTGCGAAATGATGGCGAACGTGCGCCGCTTGCCGATTTCTTTGCCGATCAGATCATCCGTCATAAACCAGACGCTCGAAAAACCAACTTCGGAATTCGCTCGAGATTCGGCGGGAGACCGACAAACCGCGCTCTATCGCCCCGAGCGGCACGACAGAGACGTATGGATCGCACGGACAGCTAGTGCCCGCATGGACCCGCGAAGAGGCGGCGATCATAGCAGAGGCTGAAGCCTGGAGACTGAAGCCTGGAGACTGAAGACTGAAGGCTGAAGGCTGAAGGCTGGAAGGGTGAAGGAAGAGTGCGCCCCCGGCGAGCGACCGCTCGCCGCCCACGACTCACTACTCATCGCTCACTACTCACCTCGAGCCCCACGCCTCAAGCCGGTCCAGCAGCCCAGCGCCCAAAACCCGGCGCCCAACTTGCGTGCTTCCTCGTACGACTCGTCGGGCAAGCCGGATGCAACCACGGATAGGCGCCGGTACTGTAGACATAAGAGGAGGTCACTATGTCAGCAGCGTCCAACACCCCCAGCGAGGCAGGTAGTCGATCGGCGCGCAAAGGGCCGAATCTTCACGAACGACTCGGGCTTCGCCCAGGCGATGCGCTCCTGATCGTCGACGTTCAGCGAGATTTCCTGCCCGGTGGGGCGCTCGGCGTGGCCGGCGGGGATGAAGTCGTTGCGCCCCTCAACGCTTACATCGCAGCGTTCGAAGCGAAACGCCTGCCGATCCTCATGACACGGGATTGGCATCCTGCGAATCATTGCTCCTTCAGGGATCAGGGCGGACCGTGGCCGCCGCATTGCGTAAAGGACACTCCTGGCGCGGACTGGGCCGATGAACTCAACGTCGTCGCCGACGCGCGAATCATCTCGAAAGCCACCGAAGCCGCGGTCGAGGCGTATTCGGGCTTTTCCGGTACCTCGCTCCTCGTCCTGCTTCGCGATCTCAACGTGCGCCGACTTTTCGTCGGCGGTCTCGCGACGGACTACTGCGTGCACGACACCGTGCTCGACGCTCGCTCGCATGGCTTCGAGGTCGTCGTATTGGCCGACGCAATCCGCGGCGTCAACGCAAATCCGGGCGATGAAACTCGCGCAATTTGCGAAATGCTCGCGAACGGCGCCACATTGTTTCATCCGCTTCACATGGAACGGCCGACGGCCCGCCCCGTCGAGCCTCCACCGCGACAATATGAGACGGTCGGCAACTATGGTTTCTGCAGAACGCTGACGTTGCCGTTCTCGCAGGTCGTGGACCGCGTCATTCAGGCATTGAGAAACGAGGGCTTCGGCGTGCTCGCCGATATCGACGTGGCCGCCACGTTGAATGAAAAGCTCGGCAGCGAGATTCCACCTTACCGCATTCTCGGCACTTGGAACCCGCCGCTCGCACAACGCGCCCTGCAGGCGGAGCGATCGATTGGGCTGCTGCTCCTGTGCAACGTCGTCGTTCGCGAGGACATCGCGCGCAAAGTGCACGTCGAGTTCTTGGATCCTGCCGTCATCGGCGACCTCACCGACAACGAGGAGATTGCCGAGGTCGCCGCGGATGTGCGCGTGAAGCTGGAGCGCGTCATGGATGCGATCTGATCGAACTCGGCGTCTCGAACGTCGCGTTCGATCATTCCCTCGGCCAAGCGCACGCCTTTACATGTCGACCGGCTCGACCGGCGATTTCTTCTTCTCGGGAATTTCCGTCATCGTCGCCTCGGTCAGCAGCAGCACGCTCGCCACCGACACGGCATTCTCGAGCGCGACACGCACGACCTTGGTCGGATCGATGATTCCGGCCTCGAACAGATCCACATAGCACTTGCGCGCCGCATCGAAACCGACATTCGATGCGGACTCGATCATCTTGCTGACGACCACGCCTCCGTCCACGGCGGAATTGAGCGCGATCTGCCGCGCCGGCGCCTCCAAGGCACGCTTCAGAATTTGCACCCCGGTCCGCTCGTCTCCCTCGCATTCCGATTCGACGCGCTCTACCGCGTCGATGCACTTCAAGAGCGCCAGCCCTCCGCCGGGAACGATGCCCTCCTGGACTGCCGCTTTGGTCGCGCTGATCGCGTCGTCGAGCGCATCCTTCTTCGCTTTCATTTCCGACTCCGAAGGTGCGCCCACGCGAATGACGGCGACTCCGCCGGCGAGCTTCGCCAGCCGCTCCTCCAATTTCTCCCTGTCGTAGTCGCTCGTCGCCTTCTCGATCTCGCGCCTGATCTGCGCCATGCGCGCCTCGATCGTCTTACGTTCGCCCGCGCCGCCGATGATGGTCGTGTTGTCCTTGTCGACGACGATGCGTTTGGCGCGTCCCAATTGCTCGATGGTCGTGTCCTCCAGCTTGAACCCGAGCTCGTCGGAAATGAGCTGTCCGCCGGTGAGCACTGCGATGTCTTCCAGCATCGCCTTGCGGCGATCGCCGAAACCGGGCGCTTTGACGGCCACGCTCTTGAGCACGCCGCGAATCTGATTGACGATCAAGGTGGCGAGCGCTTCGCTCTCGATGTCCTCGGCGACGACCAGAATCGGCCGCCCGCTCTTCGCCACCTGCTCGAGCAACGCGATCAGATCCTTCATGATGTTGATCTTGCGATCCGTGAGCAGGATGTACGCATCCTCGAGAACGGCTTCCATGTTCTCCGTGTCGGTCACGAAGTACGGCGACAAGTAACCGCGGTCGAAGCGCATGCCTTCGACCACCTCGAGCGCCGTCTCCGTCGTCTTCGACTCTTCGACGGTGATGACGCCCTCGCCGCCCACCTTTTCCATGGCTTCTGCCACGAGCTCGCCGATGCTCTCGTCGTTGTGCGCGGAGATCGTCGCAACCTGCGCTTTCTCCTTGCGGCTTGCGACGGGCCGCGACAGCTTCTTCAGGGCTTCGATGGCTGCTTTGGCGCCGCGGTCCAATCCGCGCTTGATATCGATGGCGCTGGCACCTGCAGTGACGTTGCGAACGCCGTCGGCGAAGATCGCTTGCGCAAGCACCGTCGACGTGCTCGTTCCATCGCCGACGACATCGCCGGTTTTCTCGGCAGCCTGCCGCAACATCTGCGCGCCGAGATTTTCTTCCGGATCCTCGAGATCGATTTCCTTCGCGATCGTCACGCCGTCGTTACAGACGACGGGCGCGCCCCATGCCTTCTGGATCAGGACGGATTTGGACTTGGGACCGAGCGTAATGCGGACGGCGTCCGCGAGCTGAGTTGCGCCGCGCAAAATCTTCTCGCGTGCGACCGCACCGAACATCATGTGCTTGTGCGCCATAAGTCCTCACCCTCCATTCACGCACCCGGGAAAGTCGCATCGATCGTCTTGCCGTCGGCAAGCTGGCACGTGCCGGCGCCTCCGCCGGCCATACCTGCGGACGGACGAACGAGCCGGAAGCGACAGCGCATGTACTCGCCATCATCGGCGCGAAGATTCGCGAGCACGCGCCCACTGTAATGCTTCACGAACCGCGGTCCGGGATCCGGATGCCAGTGCGGCCAGCCGCGCCATGGGCGATGCCAGCCGTCCCACAACGGATCGAGCTGATCGACGCGTGTGTCGCTCGTGATCTGAAAATACGTACCGCTGAAGGCACGTCCGTCGGCAAACGTCGCCGTCATCGTTCCGGAGACACTATCCTTGCTGCGCCATTGAAAAGTGACGCTCTCGTCGACACCGTCGCGCAACGTTCCCTGGCCGGCGCCCGTCGTCGTACATCCCGCGGCAAGTAGTGCGAGCAGACTCGCCAGAACCGAAAACATTTTCGTGCGCATGAAATAACTCCTCGCGAAGCTGCGTCGCGCACGATGCTCGATCGAGAACGGCCGATCGAAAATCAGAGGATCAGGAAGGCGAACATGGAAATGCCCGTAGCGCGGTATGCGGGCTCGGGCCGTGGGGCTTGGGGCACGGTGTTGGGCAAGGGCGTGCGGAACAGAATTTTCTGTCGCTCGGTTCTTGGTCCTGCGCCATCGCCGTAATTTCTCTTCGCTCGCTTTGGCTTGAAGCAGATGCGCGATTCACCGCCCTTACGAATCACGACGGAACTCGATTGCACGTGTCGGCGGTCGTGTAGGGCCCCACGCCCCGAGCCCCAAGCCCCACACTATCTTTACGCGCATTTCCCGACTTCTTACCGGAATGAGCGAGTATCGTCGGCGGCGCCGAGCTGAGATGATGGGCGGCACTATGGGAAACGACAGCAACGAACCTCGCGGTCGGCCGGAACGCCCGGATGGGACACGCATGAGCAAAGTGCGAATCTGGGACGTGCTCTTCGTGCTCGCGCTGCTGGCGGCGGTGTACTCCCTGACGTCGATTCGCCCCGCCGGGACGCTGTCGTACAGCGAGTTCAAAGCCCTGCTCGCTGCCGGACAGATTGCCGAAGTCACGCTGAGCGGCGAACAGATCACAGGCAAGATCAAACCCGGTTCCCTCGACGGGCTGCTCCCCGAGGAAACGATCGCGAAGCTTCCGCAAGACGACAAAGGCGAACGCACGTTCACGACCGTCGCCGTCGACGATCCCGAGCTCGTCAAGCAATTGGATGCTGCGCAAGTTCGCTATTCCGGCACCCGCAGCTCGAGCTGGTTGATGACGTTGCTCTCCTGGATTCTGCCGGTGCTGATCTTCGTCGCTTTTTGGAGCTTCCTGATCAAGCGCATGGGCAGCGGTTTGGGAGGTCCGGGAAGCGGGCTGCTCGATGTCGGCAAGAGCAAGGCGCGGCTCTACATGGAGAACGTCAACGTGACGTTCGCCGATGTCGCCGGCGTCGATGAGGCAAAGGAAGAGCTGCAGGAAATCATCACGTTCCTTCGCGACCCCAAGCAGTACGGGCGCCTGGGCGCTCGTATCCCCAAAGGCATCTTGCTCGTGGGACCTCCCGGAACTGGCAAGACCCTGCTCGCGCGCGCAGTCGCAGGCGAAGCCGGTGTGCCCTTCTTCTCGATCAGCGGGTCGGAATTCGTCGAGTTGTTCGTGGGCGTCGGCGCGGCGCGCGTGCGCGATTTGTTTGCGCAAGCGCGCGCCAAGGCGCCGTGCATCATTTTCATCGACGAGCTCGATGCGTTGGGACGCGCTCGCGGCATCGGGCCGGCCGGCGGCGGACACGACGAGAAAGAGCAGACATTGAATCAGCTCCTCGCCGAGCTCGACGGCTTCGATCCGAGCTCCGGCGTCGTGCTCCTTGCCGCCACGAATCGCCCTGAGATTCTCGATCCCGCGCTCTTGCGTGCCGGGCGGTTCGATAGACAGATCCTCGTCGACCGTCCCGACAAGACCGGCCGCGCGCAGATTCTCAATGTACATCTGCGCAAGATCCGCATCGATCCGGATGTGAAACCCGAAGAGATCGCCGCACTGACACCCGGATTCACCGGCGCAGACCTCGCCAATCTCGTAAACGAAGCCGCACTGCTAGCCACACGCCGCAAAGCCGAGTCGGTCACGATGCAAGACATCACGAATGCCTTGGAGCGCATCGTCGCCGGACTCGAGAAACGCAATCGGTTGCTCAACGAGAACGAGCGACGCACGGTCGCCTACCACGAGTGCGGCCATGCGATCGTCTCGATGCTCACGCCGGGTTCGGATCCCGTACAGAAGGTGTCGATCATTCCGCGCGGCATCGGTGCGCTCGGCTATACGTTGCAGCGGCCGCTCGAAGACCGCTTCCTCATGACGCGACACGAGCTGCTGGATCGAATGACCGTCTTACTTGGCGGTCGCGCGGCCGAGCAGATCCTGTGCTCGGAAGTCTCAACCGGCGCTGCGGACGATCTCGCGAAGGCCACGGATATCGCGCGTCACATGGTCAAACGCTACGGCATGAGCGAAGCGCTCGGACCCGTGAGCTACGAAAGCGCCGCCACACCGCTATTGGGTCCCACGGCCGATTATTACCGGCCGCGCGATTACGCCGAATCCACGGCAGGCCGCATCGACGCGGAAGTGCGTCAGCTCATCGAGGAAGCCGCGCGGCGTGCGAAAGAGCTTCTCCAAACGCATCGCGACACGCTGGAGGCGATGGCCAGCGAGCTACTCGCTCGCGAAACGCTCGATACGGCGGCGATCGAGAGATACCGCACCGAGCTGACCCGTTCGACCGCGCTCGTAAAGACGGCCTGACGCCCCCGCCTCTAATTAACGCCCGCGGCGCGACGCGCATAGCGCATGGCGATGCGCCCGCTGCAAGTAGTCCTCTGCTTTCGCGCGCCAGTTGTTGCGCGTACCGTAATCCGGGTCGCGCGAGCTCCACGCCATCAACTTGGCACGCACCGTAGCACGACGGCTGCGATAGAAATCGAGCAACTGAGGCGTGATCGGATCGTCGGATTCGGCGCGATAGGCGTTCAAGACGATCTGCGCAGGCTCCGGATCTCCGAGTCGCTCGCACTCGAGCGACAGAAACGCGAGCTCCTCGCCGGGATCGAGCGTGCGCAGATCCAAGGAAAACTCCAAACAATCGATGACGCAAGGCGGATCGGTCAAACAGATGTGCTCTGGACGAAGATCGCCGTGCCCTTCGACGATCCGCCGCTCTCGAGCACGCATCGCAAGCTCAGATTGGACCATGTCGCAGACAGCGATTTGTGCAGACGCAACCGATTCGACGAGCTTTGCGTTCAAACGGAGATCCGCCGCGAGCAGCTCGGAGCGATCCGTCTCCATCTGAGACCGGATGCGCGACACGTAATCGCGTACTTCGATCGTCGGCTGCTCGCGATAGAACCTCGCGAGCATGCGACCCACGACTTCCAGACGCTCGACCGAAAAAGCGCCCGCAGCAATCGCGCGATCCAGCATCGCCTCCGACGGCAGCCGACGCATTTTCACCAGCCAATCGACGACGACACCTTTACCTCCGATGCGAAGCGCACCCTCCGTAGTCATCGTCAACGGCACGACATCCAGATAGACGTCTCGCGCGAGCCGCCGATTGAGTCGCAGCTCTTCATCGCAATTGAATTTGCGCGCCGCCACGTTGGAAAGATCCAGATCGGGCATGCGCATCGGCTTCTTGAGCTTGTAAACGCGATCGTCGGTCAGGAAGACCCAGGCATGATGCGTCTCGATGGCGGTGACGGTTCTCGTCGGCTCGTCGTACGCAAGCGGCGAGCGAAGCGCGGCGACTTTGGCTTGGAGGCTGGTCACTCGATCCAGGCTGAAGGCTGAAGACCGAAGGCTGAAGGTAGAGCGCGCAGTCTCGCGCGAATCACGAATCGCGAGCGGGCGCTTTCGAGCCTGTCGCCTGCTAAAGCACCAACTTATACACCAACGCATCCTCGCGTCCGCCGGGCGCTTGGTAATAGCCCTTGCGCAAACCGACGCGGGTAAAGCCGAGATGTTCGTATAAGCGGATCGCTATGGTGTTGGACGGCCGCACTTCCAAGAACACTTCCTGCATGTGCTGCTCGCGGGCGCGATCGAGCAGATATTCCATCAAGCGACGTCCGATACCAGCGGAGCGCAGATCGCTACGGACGCAGATGTTCAAAATGTGCGCCTCGCCGGGACCGAAAGACATGATGCCGTAGCCGCCGATCTCGCCGGCCGCTTCGATCACACGGCAGAGATAGCCGACCCGCACGCAGTCGCGAAATACACCCTCGCTCCACGGGAAGGCGTAGGAAGCGCGCTCGACCATCGCGACGGCAGGCACGTCCGCCAAGCTCATCGGCCGGAAGCGCACGCTTTGGAAAATCTTCGACCGATCGAGCTCTGCACTCACGTGGATGCGCCTCCCAGCCGCTCGAATGTCTGCATCGCCAACACGAGATCGCTCCAAGCCTTGCGTTTGTCCGCCGGGCTGCGCAGCAGATAGGCCGGATGATACGTGACGACCATCGGTCGCGGCTGTCCGCCGGGCTGTAACGCCGGCAGATGGTGCAGTTTCCCGCGCAATTTACCAATCGGAGTATCCGTACCGAGCAACGTCTGAGCCGCGATGCGTCCGACGCACAGAATGAGCCTCGGGTTAACGAGCTCGATTTGCCTGTACAGGTAAGGAATACACTCGCGGACCTCTTCCGGTCGCGGATCGCGATTATTGGGCGGCCGGGACTTGAGGATGTTGGCGATGTAGACCTCTTCGCGAGCCAATCCCATGGCCTTCAGCATCGAATTGAGGAGTTGTCCCGCCCGACCGACGAACGGTTCGCCCTGCCGATCTTCGTCCGCACCGGGTGCCTCGCCGATCACGAACCAGCTCGCACGGCGATTACCGACACCGAAGACGCCCTGGGTGCGGCTGGCATGCAGCGGACAACGCTGACAGCTTCGGACAGCCGCCTCGAGCGCTTCCCACCCCAAACCGGCGGCATGATGTTCGATCCGCACGACCTCGGGTGCTGCGACCTCTCGAAGCGCAACGATTTCGGGCTGAGCAGTCTCCGGAGCCGTCTCTGCGATCGGCTCGGCCGACGGCAACACCCGATCGCGGCGCTCCCAGACATCGATGTCCATGGCGCGCAGGTAGGCAAGACGGCGTGAATCCATACTGAAATGATCGAACTATCGAAAGTGAGCGACGTCTGGTTACGGCGCTGCCGGGTCGTCGCGCCGCTTGCGCCGGAGCTTTCGCAGCAACCAATACAGCGGCGCATACATCGCGTAGCTGCCGAACAAGACGAGCAGCGAGACCGGCGCCAACGAGACCAGCACGTAGATGAGCGGGATCAAGAGCGCGTACACCCAGGGGATGCGCCCGCGCACGTTCAGCTCTTTGCCGGCCCAGTAAGAGAACTTGCTGACCATCAAGGCCCCGATCACGATCGAAACGACGAACGCGAGCACGAGGCCGGGCAACCCTGCCAAGTCGACGTCGCTCGCCAGCCAGATGAAACCGGCGACCGTACCAGCCGCAGAGGGGCTCGGTAGGCCTTCGAAATAGCGCTTGTCGACGACCGCAGCACGGCTGTTGAAACGTGCCAGCCGCAAGCCCGCCGCCACGGCATAGAAAAACGCCGCGATCCAACCGAACCGGCCCCAGAACTGGCCATAGTCGGCAATCCGCGCCACGCCCCACTGATAAACGAGGATGGCCGGTGCGAGCCCGAAAGCGACCATGTCGCACAGGCTGTCGTACTCCTTGCCGAAATCGCTCTGGGTGTTCGTCCAGCGCGCAACGCGTCCGTCGAGACCGTCGAACAGCATGGCCACGAACACGCCGAAACCGGCGCGCGCGAAATTGCCGTCGATGGCCGCCACGATGGCATAGAACCCGCCGAACAACGTCCCGGTCGTGAGCAGATTCGGCAGCCAATAAAACCCGCGGCCGGACTTGGCGGTCTCGGCCGCGGCTTGGGATTCGGGATTAGCGCTCATGCATTACGAGGCCCTGTGATGCAGCGGAACTAGGGTCGACGCTTGGGAAGCGGCCAATGGAACTTTGCGGTTCCCAGTCTCCAACGAGCCGTGCGCCGTCCGCGCCGAGCTGACATCATAGGTGGGCGCCAATTACACGTACAACCGCGTGCACGGCAGACCTGGAGCGTGTGACGCAGGTCGCTGCAACCGCAGTCGGCGCACAGCACGATCCGCCCGGCCATGCCAGATTCGATTTCCTCACTGTGTCGAACGTTGATCGTCCTGACGATGTTGGCTGCGCCGGCCGGCGCGCTGGCCGATCGTCAGCAGGATCCGGAGCTCGGCAGACTTCTCGAACAGGCGCTCTCGGAGAGTCGCTGTTTCGAGGACAAGTTCGACCAGCAAGTCTGGGTTGCGGCCATGGAGCCGCATTTGGCGCGATTCGTCAAAGATTCCGCCGAGCGCGCCGAGATTCTCTATCACGTCCATTGCGAAGCGCGCCGGCTCAACTTGCCGCCAGGGCTGGTCATGGCCGTCATCGAGGTCGAAAGCGGCTTCGACCGGTGGGCCGTCTCCAGTGCGGGTGCGGTCGGCCTCATGCAGATCATGCCGTTCTGGCCGCGACAACTGGGGATGACGAATGCGGAGCTCGTGAGAATTCCGCAGAACATTCGCATGGGATGCACGATCCTGCGGTTCTATCTGGATCGCGAAAAAGGCGACTACACGAAGGCGCTGGCGCGCTACAACGGCAGCATCGGGCGACGCGACTACTCCGACCGCGTCCTGAGACGACTCGCGCAGCGCTGGCGCTACGACTGAAGACGGTCATCGCAAGCTCGGCGCTTGCGTATCAGGCGCTCAACCCGTCGAAAAGCCCGTCGGCACGCTAGGCAAGTCTTCGAGCCGCAACTCTTGCACTTCCACACTCTGCACACGGGCGGACGGAGGGCCACGGTGCAGCCATTCGATGAGCGCGTTCACCGATTCCAGCTCGCCAGCGACCAGAACCTCGACGCGTCCGTCCGGCAAATTGATCGCGTAGCCGGACAGACCGAGCTCGATCGCACGTTGGCGTGTCGATCCCCTGAAGAAGACGCCTTGAACGAGTCCCGAAACGAAACAGCGACGAACGACGGACGCGGTCATGAACGAAAGACGGTAAACGGAGCACTGAGATCGAGGCCGCGAGCGAACGGGTCGTTCACTCCGAAGGAGGTTGCACGGCAGCCCGCGCAGCGCCGAGCGCCTCGACTGCCTTGCCTCTGGCCGCCACGGCGTTCCGACGCGCCTCGCGATAATCGCGACCCTGCAAGCTCGCTTCGGCTTGCTCCAGGAACCTTCGAGCTTCCATGAACTGCTGGGGCGCAACCTGCTCGGCACCTGCCTCGCGTGCCGCACGAATGGCTTGCCGGGCGTCGCTCATTTCCTGAGCCGGTGCGCTCACACAAGCTCCCAGTGCGCAGCACACCACTAGCAGAAAACAGCGAAGCCACTTGAGACGGATCATGGGAATGCGACGGACCGTAGCAACGCCGCTCTACACCGTCAAGGCGCGCACCACTACAATGCCGCGGGCGATTGTGGCTCGCGCACGTTGCGTTACTCCCACATTCACTCGAACTCATCGCGCTTGTTCCCACGGTTCCTGGAGTTTGTGCGCGTGACGGAAATCTTGGTCCTGTTTTATTCCCGCAAAGGCAGCACTGCCGAGATCGCGCGGCACGTCTGTCGCGGCATCGAATCCGTTCCCTCTGCACAGGCACGTTTGCGCACAGTCCCGCCGGTGACGACGGTCGTCGAGGCTCCGCAATCGCCCGTGCCGAGCGAAGGACCGCCCTATGCCACCGCACAGGACCTGATCGAATGCGACGGGCTCGTGCTCGGCAGCCCCACGCGTTTCGGCAACATGGCCGCACCGCTCAAGTACTTCATCGACGGCACCAGCACGATCTGGCTGAGCGGTGCTTTGGCGGGCAAGCCGGCCGCCGTGTTCACGTCGACGCAGACGATGCACGGCGGTCAGGAATCGACCCTCATCTCCATGATGCTGCCGTTGCTCCATCATGGGATGTACATCGTCGGTCTGCCGTACACGGAACCCGCGTTGTCGAGTACGCGCGGCGGCGGTTCGCCCTACGGCGCCAGCCACGTTGCCGGCAACGAAGCCAATCCACGGCTTACAGACGATGAACGTACGCTGGCACAACTGCTCGGCCGACGCGTCGCAGAGCTCGCTTGCAAGCTCAAAGCAGCCTCGCGTTGAAGTCGCATGAAACCTGAGAACGTCAGAGCGACAGCGCTCGGTCTGTTGATCTGTCTGATCGCGCTGGTGGCGGCTTGGCAGCTTTCGATGGAGCTCGCAACCGGACGGATGCTCGCTGCGGTCGTCCTCACATTGCCTCTTTGGGCACCGCTGCGCGGACTGCTGCGAAACGAGCGCCGCACCTATGCGTGGGCGACGCTGTGCGTCATTCCCTATTTCATCCTGGGCACGACCGAGGCAATCGCGAATCCGGAGCACCGCACATGGGCGGGATTGTGCCTGCTGCTGGCGCTGATGCTGTTCGTATCGCTGATCCTTTATCTTCGCGTGACGAATCCGGCACGAGGGCCGCGGACGTAGCGTACGCGCGGCCGTTCAGACCTGCCGCGTCTTCAGCACTTCGTTGACGAAACGCACTGTGAGACGCCGCTGCGCGACGAGGGAAGCCTCGTCGAGCTCGTCGAGCACCCTGCACAGCGTCGCCATATCGCGAGGCAGCCGGCGCAACATGAATGCGGCAGTCTCTTCCGGCAGCTCGAAGCCGCGCAGCTCCGCGTGCAGCTGCAGCGCGCCGATTTGCTCGGCATCGTTCAACGGACGCAGAGTCAAGACGATGCCGCCAGCAAGCCTCGACGCCAAATCCGGCAAGGTCATGCGCAATGCCCCGGGTGCAGATGCACTGGCAACGAGCAGCCGCCCGCGACGTTCTTCCAGTTGCTGGTGCAAGGCGAACAAGGCCCGGTTCCAAGCCGCATCGGCAGCTACCTCTTCGATGTCGTCGATGCAAACGACATCGAGCTCTCCCCAACCCGAGAGCATTTCCGGCCCCATGCGACTGACATGCTCGAGAGGCAGGTACGCACCGCGCAATTGGCGCGAGGCGGCGTGCGCACAGACCGCCTGCAACAAGTGCGACTTTCCGGTGCCTGGCCCGCCATGGAGAAAGATGCAAGGCGGCAACACGCCGGGCGCTAGCGATTTCAGGATGTCGACGGCGGCACCGTTCGGACCGGCGTAATAGCTGGCGAACACCGAGCTATCGCGCAGTCGCACGCCGAGCAGAAGTTGCTGAGTCACGGCATCACTGTGCCGTCTGCCGACGGCTGCGGCTGACCTCTGCCGCCTTCTTCGAATACGTGAGAACGTAGTCCAGGCCGCTGACGAAGGTCGTGACGAACACGAGCGCGCCCATCACAGTCACGGCCAAATCGGAAACCCGGCCGATCGCATGCGAGCCCACGATCAACAGGGCAAAGACGATCTGACACAGCGTGTTGAGCTTACTGATGATGGTCGGCCGGCCTTGCGGATCGCCGAACAACCAGTTGTAGACGATGGCACCCACCGTGATGACCACGTCGCGGCCCACGACGGTCGCCGTCAACCACAGCGGTACGAAGCCAATGGCCGTCAGCGTGACGTAGGTGCCGACCAGCAAGATCTTGTCGGCCAGCGGATCGAGAATCTTGCCGAGCTCCGATGTCCAGCCGAAGCGCTTTGCCAAGAAACCGTCCAGTCCGTCGGTCGCCGCCGCAATCGCGAACAGCCACATCGTCGCGCGAAAGTTGCCCTCGGCCAGCAGCCATACGACCGGCACGACCAGCAGCATGCGTGCGATGCACAGCGCATTGGGGATGAAGCGCAGACCAAACATCGAACGGCGTTGCCCGAAGTCCTAGCGCTGCAACCGCAGCTGCAATCGGTCGGTCGCGAGGCCGTCATCGGCGATCGGGACCAGTTTGTGGTCGAGCGCGAGCGCCCGCCGCAACGTCGCGGCATCGCCGCGCACGGCGAGTTGGAAGCGCATCGTGCTACCTGAAACCTGCTCCAGACTAATGCTGCGCACGAGGGTCATGCCCTCCAAATAGCTCATGGTGGCCGCGTAGTCCTGCAAGTTTTCGATGCCCAAGACTTCGACGTTCACTCTCGCGAGCGAACCAGCCGAGGCAGCGAACAGCCGACCAAGCGTATCTGCGGCCAAATGAACGCCGTCTCCGAGCCCCCCGGTCGCTTCGGCCGCAGTTTCGTGAGCAGCAACCGACCAGCGCACGACGAGCTGTCCGGCCGCATCCCGCTGCGCCTGCCCCACGAGCACGGCATTTGCGCCATGACGTGCCGCGATGTCGAGCGCTTGCGAAGCGGCGGACGCAGCTTCGAGCATCGCGCGGTCTTGCGAGTCGAGCGTCGGCCAAACGATGGGCACACCGCGCTCTCGTGCGACGTTCGCGATCAGGTCGCGTTCGGGCGCTGGATATCCTGCTTCGATCCACAGCGGACCCGCCGTGCCCGGCACGCTCAAGAGCACGAGCGTGAGCGGTCGTTCCTTGCCCCAGATCGGCAAGCCTGCTTCGCCGAGCAACCGATCGATGGAAACCGTGTCGAAAGCCACTTGCAGCTGATTGTCCGATGTGAACGAGAAGCGCTGCACGTAGCGCCGCGCATTCCTGGTGGCCGACCCGAGACGTGCCGGCGCATCGCGCCTACCGCTCACGCGAACTGCAACCGCGTTCAACGCATCCTCGAAGGCCGCATCCCGTGTGGTTTGAATGGGCAGTGTGACTTCGTACAAATCGTCGACGCTGACCGCTCGCGACCCGCAACAGAAGAGCGCAAGCGAAACCGCCATGATGCTCGTGAAAAAACCTCTGACTGCGTGACGCTCGACGAGCATGCCGCTCCTCTTCGGTTCTGCCGGATCGCATACACGACTCGCATCGCGGACGCTGCCGGCGGTTCAAGGCCGTGTAAAATACCACACGCCTGCAGCACCCAACCCGGTCCCAATGGATTCGAGTACGCTGCTTCGCGCGCCCGCTCGTCCACCCCGCAGAGGCCCAATGCCGCCCTATGTCGCCATCTGACTCGATTACCTACAAAGACGCCGGCGTCGATATCGAAGCAGGCGATGAGCTCGTCGAGCGCATCAAACCGATCGTCAAGCGCTCGATGCGGCCGGAAGTGCTCGCCGGCTTGGGCGGCTTCGGTGCGCTGTTCGAGATTCCTTTGGATCGTTATCGCAAGCCCGTGCTCGTGTCCGGGACCGATGGCGTCGGCACGAAGCTGCGCCTTGCGATCGAGACCGGACGGCACGACACGATCGGCATCGATCTCGTCGCAATGTGCGTCAACGACGTCGTCGTGCAAGGCGCCGAACCGCTGTTCTTTCTCGACTATTACGCCACCGCGAAATTGCACGTGGACGTTGCCGAGTCCGTCATCAAAGGCATCGTCGAGGGCTGCGTGCAGGCCGGTGCTGCGCTGATCGGCGGCGAGACGGCAGAAATGCCCGGCATGTACGCCGAAGGCGACTACGATTTGGCGGGCTTTTGTGTCGGCATCGTCGAGAAGGACGACATTATCGACGGCAGCAAAACGCAGTCGGGCGATGTCGTGATCGGACTGCCCTCCTCCGGTCCGCATTCGAACGGCTACTCGCTCATCCGCAAGCTCTTGAAGCACGCCAACGCGACGCCGGCGACGAAATTGAGTGACGGCCAGCCGCTCTACGATGCGCTGATGCAACCGACGCGCATCTACGTCAAACCGCTCCTTGCGCTCGCCAAACAAGTGCCCGTCCATGGTCTTGCGCACATCACCGGCGGCGGTTTGACCGAGAACATTCCTCGCGTCATTCCCGACGGCTTGGGCGTCGCGTTGAACGCCAAGTCATGGAAGCGGCCCGAAGTTTTCGATTGGCTGCAGAAGGCCGGCAACATTGCACCGGCCGAGATGTACCGCACGTTCAATTGCGGGATCGGCATGGCGGTCATCGTCGGCCAGGCGCACGTCGATAGAGCGCTCCAAGTGCTACGCGAACAGGGCGAGCAACCGGTCGTCATCGGCCAAGTGCAGAGCGGCCAATCCGGCGTCGTGATCGACGAATGAACGTGGCGAGCGCGACGCGACTCCCGATCGCGATTCTCATCTCGGGCCGCGGCAGCAATATGCGCACCATTGCCGAGCGTGCCGCAAGCGGCACGCTGCCCGTCGAAGTGCGCGTCGTCGTCAGCGACCAGCCGAATGCCGGCGGTCTGGAAATTGCCCGCTCGATGGGGATTCCCACCGAAGTGCTCTCGCCGCGCGAGTTCCCCGACCGTCCGAGCTATGACCGCGCGCTCGCTCGGCTCGTCGCACGCTACGAGCCCAAGCTCGTCGTGCTCGCCGGCTTCATGCGCATTCTGACCTCGGAATTCATCGCGCCGTTCGCCGGCCGCATCATGAACATCCATCCATCGCTGCTACCGAAGTATCGCGGACTGCACACGCACCGCCGCGTGCTCGAAGCCGGCGACCCGATCCACGGAGTGAGCGTGCACTTCGTCACCGAGGAACTCGACGGCGGCCCGCTCATTATTCAGGCGTGTGTCGACGTCCGCCCCGGCGATACCGAACAGAGCCTTTCAGCCCGAGTTCAGCGCGAAGAACACAAGATCTATCCGCAAGCGATCGAGTGGTTTGCGACCGGACGGCTCGAGCTCGTCGGCGATCGCGTGATGCTCGACGGCAAGGAGCTCGACCGACCTGTACTGGTCGACGCAAGAGGAACCTGATGCGAACACTGCTTTGGGCGCTGGTCGGTTGGCTCGTTGTCGGTTCGGCGGCCGCCGATGCGCCCGCGCTGCAGCCCTACACCGCGACTTATCACGTCACGTATCGAGGACTGAATGCCGGTGAGTTGCGAATGCAGCTCACTTTCGATCCCGCCACCAATCGCTACACCTTCGAAACGCGCGCGAAGCCGAGCGTTCTTGCGCGGCTCGTCGTCGGTCGCGACGCGATCGAGCGCACCGTCGTCGAAATGACGCCAAGCGGTATCCGGCCGCTCGAGTGGTTTTTGGAAGACGGCAAGAGCGGCGACGGCGGAGACGGGAAATTGATCTTCGACTGGTCGCGCGGCACCGTTACCGGCAAGTTCGAAGGCAATGCAGTCGAGCTGCCGACTCAGCCGGGATTGCAGGATCGGCTGTCCATTCAACTCGCCGTGAACGCCGCGCTCGCACAAGGCCGCGAACCAGACACGGTCGTCATGTTGAACGGCGACCGCACGCGCGAATACACGTACGAAAACAAGGGCACCGCCGAGCTCAACACGAAGCTGGGCAAGCTCTCCACGGTCATTTACGAGAGCACGCGCGCCGGCTCCGATCGCGTCTCCAAAGTCTGGCACGCACCAAGCCTCGAGTACTTGCCCGTACGCGTCGAACAAACCCGCAAGGGCAAGGTCGAGACGGTGATGGTGCTCCAGGCCATAGATCGCTAGAAGCGATCCATGGCCGAGGCTGCAGGCTGTTTCTAGGCTGAAGACTGAAGGCTGAAGGCTGAAGGAAGCGCGCGCATCGCGCGCCTACGACTCACGCGCCTACGCCTTCGGCAACGTCACTCCCGTCTGCCCTTGATACTTGCCGCCGCGGTCCTTGTACGAGGTCTCGCAGACTTCATCCGACTCCAGGAACAGCATCTGCGCGACGCCCTCGTTGGCGTAGATGCGCGCGGGCAGCGGCGTCGTGTTCGAGAACTCGAGCGTGACGTGCCCTTCCCATTCCGGTTCGAGGGGCGTGACGTTCACGATGATGCCGCAACGCGCGTAAGTCGACTTGCCGACACAGATCGTCAGCACGTTGCGCGGAATCCGAAAGTATTCGACCGTGCGCGCGAGAGCGAACGAGTTCGGCGGAATGATGCAGATCGGGGCTTTGACATCGACGAAGCTCTTCGAATCGAATTCCTTCGGATCGACGATCGTCGAATTGATGTTCGTGAAGATCTTGAACTCGTCCGCGCAACGCACGTCGTAACCGTAGCTCGACGTCCCGTACGAGACGATCTTGTGACCGTTCGCGACTCGAACCTGGTTCGGTTCGAACGGCTCGATCATCCCCTGAGCCGCCATGCGGCGGATCCACCGATCGGATTTGATGCTCATTTGTGTGTGGTGTTGGCGAGAAGAAGGTCCAGCGATTATGAGCCGCGGCCCGCGACAAAGACACGCCCTGTGCGCGCTCACGTATCCTCGATACTGATGGTCGGGAACGGTTTGCCCGCACCGAGCGCGGCCAGACGGCCGGCCACGTGCCGTGCCATTTCGATGTAGGCCCGCCCCAGGGCGCTGTCCGGTTCCGCGACGACCGTCGGTTTGCCCGAGTCGGTTTGCTCGCGAATACGAATGTCGAGCGGCAGCTCCGCAAGCAGATCGACGCCGTATTGCTCTGCCATCCGCCGGCCGCCTCCCGCACCGAAAATGTGCTCCTCGTGTCCGCAGTTCGAGCAGACGTGCGTGCTCATGTTCTCCACGATGCCGAGCACGGGAACCTCGACCTTCTGGAACATCTTGAGTCCCTTGCGGGCATCCAACAAAGCGATGTCCTGAGGCGTCGTGACGATCACCGCGCCGCTCACCGGCACGCGTTGCGATAGCGTCAATTGCGTGTCGCCCGTCCCGGGCGGCATATCGACGATCAAATAGTCGAGCTCGCCCCAACGCGTCGTCTCGAGCAGCTGCACGAGCGCCTGAGTCACCATCGGGCCGCGCCACACCATCGGCTGCTCTTCGTCGATCATGAAGCCGATCGACATCACCTTGACGCCGTAGCCGACGGGCGGATCGATCGTGCGCTGATCCGGGCTCGTCGGCCGCTCGCCGGACAGACCGACCATGCGCGGTTGGCTCGGTCCATAGATGTCCGCGTCCAGCAATCCGACCCGTGCGCCTTCGCGAGCGAGCGCAAGCGCGAGATTGACGGCGGTCGTCGACTTGCCGACTCCTCCCTTTCCGGAAGCCACCGCGACGATGTTCTTGATGCCCTGAATCGGGCGCAGATTGCGCTGTACCGCCTGAGATGCAACAGCCCACGCGACGTCGACTTCGATCTTGGCGCCGCCGGCGATGGCGGCCAGACGCTCCTCGAGCAAGCTCGCAAGCTCCGCACCGTAAGTTGCCGCAGGGAAACCGAGCTGAAGTCGAACTTGGATCTCGGTGTCGGTGACACGAAGATTCGCAAGCGCCCCGGCCTCGCCGAGCGAGCGATTGAGGTGCGGCTCGATGAAGGACTCGACGAGCCCGCGTACGGCAGTTTCGCGTTCGGAGATCATGGCGTTCGGCTCGCCGCTGACGCTGGGGGGGCGCGGATTGTAGCGGATCGAGTCCCTCTCGGCCGCCGATGGATGCCCGACGCACCCCAAGCTGACGAATCTCTGCACACCTCCGCGTACACTGGAAAACAAGGCGATCCGGTTGAGTAAATTCCTGTCCGGCAAGTCCTTTTTAGCCTGAGAGTCATGGCATAATGCCGGTCGAGTGCCGAGTGTGGACCTTTGGTTCATTGGCTTCACGGCTGTTACCGATAAAGTCTGGTCGGAGTTGAACGTTGGCGGTCAAGCCGTCGACCGGTCGAAGCTGTCACGGCTTCCATAACGGGCTCTGCCTCAGGGGGACAGCGGGTGCAGCGAAACTCCCTTGCGATCCGGCGAAGCCCAGTGCGAACGCCGACATCGACTCGGTTGCGTTTGCGCTCCTAACCGTTGAAGTGCCCTCCCGGCAACGGCATCGACACGCGAAGAATGCGCGGACGGTTGCGGGCCCGCGAACAAAGGACGATTGAGACCACTCGATGGGTTTTTTCTCGGATCTAAGAGCTGAACGGCTGATTGCGGAAATTCGCAGTATCGGCGATCCGATGCACCCGGATGCCCAGAAGGCATTCCAGAAGCTCGGCAAGCTCGGCGCCGGTGCGATTCCGAAAATCATCGACGCGCTCGCAGTTGCGGACAAGAAAGAAACTGCGTCGTATGTCGAAATCCTCGCGCAGCTCGTCGACAACAAGAGCTTTCCCCTCCTCGCGCAAGGCCTGGCGGACGGCAATCCGCGCACGATCGCTGCGATCGGTTGGGCGCTGACCCAGAGCACGAACTACAGCCCGTCGCTCTTGATCGAGCTGCTCGGACGCGAGGACATTTCGAAGCCCGCGGTTCTCGATGTCATCAATGCGCAAAAGAACCGCTTCACGGTGCGCGACCTGCTGCAGCATGCCTATTCGCAGGAGGCCAACGAGAAGGCCGCGCTGTTCAAGATCATCGGCGAGCTCGCGGACGAGTCGAACCTCGGCGAATTGATCAGCCGCATCGACGGCAAGGATTCCGCCGCTCGCATTCACATCATCAACATCCTTTCGCGCTTCAATCGACCGGACGTGGCGGCCGCCATCCAGAGACAACTGCGCGACCCGAATCGAATGATTCGCAGCGCAGCGCTCGCGGCGCTGCAGAACATGGACGGCCCGATCGCAATCGAGCCCGTGATTCAAATGCTGCGCGACCCGGACATCGAGGTCGCCAACCGCGCGATCGACGTCGTGGTGCGCGCGAAGGATCCGGACACGATGAAATATCTCATCGATGTCCTGAAGGACGAAAACGAATATGCGCGCCGCGCGGCGGTCGAGGTGCTGAATCATCTCGGCACGACGCGCGACATCAAGCATCTGCTGCAAGCGATCAAGGACGACGACTGGTGGGTGCGCACGCGTGCCGCCGATGCGCTCGGCAAGATCGGCGGGCCGCGCGTCGTAGACGCCGTCATCGAGTTGGTCCGCGACGACGACGAAGACGTCAGACGCGCCGCGATCGAGATTCTCAATCAGACCAAGGACGAGCGCGCCATCAACTTCCTGATCCAAGCCACCAAGGACAAGGATTGGTGGGTGAGCGAACGCGCCGTCGATGCCTTGGCGGAGATCGGCAGCAAGAAGGCGATTCCGGCGCTGCTCGAGCTACTCCATTCGGAGAACACGCGTTCGCTGCCGACCGTCGCTCGGGCGCTCGGCAAGATCGGCGATACGCGCGTCATCGAGCCGCTCGTCAAGCTGCTCGAGCGGCCGGAAAAAGAAATACAAATCGAGGCGATGGGCGCTCTCGCTCGTCTCGCCGACGACAGACGAGCCGATACGCTGCGCGGCTACATCCAGAGCGTTGCGAGCTCGACGCAGGACGACACCGTGCAGCATGCTGCGATCCGCGCCATCGAGGACATCGACAACCGTTTCTCGAGCACGGCCGTGGCCGCCCAGGCCAAGGCGCTACGGATGGCGGAGCCGGCGCGGACGCTCCTCATCGACAAAGGCGATGTCGATCAGGTCATCAAGCGCGTCGAAGAACAGGCGGCCATCTCTCAGAAGCTGGACATTTCCACGCTCAAGCCGGGCGAGATCATCGAGGGTCGCTACAAGTACATCGAGAAGATCGGCAAGGGCGCCTTCGGTACCGTCGTGCTCGTCGAAGATACGGTCGTCGAAGAGCGGCTCATTCTGAAGTTCTTGAACCCGAACGTCTCCCAGGACGAGGAGATGATGAAGCGGTTCGTGCACGAGCTGCGCTATTCGCGCAAGATCACGCACAAGAACGTCATCCGCATCTACGACTTCCTGTACATGCGCGGGAACTACGCCATCTCGATGGAATACTTCCCGTCGCACACGCTCGGCAGCGAGATCGTGAACGAAAAGCCGCTGCCGTTGGAGCGCGCGATTCAGTACGCCATCGACATTGCCAGCGGCATGGCCGTCGCGCATCAAGCCGGCATCGTGCATCGCGACCTGAAGCCGGCGAACGTGCTCATCAACAACGACGGCCTGCTCAAGATCGTGGACTTCGGCGTTGCCGCCGCCTACAAGGAAGGCGATACGCAGCTCACCAAGACGGGCTACGTGATCGGTTCGCCCAAGTACATGGCGCCCGAGCAAATTCTCGGCAAGAAGGTCGACGAACGCGCCGACGTCTACAGCCTCGGCGTGATCATGTACGAGATGTTCACCGGCGTTCCGCCCTACAGCCGCGGCGACCACATGTCCGTCATGTATCAGCACGTCCAAGGCAAGGCGAAACCCGCGATCGAAGTGAACCCGCAGCTACCCCAAGCCGCTTCCGACATCGTCGCCAAGGCGATGGCGGTCGACAAAATGAAGCGCTTCCAGAACATGGAAGAGCTGCGCGTCGCGCTGGAAAAGCTGAAGGCGGGAATTGGAGCCTAGGGCTCGGGGCGCGGGGCCTGGTGAAATGACGCGAGCCGAACGACGGATCGCCGCTCTTCCGACCTGATTCAAACGCAGCCCGCATCTGCTCGAAAAAGGCTTGCGCGAATTTTTCGTGCGAACCACCGACCCCTGGCGCTCGCTTCTGATCGCAATAACTCGTGCCCTGAGTATGCTGTCGCTCGGTGGCCAGATTCTGCGACCCCGAGCCCCAAGCCCCGAGCCCCGCGCCCCAAGCCCTCCATAGCCAACCGCGTCACAGATTTAGCGCCCCCAATCCGGCCTGCGGGCTACCCGTTGCGACATAAAGCTTTATAGTCCTGCGTTATGGCCAGAATCGACGCATTCTTGAAGCTCGGCACCGACCAAGGTTGCTCGGACATCCATTTTGCGGTCGGCCTGCCCCCGATGCTGCGCATGCACGGCGACCTGTTGCCGATCAAGTTCCGCGACCTCAGCCAAGCGGAGCTCGAGGGTTACATCGCCGAAATCATGACCCGGCAGCACCAGGACATGCTCCGCCGCGGCCATGACGTGGACTTCTCCTATGTGGCGGCACACGGCGGGCGGTTTCGTGTCAACGTGTTCCGGAAGGAAACGGGCATCGGCGCGACGTTCCGCGCGATTCCGAGCGAAGTGCCCTCGCTCGACAAGCTCGGACTGCCGCCGATCGTCAAGAAGCTCTGCGACAACCATCAGGGCATGATTCTGGTGACCGGCTCGACCGGTACCGGTAAGTCGACGACGCTCGCGGCGATGATCGACTACCTGAATCAGACACGTAAGCTGAACATCATCAGCCTGGAAGACCCGATCGAGTTCGTTCACAAGAGCAAGCAAAGTCAGATCATCCAGCGCGAGCTCAACACGCACCTGCCGTCGTTCGCCGAGGGCGTGCGTGCGGCGATGCGCGAAGACCCGGACGTGATCCTGGTCGGCGAATTGCGCGACGCCGAAACGATTCGCTGGGCCATGACGGCTGCCGAGACGGGACACTTGGTACTCGGAACGCTCCACACGACCGGCGCGGTCAAGACGATCGACCGCATCATCGATGCGCTGCCGGCCGACGAGCGCGAGCAGACGAAAAGCTTCCTCTCCCAAAGCTTGATCGCCGTGATCACGCAGGTGCTCGTGAAAACGGCCGATCAACGCGGCCGCAAAGCCATGTGCGAGATCATGGTCGTGACGCGCGCGATCGGTAAGCTGATCATGACCGACCAGACGCATCAGATTCCCTCGCAGCTGCAGACCGGCAAGCAGCTCGGGATGCAGCTCCTGGATCAGGCGCTCTTGCAAGCCATCGTCGCCAAGGAGATCGATCCGGACGATGCCTACGTCTACGCGCAAGACAAGAAGCTGTTCGCGCGCTACGTAACGGATACGAGCGTGCTGCCCAAGATGGATCTCGCACCGGGCTGATGCGGCCGTTCGTTGATCGGAGCATCCACAGTTGGTCATTCCGTCTAACTCACTCGTCGGCATCAGTTCATGAGCATCGAAGCCACTTCCGCTTCCTCGACCGCGACAACGACTCAGCAGTACGTTCCGCGCAAGATCGACGAGTACCTGAAAGAGGTGCTGGCCAAGAACGGCTCGGACCTGCATTTCATCGCGAACGAACCGCCGCGCATCCGGCTATATGGCGAGCTGCAGATCCTGCGCAACGAGATCCTGAGCCCGGCATTCGTCGAAGAAGCGCTGCGGGAGATCATGCCGCGCGCCGCACAGCAGCGCCTGGAAGAAAAGCACGGCGCCGACTTCGCATACATCATCCCAGGAGTATCGCGCTTTCGTGTGAACGTCATGCGCCACCTCTACGGGCTCGGCTGCGTCTGCCGCGCAATCCCGTCGAAGGCCCTGACGCTCGACCAGCTGGGCGTGCCCGATGCCGTCCGCAACCTCTGTAAGGTGAACAATGGTCTGATCCTCGTGACGGGCAAGACCGGATCGGGTAAGTCGACGACGCTCGCCGCGATGATCGACGACATGAACTCGCGACTCAAAGGCCACATCCTCACGATCGAGGATCCCATCGAGTTCATCCACCAGCGCAAGAACTGCCTGATCAGCCAGCGCGAGATCGGCACGCACAGCCCGTCGTTTGCAGAGGCGCTGCACTCGGCTCTGCGCGAAGACCCCGACGTCATCCTCGTCGGCGAGTTGCGCGACTACGAAACGATGAGCATCGCCGTGACGGCTGCCGAGATGGGCATTCTCGTCATGGGCACGCTGCACACGAACGGCGCTGCCGCGACGATCGATCGCATGGTCAATGCGTTCCCGGCCGACAAACAATCGCACGTGCGCGTTATGCTCTCGACTTCGCTCCGCGGCGTCATCTCGCAGCAGCTCATTCCGCGCGCCGGCAAGCCCGGCCGTGTGGCTGCGCACGAAATTCTGGTGAACACCCCCGCGGTCGCGAACCTCATTCGCCAAGGCAAGCTCGACCAGCTCGAAAACGCCATGCAAAGCGGCGCCGCCTACGGCATGCGCCTCATGGACACGGCCATTCAGGAATTGCTGGACAAGGGCATCATCAGCGGCAAGGAAGCCTATAAGAAGGCCATCAACAAGGCGAAGTTCGAAGCGGTCAAAGACATAGGCTGAAGGCTGAAGACTGAAGGCTGAAGGCTGAAGGCTGAAGGAAGAAGCGCGCAGGCGCGCGCGTTCTGGCCGTAGCCCGGCGCCCTTCTAACCGGCCGCGCGAGCCCTTGGCGCGGACGAGTCACGATCACCCCGGCGTGGCATAATTTCCGCCCTTTTCGCCGATGTTCAGCGCGCCGATGCCCCGTCATCTCTTCGTTACGACTGCCCTGCCCTACGCGAACGGCCCGTTCCATATCGGGCACATCATGGAATACATCCAGGCGGATATCTGGGTGCGCTTCCAGCGAATGATCGGCAATCGCGTGCATTTCGTCGGCGCCGACGACGCGCACGGCGCACCCATCATGCTCAAGGCGGAAGCCGAAGGCATCACGCCCGAAGAGCTCGTCGCGCGCATCGCTGCGGATCGGCCGAAGTACTTGAACGGCTTCCACATCTCGTTCGATCACTGGCATTCGACACACTCTCCCGAGAACACCGAGCTGTCGACCGACATTTATTTGAAGCTCAAGGAAGCGGGCTTGATCTACGTGAAGCCCGTCGAGCAATTCTTCGATCCGGTGAAGCAGATGTTCCTCGCCGATCGGTACATCAAAGGCGAGTGCCCGAACTGTCACGCAAAGGACCAGTACGGCGATGCCTGCGAGGTCTGCAGCAGCGTCTATTCGCCCACGGATCTCATCAATCCCTACTCGACGCTGACCGGCGCGACGCCGGTGCGCAAGACCTCGGATCACTACTTCTTCAAGCTGTCCGATCCGAAATGCGTCGAGTTCATGACGCAATGGGTCGGCACGCCCGACCGCCTGCAATCGGCGGTGGCGAACAAAGCGCGCGAATGGCTGACCGGCAAAGGCGACCGGCCGCTTGGCGACTGGGACATTTCGCGCGATGCGCCCTACTTCGGCATCCCGATGCCGGATGTTCCCGGTAAGTACTTCTACGTTTGGCTGGATGCGCCGATCGGCTATCTCGCCTCGCTCAAGAATTACTTCGATTCCGGTAAGGCGCGCGCGAACGGCGAGCCGCGCAGCTTCGCTGAATTCTTGGCGGCGCCTGACACCGAGCAGATTCATTTCATCGGCAAGGACATCATCTATTTCCACACCCTGTTCTGGCCGGCGATGCTGCATTTCTCGGGCCGCAAGGTCCCCGATCACGTGTACGTGCACGGATTCATCACCGTCTCCGGCGCGAAGATGTCGAAGTCCCGCGGCACCGGCATCAGTCCGCTGCGCTATCTCGACATCGGCATGAATCCGGAATGGCTGCGCTACTACATCGCGGCCAAGCTCAACAGCAACGTCGAGGACATCGACTTCAATCCGGAAGATTTCATCGCCCGCGTCAACAGCGACCTGGTCGGCAAGTACGTCAACATCGCGAGCCGCACCGCCGGGTTCATCACCAAGCGTTTCGAGGGCAAGCTCGGATCGCCCGGCCATGGCAGCGAATTGCTGCAAGGCTTGATCGCCGCCGGCGAGACGATCGCGCGGTATTACGAGGAGCGCGAATTCGGCAAGGCGCTGCGCGAGATCATGGAATGGGCCGACAAGGCCAACGCCTATATCGCCGAACACGCTCCCTGGGAGCTGGCCAAGAATTCCGCGAACGACGCCCGACTCCTCGATGTGTGCTCGGTGAGCGTGAACGTCTTCCGCCTGCTCACGATCTACTTGAAGCCCGTGCTGCCGAAGCTCGCCGCGGACGTCGAACGATTCTTGAACGTCGAGTCGCTGACCTGGGCTGATGCGAAATCGCTCCTGCCCGAAGGACATCGCATCAATCCGTATGCGCATCTCATGACGCGCGTGGACGCGAAACAGATCGACAAACTGTTCGAGCCGCCGGCGGAATCGAAGCCGCAAGCCTCGAGCCCCAAGTCCCAAGCGCCGAGCCCCGCGCCCCAAGCCGCGAGCGAAGTCACCATCGACGAGTTCGCGAAACTCGACATCCGGATCGCCAAGATCCTGGCGGCCGAACACGTCGAAGGCGCGGACAAGCTGCTCAAGCTGACCGTGGACATCGGCGATGCGCAGCGCACGGTGTTCGCCGGCATTCGCTCGGCGTATGAACCGGAGCAGCTCGTCGGCCGTTTGACGGTCGTGCTCGCGAATCTGAAGCCGCGCAAGATGCGCTTCGGCACGTCCGAAGGCATGGTGCTCGCCGCAGGTCCGGGCGGCAAAGACATTTTCTTGTTGTCGCCCGACAGCGGCGCGCAACCTGGAATGAAGGTGAAATGACCGGAACATCGACCGGCAGCACGAGCGGTCCGTAACCGCTCGGGCTGTCGGTTGTCACTGCGAGCAACGAGACGCCATGTCTTCCCTGCTGCTCATCGTGCTCAGTGCCGTGCTCATCAGCCACTTTGCGTTGACGAGCGTGCCGGCATTGAAGCCCTTCGTTCGTACCGACGGGTTCGATGCAGCGCTCGGCCTGGCGATCGCAGTGCTCGTTTGCACGAGCGTCGCCGCGCCCCTGTGTTTCTTGATGCGCCGCTTCGTGCTGCAACCGCTCGATTTGCTGCACTTGGAATACCTGCTGTTCGTCGTATCCATCATGATCATCGCGCAGCTCGTGCGGCTTGCTCTCGAGCGGCACGGACGATGGATACCGACAGGCCCGGCGCTGTTCGCGATCTTGACCGGCAATAGTGCAATCTTGGGCACCGCGCTGCTCGTTCCGACGCGGGAATCGTTCTGGGAATCCGTTTGGCTCGGGCTCGGCGTCGGCGGAAGCTTTGCCGTTTTGATGTTGTGTTTTACGACGCTGCAAGCTCGGTTGCGCCATGCACCGATCGCCGTTTCGTTTCGCGGAGCGCCGCTTGCGCTCATCACGGCCGGCATCATGGCGTTGGCCCTAATGGGTTTCACCGGTCTGATCGCCGAATGAGATGCTAGTCGCCACGCTCATCAGCGCAGTCTTCGCCGCCGCACTCGCGAGCGTCCTGCTACGAACTACACCGCGCGAAATTGCACGCGAACGCCTGATCGAGGCAGTCAACGCCGTCCTTCCGCAGACACAATGCGGCCGTTGCACCTTCTCCGGCTGCAAACCGTATGCGACCGCGCTCGTCGATGGGGTTGCCGACATCAATCATTGCCCGCCGGGCGGTAATGCCACTGCCCGCTTGCTCGCCGACCTGCTGAATCGGCCCTACAAGCCGGTCGATCCGCAATTCGGCGTCACGCCGGCGCAGCCCATGGTGGCGTGGATCGACGAAGAGGCGTGCATCGGCTGCACGAAATGCATTCAAGCGTGCCCGGTCGACGCCATTGTCGGCGCGTCGAAGTTCATGCACACGGTCATCGCGGCGCAATGCACGGGATGCGAGCTCTGCATTCCGCCCTGCCCGGTCGACTGCATTCATTTGCGGCCGACCGCCGACGTCCCCAGGACGGCGCACTCGGCATCATGACGACACGCGCGCTCACCCGAGGCGGGCTCAAGCTCGACACCCACAAGCGGCGCTCGACGACGCACCCGTTGCGTGCTGCGACGACGCCCGAAGTGCTCGTGCTCTCCGTCGATCAGCACGCCGGTTCGCCTGCGGTACCCATCGTAAAACCCGGCGACCGAGTTCTACGCGGCCAACCGATTGCCGAACCCGGCCACGGTGTGAGTGCATGGCTTCACTCGCCGGTTTCCGGAATCGTGCGAACCATCGAGCCGCGGCCGTCCGCACTGCATCGCGATCCGTCGGTTTGCATTGTGATCGAGAACGACGGTGCGAATCGGGTCTTTGAGGGCCAACCGCAACCGCGAGACGACTCTCCACAGGCACTCCGCGAACACATCGCGCGTGGCGGCATCGTTGGACTCGGCGGAGCAATTTTTCCGACGGGACCGAAACTTCTGCGCGCACCTGAGCGCAATGCGCATCTCATCGTGAACGGCGCGGAATGCGAACCTTGGATCAGCTGCGACGACATGCTGATGCGCGAACGCGCGGACCAAGTCATCTCCGGCGCCGAAATCGTCTGCCGCGCGCTTCAGGCAGAGCGCTGCACGATTGCCGTCGAGGATGACATGACCGAAGCAGCGCAAGCCCTACGCGCGGCGGCAAAACAATCGAAGATCGTTCCTGAGATCGTCACGGTACCGAGCATCTATCCCGCGGGCGGCGAGCGCCAGCTCATTACCGCACTGACCGGTCATGAAGTGCCCTCAGGCAAACTGCCGCAGGACATCGGCGTCGTGTGTCAGAACGTCGGCACGGTTGCGGCCGTCGCGCGCTGGATTCGCGACGGCGAGCCGTTGATCAGCCGCATCGTGACGGTCACGGGCAGCGCAACGAAGGATCCTGCGAACCTCGAGGTCTTGCTGGGCACGCCGATTGCGACGCTCATCGCCGATTGCGGCGGCTATGCCGCTCAACCTGCCCGCTTGATCATGGGCGGCACCATGATGGGCGTCGCGCTCGATCATGATCGACACGTCGTCGTGAAAGGCACGAACTGCATCGTCGCCGCAACACATGAAGACTTGGAGCCGCCAGGTCCCGAGATGCCTTGCATCCGCTGCGGTGCCTGCGCCGAGGTCTGTCCTGCGTTCTTGCTGCCGCAGCAACTGCATCGATACGTGCTCGCCGGCGAGCTCGAAAACCTCGACCGTTACGGCCTCATCGATTGCATCGAATGCGGATGTTGCGATTACGTCTGCCCGAGCCAAATTCCGCTCGTAGAACGCTTTCGTGCCGCCAAACCTGAGCTCGTGCGTTATCTGGACATGCGCGGGATGGCGCCGCTGGCAAGAGCAAGCTACGAAGCACGCGAGGCACGACTCGCCCGGCTCGAGGCGGAACGGCAAGCACAGCTCGCCGAGAAGCGTCGGGCGCTCGCGAGCAAGTTCAAGAACTCATGATCGAGACGCTCAACACGCAGCTGCCCACGTCGCAGCCGCCGCACACCGTCGCGCCGAATAGCGTCGGCCGTGTGATGCGCCTCGTGCTGCTCGCACTCGCGCCTGCGATTCTCTTGCATGCGGTGTTCTTCGGCGTCGGCATCCTCGTGCAAGTACTGCTCGCCGTTGCATCGGCGATAGCGGCCGAGTACGTCGCGCTGCGCCTCCGCCGCCAGCCCGTACGGAAGTATTTGTTCGACGGCAGCGCGTTGATCACCGCCGTACTGATCGCGATGTGTTTGCCGTCGCTCGCACCCTGGTGGTTGGTCGTGAGCGGCACTGCATTCGGCATTCTGGTCGCGAAACACCTTTACGGAGGGCTCGGGTCGAACGTGTTCAATCCCGCTATGGTCGGCTACGCCGTGCTGCTCGTATCGTTTCCCGTGCAACTCACTCGATGGCCGTCGCCGGACGTCGCCGGTTTGGCCACGATAGATCTGACGCTCCTCGATACGCTACGCACGATTTTCGTCGGCTCGCTGCCCCCCGGCACGACTTGGGATGCCGTCACTTCACCGACACCGCTCGATGCCGTACGCAGCGGACTCCAAGGCGGATTCACGCTGCGAGAAATTCAAGCCTCGCCGACGTTCGGTCTGGTCGGCGGCCGCGGATGGGAATGGATCAATCTGGCGGTGCTCGCCGGCGGTGTGTGGTTGCTCGTCCTCAAGATCATCCGTTGGCACATCCCGGTCGCCGTGCTCGCGGGACTCGCGATGCCTGCGGCGATCATGCACGCGATCGACCCCGGCAGCTATGCGGGTGCCTTCTTTCATTTGACGGCCGGCGCGAGCATGCTCGGCGCGTTCTTCATCGCCACCGATCCCGTATCGGCGGCAACGACCGAGCGCGGAAAGCTCATCTACGGATTCGGCATCGGCTTCATTGCTTATGTGATCCGCACCTGGGGCGGCTATCCCGACGGGATGGCATTCGCGGTGTTGCTCATGAATCTCGCCGTGCCGCTGATCGATCGTTACACGGTACCGCGCATCTATGGCCGCGAAACCTGAACGCACGATTTCCCGCGAGCGCATCGTCGGCGCAGCGGCGATCGTTCTCGTCGCCATCGCTGCGGCCATCGCCTTGAGCATGCTCGATCGCGCAACGCAAGCGCGCATCGAGCGCAATGCCCAGCAATGGATTCTCGAACGCTTGAACCAGCTCGTGCCCGCACAAGAACGGGACAACGATATCCTGGCCGATACGGTGTACGCCCGCTCCCCCGAACTGCTCGGCACCTCGCGGCCGGTGACGATTTATCGGGCACGCAAAGCGGGCCAGCCCGTTGCCGTCATCCTGCACACAATCGCGCCAGACGGATATCGCGGTCCGATCGAGCTCCTCGTCGCAATCGACGTCGAAGGACGACTGCTCGGCGTCGAAGTCCTGCGCCATCAGGAAACACCGGGGCTCGGCGATCAATTCCGTAACCGTAACAGCGATTGGCTGCCGAAGTTTCGCGGACGGTCCCTCGACGATCCGCCTCAGCAGCGCTGGGCGGTGCGCAACGACGGCGGCGATTTCGATGCCTTCACAGGCGCAACGATTACGCCGCGCGCCATTGTCAAAGCCGTGCGCCGCGCGCTCGAGTTTCATCGCGCCAAGCGCGAGGTCCTGTTCGCCGCCGAACCAGGAAGCATAATCCGCTGATGCAAAACGAGCCGCAAATCTCGACCGCCCCTGAAGCACCGCGCGATGTGCTGGCGCTGATCGCGCTCTGCCCGCTGCTTGCGGTCAGCGACACGATCCCCAATGCCTTTGCAGCGGGCATTGCCATGCTCGTCGTCGCCATCGGCTCGACGGCGATCGCCGGCATTCTGCCGCGCTGGCTCGACGGGGAGCTCGGCTTCGCAGCGCTCGCACTCATCGTCACGACAGTGGTGACAGCCATCTCGCTCGCCACGCACGCGTGGCTGCCCGGCACCTACGATTCGCTCGGCATCTTTCTGCCGCTCATCGTCACCAACGTACTCTTGATCGTGCAGGCGACACGCGCGACGCCGACGCGCGCGCTTACCACAGCCGCAACGACGGCGGCATTCGTGTTCGGAACGATGCTCACGCTAGGGATCGGGCGCGAGATCGTCGGGCGAGGATCGGTGCTTCGCGACTCGCAGCGGATGTTCGGCGATTGGGCCGCAGGGCTCCACCAACAGCTTTTTCGCGAAGACATGGGCTTCCTGCTCGGGGTCCTCCCGCCGGGCGCGTTCATTGCCCTTGGTCTATTGTTCGCGTTCGTCAAATGGCTGCGCCGAATAAAACAACGATGAACCCGAGAAAAATCCGCGCGATCTTCGAACGGTTCAAGAAAGCGAATCCCAAGCCGACGACCGAGCTGGAATACCGCACGCCGTTCGAGCTGCTCGTCGCAGTCATTCTGTCTGCGCAGGCGACCGATAAGAGCGTGAATCTCGCAACCCGCGAGCTGTTCAAACACGCAAACACGCCCGAAGCCATCCATGCGCTCGGCGTCGCGGGCTTGTCGCATTACATCCGCACGATCGGGCTCTACAACACGAAGGCCAAGAACATCATCGAAACCTGCCGCATCCTCATCGAGCAGCACGGCGGAAAAGTACCGGACTCGCGCGAAGCGCTCGAAGCGCTGCCCGGCGTCGGACGCAAGACGGCGAACGTGATCCTCAACACCGCCTTCGGTCAACCGACGATCGCCGTCGACACCCACATCTTCCGCGTCGCCAATCGCACGAATATCGCGCCCGGCAAGACCGTGCGCGCCGTCGAAGACCGGTTGCTGGAGGTCGTGCCGAGGGAATTTCGCCACGACGCCCACCACTGGCTGATCCTCCACGGCCGCTACGTGTGTTTGGCGCGCAAACCGAAATGCCCCGAGTGCCTGATCCGGGATTTGTGTGAGTACAAAGCGAAGACGCTTTAGGCTGTGGGCTGTAGACTGTAGGCTGTGGGCAGGTTTGTTTCTCGTTCCTGCAGCCTACCGCCTAGAGCCTACAGCCTGAGCCGCGAGGCGTTCGATGCCCTTCTTCCACGACCAATCCCGCGATCAACTGCGCCGCATGTACGTCGAAGCGTGGCGCAAGCGGCGCGAGCGGCTGCCGATGGAGCCGATCGAGGCGCAGATCGCCGATGTGATCGAGGTGCATCCCGAGTATCAAGCTGCGCTCGAAGATCCGGAAAGCGTTTTGGACCGCGATTACACGCCCGAGGGCGGTCAATCCAATCCGTTCCTGCACATGGGACTGCATTTGGCGCTGCGCGATCAGATCGGCACGGACCGGCCGCAAGGCATTCGCCAATGTTTCATCGAGCTCGCCGACAAGCTCGGCGATGAGCATGCCGCCGAGCATCAGATGATCGAGTGCCTGGCCGAAGCTCTTTGGGAAGCGCAGCGTGCGGGCCGTTTGCCCGACGAGCAGCAATACCTCGAGCGCGTGCGGGCGCTCGCACGTCGCTGAGCTCGCCGCTCGCGCACGAAGAGCAGCAGATCGTTCCTGACCGTCATTGCCGCACGCCGAGCCGGCGGCGTTTTCTTCATTGGTGGAGCCGCGCGCTGGCCGCCGGCCCTCCCGGATGCTAGATTTCGGGGCCGTTTTTCAGCAGCCAGCCGCTCCCATGAGCCTCATTCGACAAGACGATGTGATCCAGAGCGTCGCCGACGCCCTCCAGTACATCTCCTACTACCACTCGCCCGACTTCGTTCAAGCGATGACGCGGGCGTACGAAATGGAAGAAAGCCCGGCCGCGAAGGACGCCATCAAGCAGATTCTGGTGAATTCCCGGATGTGTGCCGAAGGGCATCGTCCGATCTGCCAGGATACCGGTATCGTCACCGCGTTCGTGAAAGTGGGCATGAACGTGCAATGGGATGCGACGATGAGCCTCGTCGACATGATCAACGAAGGCGTGCGTCGCGCTTACAACCATCCGGACAATCGGCTGCGCGCTTCGATCGTCAACGACCCTTATTTCGAACGCAAGAACACGCGCGACAACACGCCGGCCGTGATCCACATGGAAGTCGTGCCCGGCGACAAGCTCGAGATTGCGCTCGCAGCGAAGGGCGGCGGCTCCGAGAACAAGTCGAAGCTCGCGATGCTGAATCCATCCGATTCGCTCGTCGATTGGCTGGTTAAAACCGTGCCGACGATGGGTGCAGGTTGGTGTCCGCCTGGCATGCTCGGCATCGGCATCGGCGGCACCGCCGAAAAGGCCATGGTGCTCGCGAAAGAATCGCTGTTCGAGCCGATCGACATTCACGAGATCCGCGCCCGCGGCCCGCAGAACAAGCTCGAAGAGCTGCGCCTGGAGATCATGGACAAGATCAACGCGCTAGGCATCGGCGCTCAAGGTCTCGGCGGCCTGACGACCGTGCTGGATGTGAAAATCAAGACCTATCCGACGCACGCGGCATCGCTGCCCGTCGCCGTCATCCCGAACTGCGCAGCGACGCGTCACGTCCATTTCGAGCTCGACGGCTCCGGCCCCGTGCAACTCGATCCGCCGAGCCTCGATCTGTGGCCGAAGCTCACGTTCGAAGCTGCCGCGGATGCAAAGCGCGTCAACCTCGATACCCTGACGCCGGAAGAAGTCGCGTCGTGGAAGCCAGGTCAGCGCCTCTTGCTCAACGGCAAGATGCTCACCGGTCGCGATGCCGCTCACAAGCGGCTGCAAACGTTGATCGAGAGCGGTCAGCCGCTGCCTGAGGGCCTCGATTTCACGAATCGAGTCATTTACTACGTCGGTCCGGTCGATCCGGTGAAAGACGAAGTGGTCGGCCCCGCCGGTCCGACGACTGCAACGCGCATGGACAAGTTCACGGAGCTCATGCTCGGCAAGACGGGGCTGCTCGCAATGATCGGCAAAGCCGAGCGCGGCCCTGCAGCGATCGAAGCGATCAAGAAACACAAGCGCGCCTACCTCATGGCCGTCGGCGGCGCTGCCTATCTCGTGTCGAAGGCCATCAAGTCGAGCCGCATCGTCGCATTCGCGGATCTCGGCATGGAGGCGATCTACGAATTCGAAGTGAAGGACATGCCCGTCACCGTCGCCGTCGATGCGAACGGCACATCGGTACATGAAACCGGCCCGAAAGAGTGGCAGGCGAAGATCGGGAAAATTCCCGTGCGGGTGAGTTGACAGTCGATAGTGGATGGTTGATAGCGAGAGCGCTCGCTTCGCCGCGAGCGCCTTCGCGGCTAGGCCCGCACGAGCTCGACCGCGAACAAGCCCCACATCACATACAGCACCATGGTACTGGCGACGAAGGCTCGAAACCGCCAGATCACAGTGTTGTGCGTGAGATGAATATACGTGTGCACTGCCCGCAGAATCACGAAACCCCAGGCACACGCGAGCAGCAATAGGCTCGTCGATCCCGTGATGGCCAGGTAACCGCACAACGCGTAGAACAGCACCGGGACTTCGAACAGATTGCGGAAATTGTCCGCCGACTGAACGTTCTGGAACTGCTCGGCCGCCTGTTTCGAGGTGGCCACTTTCTGAGGATGAATCCTGCGCTCGCGCATCTCGCGCAGCCGATCCGATCCCATGCGCAGCCAGACGTAGCCCGTCAACAACACCATCGCGACAGGCGGCAAGAGAATCGCGTGTTCCAAGCGCATGGAAGCCCCTCGGGAGTGAAGAGTCGAGAATGGAGAGTTGAGAATTACTGGCGCGCGGCGGTGCTCCTCTTCCCTTTCACGCCAGCTGGACCGAGCGCGTGTGAACACCAAGCGAAGCGAGCGGCGCTCGAGCGCCGCTCGCTTCGCAAGCCGCTTCCTTCGCTGTCAACGGTCAACTATCAACTGAAGCGAGCGCCGGTTGCGCTCGCCCCGCTATCAACTATCGACTGTCAACTATCAACTGCAGTCGGGAGCTTGTAGTCCTTGAACTGCTCACGCAATTGCAACTTGCTCAGTTTGCCGGTTGCGGTGAGCGGCAGCTTGTCCACGAATACGACGTCGTCGGGAATCCACCATTTCGCGACTTTGCCGACGTAGAAATTCAGCAGCTCCTCTTTCGTGACGCTCTCGCCCGGCTTCAGCACGACCACGAGCAGCGGCCGCTCCTGCCACTTCGGATGCGCAACGGCGATGACTGCAGCCTGCGCGACGGCCGGATGAGAAACGGCGAGATTCTCGAGCTCGATCGAGCTGATCCATTCGCCGCCGGACTTGATGACGTCCTTGGTGCGATCGGTGATCTGCATGTAGCCGAGTGGATCGATCGTTGCGACGTCGCCGGTATTGAACCAGCCGTTTTGATCGAAGGCCGTCGAATCGTCGCGCTTGAAATAGCTCGCCGCGACCCACGGGCCGCGAATCTTGAGCGCGCCGAAGGCTTTGCCGTCGTGAGGCAGCTCCTTGTCCTCGTCGTCGACGATTTTCATCTCGATGCCGAACACGCAACGCCCCTGCTTCGCACGCACGGCATCGCGCTGCTCGGGCGGTAGCGCATCGGCTTCCGGCGAGAACGTGCAGACGGTGCCCATCGGGCTGTTCTCGGTCATGCCCCATGCATGCACGATTTCGACGCCGTACTTGTCCCGGAATTGATCCATGAGCGCGACAGGCACTGCAGATCCGCCGGACAGCACACGCTTGAGACTGTCCAGGCGTTTTCCGGTCTTTTCCAGATAGGCCAGCATGCCCTGCCACACCGTCGGTACGGCAGCCGCGAAATCCACACCCTCGGATTCGATGAGATCCTGAAGCGTCTCCGGATCGCCCATTTTCGAACCCGGGAACACGATCTTCGCGCCCACCATGGCCGCGGAATACGGCAGGCCCCATGCATTGACGTGGAACATCGGCACGACGGCCAAGATGACGTTTTGCGAAGACAACCCGTTCGCGTTTGCGGTGGACGAAGCCAGCGAATGCAGCACCGTCGAGCGATGGCTATACAGCACCCCTTTGGGGTCGCCCGTGGTACCCGAGGTGTAGCAGAGCGAGCTGGCGGTGTTTTCGTCGAACTCGGGCCACTCGCACTCGTCCGACTCGCCGGCAATCAATGCCTCGTAACTGATCGCATTGCGCAACGTCGTCGCCGGCATGCTGGCCTCGCCCGTCAGCACGACGAAACGCTCGATCGTCTTCAGGCTGCTTTGCAGCTTCTCGATCAGCGGCACGAAGGCCGGATCGAGGAACAGCCAGCGATCCTCGGCGTGATTGGCGATGTAGGCGATCTGGTTCTCGAACAGGCGCGGATTGATCGTGTGGCAGATGAAGCCGGCGCACGACACGCCGTAGTAGATCTCGAAATGCCGGAAGTCGTTCCAGGCGAGCGTCGCAATGCGGTCGCCATGCTTGATGCCCGCCCGGGTCAGCGCATTGGTCAGCTTCCGCGCCCGCGAAAACGCTTCGCGATACGTATAGCGGTGCCGCGGGTGATCCGCGGTGATGGAAACGATCTCGCGGTTGGGATTCCAGCGTTCTGCGTGCCGCGCGATCATGCTGATCAGCAGCGGCCGGTTCATCATCAAGCCGAGCATGAGACCCCCGTTCATTGAGCGGCGGTTCGGACCGCCGTCTTCGGTGCACTGTGCCGAATTCTAAGCTGGCCGACTGGCTCGCTGGCAAGCAAACGACATATCCGCGCACAAATTGTCAGGTCGCCAACGGGGTCTGAGCTGGCTTGCCAGTGAATGCCTCGATCGGCGAGCGGCTCGACGTCTCTCGAGCCGCACACAGGCTCGGCAGCGTCCGTAACGACCCGCGGACGGCATGCCTTTCGAGCGCAAGCTCGATGAGCCGCGCCACGAGCTCCCGAGGTGGCATGCCGCTTGCCGCCCACAGCTTCGGATACATGGAAATGGCAATCACGTTGCGCGACGAAAGCACCGAGATTTCGTGCTCGGCGGACTGGCCACCGAACACGACGCCTACTCTGAGTCGAGATTTGTTTGCGTCCTGTGGCGAATTGTGGTGCCCCTCAACGTCGCGCGAGATAGGCCCGCCAACCGCCAAGGTGAGAAATATCCAATGCATCGGCAACGGCATACGCCTCGCAAAGGAAGCCGCTGACCTGCGTACCGTCCTCGAGCTCCACTTTGCCGATACCGAGCGGTGCCGGAATGTCGGCGACGAAGCTGCCGAAGTGTTCCTGCGGGATCGACCAGACTTCCACTTCGATTTCCGTTCCTCCGTCGTTGACGCGCACGAGACCGGGACGGTGCGGGGGGCCGCCTGGCAACGCATAGAACCGGTAGCGCGGCGCCGTTCGGGTTGCGCGGATGAACCGCGCATTACGGTCCCTCAGTTGATGATTGAGCGGCAAACCTGACATGTGCGCGCCGCACACGACGACTTGAATGTCCGTAGTTGCATCCGTGCGAGGCTCAGGCGTCGGCACGGGCTCGGCGAGCGCGCCAAGCTGCGAGACGCTTTCGACATGAAAACGCGCAGCCCAGGCGAGCAACGTCCGGTCTTGCGCGGCTGTCGCCACGAACGTCACGCCGAACGGCAGACCGTCGCGGCGAAAACCTGAGGGCACGGCAATCGCAGCGAGATCGAGCAGATTGACGAAGTTCGTATAGAAACCGAGATTGCTATTCAGGCGGATCGGATCGTTTGCGACCTCCTCGATCCGATAAATCGTTCCCGCCGTCGGCAACAACAGCAGATCGACCTCGCGCCACACGAGACTCGTGAGACGCTTCAACTCCTGCAAGCGATACTGCGCCTTGAAGAAATCGACCGCACTCGGTCGAGCGCCGCCTTCGATGATCTGCCGCGTCACCGGATGCAACGCTTGTGGCTGCGAATCAATAAACGATTGAATGGCCGCATACCGCTCGGCAATCCACGGGCCCTCGTACAAGAGCCGTGCTGCCTCCAGGAAATGCGCGATGTCGATCGGAATGAGCGACGCACCGAGCGCTTTCGCACGCTTGCAGGCCGCTTCGTACAGCGCCCGATACTCTTCATCGCCGAAGAAATCGAGCTGATCCAGTGAGGGAACGCCGATGCGCAGCGGGTCGGGCTTCGGCACGGCAAGCACGATGGGCTTCGAAAACGCATCGGCCTCGTCGAGTCCCAGTGCCACTTCCAAGACCGTCTCTGCATCCGCCGCGGTCAGCGCAAAGATCGAAACCGCATCGAGCGATCGGCAAGCAGGTACGACCCCATGCGCGCTCAAGAGCCCGCAGCTCGGTTTCAGGCCAATGATGTTGTTGAACGCGGCCGGCACACGTCCGGAGCCGGCCGTGTCCGTGCCGAGCGCAAAGCTCACGAGTCCGGTCGCCACCGCAACTGCCGAACCGCTGCTCGAGCCACCCGCGATGTACGCGGGATCGAAGCTGTTGGAACAGGCACCGTACGGTGAGCGCGTTCCGACGAGGCCCGTCGCGAATTGATCCAAATTCGTCTTGCCCACTGGGATCGCGCCTGCATCGATTAGCCGCTGCACTACCGTCGCCGAGCGCCCCGGGACATAGGCGAATTGCGGGCACGCTGCGGTCGTCGGCACACCGGCCAAATCGATGTTGTCCTTGATGGCGAACGGCACTCCGTACAGAGGCAACTCTTCGGGCGAGCGCCGTTCGAGCGCATCGACGTACGACATGACGGATTCGCGCGGCAGGCGGACGATCCAGACATTGCGTTCCGGTGCCGCATCGATTTGCGCGAGCACGTGCTCCATCGCTTCGCGCACACGCAACTCACCGCTGCGGTACGCCCCGATCAGCTTCGAAATCTGTAGCGTGCTCACGGTCATGACTTGATCAGCACCAACACATCGCCCGCGTTGACTGCCTTGCCCTTCGCGCAGCGCAGTTCGGCGACCGTCCCGGACGTTTCCACGAGAATCGGAATCTCCATCTTCATCGCTTCCATGACGAGCAGTTCCTCTCCTGCCTTGACGGTCTGGCCTCGTTCGACATTGAGTTGCCATACGCTGCCGGTGACCGGCGCGAGGACGGCTTCGCAATCGTCCGGGATAGTTTCGGTCGTCGACTCCGCCGTCGATTCGGGCTCGGATGCAAACGTGAGCTGGCCGTTGGCCCGCCAGCGTTCGCGTTCGGCCTCGAACGCAGCCTGCTGACGCGACTTGAACTCGCGAATGGATTCGGCGTTCTCGTGCAGGAACTGCCGGTAATCGCGCAAGCGCAGCGTCGTGTGCTCGATCCGCAGCTTGAACTTGCCGAACGGAAAGTCGTTTCTGATCCGCAACAGCTCTTCGGCACTGACCGGATAGAACCGGATCTGATCGAAGAACCGCAGCAGCCACTGCTTGCCGTCGGTGAAATCGTCGGTTTGCCGGTATCGATTCCACATCTGCACGGTGCGGCCCACGAACTGATACCCGCCCGGCCCTTCCATGCCGTAGACGCACAGATACGCACCGCCGATACCGACAGCGTTCTCCGGGGTCCACGTTCGCGCCGGATTGTATTTCGTCGTCACCAGCCGATGCCGCGGATCGAGAGGCGTCGCCACCGGCGCACCGAGATACACATCGCCGAGGCCCATCACGAGATAGCTCGCCTCGAATACGATGCGCTTGACGTCTTCGACGGACTCGAGACCGTTGATGCGGCGAATGAACTCGATGTTGCTCGGACACCAAGGCGCATCCTTGCGCACCGATTGCATGTACTTCTCGATGGCAAGACGCGTGGCCGGATCGTCCCACGAGAGCGGCAGATGCACGATTCGGCTCGGTACCTCCATGTCGTCGATGGCGCCGAGCTCGCGTTCCGTGGCTCGCAGCAATGCGAGCAGCTCACGCTGCGGTAACACGCGATTGTCGTAGTGGACTTGAAGCGACCGGATGCCGGGCGTGAGCTCGAGCAGGCCGTCGACGTGCTGCGCTTGCAGTGCCTGCATCAAGGCTTGGACATGGAATCGCAGCTCCAGATCGAGTACTTGCGGGCCGTACTCGACGAGCAGGTACTTATCGCCGCATTGCCGATAACACACGGCCGGCTCCGCAGCTTCGTCTTGAAACAAGATCGGCGACAGCGCGCGTACATCCTCGGAACGTTTTTCCGAAGCAGCCCATGCGTCCGCATCGACCGGCAACTCCGAGCCGATTTGCGCAATCAGTTGTTGTTGCCGGCGTTCGAGCTCACGGGCTTGCGCTTCGGTCACACAATGAAACTGCACTTCGTCGCCGGGCCGAAGCTGGCCGACTTTCCACAACTCGGCGCGCACGATCGTGACAGGACACACAAAGCCGCCGAGACTCGGGCCGTCCGGTCCCAGGATGACGGGCATATCGCCCGTGAAATCGACGGCACCGATGGCGTACGCGTTGTCGTGAATGTTCGAGGGATGCAGGCCAGCTTCACCGCCGTCGCTGCGAGCCCAAGTCGGTTTCGGACCGATCAGACGGACGCCCGTGCGGCTCGAGTTGTAGTGCACGCGCCAACGCGCGGCGAAGAACGCGTCCATGTCCTCGCGAGTGAAGAAATCCGGAGCGCCGTGCGGCCCGTACATCACAGCGATGTGCCACACATTCGTAAGCTGCGGCAGCGCGCAGCGCGCCGGCTGCGGCGTTCCCTCCTCCGCCGAATTCAGCCGCAACATATCGCCCGCGCGTAGCGCACGACCCGAATGCCCGCCGAATTGACCGAGCGTGAAGGTTGCGCGGCTGCCCATGTAGAGCGGCACATCGAAACCGCCGCGCACGGCCAAGTACGCGCGCTGACCGCCGCCGCGAATCGAGCGCATCTTCAGCACCGATCCTGCGGGCACGTGCATCGCCTCGCCAAGCGGCACGGGCTGACCGTCGATCTCGGCACGCATGTCGGCCCCGGTGAGCGCAATCGTCGTCGCGCAATGAAACCGCAGCGTCGGACCGGTGACCGTCATTTCGAGTCCCGCGGCACTTTCGTCGTTGCCGACGAGCCGATTGGCGATCCGGAACGACAGATCGTCCATCGGCCCCGAGGGCGGCACACCGATATCCCAGTAGCCGACGCGTCCCGGAAAGTCCTGCACGGTCGTATGCGTACCCGGCTGCAAGACTTCGATGGCGTGCGGTCGATAGACGAGTTGCTGCAGAAACCGAGTGAATTGCCGCCCCGCGCGGAAAACTTCGTCGGCGAGGATCGTGCGCAAATACGCTTGGTTCGTCTCGATGCCGTGCACGTGCGTTTGCGACAATGCATGCTCGAGCTTTGCCAACGCTTCCTCGCGCGTTGTGCCGTGCGCGATCACCTTCGCGAGCATCGGATCGTAGTACGCCGGCACCTCCGTACCGGTCTCGATCCAATGGTCGACACGAACGTCTTGCGGCAAGCTCACGTGCGACAGCGCGCCGCTCGACGGCCGGAATTCGCGCGCCGGATCTTCCGCGTAGAGTCTCACCTGCACCGAGTGACCGCGCGGCTCGTAGCGATAGCACGACAGATCCGGCGGCTCGTTCGCGGCGACTCGCAACATCCATTCCACGAGATCGATACCGGTCACCTCTTCCGTGACGCCGTGCTCGACCTGCAGCCGCGTGTTGACTTCGAGGAAATAGAACTCGCGAGCCGCATCGTCGTAGACGAACTCGACCGTACCAGCCGATCGATAAGAAACAGCCGCACCGAGCCGTTGCGCGCACTCGGCCAGCCGCCGCCTCGTCGTTTCGTCGAGGTTCGGCGCCGGCGTTTCCTCGATGACTTTCTGGTTGCGGCGTTGCACCGAGCAGTCGCGCTCGCCGAGCGTGACCACATTGCCGCGACCGTCGCCGAACATCTGCACTTCGATGTGCCTTGCGCGCTCGACGTACTTCTCTAGAAAAACGCCGCCGTCGCTGAAATTGCTGCGGGCGAGGCGCGCCACCGAATCGAAGGCATCGCGGAGCTCTGCTTCGGAGCGGCAAAGCTGCATGCCGATTCCGCCGCCGCCCGCGGTGCTCTTCAGCATGACGGGATAGCCGATTTCCCGCGCGACGCGCTCCGCCTCGTCGAGACTGGTCAGCAACTCGCTGCCCGGCAGGAGCGGTAAATCGTGCGTTTGCGCGATGGCGCGCGCCGTATGCTTCAGACCGAACTGCCGGATCTGTTCGGGCGTCGGTCCGACGAACGCGATCCCCTCGGCTTCGCAGCGCTCGGCAAACGTCGCGTTCTCGCTCAAGAATCCATAGCCGGGATGAATCGCCTGCGCGCCGGTCTCCAGCGTCGCCGCGATGATGCGGTCCTGATTCAAGTAGCTTTCCGATGCGGGCGCCGGACCGATGTGCACCGCCTCATCGGCCAGGTGCACATGACGCGCATAACGATCGGCTTCGGAATACACAGCGACGGATCGAATCCCCAGTCGCCGCAACGTACGCAGAATGCGACACGCGATGGCGCCGCGATTTGCGATCAGCACTTTGTTGAACATCGGCAGCCGAGCCACCAAGTGCCAGGTCGTCCCGGCGTTAGCGTTCATGCCGTCGGGTCGTCCCGCGGCTGCGAGACCGTAACTGCGGCGGCGCGCCTCATCGACGCAACCGCCGCCTCGTCATCCGGTCGATCGCATTCCTAGTCCCATATCAACAACTCGATCGGTGTCGGGTTGTACGCGTTGCATGGGTTGTTCAACTGCGGACAGTTCGAGATGAGCACCGTGATGTCCATCTCCGCGCGCATCTCCACGTAACGGCCGGCCGATGAAATCCCGTCGGCGAACGTCAGCGTGCCTTCCGGCGTGACCGGCACGTTCATGAAGAAGTTGATGTTGCTGGCCAGATCGCGCTTGCTGAATCCGGTGCCGTATTTCGCGCCCCAGCGAGCGAGCGCGATCAAGAAGTTGTCGCGACAGCTGTGCATGTACCGCTTCTCGAGCGCATAGCGCACGGAATTGCTTTCCGCGGAGCACGCACCGCCCAATGTGTCGTGACGGCCGCACGTGTCGGCCACGATCGTGAGCATCGTGTTACCTTCGTTCGACAACAGCTGGGATCCGGTGCTCAGATAGATGTTGCCCTGCGCGCGGATCGTGTCCTGCGCGCTGTAGCGCTCTTCCAAGGTACCGGCGCGATAGAACAGCGTGTCCACCGCCTGATTGCCGGCAAGGTCGACGATGCGAAAGTGTTGTCCCTGCTTGATCGATCCCATCCACGGCTCGCCGGCGCCGACGACTTCGCGGAACGTCGCGCGCGCGGGATCCAGCGAGCTCTCGGCCAACGAAACAGTCATTTGAACCACACCTCGGTATTCCTGAATCCGCGTTCGTTCTCCGGGCACCTCGTGCGACAAGGATCGTTGCGAGGCGCCGGCCGCGAATGCCACGCCGTCAAACGCACTTCGCCCGGGCGATAGTGCGGCGACGGATCGAGTGGATGCTGGCACGTCGTCAGAACGACGAGCACGTTCATCTCGAATCGCAGGTCGACGTATGCACCCGGATGCGAGTTGTTGGAGTGAAAGTGCATCCGGCCTTGCTCGTCGACCGTGACCTTGCTGAAGAAATTGATGCTCGAAGTGAGATCCCGCTTTCCGAGACCGTACTTGCCGAGCTCGTTGAGCACGCTCTCGTAGGCGTTCTTGTAATAGTCGTTGCGCTTGGTCGCGAATGTCGTCACGCCGTACTTCTGCGCGACGAGGTGCGGATTGGACAAGCCGCACAACGGATCGTGCCAGCCGCACGTGTCGTCGGTGATCGAGCACAGAATGCGTCCCATGTCCGAGTAGCAGACGCAACCGCGCGTCAAATAAGCCGTGTGTTGCGCCTTGAGCGTATCGGGCATGTTGTAGCGCTCGGTCGGATCGTCGTAGTTGTAGAGCAGCACCGACACGTTCGCCGCGCCGTCCACGTCGGTCAGGCGCATGGTCGTTCCTCGGCGCAATAATCCCGACCAATGCGCACCGCCGGGAACGAGCTCTTCCCACAACAGCCAGTAGGGAGCTCCTTCTGCCATCTTCGGTTTCACCTCCAATCAACGATGCACACTCAAGAGCAAGGAACGGGCCAAATGCTCTAGCACGGCGCAACGAGATCATTCGCGCGGAAATTTCGACGCATCGCTCGATTGCGTCCGCCTCGATTCGGCACCGCAATCGAGCACCCCAGTTCATCGGCGCGCCGAAAGAGTGCATAGAGAACGATCGAGCTCGCGCGAAAACGCTGTACGAGCACGAATCGAGAACGGCACGACGTTTGCACCCTCGCTGCTCGCAATGTGCCTCTAGGGTTCCGACTCGTTCGTTTTATCGAGTGCTGGTCCGAGAGAGGCAGTCCTGGCTGCGACACGCGACGTGCCGCAGGGGATACACGGCGGGACAAAAGCCCGGGAGGTTGAAGCCGCGCTGCGAATGCACCGGCTTCGGAATGGCGCTTCGGGGCCGGCCTCCGCCAGTCACGCGGCGCTCAAGGGGTCAAACCAGAGAGGATCGCCGCATGCTGCATTTCAGATTCGTTCACTGTGCCGTTGCCGTCTTCGCGCTCGCGTTGTTCACGCTCGCTCCGCAGGCCCACGCTGCCGAAAAGAACTCCTTCAAGATCGCTTGGAGTATCTACGTCGGCTGGATGCCGTGGGATTACGCCAATCAAAGCGGCATCTTGAAGAAATGGGCGGACAAGTACGGCATCCGCATCGAGCTCACGCAGATCAACGACTACGTCGAGTCGATCAACCAATACACCGCAGGCGCCTTCGACGGCTGCGTGATGACGAACATGGACATGCTGACGATTCCGGCTGCAGGCGGCGTGGATTCGACGGCATTGATCGTCGGCGACTTCTCGAACGGCAACGACGGCATCGTGCTCAAGGGTAAAGGCAAGAAGCTCGCCGATATCAAAGGCCTGCCCGTCAATCTCGTCGAGCTGTCCGTATCGCACTACCTGCTCGCAAGAGCGCTCGACAGCGTCGGGCTCAAAGAACGCGACATCAAAGTCATCAACACCTCGGATGCAGACATCGCCGCGGCCTATAGCGCGCCGGACACCAAGGCGCTCGTGACCTGGAAGCCGCAGCTGAGCGAAGTCCTCGCCGCGCCAGATGCGCAGCTCGTGTTCGACTCCAGCCAGATTCCCGGCGAGATCATCGACATGATGGTCGTGAACACCGAGACCTTGAAAGCGAATCCCAAGCTCGGCAAAGCGCTCGTCGGCGCCTGGTACGAAACGATGGCGCTCGTCAGTAAGCGCGATCCGCAAGCGATCGCCGCGATGGCGAAGGCTTCCGGCACGAACGTCGCGGGCTTCAACAGCCAGCTCGACACCACGAAGATGTTCTGGACACCGGGCGAAGCCTACGAGTTCATTTCGAGCCCGAATCTCGTGAAGACGATGGATCTGGTGCGCAAGTTCTCGTTCGATCACGGACTGCTCGGCGAAGGCGCGAAAACCGTCGATGCGGTCGGCATCGTATTTCCCGGCGGTGTCACGCTCGGCAATCCGAAGAACGTGAAAATGCGCTTCGATGCGACGTACACGAAGCAGTCGGCCGAAGGGAAGCTGTGAGTGGAAGGCTACAGGCGGCAGGCTACAGGCGGCAGTTGGGGCCACGGTTCCGTGGCCTGCGACTCGGCAGAACAACCTACAGCAACGGAGCATGACTCGATGGTTCGAGCCCTCGCCCGTCGCCTGTCACCTCTTGCCCTCTCTGGTGGCGACAGTCCGCAGCCGGTCACCGAAGTCTGTCGCCTCTCCTATAGCCTGTAGCCTGTCGCCTGACTCATGCGCCTCGTCAATCTTCATCCCGATCGCGCAAGTGCCATAGCGCTCGGTGTGCTGCCGTTCGTGATTCTGTTGTTCACGTACGTGCTCGGCTCCAATGCGCGCTTGGCGGAGAATCCGGACGACAAGCTGCTACCCTCCGGTTCGTCGCTGGTCGCTTCCGTGCGCGCATATGCGCTCGAAGAAGATCGGCGCAGCGGCCAGCGCCTATTGTGGGCCGATACAGCCGCGAGCATGAAACGCATCGGGTATGCGCTCGCGATCAGCGCTGCCATCGGCATCGCGCTCGGCGTCGCAATCGGTACGGTGCCCTACATTCGCTCGCTCCTTGCGCCGCTCGTGGCCGCGCTATCGATGATTCCGCCGCTCGCGATCCTGCCGATCCTGTTCGTCGTGCTCGGGCTCGGAGAGACGGCCAAGATCGCGTTGATCGTCATCGGTATCACACCGGTGATCGTGCGGGATCTGGCACTGCGCGCAAGCGAGCTTCCGCAGGAGCAATTGATCAAAGCTCAAACGCTCGGCGCTTCGAGCTGGCTGCTCGCCACGCGCATCATTCTCCCGCAGCTCCTGCCGCGGCTGCTCGATGCGACGCGTCTGCAGCTAGGGGCCGCCTGGCTGTTCCTGATCGCCGCCGAAGCGATTGCCTCGACGGAAGGGCTCGGCTACCGGATTTTTCTCGTGCGCCGCTACATGGCGATGGACGTGATCATCCCTTACGTCGTTTGGATCACCGCAATCGCCTTCGCCATGGATTGGGGGCTGCGGGCATTGCGTGCGCGACTGTTTCCCTGGGCTGGGGACGCAAAGTGACGATTACCGTTCGCCGAGTGTGGAAGACGTACGGCCCGCAGGTCGTGCTCGAGAATTTGAACTTCAACGTAGGCGACCACGAGTTCGTCACCATCGTCGGCGCATCGGGATGCGGCAAGACGACGTTCTTGCGCATGCTTCTCGGTATCGAGAAACCCTCGCGCGGCGAAATCCTGATCGACGGCCAACCCATCGCGCCCGAACCCGGTCCCGAACGCGGTATCGTCTTTCAGCGCTACGCCTGTTTCCCGCATCTCACCGTGCTCGAAAACGTCTTGCTCGGACTCGAGCTCGGCGGCGCACCCTTGCTCGGTCGGCTGTTCGGTGCGAAACGCCGCGCAGCGATCGACAAGGCACGCGCGCTGCTCGACGCGGTCGGACTCGATGCCGCACGTAACAAGTATCCGGCTCAGCTTTCGGGCGGCATGCAACAGCGGCTATCGATCGCGCAGTCGGTCATCTGCGAACCGAAAGTTCTGTTGCTCGACGAGCCGTTCGGCGCGCTCGATCCCGGCATCACCGCGGACATGCACGAGATCGTGTTGCGTCTGTGGGCGGCGAACAAAATGACGATATTCATGGTCACCCACGATCTGCAGGAAAGCTTCGCGCTCGGCACTCGGGTGCTCGTCTTCGACAAGACCAGGCACGACCCTCAGGCCCCGGAAGCCTACGGCGCCACGGTGACCTACGATATTCCGCTCAACCGCCGCCCTGGACACGAGCACCCTCGCGCGGCGAGAACGCTCGCGACCGCCTAGCGGACAGTCGAAACTGAGACCCAGCTCTCCTTCCCCGCTCAATTCCGCAGCCGACGGCTCAACTCGCCGGAGCCGGTGCCGTTAAGAAACTTAAATTTCGATACGCCCGGGTGCCTCTCGCACCCAGGGCGTTCTGCTCAGTCTCAAGTGCGGAGCTTTGCTCGATGTCCGGTGTGATCCTTGCAGTCGATGATTCCGCTTCGATGCGCCAGATGGTGCGCTTTACGCTGGAAAACGCCGGCTACAAAGTCGTCCAGGCGGCCGACGGCGTCGAAGCACTCGAGTTCGCCAAACAGAACCCGGCGGACCTCGTGTTGACGGACGTCAACATGCCGCGCATGGACGGCATATCGCTCGTGCGCGAGCTACGCGCGTTGGACAACTATCGATTCGTGCCGGTGCTCGTGCTCACGACCGAGTCGGGCAGCGAGACGAAACAGCGCGGCAAAGAGGCCGGTGCGACCGGCTGGATCGTCAAGCCCTTCAATCCTGAGCAGTTGCTGGCAACGATCGCCCGAGTGCTCTGACCTGGGACATGCAAGCCTCCGCCATGGGCACGAGCCAAGACACGTCGATCACGGGCCTCGCTGAAGGCGAAGGCGCGTTTGCGCCCGAGTTGCAGCTCGCGAACCTGCTTGGACTGTGCGAAGCGCAAATGGAATCGGCTCTGCAGGATTCCGATCAGGCCGTCGACACGCTCATCAAGGTCTTCGGCAGTCTGGTCGAGGTCACGCGTTCCGTCAGCGCCATGGCGGCGAAGCTACCTCCGGAAATCAAGGCGACCGTCGCGGCCGATCTCGACCGTCAGCTCGCCACGATATCGCAAGAAATGAGCGCAGCCGTCATGGCGTTTCAGTTCTACGACAAGCTGACGCAGCGCCTCGGGCACGTTCGCTATAGCCTTTCGACGCTCTCGCTATTCGTTTGCGACCGCACGCAGGTGCAGCAGCCCGAACAATGGACGCGTCTCATCAATACGATGCGACGGCTGTACCGGACTGAAGAAGAGCGACAAGTCTTCAACACGATCATGGATGGCATTGCCGCCGACTCGACCGTCCCAGCGCCAGCCGAGTGCGAAGCGACGCAGTCGGCCGGCGAAGTCGAATTGTTCTGAATCCGTTTGCGGACGCGAGCGCGTCCGCTTCACGCACGAGCGCGCGAACTCCTTCTCCGCCATCTCTCATCAATAGCTGCGCTTGTCCGCGAATGTGACAGAACGTCTTAATGCACGATGTCAAATCGCGCCGCAATCAACTGCGAGTTACCCGTAAGCAAGGATGAGGTGAGACCTGTGTCCCGATATAGCGACATACCGGCGCACCCGGATGCCGGTTGTGACGTGTCGCACAGAGCGTTTTGCAGAACGGCCTAATCTTGCGCCCAAGTGAACTTTGATCTTGCAGCGTTGCGAAGCAAGCGATAGGCGCTGAGGAGGGCTTTATGGTGATCGAATCGCGGACGATCGTTGGCGGTGCTGCAGCCCTTGCCATCGTCGGCGGCGGCTTGTGGCTTTCGACTGCGCTGTGGACGCCGGCGACGGATCACGGCCGCGGCACGGTTGAAGTGCAGCAAATCAGCGAACCTGCTTGGGCCGTCGAAGTGCATGAGCTCGGTGCGTCCGACGCGGTTCAGAAGACCGCAGCACGATGATCTTAGGCTGAAGGCTGTAGACTGAAGGTTGGAAGGCGCTTCCGCGCCTTCGTTGATCGACCAGACCGCGAAGTCCTTTGGGCTTCGCGGTTTTTTGTTTATTCGTGCCGGCCTTCCGACGAAAATACGCGCGCCACGCGCACTACCCTACAGCCTGCAGCCTACAGTCTATAGCCTCAGAATGAGCACCCTATACCTCATCCGCCACGGACAAGCCTCCTTCGGTACCGACAACTACGACCAACTTTCGCCGGTCGGACGACAACAGGTGGAGTTGCTCGGGCAGTTCTTCGTCGAGAGCGGCGAAAAAATCGATCGCATCTATTCCGGAACGCTGCAGCGTCAGCGCGAGACCGCCGAGATCTTCGCGAAATCCATCGGACTCGCCGAACCCATCGTCATCGACGACGCGTTCGACGAGTACGAAGGGGATGTCATTCTGAATCGGTTCGCCGCCTCGCTGACGCCCGCGGAGCTCGAAGCAGCCGGCTGGCCCGCGCTCAAGACCGACCGCCGCCGGTTCCAGTTGTTCCTCGAGCGCGCCGCTAGAGCTTGGGTGGAAGCACGGATCGAATCGGAAGACCTGCTGCCTTGGCATCGCTTCCACGGCCGGATTACGGCCGCGCTCGAACGCATCATGAAAACCGAAGGGCGCTCGAAGACGCTCGTCATCAGTACCTCCGGGGGCGTGATCGGCACGACGGTTGCGCACGTGCTCGGCTTGTCGAATCACATGGCCATGGAGCTGAACTGGGCCGTTCACAACGCGTCGATCACGCGAATCATTTACAGCGAGCGGAAAGTCACGCTGTCGATGTTCAACGCCCTGCCCCACCTCGAACGGGAAGGGCGGAGACAGCTGATTACTTATCGCTAGCGCTGTCGCGCTAGCGAGAGGTCGTGGGGCTGGAGGCTGTAGGAATCAGCTTCGGCCTAACACTGAAAACTGAAGTGGGCGCCCGCGCGCTCTCGCCAACGCGACATTTGCTCGGCAACCATCTCTGTGCTGACAGAGTCTCGTCGATCGCATCCGCCTCAGCGCACACGAACTTTTTGCCGACAACGACGGCATAGAAGAAATTCTCAAACGCGATGCGCGGACTTGCGCGATGCGTCTTCGCGCTACTCGCTCGCGTGTATACACGTACTTCTCGGCGGCGCATCGCACTGCTCGGATTTCTTTGTTGAATCCGTAAGCAACGCCAGCCGATGTGTACGTACACAGCCGACGGATCCTCTCGGATCGCAGTACGCGAGAGGCAGTGCTAGCCTTGTTTCGTTCTTCGTCTTGGCGAGGCGTCGCAAATGCCCGAACAACCGTTTGCGCCGACAGCAAAGCCCGTGCAATTGCGAGGCGACTACACACATGCCGCGAGCGACTACACGGTCACTCAAGATTGGGATGCCTACACGGCTGAAGATCACGACATTTGGCGCACGCTATACGCGCGCCAGATTCAACTCATCGAGCGCTACGCCGCGCCCGAGTTCGTCGAGGGAACACGCGCCTTGGCCGCGCCGCCCGATCGCATTCCGCGCATAGAGGATACGAATCGCATTCTCGGCGAAGCCACCGGTTGGCAGATCGTCGCCGTACCCGGACTGATTCCCGAGTTACATTTCTTCCAGCACCTGGCGAACAAGCGTTTCCCGGTCACGGTGTGGATCCGCCGGCGCGACGAGCTCGATTACCTTTCCGAGCCCGACATCTTTCACGACTTCTTCGGTCACGTACCGCTGCTCACGAATCCCACGTTCGCACGCTTCATGCAGGCCTATGGTGCCGCGGGAGAGAAAGCGCTTGCCTTGAACGGACTGAAGATGCTCGCGCGCTTGTATTGGTACATGGTCGAGTTCGGCCTGATCCTCACGCCGCAAGGCTTACGCGCTTATGGATCGGGCATCCTCTCGTCCAAAGGCGAAACGGTGTACTCCGTCGAAAGCCCCAAACCGAAACGCATTCGATTCGATCTCGAACGCGTCATGCGCACGGATTATCTGATCGACGATTTCCAGAAGACGTACTTCGTCATCGAAAGCTTCGAGGAGCTCTTCCGCGCCGCCTACGACACAGACTTTGCGCCGCTGTACAAGAAGTACGCCGATGTGCCGGGGATTGAGCCGGGAGTGGTGTTGCCGACGGATCGGGTGGTGAGTCGTGAGTCGTGAGTGGCATGGCGCGCGCGACTTTCCCTTTTCCCTTTTCCCTTTTCCCTTTTCCCCTTTCCCGATTCCCGATCGCCGACCTCCCCTACATCCCAAACACCTTCTCGATCTCCTGCCGATCGAGCAGTCTCCATTGGCCCGGCTCCAGATCGCCGAGCTCCAAACCGCCGACGCGGCTGCGGTGTAGCGCTTCGACGTGATTGCCGACGGCGGCAAACATGCGGCGTGCTTGGTGATAACGACCTTCGGTGAGCGTCAGACGCGCATGGCGCGCATCTAGGATCTCGAGCTGCGCGGGCGCGCAAGGCGTCTTCTCCGATTCGAGCTTCAATCGGCCGCTCGCGAAGATTTTCGGTTCGTCGCCGCGCAAGTCGCGCGCGAGAGTGACTTCGTACACTTTCTCGATCTTCGACTTCGGCGAAACGATTCGATGCAGCAGCACGCCGTCATCGGTCATCAACAAGAGGCCGCTCGTATCGCGATCCAAACGTCCGACCGTCGATACGATCGGCGACCGGAAGAAGAATCTCGGGGGAAGAAGCTCGTAGACGATGTGACCGGCATCGCTCGTCGAACAGGTGTAGCCGATCGGTTTGTGCAGCATGAGCACGAGTCCCGGCGGCGGATCCAGCGGTTCGCCGTCGATGCGCACGACCGCATGATCGACCTTGTCGTCCGCGTAGAGCACTTCGCCCTGATCGTCCGTGATCCGTCCCTCGCGAAACATTTCGCGCACTTCCTTGCGGCTGCCGTAGCCGAGATTCGCAATCAATTTCAGGAGTTTCATGGGGAAGCGATGTCAGCGCGCCGACTGAAGAAGGAAGCGGCCGATCACGGAGCGGCGCGCACGTCCGCCCTTTCGAGGCAATCAGGCCAGGCGGCCGGCTCGCGCGAACCGGCCACCCGTTTGGTTACGCGAGTGTGATGCCTTGCGCCGACAGCGGCAACGCATACACCGGCTTGCCTGTCGCCGTCGCGAGCGCATTGGCCAGCGCCGGAGCGATCACCGGCGTCGCCGGCTCGCCGACACCGGTCGGATTGGCTTGCGACGGAACGATGTACACGTCGACGGCGGGCATCTGATTCATTCTCAACACCGGGTAATCGTCGAAATTGCCTTGCTCGACGACGCCGTCGCGGAGCGTGATGGCGCCCGTCAACGCCGCACTGAGCCCGTAACCGATACCGGATTCCATCTGCATTGCGACGATGTTCGGATTGATCGCAAGACCGCAATCGACGGCGCAAACGACTTTGTGAAGCTTGAAGCCGTCGCCTAAGCGCTTCAATTGCGCGACCTGCGCAACGACCGAATTGAACGACTCGTGCAACGCAAGCCCCCAAACCTCATCCTTCGGACGGGCATTCTTCCATCCGGACTTCTCGGCCACGAGATCGAGCGCCGCGAGGTGTCGCGAATGTTTCGACGACAGCAGGCTGCGGCGGAACTCGTACGGATCCCGGCCCGTGGCACGGGCGATCTCATCGAGGAAGCATTCGGTCGAAAACGCCGTATGCGTCGACCCGACCGATCGCCACCATTGCACCGGCACACCGACCTTCGTCGTGTGCAACTCGACGGCAAGGTTCGGAATCGAATACGGCAATGTCGAAGCACCCTCGACGGAAGTCGTGTCGATCGCCTGCGGCGGACCGAAGAGAGCTGCCTCGCCCATGATGGATTGACCGACGATGCGATGCCGCCATGCGATCAGGTTGCCGTCCTTGTCGAGGCCGGCCTTGAGCGCGTGCACGTAGATCGGTCGATAGAATCCCGCCCGAGTGTCCTGTTCACGCGTCCACACGAGCTTGACGGGCACATCGACACCCGCCGCCTTGGCAATCGCCACTGCTTCGAGCAGATAGTCCGACTTCGGATTGGCGCGCCGGCCGAAACTCCCGCCTGCGTACAACTGGTGAAGGCGCACATTCGATGGCGGCAACCCCAATAAGCGCGCGATGGACGCCTGATCGACGGTCTGGAATTGCTCTCCGTTCCACACTTCGCACTCGCGCGCCCCGATGCGCACGACGCAATTGAGCGGCTCCATCGATGCGTGGGCGAGATACGGAAACTCGTACACCGCTTCCAGCACGCGCGCCGCCGACTTGAACGCTTGTTCGACGTCGCCTTCGCTTCTTGCCGACCGCCCCGGCTGTTTCGCCAGCTCGCGGTACTCCGCAAGGATGTCCGCAGAGCTGCGGCGGAACGCGTTCGTTTCATCCCACTCGACAGCGATGGACTCCGCGGCTTTCTTCGCGGTCCAGAAATCGGTCGCGAGCACGGCAACGCCGGAACGAACCGGCGTTTCGAACGCGACGACGGTTTTGACGCCTTTCACTGCGCGCGCCTTCGCCGCATCGAAGCTCTTCACCTTCGCACCGAAGCGCGGCGGATGCACCACCGCCGCAGTCAGCATCCCAGGAAAGCGCACGTCCTGCGTGAACATCGCCGTGCCGTTCGCTTTGTCGCGCGCATCGACACGAATGGTGTCCTTGCCAATGAGCGTGAATTGCGACGGATCCTTCAGCTTGACGTCTTTCGGCACGGGCAACTTGGCTGCCTCGGCGACGAGCTCGCCGAAGCGTGCGCTGCGTTTCGAGGCTGCGTGCTCCACCTTCCCGCGACTGACGGTAATTTCGTCGGCAGGCACGCCCCAGCGTTGCGCGGCTGCCGTGACGAGCAAGGCGCGTGCGGTCGCTCCGGCCTTGCGCAGCTGATCCCAAGAATTCGCAATTGAGGTGCTGCCGCCTGTACCCTGCATCGGGCCGAAGGCGGAGTTGTTGTAGAGCTTCGCGTTGGCCGGGGCGCCTTCCACGCGCACTTGCGACCAGTCTGCATCCAGCTCCTCTGCGACGATGGTTGCCAGGCCGGTGTAAACGCCCTGTCCCATTTCCAAGTGCTTGGCGTAAACGGTCACGACGTCGTCCGGCGTGATCCGCACGAACGCATTCGGCGCAAATGCAGCGTCGGCATTGCCATCCGTCGCGCGCCCGCGCGCCGGCAGGAAGAACGCGACAGTCAGTGCCGCACCACCCTTCAGCACATCGCGGCGCGAAACTTCCACCACTTGTTCAGTCGTGTTGCTCATGACGATTCCCTCAAGACAGTGCATTGGCAGCGCGTTTGATGGCGGCACGAATCCGGACATAGGTCGCGCATCGGCACACATTGCCCGACATCGCCGCGTCGATGTCCTCGTCCGTCGGCGATTTGTTCGTCATCAGCAATGCCGTCGCGCTCATGATCTGCCCGGACTGACAGTAGCCGCATTGTGCGACGCTCTCTGCCGCCCATGCGTCTTGAACGGCCTTACCCACCGCGGATTCACCCACCGCTTCGATGGTGGTGATCTTGGCATTCGCGGCGGCGCTGACCGGCATGACACAGCTACGCACCGGCTGGCCGTTCAAATGCACCGTACAAGCACCGCACAGCGCCTTGCCGCAGCCGTACTTCGTTCCTGTCAGTCCAAGATGATCGCGCAGCACCCATAGCAACGGAGTATCCGGGTCGGCGTCGGTTTCGAAGGTCTTGCCGTTGATATCGAGCGTGATCATGGGGGATACCCTCAATGCATATCCGGGGAACTCGAACGGCACGTGCGGAGCTTCGCCCTCGTCGTGCCAATAAAGCGATTGTGCATGAATCGGCCGACGACTCGAAATAAAGTCGAGCCGCCGACGATTCGTATTCCCCTTTCTTACGTCTCGTGCGCCATCTACCCCGGCGATCGGGTCCCAGCATTAGTCGCGCTGTCGAGGCGGCAACGCGAGCACGAGCGGAAAGGTCGCAGCGTCGCTCGCCAATTCGGCGGACGCGACACCACCCGCGAATCGCGGGTACGAGTCACGTTACCTATAGCTCCCGCTTCGCGGCCTGCTGTAGCCTGTCGCCCGTAGCCTGTAGCCTGTCAGCGGAGCTCACAATGCAATACGTCCGTCTCGGCCGCAGCGGCCTGAAAGTTTCGCGCCTTTGCTTAGGTTGCATGAGCTATGGGGAGCCGACCGAACGATGGCCCTGGGCGCTCGACGAAAAAGCCAGCCGTCCGTTCATCGCGCGCGCTCTCGAGCTCGGCATCAATTTCTTCGACACGGCAAACATGTACTCGGCCGGTAAGAGCGAGGAAGTGCTCGGCCGTGCGTTGAAGGAGCTCGCCAAGCGCGACGATGTCGTCATTGCAACCAAGGTGTTCTCGCCTATGGGCACGGGTCCGAACGACAAGGGACTATCGCGCAAGCACATCATGGCGCAGGTCGATGCGAGCCTGCGGCGGCTCGGCACCGACTACATCGACCTCTACCAGATCCATCGTTTCGATCCGAAAACCCCGGTCGAAGAAACCTTGCAGACGCTCGACGACCTGATCCATATCGGCAAAGTGCGGTACATCGGCGCTTCGTCGATGTGGGCGTGGCAGTTCTCGAAACTGCAATACACCGCCAAGCTCAACGGCTGGACGACCTTCATTTCGATGCAGCCGCATTACAATCTCGTCTATCGCGAAGAAGAACGCGAGATGCTGCCGTTGTGCGCGGATCTCGGCGTCGGGGTCATTCCCTGGTCGCCGCTCGCACGCGGATTCCTCGCCGGCAATCGCACGCGCACCGGCGGCGAGACAGCCCGCGCCAATTCGGATGCGTTCGCGAAGGAGCTCTATTACCAAGACGACGACTTCGCCGTCGTGGAGCGCGTGAGCGCAGTCGCCAAATCGCGTGGCGTGCCGAACGCCCAGGTTGCGCTCGCGTGGCTGTTGTCGAAGCCGGTCGTCACGGCTCCGATCATCGGCGCAACGAAAATGCAGCACCTCGAGGATGCAGTCGCGGCACTCGACTTGAAGCTCACTCCGGACGAGATCAAAGCGCTCGAGGCCGACTACCGGCCGCACGAGGTGAAGGGCCATGCGTGAGCTCGCAGCGCGTCGCGCATAACTTTGCGTTCGAGAGCTTCACCGTCCCGCTTTCATCACGTACAGTGGCCGCCCTTCGGTCAGATCACTGAGGAGCGTTCCAGTGCCATTGAACGTCCGCGCTGCGGTATTGCACGGCCCGAATCAGCCTTTCGTCATCGAGAACGTTCAGCTCGAAGGTCCGCGTGAAGGCGAAGTTCTGATTCAAGTCAAATCGACCGGTCTGTGCCATTCGGATCTGCATGTCGCCGAAGGCAAGACGCCCTGGCAATTCCCGGCCATTCTCGGCCACGAGGCGGCTGGCATCGTCGTCGAGTGCGGCCCCGGCGTGACGAACTTCAAGCCAGGCGATCACGTCATTCCGTTTCTCATTCCACATTGTGGAAAGTGTCAGTACTGCGCCTCGCCCAAAACGAATCTGTGCAAAGAAGCGCTCGCGCGTCTGCGTCCGGGTGAGAGCCGCTTCTCGCTGAACGGCAAACCGGTCACGCAGCTCTGGGGACTGGGCACATTTGCCGAATACACCGTGCTGCCCGTCGACACCATCGCCAAAGTGCGCGAGGACGCCAACCTCGAAACCATCTGCTACATCGGCTGCGGTGCCACGACCGGCATCGGCGCTGCGCTGTTTGCCGCGAAGATCGAGCCGGGCAGCTCCGTCGTCGTGTTCGGTCTCGGCGGCATCGGTCTCAATGTGGTTCAAGGCGCCAAGCTCGCCGGCGCACGGCAAATCATCGGCGTCGATACGAATCCGGCAAAGGAAGAAGTCGCGCGCAAGTTCGGCGCGACCGACTTCGTGAATCCGAAGAGCGTCGAGAAACTCGTCTCGCACCTGATGAAACTGACGAACGGCGGCGCGGACTACAGCTTCGAGTGCATCGGCATTCCGCAAGTGATGCGCACCGCGCTCGAGTGCACGAATCCGGCGTGGGGTGTGAGCTATGCCATCGGTGTCGCACCGCACGGCGCCGAAATGAGCGTGGCACCGGGCACCGTGTTCATGGGCCGCAAGTGGTCGGGCTGCTACATGGGCGGCGCCGAAGTCGGCAAACTTCCCGAGATCGTCGATTGGTACGTCGAGAAAAAGATCGAGCTCGACTCGCTGATCACTCACAAGTTGCCGCTCGAGAAGATCGACGAGGGCTTCGAGCTCATGAAACGCGGCGAGGCGATCCGGTCAGTGATCGTGCTCTAACCAGATCCGCGAGACGTAGAGCTCCCGCCCTGCGTATCGGTCCGTCGTGAACAAGACCACGCCGGCCACTTGTCGCAGATCGAGCAGGCGCCCTTTGGGCGCTTGCTCGATGTCTGCGAGCGGGACTCTCAAGATCGTGCGCGAGTTGGGCGGCAGCTCCCAGCCACGATTGAACCGATCTTCGAAGCGCTGATCGTGTCGTCGATCGTGGATTCGCAGCATCAGCGCAAGCGAAGCGTCGCCCGGATTCACGACATCGATCCGAAGCGCATCGAATCCGCTCCAGTCCGGGACCGGCTCGAGGAGATGAATCCCCGGCCATCTTCCCGAAGCGAATCGGACATAGAGGGCCTGTTCGTGTTGCTCCCGTGCAAACAGCCCAGGCATGGGACGCTGTTCGAGATGCGCATTGCTCCCGATCAAGAAGCCGTTGCGTTCGACGCTGTCCGCCGCCATCAGCACCGGAAACTCGCGGGCCCGACGAGCGTAATCCGCGGCCGTCACAAAGAGCGGGATCGCATGCCACACGAACGCCGCTGCACCGAGCGCGCAAGCCACTCTTCCACGCGCTCGAGGAATCCGAGCGTCGAATGCCGCAAACACACCCGCTGCGGCCATGGCGCCGAGCGCATCGCTACGGACATCCACCCATGAGGCATCGCCGCCAGTGAACGCTTGCGCAATTTCGGTCGCAAGGCCGAAGGCGCTCGTTGCAGCGATGGCGAGCACGTACTGCCATCCGACACGCGATTCGTTCTGGCGAGGCCATTGACGAAGCATTGACAGGATCGCGACGCAGACGATCCCGAACACGGGCGCGTGGACGAAATCGTGCACGGCGCTCATGGCCCGGGAACGTCCTGGGCCTGGCGCAAACACAACGACAGCGAGCAGAATGGCGATGAGCCACGCGTAGAGTTGCAATGAGCGATAGCGAGTCCCGCCCATCACGTACCGAATCCAAGCCGCGACTTGCCGCGACGGCAATCGTGCTGCGCGAGCATGAGAACGAAGTGCAGGTGTTGATGACGCGCCGTCATGCAGCGCTCGCATTCATGGGCGGCATGTGGGTGTTTCCCGGCGGAACATTGACCGAGGCGGATCGCAGCAATGCAGCTCGCGAATTGTTGCCGTCCAGCGGCTCATTCGTTCTACGCGACATCGAAGGCAACGCTCTTCCGCAAGATCTGTCCATCGCGTTGGCCGTGGCCGCCATCCGAGAGACCTACGAAGAAGCGGGCATCTTATTCGCGCGGCGTAAAGATGGACAATGGCCGAGCAGCGAACAACTGCGGCGGTTGCAAGCCGACCGCGCCCGGCTCACCACCGATCCTGCACTCTTCATCGATGCTCTGGCGCAGGAAGAGCTCATCCTTGGGGTCGACCGACTCATTTACTGGGCGCATTGGATCACGCCTTCGGGCCTTCCGCGGCGCTTCGATACTCGATTCTTCGTTGCCCGTGCGCCCGAGCAGCACGATCTCATCGCGGACGCGCACGAGACCGCAGAATGCCTTTGGGCATCGCCCAAAAAACTGATCGAGCGTGCCGCTCGCGGCGAGATGAAGATTCCTCAACCGACCCTCTACACGCTCGAAGATTTGCGCTCGAGCATCGAGCGGCATCGCACGCTCGATGCCCTGATGAGCACGGAATCGGGCCGCGAAGTGGCCGCCATCATGCCGAAAATGTTCGATGCGGACGGCCAGACGATCATCGTGATGCCCTGGGATCCGAGCTATCCATCGCTCCCAGGCGAAGGCGTCCGCACGGATCAATCCTTCGAGCCGGCGCTGTTGGCATTGCCGGGAAGAATCGAACGCGATCATTAGATCGCCCGCTTACGCGGGCGATGGCTACAGGCAACAGCAAGAGCGCCGGGCGCTAGGCTTGGGACTCGGGGCGTGAGGCTCGAGACCGTCTTCCTTCAGCCTTCAGTCTTCGGTCTTCGACCTGCAAACGCTGCGCGTTTGCCTCAGCGCCACTCCAACAAAATCTTTCCGATATGCGCACTGCTCTCCATGCGCGCATGTGCCTGCGCGACATCCTTCATCGCGTACACGGAATCGATCACGGGCTTGATCTGCCCTGATTCGAGCAGCGGCCACACATTGTCGAGCAGCTTCTGCTTGATGTTCTGTTTGAATTCGACTTCGCGGGGGCGAAGCGTGGAGCCGGTGATCGTCAGCCGACGCTGCATCACGCGCAGGACGTCGACTTCACCCTTCGTGCCGCCTTGCGTTGCGATGATCACGAGCCGGCCTTCCACCGCGAGTGCTTGAAGATTGCGAGCGAGGTATTTGCCGCCGACCATGTCGAGGATCACATTGACGCCGCGCTTTTCGGTCGCTTTGGCGACTTCGTCGACGAAATCCTGCGTGTTGTAATTGATCGCGAGCTTCGCACCGAGCGATTCGCAGGCACGGCATTTTTCATCGGATCCTGCCGTCGCGAACACCGTGTGACCGCGCGCGGCACAGAGCTGAATTGCCGTCACGCCGATCCCGCTCGTTCCGCCATGCACGAGCAAGCTTTCGCCCGGTTGCAGCCGGCCGAACTCGAACACGTTGCTCCATACGGTGAAGAATGTCTCCGGCAATGCGGCTGCATGCACGATCGATATGCCGCGGGGAATCGGCAGCACTTGTCCTTCGTGGACCGCGCAGTATTCGGAGTACCCTCCGCCTTGCAGCAGTGCGCACACCGCATCGCCGACTTTGAACTCGCGCACTTCGGAGCCCACCGCCTCCACGGTGCCCGAGACCTCGAGTCCCGGATTCGTCGGCGCGCCCGGAGGCGACGGATAGCCGCCGCGGCGTTGCAGGATATCGGCGCGATTCACACCGGCCGCAGCGACCTTGATCAGCACCTCTTGCGGCCCGGGCGAAGGTTTCGGCTGCTCGGCGAAGACGAGCTGTTCCGGTCCGCCAGGCTGTGCGACATCGACGATCTGCATCGTGCTTGTTTCGGCCATACGCTGCTCTCCGCAAACGCGGCTTCAGCGGGCCGCGCGCTTCGGGATATAGAGATCGGTAAGCGTACCCTCGAACGCTTCGGCAGCGAAGGCAATCGTTTCCGACAATGTGGGGTGCGGATGGATGGTGAGCCCGATGTCGGCCGCATCGCAGCCCATTTCGATCGCGAGCGCCACTTCGGCGATCAGATCGCCCGCGTTCGGCCCGACGATGCCGCCGCCCACGACGCGATGCGTCGTTTTGTCGAATAGAAGCTTCGTGAAGCCGTCATCGCGCCCGAGCGAGAGCGAGCGCCCGCTCGCCGACCACGGGAAAACGGCCTTTTCGTACTCGATGCCCTTGGCCTTGGCGTCGGTTTCGGTGAGACCGACCCAGGCCACTTCCGGATCCGTGTAAGCGACGGACGGAATGACCCGCGCATCGAAAGCACGCTTCTCGCCGTGTGCAACTTCCGCTGCAAGCTTGCCCTCGTGCGATGCCTTGTGCGCCAGCATCGGGGGGCCCGCGATGTCGCCGATGGCGAAAATATGCGGCACGTTGGTGCGCATCTGTCGATCGACAGGAATGAAACCGCGTTCGTTGACGACGACGCCTGCAGCTTCGGCATTGATCCGCTTACCGTTCGGCGTACGCCCAACCGCTAACAAAACTCTGTCGAAGACCTCCGGCTTCGGCGCCTCGCCGGACTGGTTCACGAGCTCGAATGTCGCACGCAAGCCCGTCTTGAGCGGCTCCAGCTTCGTGACTTTCGTGCCGACGAGAATTTTCTCGTAGCGCTTCGAGATCCGCTTCTCCAGCGGACGCACGAGATCGCGATCGCAACCTGGAATCAGCCCATCGGTCAGCTCGACGACCGTGACCTTCACGCCGAGCGCATCGTAGACGGTCGCCATTTCGAGTCCGATGATGCCGCCGCCGATAACGAGCAATCGTTTCGGCAAATCGAGCTCGAGCGCGCCGGTCGAATCGATGATGCGCGGATCGTCGGGCAAGCCCGGCAGCCGAACCGATTCCGAACCGGCGGCGATGATGCACTGAGCGAACGAAACGCGGCGCGGCTCGCTACCCTCGTTCGAAACCTCGATCTCGTGCGGCGAAACGAACTTGCCCGTGCCGCGAATGACCTCGACCTTGCGTTGCTTGGCGAGCGTGCTGAGCCCACCCGTTAGCCGGCCTACGACTTTGTTCTTCCATTCGCGCAACTTCGCGGCATCGATCTTCGGCTTGCCGAATGCAATACCTGCGTCGGCCATCTCTTTGGCTTCTTCGATGACTCTTGCGGCATGCAGCAGCGCTTTCGAAGGGATGCAGCCCACGTTGAGGCACACACCGCCGAGCTGCGGCCAGCGTTCGATCAGACCGACTTTCATGCCGAGATCGGCTGCGCGGAATGCGGCGGTGTAACCGCCCGGACCGGCACCGAGCACGACAACATCAAAGTCGTATGTCCCGCGTGCAGCAGGTTGAGCGGCGGGAGCTTCCGCGGCCGGCGGCGGGCTCGGAGGCGGCGCTGCTCGAGATGCGGACTGGGGCGCCTCGGACCGCTCCGATTCCTTCTCTTCGCTAGCTGCCGTTGCGGTGCTGCTCGAGCCTGCTTCGAGCTCGAGAATGAGGCTTCCCTTCGAAACGCGATCGCCTTTCTTGACGGCAACTTCCTTCACTTTGCCCGCTGCGGTCGCGGGCACGTCCATCGTCGCCTTCTCCGTCTCCAGCGTGATGAGCGGCGTATCGATCTCGATCTGATCGCCCGGCTTCACCAAGACATCGATCACTTCGACGTCCTTGAAGTCGCCGAGATCGGGAACGGTGATCTTGCTCATCTTGCCTCCGGCACGATCTCAGGCACGCATTGCGCGCTCATGGAACGGCCTCCAGCAAGCCGGCCACATCCGCAAGCTTCTGCGCCAGGAACGTCGTGAAGCGAACGCCGGCAGCGCCATCGATCACTCGATGATCGTAGGCGAAGGTGAACGGCAGAATGAGTCGCGGCACGAACTGACCGTTCTTGTAGACAGGCTTCATGTAGGACCTCGACACGCCGAGGATCGCAACTTCGGGCGCATTGATGATCGGCGTGAACGCAGTGCCGCCGATGCCGCCGAGGCTAGAAACGGTAAAGCTCGCACCTTGCATTTCCGCTGCAGTGAGCTTGCCGTCGCGCGCCTTCGCCGACAGCGTGCCTAGATCGCGCGCCAACTCGTAGATGTCCTTGCGGTCGGCATCGCGAATGACCGGAACGACCAAGCCGTTCGGCGTGTCGGCCGCAAATCCCAAATGAATGTACTTCTTCAGAATCAGATTCTGGCCGGCCGGATCGAGCGAGCTGTTGACGAACGGAAATTCCTGCAGCGCCTTGACGCACGCACGCAGAATGAAGGCGAGCGGCGTGAGCTTGATCCCTCTTTTCGCGGCCTCTTCCTTCAACCGGTTGCGCGTCTCTTCGAGCTCCGTGATGTCCGCCTCGTCCATCTGCCAGACGTGCGGAATGTTGAGCCAGCTTGCGTGCAGGCGCGGACCGGAAATGCGTTGAATGCGTCCGAGCGGCTTGACTTCGATCTCGCCGAACTTCGCGAAATCGACTTCGGGAACTTTTGGCAGCGCCGCTGCACCGCCCGCACCGGCAGCGCCTTGCGTCAGCGTCTGCTTCACCCAAGCTTTCACGTCCTCAGGCGTGATGCGTCCCTTGATTCCGGTGCCTTTGACGCGGCTCAGATCGACACCCAGCTCGCGTGCAAGCTTGCGCACCGACGGACTCGCATGTGCACGAGAGAAGCCCGCTTCGTCGATGGCGTGAACGGTCGCAGGCGATGCAGGTCGTGCCAGCTCCGGTCGCGGCGCTTCGGGTGCCGACGGCACAGACGCAGCAGTAGGTTGCGCTTGCGCCTTGCGTTCCGGCTCGGGCGATGCCGGCGTCGTCGGCACAGCACTCGCGCCCTCGACTTCCAGAATCAAGCTTCCTTTCGAAACCCGATCGCCTTTCTTGACCGCGACCGATTTCACGCGTCCGGCCGCCGTGGCAGGCACGTCCATCGTGGCCTTTTCCGTCTCGAGCGTGATCAGCGGCGTGTCGACCTCGATCGTATCGCCGGGCTTGACCATGACTTCGACGACTTCGACGTCCTTGAAATCGCCGATATCCGGCACGGTGATCTGCACCTGCTGCGGTGCTGCCGAAGCAGAAGCTGCAGGAGCGCTCTCGCGAACTTCCGCCTTCGCCGGCGGGGGCGTTGCGCTTGCGGGCGATTGCGGCGCAGGCGCCTCTGCTGCAGCGGACTGTACGCCGCCTTCTTCGACTTCGAGGATCACGCTGCCCTTCGAAACGCGGTCGCCCTTCTTGACGACGACTTCTTTCACGACACCCGCGGCGGTTGCGGGCACGTCCATCGTCGCCTTCTCTGTTTCGAGCGTAATGAGCGGCGTATCGACGTCGATCTTGTCGCCCGGCTTGACCATGACGTCGATCACTTCGACGTCATGAAAATCTCCGAGATCGGGAACGGTAATCTTGCTCATGCTGCCTCCGGCAGCATCGCAGGCTGCAGACTGTAGGCTCCAGGCGCTAGGCCACGAAAGGCGCTCATCTCGATCAATTCGATCGTTGAATCGACTCTACGGTTGCGGATCCTCAACCGGCGACGAACGTCGGCGCTTGTCTTCATCTCGCCCACAGCCTTCAGCCAACAGCCTACGGTCTTGCGCGCATCGCGCTCGTTCATTCCGTCACCGGGTTCGGCTTGTTCGGGTCGATGTCGTATTGCTTCATCGCCCGCTTGACGGTCGCCAGGTCGAGCTTGCCTTCGTCGGCCAGCGCGCGCAGCGCTGCGACGACGACGTAATAGCGATCCACTTCGAAATGTCGCCGCAATTGCGCACGCGAGTCGCTGCGCCCGAAGCCGTCCGTGCCGAGCACGACGTAACGACCCGGCACCCACTGCCGGATCTGATCCGGCACGATCTTCATGTAATCGGTCGCAGCAATGAACGGTCCCGCACGCTCGCCCAGACACTGCCGCACATACGGCACCTGCGGCGGTTGATCGGTGTTGAGCAGATTCCGGCGCTCTACATCGAGCGCTTCGCGACGCAGCTCGGAGAAGCTGGGCACACTGAAGACGTCGGCCGGCACGCCGTAATCCTTCTCGAGGATTTCCGCCGCAAAGAGCACCTCGCGCAGAATCGTGCCCGAACCGAGCAGATTCACGCGCACCTTGCCGGGTCCGCCGGACTTGAATAGATACATGCCCTTCAGAATCCCCTGCTCCACGCCTTCCGGCATCGGCGGATGAACGTAGTTCTCGTTCATGCAGGTGATGTAATAGAAGATGCTTTCCTGGTCGACGTACATGCGCCGCAGGCCGTCGTGAATGATCACGGCGAGCTCGTAGGCGAAAGTCGGGTCGTAGGCGACGCAATTCGGTACTGCCGATGCCAACAGATGGCTGTGGCCATCCTGGTGCTGCAATCCTTCGCCGGCGAGCGTCGTGCGTCCCGCAGTGCCGCCGATCAAGAAGCCTCTTGCCTGACTGTCGCCGGCTGCCCAGATGAAATCGCCCACGCGCTGGAAGCCGAACATCGAGTAGAAGATGTAGAACGGCACCATCGACAGGCCATAGTTCGCGTAGGCCGTACCGGCAGCAATGAACGAGCACAGCGCTCCGGCCTCGTTGATGCCCTCCTCGAGAATCTGCCCCTTCTTGTCTTCTTTGTAGAACGCAAGCTGATCGGCATCCTGCGGCGTGTAGAGCTGACCCATAGACGAGTAGATGCCGACCTGCCGGAACATGCCTTCCATGCCGAACGTACGCGCCTCGTCGGGAACGATCGGCACGATGTGCGGACCGATATTCTTGTCCTTGACGAGAATCTGCAGCACGCGCACGAACGCCATCGTCGTCGAAATGTCGCGATCGCCCGTACCTTGCAACAACGGCGCGAACGCCTCGAGCGGCGGAATCTCGAGCTTGGGTGCATCGGTACGCCGTTGTGGAAGATATCCGCCCAACCGTGAGCGACGCTCGTGCAGATACCTCATCTCCGGGCTGTCTTCCGGGGGCTTCTTGAACGGCGCCTTGGCGATCTCTTCGTCCGAGATGTCGATGCCGATACGGTTACGGAATTCCTTCAGCGCTTCATCATCGAGCTTCTTTTGCTGGTGCGTGATGTTCTGGCTCTCGCCCCAGCGGCCCATCAAGAATCCCTTGACGGTCTTGGCAAGGATGACGGTCGGCTGACCCTTGTGATTCACCGCGGCGTGGTAGGCGTTCCACACCTTCTTATAGTCGTGGCCGCCGCGATTCAGACGCCAGATTTCCTCGTCCGTCATGTTGGCGACCATTTCCTTCAACTCGGGATACCGGCCGAAGAAATGCTCGCGCGTGTATGCGCCGCCCTTCGCTTTGAAGTTCTGGTACTCGCCGTCGACACACTCTTCCATCACACGGCGCAGCAAGCCCTTCGTGTCGCGAGCAAGCAGCGGATCCCACCGCGAGCCCCAGATCACTTTGATCACGTTCCAGCCCGCGCCCATGAAGGCCGCTTCGAGCTCTTGAATGATCTTGCCGTTGCCACGAACCGGACCGTCGAGCCGCTGCAAATTGCAATTGATGACGAAAATCAGATTGTCGAGCCGTTCGCGCACCGGCATCGTGATGGCGCCCATCGCTTCGGGCTCGTCCATTTCGCCATCGCCGAGGAAGGCCCAGATCTTCCGATCGGACGGCGGAATCAGTCCGCGATGCTCGAGATAACGCTGAAAGCGCGCCTGGTAGATCGCCATCATCGGCCCGAGGCCCATCGAGACCGTCGGGAACTGCCAGAAATCCGGCATCAGCCACGGATGCGGATAGGAGCTCAAACCGTGCTCGGGATCGGCCACTTCTTCGCGGAAGGATGCCAGGTGCTCTTCAGTGAGCCGGCCTTCCAGATACGCGCGTGCGTAGATACCTGGCGAAGCGTGTCCCTGGATATAAATGAGATCGCCGGGATGGTTCTCGGTCGGCGCGCGCCAGAAATGATTGAAACCGACTTCGTACAGCGTGGCGGCGGATGCGTAGGTCGCAATGTGACCGCCGTATTCGGAGCTCTGACGATTGGCCTGTACAACCATCGCCATTGCGTTCCAACGAATATACGCCTCGAGGCGCCGCTCGATCGTACGATCACCGGGATACTCTTTCTCGAGACTGCCCGAGATCGTATTCACGTAAGCGGTGTTCGGGCGGAACGGCAGATACCCGCCCGAACGGCGCGTATGATCGATCAACCGTTCGAGCAAGAAATGCGCTCGCTCCGGACCGTGCGTCTTCAGGACGGAGTCGATCGACTCCAACCATTCGCGAGTCTCGTCGGGATCAACATCGTCGATTCGGGAAAGGCTGGACATACGTGCGTGCCGTCGACAAAGAGCTTGTATGATCGGAGTTTAGTTTTTGAGCGTCAAGGAAAGTGAAATTGTGGAACTGCTTCCCGCACAGCGCGATTTGCGTATTTCCACGCGGCGTACACCGCTCGACGAACGAGCATTCGATGCACACGATGCAGCGATCGTAATTTGCAGCAGCGAGACCGCTCCTCAAACGCTGCGCCGCTTGCCATATGGCGCAACGCTCGAACGTCACTACAACCGTCAGGCACGCCGCCAATCGTGCGTCAGTCTGTTGAGTACGCACGTCGGCCCGCAATCGATCCCTTGTGTGCTCGCATTCGTGCGCGCGAACGCCTCCACGTTCGATCAATTGAGCCTGGGCGCACGTGCATGGAAAGCGCTGGCGACAGACGCCCCACGACGCATTCTGATCGGTGTTGCCAATCTCGACTCTGAAAAACATGCAAGCGCGCTGGAATCGTTCCTGGCCGCGGTGCTCGCCGGATCGGCCGATCTGCCGACACTGAAATCGAAGCGGCAGCCGCCTGCTGCAGTCGAAGCGATCACGCTCTGCTCCGAAACGGCCGACATCGATATCTCACGCGCGATCGCGCTCGATCGCGGTAACCATGTCGCACGCTGGCTGACGACGCTGCCGCCGAACGTTCTGGACAGCGCGAGCTATCGTCGGGCCGTCGCGACGCTCGCTCGACGCCACCGCTGGGGATTCACGTTCTTCAATGTATCCGCTTTGCGGCGGTTGGGCGCCGGCGCATTCCTCGCGGTCGCACGTGCCAACGATCATGACGGCGCGGGCATCGTGCGACTCGTCAGACGTGCGCGCGATCGCAAAACGGTGCGCGGAAGAATCGCTCTCGTCGGCAAAGGCATTTGTTTCGACACCGGCGGCATCAATTTGAAGCCGCACAAGGCGATGTACCAAATGCACGAAGACATGCAGGGCAGCGCGGTCGCACTCGGTACGTTGCTCGCGCTCAGCGAGCTCGACGCGCCGTTCGACATCGACTGTTGGCTTGCAATCACCGAGAACAACATCGGTCCGCGCGCATATCGGCCGCAGGAGGTCGTGACCGCCGCCAACGGCGTGACGATTCAAGTCATCCACAGCGACGCCGAAGGCCGTATGGCGTTGGCCGATACGCTTGTGCTCGCCGCGCGCGAGAAACCGGATGCGATACTCGACTTCGCGACCCTCACCGGTGCATGTGTCATGGCGCTGACGGATCGTTACAGCGGCGTGTTCACGAACCGGCCCGATTGGCATTCGATGCTCGAGGCCGCCGGCCGCGCAAGCGGGGAGCGCGTGTGGCCGTTCCCGATGGACGAAGATTTCGATGCAGATCTGGAATCGACGATTGCCGACGTCCTGCAATGCACGATCGATAGCAAAGGCGATCACATTCTGGCGGCGCGGTTCTTGAATCGATTCGTCCCCGCAGAGACGCCGTGGATCCACGTGGATCTGGCCGCGAGCAACCGCCGCGGCGGACTTGCGCACATCCCGACGGAGTTCACAGGGTTCGGAGTGCGCTTCGCGGTCAATTTATTGTTGGACCAAGCTCTGCTCGGCTCGACACGGCGTCGGAAAGCAGGAACGGTGCGTCGCGGTCGGCGCCGGCAACGCTGAGTTGCTTTTGTCGGCGGCGGTTTGCCGATACTCTTGCGGCCTTCCGACCGCAAGGCCACCCATGCAAACGCTGACGATTACCCGGCCCGACGACTGGCATCTGCACGTGCGCGACGGTGCACATCTTGCGAGCGTCGTGCCTTTCACCGCGCGCCAGTTTGCCCGCGCGGTCATCATGCCGAATTTGAAACCGCCGGTAACGACCGTCGCGCAAGCCGCCTCTTATCGTCAGCGCATCCTCGAGGCCGTACCCGAAGGATTGTCGTTCGAACCGCTGATGACGCTATATCTGACCGACACGACCGCACCTGAGGAGCTGCGGGCAGCGAAAGCCAGCGGCTTCATCGTCGGCGCCAAGCTCTACCCTGCCGGCGCCACGACGCATTCCGATGCTGGCGTGACCTCCATCGACAAGATCTTCCCGGCGCTCGCGGCAATGGAAGAAACAGGGCTCGTGCTGCAGGTGCATGGCGAGGTCACCGATCCGGACGTGGACGTGTTCGACCGCGAAGCAGTGTTCATCGACCGCGTTCTCTCGCGCATCGTGCAACGATTCCCACACCTCAAGGTCGTCTTCGAGCACGTGACGACCCGGGAAGGTGTCCAGTTCGTGAAGAGCTCGAACGGCAGGGTCGCAGCAACGATCACACCGCAGCATCTCTTGCTCAATCGGAATGCGATCTTCCAGGGCGGTATCCGTCCGCATCACTATTGTCTTCCGGTGCTGAAACGCGAACGGGACCGCGCGGCGCTGGTCGAGGCGGCGACAGGAGAAGACCCGAGATTCTTCCTCGGCACCGACAGCGCGCCGCACGCGCGGCACACCAAGGAACACGCCTGCGGCTGCGCCGGCATTTTCTCGGCCCATGCGGCGATCGAGCTCTACGCCGAAGCGTTCGAGAACTCGGGACGCCTCGAGCGACTGCAAGCCTTTGCATCCGAACGCGGAGCGGATTTTTACGGACTCCCGCGCAACGAAGGCACCATCACGCTGTCGCGGGAATCGTGGGCCGTACCGGCGGCATATGCTTTCGGTGCCGATGAGCTCGTACCATTTCGCGCCGGCGAATCGATCCGTTGGCGCTCGAGTACGCCTTGAGGAGAGCGAGCGTTGAGTGACAAGCCTTCGATGGCAAGCCGTTTTCGCGGGTTCTTGCCGGTCGTCGTGGATGTCGAATGCGGCGGATTCAATCCGAATACCGATGCGCTGCTCGAGATCGCGGCGGTCCTGATCGAAATTCAAAGCGACGGAACGCTGAAGCCCGGTGAAAGCTGGCGCTACCACATTCAGCCGTTCCCGGGCGCAAGGCTCGAACCGGCCTCACTTGCCGTGACGGGCATCGACCCCTTCCATCCGTTGCGGCCGGCGATTCCCGAAAAAGAAGCCCTCACGCGCTTGTTCAAGGACATTCGCAGAGCGATGAAGGAAAACAATTGCACCCGCGCCATCTTGGTCGGGCACAACGCCTACTTCGATCTGAATTTCCTGAATGCCGCCGTCGCGCGCACCGAGATCAAGCGCAATCCCTTTCACCCCTTCTCGAGCTTCGATACCGCCACGCTCGCAGGCGTGGCGTTCGGCCAGACGGTGCTTTCGAGGGCGCTACAGGCAGCCGGAATCGCGTGGGATTCGAATGAAGCGCACAACGCCGCCTACGATGCTCAGCAGACGGCGGAGCTGTTCTGTCTGATCTGTAACAGGATGCAGGCGGCGCTTGGCACTACGGTACAGCCCGGCCTCCATACCGCAAGCTGATTGCGCGCCGCTTTCCGGCTGAGAACCTCAGCCCGTCTGCGCTTCTGCGCCGCCGACGAGCTTTGCGAGCTCGCCGCTCTTGTACATCTCGACGATGATGTCCGAGCCGCCGATCAGCTCGCCATTCACATAGAGCTGCGGGTAGGTAGGCCAATTCGAGTATTGCTTCAGCGCCTCGCGCAGCTCCGGATCCTCGAAAATGTTCACGTAAGCGAATTTCGCCCCGACGGCGTTCAGCGCACGGACCGCAGTGGCCGAGAACCCGCATTGAGGGAAGTCCGGGGTGCCCTTCATGTACAGCAGCACCGGGTGTGCCGAGAGCTGGCTCTTGATTCGCTCGATAACGTCCACGTTCGTACCTCTAACTTGCCGGTGGGCGGCCGCCGACCGTGCGGCCTAACGATGCTCCCGCGAGCGCAGGCGCGCCGCAGCACGGTCGTTCACGGCAGCCCGCTCTGCCGGAGACATCTGCGACCATTCTGCGATCTCCTCGAGGAGTCGCCCGCAGCCGATACACATTCGATCGGCATCCAGAACACACACCTTGATGCAAGGCGAGGCGCTGGGATCGGGCTCGGGAGGCTCGTGCATAGGAGGACGCAGCATGATCGATTATGAGGAGCGGCCGGCCTTTGTTCAACGAACGGGCGCCACGGATTCCGATCTGGCGGCTGGATCGGCGCGCGGCGACCGGATACGGTAGGCGCTTTCAAGCGACGGACATCCGAATGAATCCGACGACAGATCTAGAAGCCGCGCGAGAGCTCCAAGTCACGCGCGCCCTTGAAGAGGACGTGGGCTCGGGAGACCTGACGGCCTCGTTGATTCCGGCCGACCGCATGGCGCGGGCCACGGTCATCTGCCGAGAGCCCGCCGTTCTCTGCGGCCGCGACTGGTTCGACGCCGTATTCAGGAAAATCGACCCGCGCGTCGCCGTCCATTGGCTGGCAGAAGAAGGCGCACGCATCGAACCCAATCAAACGCTCTGCGAGCTCAAGGGACCTGCACGCGCAATTCTCACGGGCGAACGCACGGCGCTCAACTTCCTGCAAACGCTGTCGGCGACAGCCACCGCCGCGCGCCGTTACGTGGACGCAATCGCCGGTACGGGCACGCGGATTCTCGACACGCGCAAGACATTGCCTGGTCTCAGGCTGGCGCAGAAATACGCGGTACGCGTCGGCGGCGGCACGAACCACCGCATCGGGCTATTCGATGGCGTGCTCGTCAAAGAGAACCACATTGCGGCGGCTGGCTCGATCGCGGCAGCCGTACAGCGTGCTCGCGAAGTCGCCGGATCGGCGCTCGTCGAAGTGGAAGTCGAAAACTTGGACGAGCTGCGTCAGGCGCTCGCCACCGATGTCGATCGCATCATGCTCGACAACTTCACGCTGGATGACATGCGGGAAGCCGTCGCGCTGACACGCAACTCAGGCAATCGCATCGAGCTCGAAGCTTCCGGCAACGTCACGCTGCAAACGATTCGGGACATCGCCGCGACCGGCGTCGACTACATCAGCGTCGGCGCGCTGACGAAACACGTGCAGGCGGTCGATCTGTCGATGCGATTTACGATGGAATGAGGCGACCGCGCTTGCGGTCGCCTCGAAACGATGCGGTGCCCATTCTTGGGGCACCGCAGGCGACTCAGCCGAGATTGGCTTCTGCGAACTCGTAGTTCGCCAGCCGATTCAAGAAGTTGTCCGTGAAGTCGGGACGACGATTGCGGAAATCGATGTAGTACGCGTGCTCCCACACGTCGAGGACGAGCAGCGGCTTGCCCTCGTCGTTGGCGATCGGCGTGCCCGCGTTCGCCGTCTTCGTCACTTTGAGCTTGCCGTCCTTGCCCAGCACGAGCCAAGCCCAGCCCGAGCCGAACTGACCGACGGCCGCCGTCTTGAACTGCGTCTTGAACTCGTCGACGCTGCCGAAGTCCTCGATCAACTTCTTCTCGAGCTTGCCGGGAACGCCGCCGCCGTTCGGCGAGAGGCTGTTCCAGAAGAACGTGTGATTCCAGACTTGGCCGGCGTTGTTGAACACGCCCACCAGGTCCTCCTTGTTGTACGACAGCTTGATCAGCTCCTCGAGGCTCTTGCCTTTCAGCGCATCGTTCTTCTCGACGAGTCCGTTGAGGTTCGTCACGTAGGCCTGATGATGCTTGCCGTGGTGCAGCTCGAGCGTCTCCTGGCACATGCCGCGTTCGGCCAAAGCGCTCGTCGAATAAGGAAGCGGAGGAAGCGTAAAGCTCATCGAAGCTCTCCAAGTGAAAGAGGCAGCCGAGGCTGCCGAGGGGTCACGGTTAGGAAACCATCGAAGGAACGGCAAAATACCAGCCGCCTCGAAGACCCTGCAAGCCGTGGACATTGCCCACGTCGGATATCCGACCCGGCATCGGCGCGGTATGCGCCCTACGTTAGCCCGCCGCCAGCTTCAAGACGCGCTGCGGCGTCGCGATGCCGTATCCCTGAGCGTAATCGACGCCGAGACCGCGCAACATTTCGATGATTTCGTTGTTCTCGGCGAACTCGGCAATCGTCTGCTTGCCGGTGAGGTGCCCGATCTCGTTGATCGAACGCACCATTTCGCGGTCGATCGGATCGTGCAGGATTTCCTTGACGAAGCTGCCGTCGATCTTGAGGAAGTCGACTGGAAAATGTTTCAAGTAGCCGAACGAGGACAAGCCGGTGCCGAAATCGTCGAGTGCGAACCGGCAGCCGAGCTCCTTGAGCGCGTGAATGAAACGGTTGGCCTGGGAGAAGCTCGCGATCGCCGCCGTCTCGGTGATCTCGAAACAGATCTTCGAGGCATCGATGCCGCTGCGATGGAAATGATCGATGACGAAAGGCAGGAACTTGTCGTCGCCCAGGCTCTGGCCCGACAGATTGATCGAGCACAGTGCCAGCTTTTCGCGCTCGTCGGCTTCCGAGACCAGCCAGCGTAACGCGTGCTCGATCATCCAGCGGTCGATGGCCGGCGTAAGTCCGTAGCGTTCCGCTGCCGCGATGAACTGATCCGGTGCCACGATCTTCCCGGTCTCATCGCGCATACGCAGCAGCAATTCGTAATGCAAGCCGGGCTCGGGCCGCTGCAAGGGCAGAATCACCTGGCGATAGATCTCGAAACGGCCGTCTTCGAGCGCATTGTTGATGCGCGCCGCCCATTGCATCTCGCGACGACGGCGCATCAAGTCGATGTCGTTCTCGTGGAAGCTGTAGATGCGATTACGGCCGTTTTCCTTGGCGATCGCGCATGCGCTGTCGGCAGCCGACAAGAGCGAGGCGACATCGGTATTGTCGGGCGTAATCGGCACGACGCCGATGCTCGCACCGAGCCGGAACGTGCGGTCCTCCCAAACGAACTTGTAATTGCGGATGGCTTCCCGCAGCGCCTCCGCACTGCGAATGCCCTCCTCGATCGAACAACTCTCGAGGAGCACGCCGAATTCGTCGCCGCCCAAACGCGCCACCGTGTCGCGCCAGCGGATCTTGGATTTCAACAGCGCGCCCACCTGGCCGAGCAACGCATCGCCTGCGCTGTGACCGCAGTTGTCGTTGATGATCTTGAATTGATCGAGATCGATGTGACAGAGCGCGTAGGACGCCTCGCGGGCGCGTGCGCTCTTCAAGGCCCGCTCCAAGCGCGCCTCGAATTCGCGGCGATTGACCAGACCCGTCAGGATGTCGTGGCTTGCGTGATAGGAGAGCTTACGATTGAGCTCGCGGCTCTCGCTCACGTCGTGGAACACGAGCACGCCGCCCGACACGGCGCCGGTGGTGTCGCGAATCGGGGATGCGCAGCTTTCGATGTAGAGCTCGTTGCCGTCGCGGCGGATCAACAGCGTGGGCCGTACGGACTTGATCGCACGCGTGCGCCGGATCGCCACGGCGAGCGGATTCTCGAGCGGCTCGCAGGTTTCCTCGTGGAAGCTGCGGAAGATTTCGTCGACCGGACGGCCTTGCGCATGCTCGAGCCGCCATCCCGTCAATTGCTCGGCAACGGGATTCATGTATTCGACCCGGCAGCGGGAATCGGTGGTAATGACGCCGTCGCCGATCGATTGCAGCGTGATCTGCGCGCTCTCCTTCTCCTTGAACAGCGCATCCTCGAACAATTTGCGTTCGGTGACATCGAGATCGACGCCGACGATGCGTGTCGCTCTGCCGGTTTCGTCGATGCGCGCCTTTGCCCGGCTGACGACCCACAACCACACGCCGTCGCGATGCTTCAGCCGATGCATGCTCTCGAACAGCGGGTCCTTACCCGAAAGATGATTGCGCAGCGCTTCGAGCACGCGCGGAAGATCTTCGGGATGGACGAACTGCTGCCAGTCGCTGAGCTCGAGCTCTTCGTCCGTGTAGCCGAGCATCGACTTCCAGCGCGGCGAGAAATAGGAGGTCTTCTTTTCGAGATTGAAATCCCAGATGCCGTCGTTGGCTCCGTAGAGCGCCAGCTCGTTGCGCTCCTCGATGTCCGCAAAGTGTTCCTTGTACTGCATGCGCTCCAGGCCGCTTGCGTAGCTCGAGCCCAAGAGCTTCAACATCAAGTGCAGATTGGCATCCCAACTCTCGCGCGGCTGCGTCGAGCACAGCGCCATGAAACCGGCGGCCTTGCCGCGAATGGCGAACCCGATCATCAGGGCGGCGCCGACGTGGAGCGATGCAAACCGGTCACCCTCCGATCGCAGCGCGCGTCGCGGCTGCGACGTGTCGCGCATCTCGATCACACGCAGATGTCCGAGGTGATCGCGCAAGAACGGCAGGCGCTCGAGCGGCTCGCCGGTCAGCACGTCCGGATTGAACGCCGAGAACATGCTGGAAGCGGAGATCACGCTCTCGATCGAGCGGCGTTCGCTACAGAATCGGGCGATGAAAATGGCATCGAGACCCGCAGCTTCGCGCAGGTTTTCGAGGTTCTCGCGCAGCAGCTGCTCCGAGGTGGACGCGTCGCAGTTCTGAAAATCGACCGCGGCTTTGGTGAGCAGCACGTCCAGGCCGACTTTCCCGCGCCGCGAGCTCGCGCGCGTACCGAACAACCCTGCAGCCGCCGGGCGGGAAATCGCATCCCTGGGGTCTGAGGGGTTGGTTGCCATGGACTCTCGTTAGATCACATCCGTTGAGCAAAGCGCCGCCGTCCCGCAGAGCAGACATAGAAAATGCCTATGTGTGCGCGGTCCAGCCGCAGAACAGAGAACAACATCCAGGATCCTCACTCGACGTCGGCCAGAAATCGGTACTACGTTCTAACTAGTCGGCCGGCACTGAGCTTCGTTCGATTCTGGCACAGGACGCGGCGGCGATGCGAGCCGCCGCTAGGCTGTAGCCAGTAGGCTGCAGGCTGTAGCAACTGAAGAGAGAAAGCGATGCGGCGGAAGACGAAACAGCACGAGATCAAAACGAGATGCGTCTGCCGTTGAATACATCGCAGCGCTTATCTACAGCCTACGGCCCACAGGCTACAGCCTAGGCGTCAGTCTTCAGCCTCAGCGGCTTCGACCCGTGGCGGCGTACGCTTGATGAGCCAGCGCACACCGAACAAATCGACGATGCCGACCCATAGTCGATTGTGGATTCCGTATTTCGATCGTCCGTGCAAGCGCGGACGATGGCGCACCGGCACCGAGATCACGTCTGCCCCTGCACGCTGAAAGAGTGCAGGCAGGAACCGGTGCATGTGGTCGAAATGCGGGAGATCGAGAAATGTCGCGCGGTGGATGAGCTTGATCCCGCATCCCGTATCGGGCGTACCGTCGTTCAACATCCATGCACGCACGCCGTTTGCGATTCGCGACGACACGCGCCGCACCCAAGTGTCGCGACGCCTCTTGCGATTGCCCATGACGAGCTTGAGCGCCGTATTGCCGCACTTATGAGCCGCTTCGGCAGCTGCAACGAGCGCCGGAATATCGGCGGGATCGTTCTGACCGTCGCCATCCAGCGTCGCCACCCATTCCGCACGCGCAGCGCGTATACCGGTCAACACCGCCGTGCTCTGACCGCAGCGGCGTGAATGGCGCAAGATCCGCAGCTCGCCGACACCTTCGCGCCGCGCTCGTTGGAGCGCGGCGACGGTGCCGTCGGTGCTGCCGTCGTCGACGAAAATGATCTCGAACGGTCGAAAGGACTGCAGCGCCGCATGAACCTCATGCGCAAGCGGTCCGACGTTTTCGGCCTCGTTGCACACGGGGATGACGACTGACAGTTTCATGCCGCTGTCCTGCAGTATAGCGTCGCCCGGATCTGCTAATGTCGCCGCGAGAGGACAGGTCCCGCATGGCCACGCATCGACACGACCACACTCACGATCACGCGGCCGACCGCCGTTCCGGCCGCACGCCGGCACATCGCGGGCATGCACACGACCACGCGCACAGCCACGAAGGCCAGAGCGGCAAGGTGCTCGCCTGGGCATTCGGTCTCACGCTTGCGTTCATGGCGATCGAGCTCGCGGGCGGCTTGCTAGCGGGATCGCTCGCGCTGCTTGCCGATGCGGGCCACATGCTCATCGATGCCGGTGCCCTCGCGCTCGCATGGGCCGCCAATCGCATCGCCTCGCGACCGGCCGACGCGCGGCGATCCTTCGGTTATCAGCGCACGCGCGTGCTGGCCACGTTCGTGAACGGCTGTGCGCTGCTCCTTATCGTGGCATGGATCGCCTATGAAGCATTGCAGCGCCTGTTCGTTCCGCGTCCTGTCGATGCGCTGACGGTGATCTGGATCGGCTCGCTCGGCTTCGCCGTCAATTTGCTCGTGTTTGCGCTGCTACGCCGCGGTCACGCGCACGACATGAACGTCGCGGCGGCGGCCATGCACGTCATCGGGGACTTGCTCGGGTCCCTCGCCGCCATCGTGTCTGCGACCGTCATCTTCTTCACCGGTTGGACTGCTGCGGACCCGCTGATGTCGCTGGTCGTGTGCGCGCTCATCGTCCGTAGCGCCTGGACGCTCGTGCGCCGTTCGACTCACATCTTGATGGAAGGTGCGCCCGAAGGACTCGACATCGATGAGCTGCGCCGCACGCTCGAAGAACGTATTCCTGCCATTCGCGACGTTCATCATGTGCACTTGTGGCTCGTCGGACCGCATGAGCCGTTGATGACGATGCATGCGACCGTCGTCACCGGAGCACATCACGCCAGCGTGCTGCGCGATACGAAGGCCGTGCTGCAGGAGCATTACGGCATCAAGCACGCGACGATTCAGATCGAAGAAGGCGAATGCGCCGACGAAACTTGCCGCTGAGCCGTTACTGAGCTCGCGACAGCAGCGCTTCGCGCGCCGCGCGGTAAGTCGCCAGCATCCGCTGCTCCATCATTTCCTGCGCGGCCTGCATCTCTTCGTCGTTCATGCGCTTGGGCGGGAAGTAAGGCTCGCCGATCGCGATAACGATGCGGCTGAACGGCACGGGAAGCACGAACTTGTCCCAGGTCTTCAGCACGAAGGCCGGTTTGGCCGCGAAGGCGATCGGCACGACCGGCTTGCCGGAAATCTGCGCCGTGAAGATCGCGCCAGGTTTGAATTTGAAGCGCGGTCCGCGGGGCCCGTCGGGCGTCACGCCGGGCGAAATGCCGTCCTTGACGATCGCTTGGTAGACGCCGCGCAGCGCCCGCACGCCGGTATACGACCCGGAACCGCGCACGACGTGCGCACCGTACCTCTGAGCGAGCCACGTGGGCGCCTCGCCGTCCACGGACGGAGAAATCATGAAACCGGGCTTCAGCCCGCCGGGCTTGCTCACCAGATACCGTGCGGCCATGAGCAAGTGCTGATGCCAGCACACCGGAACGACGGCGCCGTGCTTGGCGACGAGCTCGTGCAATTGTGCTTCGCCGACGACCCTGATCCGACAGGTGCGCCAGAGCGTCTCGATGATGAGACGAGCGAGCCAAACGGCAATCCGATAGACAAATCGTCGTCCGCGAGTCAGGCGTCGCTTCGATCTTGTGCGAATGGGGCTCGCCACCACGTCAGTTGCTTGCAACCCGGACGTTCAAAAAGCAACGCCGCGCAAAGCGCGGCGTGGCTCAGAAAGTGGTGCCGGAGAAGAGATTCGAACTCCCGACCCGCGCATTACGAATGCGCTGCTCTACCAGCTGAGCTACTCCGGCGCGAGGGCGCGCAGTATAAAGACTGAACGCGCGATAGGCGATAGGTTGCAGGTCGCGAAATTGCGCTCGCGACTACACCGACCGTTTGCGCCGCAAGCGGATGACCACCTCGACGGCCTCGGCCTCCATGCCATCGGGGATTGCCGGAAACCGGCTGAATTCGATCTCCTCGGGACCGATGTCCCGAAGCTCGCCCGTATCCAGATCGTGGAAATGGTGGTGCGGAGCGCGCGTGGAGTCGTATACCGAACGCTCCGGGTCCAGATGAATCTGGCGAATCAGGCCGTGATCGCAGAGCACTTTGAGCGTGTTGTAGACGGTGGCCTTCGATATCGGCCGGTCGGACGCCCGCACGATCGAAAGGATTTGGTCTGCGGTCATGTGCTTCGGCGTCTGCATAAGGATCTCCGCGATCCTCACGCGCTGCTCGGTGGGCTTCAGTCCGCACTCCTCAATGGCCCTGGCGACCTCGTCGCGTGTCAAAGCAGGTTGGAGGAATTGCACGGCTCGTGACCCGGGTTCGAAAGCTGCCGAAAAGCATACTCCCGCATTTGCCGATTCGCACTAAATCTCCGTGTTTTCCCCGGAAATTCGGTCGTGCTGGCGCCCCGCGTACGCATACCCTGACCTCGAACATCTCGCTGCCCAAAGTTTCCGGACAGGCAAGGCCGTAGTCGCGGCCGCCGCTGAACATAAGGAGTGTGGACATGCTGCGGTCGAATGGACTGACCCTTCCCGAGCTCATTACCAGCCTGGCGATTGTGGCCGTCGCCGGCACCCTCGCCATCCCGTCGTTCAACAACCTGCGGCTCGATAGCGAGCGAGCCCGCATGGTCAACTCGTTCGTGCACAGCCTCTTCCTGGCCCGCAGCGAATCGATCAAGCGCGGCGAGGTCGTGACGATCTGCCCGTCTTGGGACGGAGAGAGCTGCGCGAATCCGGGAACGTCCTGGCACATCGGCTGGATCGTGTTCGCGAACACGAGCCGCTCGGACGTCGACACTCGCGACCCTGGCGAGGACATCATCCACGTGCAGGGTCCGTGGACTGCCGGAACCATTCGCTCCAATCGCTCTTCTTATGCGTTCCGCCCGCACCGTCAGGGAGTGCCGAACGGAACCTTGGTCTTCTGCGATCGACGCGGATCCGAGCACGCCCGCGCGGTCATCGTGAGTCAGACCGGCCGTCCGCGCGTTTCGCAGCGCGATGCGAGCCGTCGGCCCCTGCAATGTCCAGACGTCTGAATCGCCCTGCTACTATCCCAGGACTTTGAGTGCACATCAGACGCCACACATCCAGCGTGTCCGCGCGCTGCCGCTACGGGGCTTCACGCTCGTCGAAGTCCTCGTTGCCCTGCTCATCGTCTTGATCGGCATCATCGGCGTCGCGGCGCTGTACACGGAAAGTCAGCAGGCGACGCGAGAAGCCGAGCCGCGAGTGCGGGCGAAAGAGCTCGCCGAATACATGGCGGCGCGCGTCCGCGCGAATGCCGCAGGCCGCACGGGCTATGCGAGCGTCGTCGGCGTCGTGTGCGATTCGAAAGCCAAACCGAAGCGTCCGGAAGATGCCGCAGCGATCGAAGCCGCCTGCTGGAATCAGCGCGTCGCCGAAGAGCTCCCGAGCGGCATGGGCTCGGTGACCCGCGACACGACCACCACCCCACCGTCATACATCGTGGCCGTCAGCTGGTCGCCGCCGGAAGGCGGCGCGGCATCGTTTGTGATTAGAGTGCCAGGGGATTGAGGGCTTGGGGCTGGGGCTTGGGGCTTGGGACTCGGGCTCAAGTCCGCGCCATGAACCAACAATCTTTTTGCGATCCGAGCCCACCACTTGATCGCGGTCTGGACGACAGGCACTAGCCGCGAACACTCGAGGCCCCACAGCCCCACGCCCCGAGCCTGGAGCCCTCAGTTCGCTCTGCGAACTCTCAGCTCCTTCGGCAAACTGAACACGATGTCCTCGCGTCGCTCGCCGACATTCTGCGGAGCCTCGCCGCCCCACTCTCTCAATTTCGCGACGACGCGCTCGACGAGCACCTCAGGTGCGGATGCGCCAGCGGTCACGCCGATGCGCGACTTACCCTCGAACCATTCGCGGCGCATGTCTTGCGGTCCGTCGATCAAGTAACCGGGAATGCCGGCCTTCTCGGCGATCTCGCGCAGGCGATTCGAATTCGAGCTGGTCGGCGAGCCCACGACCAGGATCAGATCGCAGAATTCGACGAGTCGCTTGACCGCGTCCTGGCGATTCTGGGTTGCGTAACAGATGTCCTCTTTGCGCGGGCTTTCCAGCTGCGGAAATCGCGCCTTCAACGCATCCACGATGCGCTGCGTGTCGTCGACCGAAAGCGTCGTCTGCGTAACGAACGCGAGACGGTCGGGATCGCGAACCTCGAGCCGCTCGACATCCTCCGGCGTCTCGACCAACAAGATCCGTCCGCCGAACGACGTATCGAACTGCCCCATCGTGCCTTCGACTTCGGGGTGACCGGCATGACCGATCAGCACCACATCGCGGCCTTCCCGCGCGTAACGCGCAACTTCCATGTGCACTTTCGTGACGAGCGGACACGTGGCGTCGAAAACTTTGAGCTCGCGACGCTTCGCCTCTTCCTGCACGGCACGCGAAACGCCGTGAGCGCTGAAAATCACCGTCGAATCGTCGGGCACCTCGTGAAGCTCGTCGACGAACACGGCACCCATGCTGCGCAGGCGGTCGACGACGTAGCGGTTGTGAACGACTTCGTGACGCACATAAATCGGCGCGCCGAACAGCTCGATGGCCCGTTCGACGATCTCGATCGCGCGATCGACGCCGGCACAGAATCCGCGCGGATTGGCTAGAAAGATTTGCATGAGCGGTCAACGCCCTCCGTCGGCCACATGCCGCTCGCCGGCCGCTTTCTTCTTCTCGCGTCCGCTCTCCAAGAACGCGTCGATGAGCAGACAGATCGCACCGATCGTGATCGCCGAATCGGCCACGTTGAAAGCGGGGAAGTACCAATCCTTCCAATGGAAATAGATGAAATCGATCACGTACGAGTGCCAGACGCGGTCGATCACGTTGCCGAGCGCGCCGCCGAGCACGAGCGAAATCCCGATCGCCAGAATCAACTGCTCGGAGCTACGAATCTTGCGCAACCACAGCATGAGCGCAACGCTCACGACCAAGGCCAGTACGATGAAGAGCCAGCGCTGCCAACCGCCGGCATCGTGCAGGATGCTGAAGGCGGCGCCGCGATTTTCGAGATAGACGATGTCGAGGAACGGCAGCAGTTCGATGCTGCTCTTCATTTTCACGGCGCCGACGACGAGCGCCTTCGTCGCCTGATCGAGGATCACGACGAAGAACGACAGCCATAGCCAGTTGCTCGCGCCGCGAGTCGGCGTGAACCAAACCTTCGACAACGAATTCGCCATCAACCCGCCTCTGTCATCCCACGACTCACCACTCACTACTCACCACTCACCACTCACGAACTACGTCCACCGCCGCTCTTCGCCCGGCCCCTCGACGTTCGTCACGCAGCGACCGCACAGCTCGGGATGACGCGGATCCGCGCCGTAGTCCGCGCGCTTGTGCCAGCATCGCACACATTTGCCGTGCTCGCTCGCGCGGGCAACGATCCAGAGCGCATTGCCGTCGCCCTCCTCCGCCGGGACCGCATTGGCGGGGCGCTCCGAAGCCGGATGCACTCTCGCAGCCGAGGTGATGAACGCAAAGCGCAGCTCATCGCCGAACTGCCGCAACGTGCGCTCTAGCTCCGGGCCGCAATAAAGATCGACCTCAGCATCGAGCGGCGCACCGATCGCATCGGCATTGCGCAGCTTCTCGAGCTCGCGCGACACCGCCGAGCGAACCGCAAACACGGCGTCCCAGTCGATCTCGAGCGGCGCATTCACGCCTACCGGCAGCTCGACCCAGGTTTCGAGGAACACGGATTCGCTGCGCTCGCCGGGCATGTAACGCCAGATCTCATCCGCCGTGAACGACAGGATCGGCGCCAACCAGCGCACCATCGCCTCGATGATCCAGTACATCGCCGTTTGCGCCGAACGGCGCGGCGCCGACGTCGCGCCCGTCGTGTACAGGCGATCCTTCAGCACGTCGAGATAAAAACCGCCGAGGTCGACGCTGCAGAAGTTGTGCACCTTCTGATAAATCAGGTGGAACTGATAGTTGCGGTAGGCCTCGATGACCTCGTTCTGCAGTTGCTGCGTGCGCTTGAGCGCCCAACGATCGACGGCCACCAATTGTTCGATCGGCAGCTGATCGCGCGCCGGATCGAAACCCGCGAGATTGCCGAGAATGAAACGCGCCGTATTACGGATGCGGCGATACGATTCCGCAATGCGCTTCAGGATCTCGTCCGAGAGGCTCATCTCGTTCGAGTAATCCGTCGCGGCAACCCACAACCGCAGCACATCGGCGCCGAGCGTGCCGACGACCTTTTGCGGCACGATCACATTGCCGAGCGACTTCGACATCTTGCGACCCTTTTCGTCGATCGTGAAACCGTGCGTCAGCACGGCGCGATAGGGCGCGCGATTGTGAAGCGCCACCGACGTCAGCAACGAGCTGTGGAACCAGCCGCGATGTTGATCGGAGCCTTCGAGATATAGGTCCGCAGGCGCGGAGATCTCCGGGTAGATGCTCGCCACACAATGATGGCCGATGCCCGAGTCGAACCACACATCCATGATGTCGGTGACTTTCTCGTAATCGGCGGCTTCGGCACCGAGCAGATCCACCGGATCGAGCGTATCCCACGCATCGATGCCGTCCTTCTCGACATACTTCGCCACCTTGTCGAGCAGTTCGGCAGAACGCGGATGCAGCTCGCCCGTCTTGCGATGTGTGAACAGTGCGATCGGCACGCCCCACAAACGCTGTCGCGAGATACACCAATCGGGACGATTCGCGATCATGTTGCCGATACGGCTCTCGCCCCAGCTCGGAATCCATTTGACCTTGCCGATCTCGCGCAAGGACGAGCTGCGCAAATGCGCCTGTTCCATGCTGATGAACCATTGCGCCGTTGCACGGAAGATCACCGGCGTCTTGTGGCGCCAGCAGTGCGGATAGTCGTGCTGGAGCGTCTCGTGCTTGAGCAGGCGGCCGCGCTCGGCGAGCACTTCGATCACATGCTTGTTCGCATCGAAGATGCGCTCGCCTTCGAACAACGGCGTCCCTTCGACGAATCGACCGTCGCCGCCCACCGGATTGTCGATCGGCAGTTTGTATCTCAGGCCGACGACGTAGTCTTCGTGACCGTGTCCCGGCGCCGTGTGCACGGCACCCGTACCGGCATCGGTCGTGACGTGATCGCCGAGAATGATCGGCACGACGCGCTCGTAGAACGGATGATCGAGCAGGAGCCCCTCGAGTTGCGCGCCTTTGCCTTGGCCGAGCCGCTTGAACTCCTTGATGTCCGCACGCGCCATCACCGCATCGGCCAGGGCATCCGCAAGCACCAGGAGCTCCGCACCCGCATCGACCAGCACATAGTCGATCTCGGGGCCCAACGCGACAGCCTGGTTTGCCGGCAGCGTCCAAGGCGTCGTCGTCCAGATGACGACGTTCGCAGGCTTGTCGGGCTTTGCGACGCCGAACCGGCGCGCAAGCTCATCGGGATCGCGAAACGCAAACCGCACGTCGATCGCCGGCGATGTCTTCTTCTCGTATTCGACTTCCGCCTCTGCCAGCGCCGAACGGCAATCGAGACACCAATGCACGGGCTTCAGGCCTTTGTACACGTGACCGTTGCGCATGATTTGCGCGAGCGCGCGCAGCTGCTCGGCCTCGTACTTCGGCATCATCGTCAAATACGGACGATTCCAATCGCCGAACACGCCGAGCCGCTTGAAGTCCTCGCGCTGGAGGTTCACTTGCTCCATCGCGTATTCGCGACACGCCTGACGGAATGCACGCGGCTCGAGCTTCTTCACCTCTTTGCCGCGCAGCTTCTCGATCTGATGTTCGATCGGCAGTCCGTGACAATCCCAACCGGGAATGTACGGCGCGTCGTAGCCGTCGAGCGAACGCGACTTGACGATGATGTCCTTCAGGATCTTGTTGATCGCGTGGCCGAGATGGATCGCGCCGTTCGCATACGGCGGACCGTCGAGCAAGACGAATTTCTTACGACCGCGCGCGCGCTCGCGAATCTTCCCGTAAATGTTTGCCGCCTCCCAACGCGAGAGCTGCTCGGGCTCGCGGCGCGCGAGGTCCGCCTTCATCGGAAAGTCGGTTTGCGGGAGGTTGATCGTCTGTTTGTAGTCGGGCATTGAAGTGCCAAGCTGCTTCAGCAATTGCGTCAATCAAAAGGCTGTGCGGGACGGATCCCGCCCGGCGCTCATATCGGCCGCGCCGAAATGGCAGGCTGCGAGTTTGCCAGTATCCGGCGCGCCTGTGCCGCATCCTCGTGCATCTGTTCCACCAGCGCATCCAGCGTCGGAAACCAGCGTTCCTCGCGCAACCGCTCGATGAAATCGACGTGAACGTAGCGGCGATACAGATCGCCTTCGAAATCGAATACGTGCGCCTCCAGCAACAGCTCCTTGCCGTTCACGGCCGGGCGCGTCCCGAGGCTCGCAACGCCAGGGGCATTGTCCAAGCCTGCGCCGGACACTCGCACTGCGAAAATCCCTGCAATCGGCGTCGCCCGGCGATGCAAACGCAAGTTGGCCGTCGGGAATCCGAGGTCGCGCCCGAGCTTCTGGCCGGGAATGACCTTGCCGGTGATGCGATAGGGCCGGCCGAGGTATCGCGCCGCTTTGCGCACATCCCCGGCCTCGAGCACGTCGCGGACGAGCGAGCTGCTGACGCGCACACCGTCGATCTCGTACGGCGGCACTTCGGTCACCTCGAAACCGTTTGCCGCACCCGCAGCGCGCAGCGTCGTCACATTGCCGCTCATGTTGCGCGCGAATCGAAAATCGTGTCCGACCACGACGTGCCGGACACCGAGACGTTCGACCAGCACGCCGTTCACGAACTCATCCGGCGTCATTTGCCGGATCCGATCGTCGAAGCGCAGACAGACGAAACGATCGACACCGTAGGCAGCCAACGCCTCGAACCGCTCGCGAAAACGGGTCAGACGCGGCGGCGGCGAAGCCTTGTTGAAGAACTCGCGCGGCGTCGGCTCGAACGACATCACGACGGCCGGCTGTCCAAGCTCGCGCGCACGCTCGCGCAGCACGCGAATCATTTCCTGGTGGCCGAGATGAATGCCGTCGAACGCGCCGATCGTCAGGACGCAGCCACGATGTCGTGGGCGCAAGTTGTGCAGGCCCCGCACGAAGTCCATCGCGGTCGCATACCCCTAAGTTCAACGGTGAAGGCGGCGCATTATAGGTGAGCCGCCTCACGCCTTGGGGGCCGCATCGTTGCCGGAAGGCAGCAATTGCAGGCGGAAATGGTGGGTACGTGCCCCGAACAGCCACAAAGCACCGAAATACACGGCTGCGCCGCCTGCCACCAACCCAGCGAGCCAGAGGATGCGCCTCGAGGTGGACGCGGCCAGCCAGGCGTCGATTTCGCCGCCAACGGCCCACAAGAACGCTGCCATCAGCACGCTCGCCGCGAGAATGCGCGCGAGAATGCCTCGCATGCGGGAATCGCCGTACAAGACGTTCCGCTTGCGCAGCCCCGCGTAAAGCCACGCAGCATTCAACACGGCGCCGATACCGTTGGAGATCGCGAGCAGCGCATGCATGCCCGGCACCTCACGGCGGTCGAGCACGAACAACGCTGCGATCACGGCGAGGTTGAGACCCATCGTGACCGCGAGCGCCCTGACTGCAATCCGCACCGGAGCGCGCGTGTCCTGCCGCGCGTAGAAGCCGGGCGCGAGCACCTTGATGAGGCTCCAACCCAAGAGCGCGAACGAAAACGCCATCAGCGCCGTGCGCGTCATCTCGACATCGAACGCGGTGAATTCGCCGCGGTGGTAGATCGCAACCGTGATCGGCCCTGCGAGCACGAACAAGGCGACGGATGCAGGAATCACGATCAGGAATACGACCCGGATCGCCCAAGCAAGCGTGGCCGCAAAATCGTCAGGCGACGAACGCGCATGATGCGCAGACAGGCTCGGCAGAATCACCGTGGCCAGCGCGATGCTGAACACGCCGAGCGGAAACTCCACGAGCCGATCGGCCGCATGCAGCCACGTCATGCTCGCATCGGCGAGAAACGACGCGATGCCCGTGCTCAGCAGAATGCTGAGCTGGCCCATGGAAGACCCTAGGATCGCCGGACCCATGAGCCGCGCGATACGCCCCACGGCTTCGTGCTGGCGATTCCATTTGAGGCGACGCAACAACCCCAAGCGCAGCAGCGGCGGCAATTGAATCGCCAGCTGCAGCAAGCCGCCGACGAACACGCCGATCGCCAACGCCAACACGGGACGCTCGAAATGCGGCGCGATCCACGCGGCGAACACAATCGCCGTCAGGTTCATGAGCACCGAACCGAAGGCCGGCAGCGCAAATCGCTCGTAGCTGTTCAGAACGCCGGCAGCAAGCGAAGTGAGCGAGACGAACAGGATGTACGGAAACGTCCAACGCAGCATCTCCGTCGCGAGCGCGAACTGGCCTGCCTCCTTCGTCACGAATCCCGGCGCGAACACGAGCACGACGATCGGCGCGGCGATCACTCCGATGGCCGTCACGACGAGCAGCACCACCGCGAGCGTTCCGGCAACCGATTCGACCAAGTCGCGCACGTCCGCCGTCGTTCGCCTTGCCCGATACTCCGCGATGACGGGCACGAACGCCTGCGCGAATGCGCCCTCGGCGAACAAGCGCCGCAACAGATTCGGAATCTGATTGGCGAGAACAAAGGCCTCGAGCGCCGCCGTGGGGATCACGGCGAGCTGCACGATCTCGCGCACCAGCCCGGTGACGCGCGACAGGAACGTCATCGCCCCGACGGCGGCGGTCTTGCGGAAAAAGGCGCGGCTCATCGGGCGCTATACCCGTTCGCAGCGAGATTCGCCGCCCAACGGCCGTAGAAAGAAGGTGGACATGCGCCGCAATAGTACGGGACGGCGCCGTCCGGCACCCGAACGCCCGGCGACTCTGCGAGAAAAAGGCACGGACGGTTCAAGAACGAGGTCGGAGTGCTTGCCTTGGACGACTCGCCTCGGCAGAATTCGCGCCTCTTTTTTGGAGTCCCTCGTCCGTGGCCAATACGAAATCAGCCGAAAAGCGCGCTCGTCAGACCGTCAAACGCCGTGCCCGCAACATGGCCGGTCGGTCCAAGTTCCGCACGGCGATCAAGAACGTCATCAAAGCCGTCGAGGCTGGCAATAAGGAAGAAGCGGTCGCGAAGCTGAAGACCGCAACGCCGATCATCGACTCGGCCGTCAACAAGGGCCTGATCCACAAGAACAAGGCCGCTCGCCACAAGAGCGAGTTGAACGCACGTGTTAAAGCGCTCGTGACGGCAAGCTGAGCGAGCGAGTCTGCTTCGAATGACAAAAAACCGGGCCATGCCCGGTTTTTTGTTGCCCGTCTATTGCTCCGCTGCGGCCGCGGCCTCTTCCGCGTTGAGCTCCTCGATCCGCCGCATGAGGTCCTGACACAGCTTTTCGGTGCCGATCCTGGCCAGACCCGAGATCCGGTAAACAGGTCCCTTCCAGCGCAATCGCCGCACGATGTCGCGACAGCGCTTGTCGGCTTCGTCCTCCGGCAATTGATCGATCTTGTTCAGGACGAGCCAGCGCTCCTTCTGAGCAAGCTCAGCGCTGAACTTCTTGAGCTCGTTGACGATGGCGCGCGCATCCTTCACCGGATCGGCCTCCGGGTCCGGCGGCGCAATGTCGACCAGATGCAACAGCACGCGCGTGCGCTGCAGGTGCTTGAGGAACCGGATGCCGAGACCGGCCCCCTCGGCGGCGCCTTCGATCAGCCCGGGGATGTCGGCCATCACGAAGCTGCGATGGACACCCACCGAAACGACGCCCAGATTCGGGTGAAGCGTGGTGAACGGATAGTCCGCGACTTTCGGCTTGGCCGCTGAAACCGCGCGAATGAGCGTCGATTTGCCGGCATTTGGCTGGCCTAGGAGCCCAACGTCGGCCATCACGCGCATTTCCAGCCGCAAGTCGCGCTTCTCGCCCGGCAGCCCTGGCATGGCCTTCCGCGGCGCGCGGTTCGTGCTGCTCTTGAAGCGCGTATTACCCCAGCCGCCCTTGCCGCCCTTGGCCACGAGCAACCGCTGACCCGCCTCCATGAGGTCGCCGAGCACCTCTTCGGTGTCCACATCGACAACAACCGTGCCGATCGGCACGGGGATCTCGAGATCGACCCCGCTCGCGCCGGTGCGCTCGTTTCCGGAACCCGGCTCGCCGTTCGGCGCCCGAAATGCACGGTGAAACCGGAAATCGGCGAGCGTGTTGATGCCCGGCGTGGCGACCAGGTAGACGTCGGCGCCCTTCCCGCCGTCTCCACCGTCCGGTCCGCCGAAGGGAATGAATTTCTCCCGACGAAAGCTCACCGCCCCACGCCCACCGTGGCCCGCTTGGACTTTGATTTCTGCTTCGTCGACGAAACGCATTTGCGAAAGGCTACAGGCAACAGGCTAACGGGCGACAGGTTACCAAGAAGGGCGCTGGGCACTGGGCTCTCGGCCTGGGGCGCCCCCGTTTGGACACCCACCGATTCCCTCGTTTGGACACCCACGAATCCCTCAGCAACAAAAAACCCCGGACGAGCCGGGGCTTTTTGCGCAAATCGGGAGGACGCCCTTACTCGGTGACGACGCTCACGTACGTGTGCTGCAGGGGGCCCTTCTTGCGGAACAGGACCCGGCCGTCCGCCTTGGCGTACAGCGTGTAGTCCGTGCCCGTACCGACATTGTCGCCCGCACGATAGACCGAGCCGCGCTGACGCACGATGATGTTGCCGGCAATCACGCGCTCGCCGCCGAACTTCTTGATACCGAGTCGTTTCGACTCTGAATCGCGGCCGTTCTTGGTACTGCCGCCTGCCTTTTTGTGTGCCATCGATAAAACCCTCTTCGAAAGACCGCGTTCGCGCCTTCCCGGTCACGAATCACGAGTCACGAATCACGAATCACGTCCAGTCAGCCGACGATGCTCGTCACCTTGATTTCCGTGTAGGGCTGACGGTGCGTGCCCTGCCGCAGGTAATGCTTGCGGCGGCGGAATTTGACGATCCGCACCTTGTCGCCCTTGCCGTGGCCCTGAACCGTGGCAATGACCTTGCTACCGCTCAGGTACGGACTACCGACCTTGACGTTGTCCCCCTCGCCGACGAGGAGCACCTGATCGAACTCGACATTCGAGCCCGGGTCCGCGGCCAGCTTCTCGACGCGCAGGACCGTGCCCTCGCTCACGCGATATTGCTTACCACCCGTGGCAATGACGGCATACATGATTCGAAGAACTCCAACGGCCGGGAGAACCCCAGCAGAAAAGGCCGCGAAGTGTACGGACCGAGGCGCGTTAAGGCAACTGTTCGGTCTGCGGCGGTCCGAAAACGGTGATCTACGGCATTTTCTCAGATTTCAGGGACTTCGCTGCATTCATTATCAGCCGAAGCGACAGACCCACCTTCCCTGCGCCATCGGCTAAAGTACCGCCCCACCAAACAGAGACACTCATCTTTCCGACACGCAGGCCCTGCCCGCACCGAACGCCTCAGAATGTCCTTCGAATCCGTCAAGCAACTCGTCGCGGACGATCTCCGCGAGGTGGACAGGGTCATCCGCGAACGACTGGCGAGCGACGTCGTGCTCGTCAATCAAGTGGCAGAGTACATCGTCGGCAGCGGAGGTAAGCGTCTGCGCCCGCTGGTCACGGTCGTCACCGCGCGCGCCTGCGGGTGCAAGGACAATCGGCATACCGTCGCCGCCGCGGTCATCGAGTTCATCCACACCGCCACACTTCTCCATGACGACGTCGTCGACGGCTCCGAGCTACGCCGCGGCCGCGACACCGCGAATTCCGTGTGGGGCAACGGTGCAAGCGTGCTGGTGGGCGATTATGTGTACTCGCGCGCGTTCGAAATGATGGTCAGCCTCGGCAGCATGCGAATCATGGACGTGATGGCGAGCGCCACGAACAAGATTGCCGAGGGCGAAGTGCTGCAGCTCATGAACGCGCACGACCCGAGCACGACCGAGCAACGCTACTTCGACGTCATTTACCGCAAGACGGCCAAGCTCTTCGAAGCCGGTGCGCAAGTCGCCGCCATTCTTGCCGATGCCCCGCCGCACATCGAGCAAGCGATGCTGCGTTACGGCAAGCACCTGGGCACGGCCTTCCAGCTCATCGACGATGTACTGGATTACCGCGCCGACCGCGCTGAGCTGGGCAAGAACCTTGGTGACGACCTTGCGGAGGGCAAGCCGACGCTACCTCTTATATATGCGCTCGCCCACGGCTCGCCCGAACAGCGCAGCATGATCGAGCGCGCCATCGAGCGCGGCAGCACCGCGGACCTGGAACAGATCACCGCTGCAATTGAATCGACAGGGGGGCTTGCGTACACTGCGCGCCTCGCGCGGCGGGAGGCAGCTGCCGCCATCGAGGCCTTGGCCGACTTACCCGAATCGGCCCACAAGCAAGCCTTGCGCGAGCTCGCAGATTTCTCGGTGGAACGAACGCATTAGCCAGGCTATAGGCTGTAGTCTGCAGACTGTAGCTAGAGCGGGAGTCGCAACGCGCCGCGACTCGTTTTCGATCTGCCTATGCCAATGCCCTGCGCATCGAGTTCGCAGGGCAACCCAAATCGGGGTGTAGCTCAGCCTGGTAGAGCACTACGTTCGGGACGTAGGAGTCGCAGGTTCAAATCCTGTCACCCCGACCACGATAACCGGTGGCCAGAAGTAAGACCGCCGGCTGCATGGCCGAGTGCGCCCACAGGCTTCCGTCAGGTTTCGGGGATAGCCGAATCCGACCTGGGATTAGCTCCTCCCGCAAGACAAGCCGGGCCTCCTCAGTAGCTTTGGCATCACCCAGTAATCCAAGCGCAATTCGCTGGTCGCAGATTTCTACTGCTCGCGGAACAGCTGCGGCAACGCGCGAAACCTCCGCCCCTTCCTGAAGCCCAAGGCGCAACTGGCGACGCTTGGCCTCAGCGCGCTCAATGGCAGCCCGAATCTCGTCGGCAGCCATGTCTGGATCCCCTTCTCTCAGCCGCTTCCGAAGCCTGTCCAGTCGCGCATCCAATTCTCGCAGCTCTTGAGGCACCTCAGTCGATCGAGCCGCATGCTCCCAAAGTAGCTGCTCAAGATGCTCCTGCATTTCCTTGACCATCAAGGCGACACGAGTCGGATTGCGCAGCTGCTCATGGACCTCGTGAAGGATCACCGCTTCCGCTGCATCCCGCTGGACGCGCATCTCGTTGGAACAAGCGCGCCCATGGCGCACGCATACTTGTCCTTATCACCCAGCACGTAGTTAGCTCCGCATGCCTCGCAGTAGAGTAAGCCGCTGAGGAGATACTTCACTTTGCCGCCCCCGCGCGCGCGGAGAAGCTGGCAAGGTTGGCCGCTGAACGCGGTGTTCGACTGACGCCACCTGATGCATCGTTCGTCGGCGGCGAGTTCGGCGGGGGCGTCAGGCTCTCGGTCATGGCCCCGCTGACCCGTGACGAACTCGACAGAGCATTGCGCACGATAGTCATGACTCACGGCTGCTGCAAACGCAGCGCCGCCGCAACGCGCTCCCAGGAAACGAGCTTGAAGTTCTGGCGCTCCACCGGCGTGATGTTGCGGCCGTCCTGTACCACTAACAGACCCTGCGGGAAAGCTTGGCCCAACGGAGTACTGGTCACGTCGAGACCATCGGTTTCCGAGGCGCCATCGATGCCCAACTCATCGTTCGCGACGATCGAGAAGAACCCGATGAAGTCGTTGTCGCCCTCGCGGCGATAGAGCGCGTAGTTATCGGCACCTTGGTTCGACACGACCAAGTATCCGGCTCCATCCTTGCCGCGATAAATGGCGACCCCTTCGACATCCGCCTTCAGCCGACCTGCGTCACCGGTGGAATCGATCTGCCGACGCGGCGAAGCATCATCCGGTTCTGCTGCGTAGCGCCACAAGCCGACATCCTCCTCCGCGATATACAGCGCGCCGGCCTCGTCATCGGCTACGCAACCTTCAGCTTGCGTGCCGACGACGAACTGACGCACCAACTTACCGGTGAGCTTCGAACCGCTGGCTTGAATCTCCCACTGCCGAAACTCTCCTGCATCCGAATCGTTGATAAACACGTACAGCTTGCCGCTTCTCGCGCTGTGGTACATGCACAAGCCATAAGGATCGCGCATGTCAGTTGGAATCGGCGCTGCTACCACATCAGTCAGCGTCCGCGTAATCGGATCGATCTCGTACAGCGTGAGAGTTCGGTGATCGCGATTCGACCCCGCGACGATGTCCCAGCGTTTGCCGCCGAGCACTACACCCTGGCGCAGGTCGACGTTGTTCGTGCGCCCGACAGTAAGGACCTGCAGACGCTTGCCGGTCAGATCGTAGACTTCGATGCCACGCTTTTTTTGCGAGCCAATCACCAAGCTGAGCTCAGGGTTCGTCGGATGAACCCAGATCGCCGGATCGTCCGCTGCATCTCCATAGTCTTCGACCGGCTCCGTCTCGATCACGGGCTGTACACTGAGCACAGCCATCGGCGCCAGCAAACGCGGATCGCGCGCTGCATCGGCCGGCAACTTGAGCGCGGTGGCGATCGCATCCCAACTCAGCATGCGGAACGCACCAACGCCTCCTTCGTCGGGCACGAGCACGACACCCGCATCGCGCGGGGCCGGAGCGAAACCGGCCCACAGCGATTCGAACTTCGGATCGTCGACGCCCGCCAGCGTGAACTGCCCAACGTGCGCTCCTTTCGGCAGCTCGTAGACATGCACGATCGCCGCATCCTCGTCCGCGGCGAGCAAGTGCGTCGTCGTTGCGCCGCGGCGCAACGCGAGGCCCTTCACTTCTTCGCCGAGATGTCCGCGCGGCGCGGTGAGCTCCAGCAATTCGCGGTCTGCAAGGTCGGACTCGGGCTCGGCGGCAATACGCCAGATGCCGACATTCTCATCGGCGACGTACACCACCCGTTGTGCGTCATCCGCGACGCAATGGCCGATGCCGGCACCGACCGCGATGTTGCGCACGAGGCGGCCTTGTACCGAGCCCTCACGCGCCGACAGTTCCCATTGCTGTAGCTGACCAGGATCCGTGGCCACGAACGCATAGGATTTGCCGGTCGTCGGACTGCGATAGAGACACAGTCCCGTCAACTCCGTCTGCAGTCGCAGCGGCGCGGCAGTCAGCTGACGCAATGCCAATGTTGCCTCGTCAATTGCGAACGCGCGCAGCGCGGCCGCGCCGCGATCATGAACCACGATGATCGCGGCTTGACCCGCGCCGGTTTCGAAACCGTACGACAGCGCGATCGCATCGGCCACGATGCCCGGGAAACTGCCGCGCTGCTCCCCATCCAAAGTGGCGAGCGTCACGCCCGCGTTGCCCGATGCAGCCACGACGAGACTTTCAGCCGCGTCAGCGGGATGCAACCAGAGCACGGCACCAAAGGGTGTGCCTTGCGCGGGCACAGGCAGATCCCGATCCACCGCGACGCGAGCCGTCGTCGATGTCTTGGGCTTGGCGGCACTCGACACCGCCGCCTTGCCGCAGCCGTATAGCAGCACTACGGCGAGCAGTGCGATCAGGCGATTCAGTTTCGTATTCATTGTCGACGTCATGCTTATTGGAAGCAGCCGGCCCGCGCCAGCTACCCGTCAGCTCGAGAGACCACGAGCTGGGATCAAAATGCCCAGCGCGCAACGATCTGGTACGCAGGACCCGCGTGCTCCGTTTCCAATTCGTACTCGTCGTAGTCGCGATCGATCTGGTCATCCAGGTTGTCGAACTTGTGGTAGATCTCGTCCTTCGAGGCATCCAGCAAGTTGTTGGCGGAGAGGCGTAGGGAGAAGTTGTTGCCGAAGCGCTTTTCGACGAACAGATCCAGCTCGTCGCCGTACTTGACCGCCACTTCCTCCGCGAGCACGCGGCTGAACGCATCGCCCTGCTTGCGGTACGTCGCACCGAACGACATGCCCAGGAGCGGCAAGTCCTGGATGAAGCCGATGTTGTAGACGCTCTTGGCCTGGTCGTTGAAGCGGCGCTCACCCAGGAAATCCGTCACTTTCGATTTCAACCAGGAATAGTTGAGGAATACGCCGGTGTTCGGCAATCCCACGACGGTCAGCGGCGTCGAAAGATCGAGCTCTACGCCATACAACTTGCCCGTACCGACGTTTTGCGAGGTGAACAGCCAGCTGTCCGGTTCGAACTCGCCGCCGGACGCAGCGACCGCGGACCGCAACGCCGCGTCGGCAGCGGCCTGCGCCTCCCGCTTGGAGGCGCCCGGATGTTCGTCCAGATAATCGTCCATGAAGTCATCGGCGAAATCTTCGTCGTTCAGTTCATCCTCGCCGATGCTCGCGAGCGCGTCCTGGCCGGCGATCCCCGTGTTCGTCAGCTCGATCAGATTCTTGATCTTGCGGTAGAAGAGATTGACGCCGACGATGCCGTGTCGACCGAGCCTGCGCTCATAGCCGAGGTCCGCGCCGTCGGCGGTTTCCATTTCGAGCCGTGGATTGCCGATGTAGTCGTTGTCGCCGTATTCGCCGTCCAGCAGCGCCGGGATCATCTCGTTGAAATTCGGGCGCTTGACGCTGCGCGCGAGCGAGAAGCTGATGCGATCGGACTCGGTCAGCTCCCACTTGAGATGGAGCGACGGCAGCAGCTTGTCGTCCTCCGTGCCGTCCGCGCCTTCGACGTTGCCGTCTTCGACGTAGCGAATGTCCGAATCGGTCGTCTCGTAACGCAGGCCGAGCTCCCAGCTCAGCTTGCCAACATCGCCGGAGAACTGCGTGTACGGGTCGAGGCGCCGTTCCTCGATCACGCTGGTGATCACGCTGTCCGGCTCGTACACGACCGGATCACCTTCGCGTTCCGCTTCCCACTCCAGCGTCGTGTACGTGATGTCGCGCTTCTTCCGGCGATAGTCGACGCCGAGCTCCACCTGAACCGAACTGCCGAGCGAGCGCTTGTGTGCAAGCTTGAAGCCGGTCTCGGCATCTTTCGCATCGACGGCCTGGGCCTCGGCCTCGGAGCTATCCCATTCGGCGCCGTCGATACTCCAGAGCTGATCCCAACGGTTCGCGTCGCCGATGTAGGAGTGCGTCTCTTCGGTCGTGGCGCTGTCGTCCTCGAAACGCGCGTGATCGAGGCTGATTCGCGTCGTCCCGCCTGCGATGTCGAACATGTACTCGGCGCCGAATCCCCAGTTCTTCTGGTTGATCGGGTTCAGGCCCGGTACGCGCGAGTCGATCGTTTCGTCATCGTCCCGCTCTTCCTCGAACGACACCTCGGTCACGTCGCGATCGGTCTTGACGAAGAAGCCGTCGAGCGTGAGGCGGCCGGTTTTGCCGATGCCCACGATGTACGAGAGGTTCGCTGAATAGTCGCGGCCGTCTTTGACTTCGGTCTGGTCTTCCCAGCTGACCAGCTCGTCCTTCGACGAATCGGCGAAGCGATCGGAACGCTTCTCCTTGGCGCGATAGCGGTCCTGTACATTGACGCCCGCGAGAATGCGGCCACCAGCGAAATCGCCGCTCGTCACTGCGCCGAACGTCGGATTCGCTTCGCCGTCGTACCAGTGGTTCAGACCGCCGCGAACATAGGTGCCGTCAAACGCGTACGAATCGCGCAGGATGATGTTGATGGCGCCGGCGACCGCATCGCCGCTGCGATTGGCGCTGCTGCTGCGCAGGAGCTCGACACGCTCGACCATTTCTGCAGGAATTCGATCCACCCAGAACGAGCGGTCGTCGCCGGCGCCCGGCACCTTCTTGCCGTTGATGAGCACTTGCGTGTAGCCGCCGCCCAGGCCGCGTAGCTGTGGCCCGTCGTATTCCATGATGTCCGAACCGACGAAGCCGACGCCGGGCACGCGCTTCAGCATGTCGCCGACGGTGTTCGGCTCGAATTTCTGAAAGTACTCGAGGTCATAGCTCAGCACGGGTGCCGTATCGGCGGTGCGGTCGCGATAGCGCGTGGCGTACACGACCACTTCCTGCACTTCATCCAACGAATCCGGGTCACGCGGGAACTCCTGGGCCACCGCCGTACCCTGCGATAGCGCCGATGCAACCGCCGTCGCAACCAGCCAGTTCACGCCGCGGACATACTTCGACATACCGATCCCCATGTAGGACTGCTTTACTGGGGCGGCAATATGAGGTCGTCGTGTGACAGCTGAGTCTCACGACAATGACAATCGCATGACACTCACTCGCGGATTGTTGTGGTCACGCTAGGAGAATGGTCCTGACACTTCGTAGGTCACGCCATCGACCGAAGCGCCGGTCGGTCCACGTTGGGAGCTGAAATACAACCGCGTACCGGACGGGTCGAAAGCGGGCCCCGTCACTTCGGAGTCGCGATGTCCTTCGACCTGCACGATCGGCGCGACACGCTCGGCCGAGACCGCAACGATCTGCATGTCCCCGCCATCTTCGGCGACGAGCACATCGCCGCCCGCCGACGTGGTGACGTTGTCCACGCCGACGAGCACGGGATCGGCGGCCAGCGCGGCGTCGTAGAGGATTCGAAGGCTCTGGGTCGCGATGTCGAATGCCCAGACGCGATTGTCGTGTTTCGTCGTGAAGTACACGGTGCCGTGCGCGTACCAGCAACCTTCTCCGCCTCGAAACGCCGTCGTCCGTGGAGCTTGCAGCCGCGTCGGCACTGATTTGCCGCTTGCATCCTCAATGCGATGCCATTGGACGCGGCCTCCGGATTTGCCGTCCCATTCGGCGGCTTCGAGCACGCCGCTCGAGAGATCGGGCACGCCAGTTCGAGGATCTCGGCGATGGGCAGTGAAGCGATACCAGCGTCCGTCCGGGAGATCCTCCGTGAGATACGCCTGCATCGTCGTCGGATCGATCGCAACGGCCTCATGCGTGAATGCACCGAGGGCCGGCCACGGCAGAGCCGGCGCTCGACCAAGCGGATCGCATTCCCACACAAGACCGTTCGGATGTTCTTCGCACGACAGCCACGTGCCCCATGGCGTCGGACCGCCTGCGCAATTCACGTTCGTGTTCCCAAGAATCGGATAGGCGTCCACGAGATCGCCGTTCGCATCGAACCGCAGCGCACTCGCACCGCCTTTGTTCTGGCTGAGCTCGGCGTTCGACACGTAAATCCAACCGCCATCCTTGTTCGCAAACGTGGCACCGCCGTCCGGCGCGCCGTGCCAGACGAAACTGCGATGCGCCACCGGCCGCCGGCCGGAGCGCGCGACGATGCGTGACTTGAAGCCTGGAGGCAGCCGCAAACCATTCGCGTCCGGCGGACCGAGCGGACCCAGATCCGTCAGTCGCGCACCCTGCTTCGCCGCCTTCGGCAGCGATGCCCACGACAATACGGGCACGCACACACTCACGCCCGCCGCGGCAAGACTGCTCACGAGTAGCCGGCGGCGACTGATGGATCGATGCTGAATTTCGCGGCTCATTTCGTTGCCACTCTCGATGTGATCAGAAGTCGACCTTCAGGGTCGCGAAGAATAGACGCAACTTTCACTGGGAAGCGATTCGACAGAGCTGCGTATCGATGGCCGCGCGCGGATGCAGGTAGCCGACGAACTGCTCGCTGGCCGAGCGCCAGGAAAAGCGCTGCGCATGCGCGACGGCGTGCTCACGCTTCAACTCGAGCGCATTCAGGCAAGCCGTGCGCAAGTCCTCATGCAATGCGCCGGCCTTGGAGTCGCCAATCACATCCAGAGGCCCGGTGACGGGATAAGCGGCGACAGGTAGACCACACGCCAACGCCTCGAGCAATACCAGGCCGAAGGTATCCGTCTTGCTCGGGAATACGAACACATCGGCCGAAGCATAGACCTCCGCCAGCTCCTGCTGGCTGAGCACACCAAGATAGTTCACGTCGGGAAAGCGCCGCCGCAAGCCTTCGAGCGCGGGGCCCGCGCCGACCACCCACTTCGATCCAGGCAAGTCCAACTCGAGGAACGCTTCGATGTTCTTCTCGACGGCGACGCGACCGACGTAGAGAAATATCGGTGGCGTCGTTTGCAGCCGATTGACCTTGCGGGGATGAAAGATCTGGTGATCGACGCCTCGTGACCACACCCGCACGTTCGCAAAGCCCCATCTCTCGAGATCCTGCTTCACGACCTGGGTCGGGGCCAGAATCGCCTTCGATGGCCCGTGAAACCACCGGAGATAGGCATAGGTCCATGCCAGCGGAATCCGGGTTCGCGCATGCACGTACTCTGGAAAGCGCGTGTGATACGCAGTCGTGAAGGGCTGACCTCGCTTCAAGGCCCAGCTTCGAGCCGCGAGCCCAAGCGGCCCCTCGGTCGACAGGTGCAGCGCGTCCGGATCGAAGCGATCGAGTCGCTCGGCAACACGGCGGCCCGGCCTCAGCGAGAGTCGAATATCCGGATACGTAGGACACGGCACGGTTCTGAACTCGAGCGGCGTCAGATATTCCACTTGATGACCCATCGCCTCGAGCTCCGCACGCGTATTCTTCATCGTGCGCACGACGCCGTTGACCTGAGGCTCCCAGGCATCGGTAACGATCATGATCTTCATGCTGGATTGTCCGACCTCGTTGTTCAGGCAGCGGCGTCCTGCACCGGGTCGATGCGCCCCAGATTGAGCGGTTGCGCCTGCCTCGTACGCCAGTGAATGATCTCGAGCTCTCCTTCGAACGTTTCGACGAGCGCGGTCATGCTCTCGACCCAGTCGCCATCGTTGCAGTAGAGAACGCCGTCGATCCGACGTATCTCCGCCTTGTGGATGTGCCCACAGACCACGCCGTCGCAACCGCGGCGGCGCGCCTCCGCGGCCATCGCATGCTCGAAATGCGAGATGAAGGTGACCGCGTTCTTGACCTGATGCTTCACGTACTGGGACATCGACCAGTACGGCAGCCCGAGGCGCAGGCGCACGGCGTTCATCCAGCGGTTGAGATTCAGCAGCAGCTCGTAGAGCGAGCTGCCGATGTGCGCAAGCCAGCTCGCGTGCTGCATGACTGCGTCGAATAGATCACCATGCGTCACCAGCAGCCGCTGGCCATTGGCGGTGACATCGTGCGACAGACGAACGATGCACCGAATATCGTCGATGGCGCCGTGCTGACCTGCACTATCGCTGGACAGACTGCATATTTCGAAGCCGACGGACTCGCTGCCGCGACCAATGGCAAGCTGCACGTCGCTGAGATTAAGTCTTTCCCTATCACGGACGGTCGTTGCGATCACGACAAGTATGGTGCAGCGTGCGATCAAGCGGCGTGGTACGCGATGCTCTGTCGCCTCACTCTGATTGAACTAGGCCTGCCGCCCGATGCAGTATCCGATGAAGGATTTATCATCCTTCCTCAGGGGCTCGGTTTGATGCCTACTCTCCTCCGAGAGGATCTATCTGCAAGGATTCGTCGCGCAGAGACTCTTCTCGATTCCACGCCCGAATGTGACGACATCATCAAGTCCGCGACAACTGTACAGTTCCCGGACGTATCCACTGCGGCCGATGAACGCTTGCACCAGATTGAGCAGATAATGGATACGCTCGGCACGAAGTATCGACCTGCATGCCTACAAGATTGCGGCATGTCTCGACTGTGTCGTGCCCGCACTCAAGGGACTGGACTCGTAGACGTGGCTGGCAGTTCGATCGTGCGCGCGTTGCCTGGCGTGAGGACCTGGAAGCGCGCTGCCGAACTCGCCCGTGGCGCGAGACCGAACCACACAGAAGCACATGTCGCGGCGGAGCTCAAGCGAGCCAATGCCGTATACGAGCGCGTCCTGAAGGAAGGCCGGCTATGACTTTCCAAGCGCTTCTCGCCGCGCGCGCCCATGAGCAAGGACGAGCACAACCCACGGCGCTGATGCGACATCGCGCACTCTCGGATGATCCGTTGTGTATCGTGGCGTGGCAGCTCGGTGCAGAGCCATATACCGTCGGAGCTATTGCACTCGGCCCGAAGGCATCGGGCTACGAGCTTTTCGTGCCCGGATATCCACTTGATCGCCACCTCTTGTTTGCCTCCCTCCTGGAGTTTGCGAAGCGATTCTGTCCCGCGTTCGAATCATTCGCGCGAGGCCCAACTGAACTCATTCACGACTTCGGACAACAGCTGCGGATTCCCAAGCAGTTGCCCCAGGTCATCGTACCGAATGCCGAACACGTCTCACTATTGGGTCGTCTCGGTCGGCGTCTCGCATACTTGCCTACCGAGGGCCCAGATGCTGCGGATCCGCTGCTTCCTCGGCTGGGCCGGCATTTGATGTGGCTCGTTGAGCATGCACAGTTGCCTGGCCAACAGGTGATCGTCTCTTTGACTGATCTGCTCGCTCAACACTACGCAACAGCAATGAGCCCGCTCGAAATGCGATCGTTGAGCGCTATCGACGCATGGATCGATCCTCCAGCTGGAGTGCATGGATTTCACGCCGCGGAGATTGCCGAGACTCGCGCCATCGGCCCTGCGCCCAGTCCCGACGCAGCAAGAGCAGTTCATGCCATGATGAAAGCCTTGAACGAAGAGCGAAGAGGCAGCAAAGATCCGGCTATCGTCGCTCCATTAGCCAAGCCACTGCGTGCGCTGTACGACGGCATGACTCAGCAAACGTGGTCGCTGGTTTGCAAAGTGATCGATCGTGAACGGCTTAGGCCGACAGCTCCCTCGGTTGCCCGCCGCGAACGCGAGGATCGGATCGCATACGCAAGACACTTGCAGTGGATGAATGGACCTGCCGCGGGTCGGCGCAAGACGCGAATGACGCCGCGTGCCGCCGCCATGCGTCTGGACGAACTGGAGCGCGCAAGGGCGCTCGTCATTGCCGAGGAAGCAATCGACGATCCATTGCGGATGGCTCCGCACTTGCTCTCTGGCAAAGCGCTCGCCGGCGAGGTTACCCACGTCGAAGCTGACCGACGCGAGTGCATCGGCGGAAGGAACAACCGACGTCCGAGCATAACTGTGCGCACTACCGAAGCATGCCCAATTCCGTGCGGTACAGACCTCTGGTGGACAATGGTTCCGAAAGGAAGGGAGTGGCGCGTAACCCGCGTTACCCCTACACCTGAGGGAGGATCCGAAGTGATGCTCGTGTTGCAGACGAATCGAGTCCCGGAATGCGGTCTACCACGTCCCGGCACTCGCGTGTGCTTCTCACAGTTCAGTACGACAGACGGCTACAAGATGTACTTGCCTCCCACTGTACCGTGGACCCACCAACGAGCGGCAGAACCACCGGCTCCGGATAACCTCGAGTCAAGCAGCGACTCCGAGGGACGGGTCGCCTGACGTGTTCAATCAGCACATCATCGAAGCAGCTGACCGTGTGGCGAAGGCGGCACGCGAAGATTTCTTTGCCATCAAGAGGCAAGGTGCGGTAACCCTCTCGGCCATCGCGGGTGCTGGCAAGAGCACCTTCGTCACTCAAACCGTGAAGGAGTGCCGATCGAAAGGGATTCGCGTCGCCGTAGCTGCGCCAACGAATGAGCAAGTGTTTAGTCTGGTTCGCTCGATCGCTGACATCGAACCGTCCCAACCGGTCGGCTATGTAGCAGCCAACGATGTAGAGCTGCCCACCTGGGCGCAACGAAGGAATATCAGGCGGTTCTCACCCGCTTACGAAGCCAGCTCTCAACAGGTCATCGTGGGCACGATTCACAAACTCGCGTCAGCGCTACACCCTCAAAGAAGGTCGGTCCGTGCACTCGGGACATTCGATGCGCTTATAGTAGACGAGAGCTATCAAGCCAATTCTGCAAGCTACTTCGCCCTGGCGAACATCGCGCCGCGCCACTTATGCGTTGGGGACAGTGGTCAGATTCATCCGTTCACAACAGTTGAAGCAGGTCGGCAGTGGCGTGGCTTAGCGGAGGACCCGCTGCAAACGGCTATTGAGGTACTGCACGCGAATCATCCGACTACGCCAAGACACAGATTTCCAATCACACGTCGATTGGATGGGCACGCCGTGGCGGTGGCGAAGCACTTCTACCCCGAAGATCATCACTTTGGAGCCGCCGTGGCGGATGGTGTGCGCGCGATGAAACTTGGTCGTGCCGCTTCCGTGCGGGGTCGCGAGAGGACGCTCGACGAGGCGCTGCAGGTCGCCGCGACCAACGGGTGGGCATATCTTGAACAACCCGCGGTACAAACGCTGGTCGCCGATCCCGAAACAGTCCAGCTGATCGTGGACTTAGTCGCTCGATTGCTCCACCGAGGCGCTCGTCTCAGATGCGAACGAAATACCCGGGGTATCGCACTGCAAGCAAGTCAGATCGCGATTGCTGTTACGCACAATGATCAGAAGGCCATGGTGCGCACTCTGCTCGACAGCCATAACCTCAACAGCGTGGTAGTCAACACAGCCAATAAGCTCCAGGGTCTCGAGTTTGAGTTCGTCATTTGCTGGCATCCCTTGGCTGGCCTCGACGAACCCGATGACTTTCATCTCGAGGCCGGTCGATTGTGCGTGATGTGCACTCGCCATCGGCATGCCTGCGTGGTCGTGGGCCGGCGCGGAGATCGCGAACTCGTTGAGGGCGTGCCACCCGCCACACCAGGCTATCCCGGAGCTGGTTCAGAAGCAGATGATCTGTTGCGAGGTTGGGAGGTTCACCGCAAGGTCTTCGAAGCGCTATCGCCGTTCCTCGTCACCGTGACGTGAGCACGAGCTTTGTCTTGCGGCGAGCTCTTTAGTCTTCAAGAGGCTCTGATTTGGAAGGCCCATGCGACGTAACTCCCATCTTGCTTGGATGATTGTGTGGTAACAACCATCGGACCGGGTAACCCCGCACTTTTCAAGAGCGCCGCCAGATGAAGCCACAACCAATTCAGCTAGACGTGAGCGGACGACGTCGGATGAGATTGAACGGGCTACGCGAATGGGAAAGAAAAGTCGCCTGAAGAAATTGCGTCGGGCCGCGAAGACCAAGAGTGGGGCCGGCCTCGACCTACGCCAATTTCACCATCCCTTCGCCGGAATCCCGGTCGACGCCGTAAGAAGAGGGGCTGCTGAATTCGGGCGCAGCCAGGCGAAACAATTCGCTTCAACGACCACGAAGGTTGAGGAGTTGATCAGGGGAGCTAATCCGCTCTGCTCACTTGCCTCGCTAGCCGCCTATGGGCTCACCAACTTCATCGGTGGTGACGGTTCGATAGCACATCCGCCCGAGAAAGAGATTCTCCCTGCCCACGTCGAATTAGCGCAGGCGATGTGTCTGCGCGTTCCGGCCGACCAACATTCTCGCATGCCGGCGCTCGGCCCCCACCTGCAAGCCTTAAGTGAGGCTCTGGCCGAATGGTCAGAGCAGTTCCATTCGAAACGCTTGACACAGATCGAGTCAGCCGGTGATGACACTGAACGAGCACGGCTTAGTGTTCAGGAAGAAATGCGCGTCGCAACTCAAATTGTTCGTAACTGGGGCTACTACGATCAAGTCAAATCGATTGCCATCGACCTGCTGAGTTCGCTCGATGAGCGATTCACCATGGTGCACGGTTTCCGAGGAACTGATTTGGTGTCGCTCTTCGACTACCTCTTCCATGAGTGGCAACGACGCCTGAACGATCACTGGGATCGCCTGCGGGGAATGATGACCGCAACCACAATGCGCGAGGCAATCGAGTCATACTACTCTGCTTTCTCTCTCGAAAATGCCCCAGAGGGTCTTATTGAGGAGCTACGCCAGCGGCGTGCCGATCTCCAGACTGCCAAAGTGATGATGATGTCACATGCAGACCTTCGGTTGTCGGACGTATCAACTTTTGAGGTGTCCGATATCGCAGTGGCCATTCAACGACCAGACGATGTCGTTGCCCGCGCACTGGACGCCGTAAGCCTCCAATTCGGTGAACTTGGAGCGGCCAATATTGAGCACTTCTTCATGAGCAATCCGATCTGGACGAAGCCACTTATTAAGCTTCGACAGGGGTCGTACTTTTGCGTCATGCCGCAACTATTCTTCGCGTTTCTATTCGAGACGTTGCACTCCCTCGTGCGACCGCACGACGCGCTTCGATCAGCTTACGACACGCGACGCTGCGAGTATCTTGAAACCCGGGTCCGAGAGCTCTTTTCCAGCGCTTTTCCTCGAGCGAGGATCACTTCCAATTTCAAATGGCACAACGCTGATCGTAGCCAACAGTTCGAAAGTGATCTTATCGCCCAAGTTGACTCATTTGTATTCTTGGTCGAAGCAAAATCCGGACGTGTGTCCGCCGAAGCGCGTCGTGGCGCTCCCGATAGGCTAGGCAACGTCATCGATTCGTTACTTGTCGCACCGTCTTTGCAATCGAAGCGGCTTGAGGAGGCGATACTGGCTGCAAGAAGAGGAGATCACGGTACCGAAGAGTTCCGAAGAAGCTTTCCATGTGAACTTTCAGACGTTCACAGAGTGATTCGTCTGTCAGTAACCCTAGAAGACGTGGGTTTTCTACAGACTCGAGTCAACAACCTGAAGAGCGCGGGGTACGTACCGCAGGACTTACTCGTGGCGCCGGCGGTGACAATTGCAGACCTCGAAATAGTGTTTGAGATACTAACCTCTGAGGCAACTCGGATTCACTATTGGATTCGCCGAAACCAGTGGGAGGGACGCGCCAACTATATGGCAGACGAGATCGATCTGCTCGGCGTGTACCTGAAAACCGGTCTCGACCTCGGCGACCTTGAGTTTGGCTCGGCGCACCTCGTCCTCATAGGCGAGTCTAAGCGCATAGACGACTACTACGAAGCTCGCCGAGAAGGTATCCAGATCGAGAAGCCGCAGTATCAAGCGACAGCTTGGTGGCACAGCATCGTTGCGCGACTGGAAAGCAAGAGGCCACACAGATGGCTCGAAGCAGCCGCTGTATTGCTATGCGCGGGGATTGATCAGCAACGCGAGATTGAACGGCGAGCGAAAGGATTGCTGGCCGATGTGAGAAAAAATCGCGAACAAGCCAGCTCACGAAACGCGCTGGTGTTTGTGCCAGCTCGAGGCCGAACCGAGGCAATAGCGATTCTCGTACTCACGCAATCTCAGATGGGTGATCGGTACCAGAAGATGGAGAACATTGCCTCACAAGCCTTTCACGACAATCAAAATGTTCGCGAGTGCGTGGTCGTGCTGCTCGATGCGGACGGTGAGTTGTACCCGTACAGCACGATGGTCTGGTACTCGCGTCCAGATTTAGGCTCAGCGGTGCGAGGGGATTAAAGTTCCGCATTCGCTCCGTCACTGGGTGGTGCTCTGCGTGAGGCGAACGTGCTCCCCAAGAGCCGAACGCGTCCCGCTGCGGAGCATCGCGATATGCTGTGGGCCTGCTTCGCCTGGCACGTAAAGCGCTTGCAGCTTCCCCGAGCGCGCCACGCAACCCAGCCGAAACCTGAGGGCTGGACGAACTTATGCTTTAAATGGCCCGCATTATGGGGTTTTGTGCCTTTTAAGGCACACTGGCTGGCCAAGCCGCTTGAGGTGCATGGTCTTCAACGCGCTCACCACCAACACCGACGACGATCCGCAACCATGCAGTGATCGCCCCGGAGCATGAGTGGCGGCTGTCCCCGGCCTATGACCTGACGCCCTTCCCTCTGGTGAGTGAAGAGCATCGAGACCTCGCGCTTACGATCGGCGATTACGGGCGCTACGCGAACGCGACCAACGCTCTCTCTCAGTGCGCCCACTTCCTCCTGACGAGGGAGGAAGCCACCCGGATCATCGACGACCTCGAAGAGAACGTGAGGACGCGCTGGTACGCCGTGGCTCGCTGCGAGGGAATGAGCGAGCAGGTGTCATCGCCGAAGTAAAACTGACCCACCCCCGGCGAAGTAATTTTGACCCCCCTGGGCGAGGATGGCGGCTTTTTCCGAGCCGTCGAGATGTTGA